>Ga0164301_10000104_pt1 | contig 20907 bp, 20 predicted proteins | sample Whisoiple_231_MG_FD_109711 | JGI IMG/M metagenome (GOLD analysis project Ga0164301, IMG submission 109711) | Unamended control soil microbial communities from upstate New York, USA - Whitman soil sample_231_MG | ecosystem: Environmental > Terrestrial > Soil > Agricultural land ... | reverse complement strand
CGGCGAACTGATCCTGCCCTTCGTCCTGCAGTCGGCGGAAGTGATGAAACGGGCCGTCGCCCAGCTCGAGAACTACCTCGACCGGATCGAGGGCCACACCAAGGGCAAGGTCGTGATCGCGACCGTCTTCGGCGACGTCCACGACATCGGCAAGTCGCTCGTCAACACGATCCTCACCAACAACGGCTACACCGTGATCGACCTCGGCAAGCAGGTCCCGGTCGACACGATCATCGAGGCCGCGGTCGAGAACGAGGCCGACGCGATCGGCCTCTCGGCGCTGCTGGTCTCGACCTCGAAGCAGATGCCGACCTGCATCGCCGAGCTGCACCAGCGCGGCCTCGACTTCCCGGTCCTGATCGGCGGCGCGGCGATCAACCGCGACTTCGGCCGCCGCACCCTCTACCCGAAGGGCAAAGAGTCCGACGAGGTCTACGAGCCCGGCGTCTTCTACTGCAAGGACGCCTTCCAGGGGCTCGACACGATGGACGCCCTGGTCGACTCCGAGGCGCGCTCGGCGCTGGTCGAGCGGATCAAGGCCGAGGCGAAACAGCTGCGCGAGAAGCCGGTCGTCGTAGACGACGGACCGCCGACCACCGACGACAGCGTGCGCTCCGCCGCCAGCACCGACAACCCGATTCCGGAGCCGACCTTCTGGGGCGTGCGCGAGCTTGCGGTCGACCTCGACGAAGTCTTCCCCTATCTGGACCGCCACGTGCTCTTCAAGCTCCACTGGGGCGGGCGCGGGGTCAAGGGCGAGGCCTGGCGCGAGCTGGTCGAGGGCACCGCCGAGGAGGAGGGCTTCGCCGCCCGGCTGGAGCGGATGTGGCGTGAGCAGGACTACCTGAATCCGCGGGTCCGGCTCGGCTACTTCCCCTGCAACTCCGACGGCAACGAGCTCGTGGTCTTCGACCCCGAGGACCCCGAGCGGGAGCTGGAGCGCCTTGTCTTCCCGCGCCAGCCCCGGCACGACCGGATCTGCCTCGCCGACTTCTACCGGCCGCTCGACTCCGGCGAACGCGACGTCGTCGCCCTGCAGGGCGTCACCGTCGGCCCCGAGGTGACCGAGCTGATCGAACGCCTGGAGCACGAAGGCGAGTTCGCCGAGCAGCTCTACGTGCACGGCCTGGGCGTGCAGAGCGCCGAGGGGCTGGCCGAGTGGCTGCACGCGGAGGTCCGCCGCGGGCTCGGGATCGAGCTCGACCAGGGCCGTCGCTACTCCTGGGGCTACCCGGCCTGCCCGGATCAGTCCGAGCACGAGAAGGTCTGGAGGCTGCTCGGCCTGGAAGAGATCGGGATGACCCTCTCGGGCGGCTATGCGGTGATGCCGGAGCAGTCGACGGTGGCGATCGTCGCCCACCACCCGCAGGCCGTCTATTTCGGGATGAAGTCCGGCTTCATCCCGGCGGAGAAGACGCCGGACGAGCTGATCGCCGGCACCGCCCGCGGCGGCGGACTGCCGCCGGAGTCCGATCCGGACCCCGGCGCCGAGGGCGAGGACGCCGAAGCGTCCCCCGCCGCTGAGCTCAGCCGCTGAAGCGGCCCGGAACTTCCGCCGGATGCAGCGCCGGGCGCTGCCAGTTGCGGCCTTCGTAGGCCTCCTCGAAGCCCGCCCGCCGCAGGTTGCGGGTGATGGCGGACCAGGAGGCGAGGTCGCATTCCCCGACCTCGACGAAAATCGTGTGGCAACCGGCCCGGTGGGCGTCGAGCAGGCGCCTGTGCAGCAGGGCCGCGTTGCAGCCCAGCCCGCGGGCCTGCTCAAGCGTCGTGCCGGCGCCGAGCTGGGCCACCCCGTCGACGATCAGCATCGAGCCCGTCGAGACGGGAACCTCGTCGAGACCGAGGGCCGCGGTGTAGCAGTGCCAACCGTTCCGCTGCGGCAAGGAGAAGAACAGCGTCCCCGCGACCAGCGGAATCTCCAGTGCTTCGGCGGCGATCGTGCTCAACCCTTCGCCTTCGGCTTCGTCTTCGCCGAGGCGGTAGATCTCGATCCCAGGATCGACGTCGAAATCGGGCGGCGAGCCGTCGCGGACCATTTTCACCCAGCCCGCACCGCGCTCGTATCCCCGTCCGCCGAGCCAATCCTCGGCCGCGGCCGCTCCGGGCCTTCCAGCCGCCACCGGAATCCGGTAGTCGACTTCGCGGGCCCGCATCCATTCGACCGCAGCGCCGAGATGGCCGCCCTCGATCGCCCCCGGCTCCGCAGCTCCCTGGATCTGCTGCAGCATGTGGACCTCGGGCAGGTCGCCGAAGGCGGTGGCCTGCACCGGCCCGAACCTCTCGACTTCAACCCCCGATTCGGAGACTGCTTCCGGAACCACCGAGTCCCACATATCGCGCCGGAAGCGCTGCGCGACCCTCTCCAACACTGCTGAGTCGTATCTCACGGCTCCCTTTCCCCCAGTTCGCGTGAGTTGTTGGCCGATTGCTCGACTCTATGCACATTACTGTGGACCCGTCAAGGAACCTTGTCGATCTGACTATGAAGAAGACTCGAGAAGGCGGGCCAAGGGCGCCGCTTGGATGGATCGGCACCCGGCCGCACGCCCTCCCGAGCCAGGAGTGCCGGCCTGGGAACGGTGGCGGCACGCCTCCGGCGCCGATAGTAGATGAACACATCAGGGTTTTTTAGTACTGAGCGGCGTTCTGTCGGCGGGGCTAAGCCGGCGGCTGGCCGGGGCGCGCGCGGGGCTTCGACTCCAGCCGCACCGGCGTGGTCTGCAGCGCCTGCATGCGCAGGTCGCTCCAGGTGAGGCCCTCGCGGACGAGGGCGGGCAGGCCGAGAGCGACCGCAGTGGCGATCTCGACCGCCTGCAGGATCACGCCGTAGGCGAGCGCGTCCTGGGTGCTGACGCCGAAGCCGGTGTGGAGGACGCTGATCACGGCAAGCTGGAAGACCCCGATGTTGGACGGGGTCGCCGGCACCACGGCGGTGACGTTGACCGCGAAGAGGACAGCGGCGGCCGCCCCGATTCCCGCCTGCCCGTCAAGCCCGAGGGCGTAGAGCAGCGCCCAGCAGGCGGCCAGCTGGATCGCCCAGGCGGTGAGCTGGGCGGCGGCGGCGAGGGTGCCATGGCGCGGATCCTTGAACACCGTCAGACCGGCTCTGACCTGGATCAGCGCCCGGTGGACCATCCCCCCCAGCCGCGCCATGCGGCCGTTGCCGTTGCGCCGCATCAGCAGCGGCGCGAAGAGGACGACGATCAGGACCAGCAGCGGCACCAGGCTGAAGGCGAAGATCTGCTTGGTCCCGGAATGGAAGAGGGGCGTGGTCGAGACGATGATCACCCCGAGCAGGACCAGCGCAACCAGGTTCAGCATCGTCTGCGAGACGAGGGTGCCGAGCAGGACCGGGAACGTTTCCCGCATGCGGCCGCTGCGCCGAGCGAGGGTCAGGGCGCGGGCAGGCTCGCCGAGCCGTGCCGGCAGGGTCGCCGACATCAGCACTCCGATCATCGTCGCCGAGGTGACGTCGCGGCGGCGAATCGGGCGGTTCGGCAGCGCGGCGCGCGCGATCCAGTACCAGGAGGCGGCGCGGAAGAAGAGTGAGCTGGCCATCAAGCCGCAGGCGATCAGCACCCAGGTCAGGTTCGAGCGGACGATGCTCTGAACCACGTTGTCGATGCCGATTTTCTGGGCGGCTAGCCAGGTCAGGCCCACCCCGAGAACGGCGGCGGCCACGAGTGCGAGGCGGCGGGCGACGACCCGACCTTTCTTCTGCGCCTGCGCGGGGGCAGGGTCAAGCGAAGGAAGCCGCTCGGCGGGCCGCCGCGGGCCGCCGTCGGCGGGTCGAAGCCCGGCCCAGTGGGCGAACCTCTCGGCGGCGAGCGCCGGCTTCGGCGCCTCGATCGCGCGCTCGTAGACGGCGGTCACCTGGTCCGCCACCCTCGGCCACGCGTACCTTTGCGCGCTGCGGCGCGCCGCTTCGCCCATCTCCTGCAGGCGCTCGGGCTCGAAGTGCACCCGCTGCAGCTCCTCGGCCAGGCGCTGCGGGTCACCGGGCGGCACCAGCAGTCCGTCGACGCCGTCGCTGACGACGTCGTTGTAGCCGGCGATCGCGGAGGCGATCACCGGGGTCCCGGCGGCGAAGGCCTCGGTCAGGACCATGCCGAAGCTCTCGCCGGAGAGCGAGGGCGCGCAGAGGAGGTCGGCAGCGTGCAGCTCCGCCCAAAGCTCCTCGCGGGAGACGCGACCGCGGATGTCCATGAACCGCAGCAGCTCTGGGTCGGCGATGTAGCGCAGAACCTCCTCGCGTTCGGTCCCGATCACGCTGAGACGGCAGGGGACGTGCTCTACCAGGGCGTTGAAAGCGGTGAGGAGAATCGGCAGTCCCTTGCGCTCCTCCGAGCGGCCGACGAAGAGGATCCGCAGCTCGCCGTCGGCCCGCTTCGGCCCCTTCGGCGCCGCGTCGACGTCGACGCCGTTGGGGACGATCGTGTACTCGCCGCCGAACCAGCGCCGGCCGGTCCAGGCCGCGGCCTCTGAGACGGCGATCCGCGCCGAGAGCCGGTTGAAAACCCGGCGCGCGCCGAGCGCGTTGGCGATGTGGTTGGGCAGCGGCTTGGTCGAGTAGGTGTGGAAGGTGCCGACCACGGGGTCGCGGGCGCCGAGCGTGGCGTTCCAGCCGACCAGCGGCACCACCGGCTCGTGGACGTGGATGACGTCGAACTCGCCGCTGCGGACCAGCCGCCGCGGCGCCACCACGCCGCCGGCCGGAAACGGCGCCAGGTTCGAAACCGAGCCGTTGGCGCCGAAGCCCATCGTCCGGCCCAGTGGCGTCACGTATTCCGGCAGCTCCCGCGCTTCTGCCGGCGCCCGGTGCAGAGCACGGCTGAGCCGCCCCGGAGGGTCGACGGGAGCGAGAACACGCACTTCGTGGCCTCGACCGAGAAACTCCTCGGCGAGCGCCTCGACGTGCCGGTTCACGCCCCCCTGATAGGACCAGGAATATGGCGAGACGAGACCTATGCGCACGGCCGATTAAGGGTAGGGCATGGCCCGGCACCGGCCAGTGGGCGGACGGTGAGAAACTGATGCTTTAGAAAACTTGCGCAATAGGACCGGTGGGGGTATAGCTAGGACCGCAAACCAACGCGCGGAGGACCCGAAATGAGCCCCCTGAAGCCGGTGCTTTTCCTGACCGCATCCCTACATCGAAGGGAAACTCGAACTGCTTGGGGAAACGCCCCAGGCCGCGGAAACGCTGCCCGAAACCGAAGCCAACGGGCCGCCTGAAATCTCAATCAAACTTCCCAACGGCTTCGTGATGGGTCCCTGCGACTACGCGAAAACCACGCAGGTCTGGAACGACGCCAACGTCGGGAAATCGAAAATCACCAGCTGGACGTTCCCGAACAAATGCCCGACCTCGGTGAAAGGCTGCGAAGTGACCTCGGCGACGATGACCAGCGCGAACGTGCCGGGCAGCCTCGTTTTCCTCTCCGGCGTTCCGGGTGAAGCGATCGGCACCAAAGCCACGCCCCTGGTCCTCAAATTTGTCGTCGCCGGTGCGACCTGCGGCTGGAACACGGATACGTACGTGGCCACCTCGATCGACTCGATCTACGCGAAACACACCGGAAACGCGTGCTTCACGCTGATCGGCACGATGTCGGTGAAAGATTCGGTGGGGACCAATTTCGGAACGGTTTCCGGCCAGGAATGCCGGGACGTAAAAGGGCAGACGGTGATCCCGAAATAGACGGCGATCCGCTCAGGAGACAGGCTCGACCCGGCCGCCCTCCGTCCAGGCAAAGCTGAAGAAGACCAGCAGGTAGGCCGCTCCGATCTCGAGCAAGAGGGCACCGGAGTCGTTCGCGAGGGTCCCGATCGCGGTGGCGGCCAGGGCGCCCGTCAGGCCGGCGCGCATCGCCGGAACGTCGGCGACCCACGCCCGCAGGCGATCGCGGCGCAGCCACGCGAGAGCGGCGAGGGCCGCGACCACCGGCAGGAAGGCAAGGAGCACGGGACGGGCGAAGCTGTGCGCCGAAAGCTGCAGCCGGCGCTGCGCGACGTCGGCAAGGTCACCCAGGCCGCCGGCGTCGAGGACCGAGCGGGTGAGGTGAGCGTTGGCGCCGCTGAGGAGGTCGACCAGCGCCAGCAGCGCGAGAACGGCGACGGGCGCCGCAACAACCGCGAGCAGCAGCGAGCGCTTGCCGTGGCCGGCGACCGTCATCGCGGCGACGATCGCGCCGACCGGGAAGACGATCGCCGCGCCGACGTCGGCCCCGAAGCGGCCGGCGGCGAAGAGGAACGCGGCGATGAGGCCGATGCCGACGAACACCCAAGCCGATGCCCGCCGCGGCGCGCGCGGCCCGAAAGCCGCCAGGCCCGCCCCCGTCCCGGCCACGACGAGCACCGCCAGCAGCGCCTCGAGCTCGTTGCCGATCCCGTAGAACCGCACTCCCAGGCCGGGGTTGGGCCCGAGCAGCGAAAGTGAGGTCAGCGGCGACCCGGCGACAACGTCGATCGCGTAGGCGAGGACGGTGAGGCCCGAGGCGACGGCCAGTGCCCCGTAGCCGCGCAGAAGTAGCAGCGTCAGCGCCGCGAGCGCTGGGCAGAGCAGCAGCACCAGCAGCCGTTCCGCAGTCTCCCCCGTTTCCAGCGCCGATCCGAGCAGAAGCACCAGCGGCAGGTAGACGATCGCCAGCCCGGTCAAGCGGACGGCCTGGCGCGCCAGGTGACCGCGGCTGAGGAGCGCGACCAGGGCCAGCGCCAGCAGCCAGAGGACGATGTTCAGCCCGATCACCGGGCCGCGGCGGGAGGAAATGACCTCCATCCGCGTGCCGAGGGATTCGATTGCGGCGACGTCGATGCTCCCCTCGCTGCGGATCGCCTGGCCAGACATTTCGGAAGGGACCGGGATCCCGAAGTGATCGAGGATCGTCGGCGCGATGTCCGTGGAGAGGACGTAGCCGTCGATCCGGGTGCTGTCCGAGGTGAGGTTGCCGTCGTAACCGTGACCGGAGATCCCGATCGGCAGCGGCGCGTCGCTCTGGCCGGTGGGTCGCGCGATCGCGATCACAAGGTCGCCGTCACTCGGCGGAAGGCGTCGTAGATCCGCACGGCGCAGCTCGAAAAGCCGCGCGGGCACGCCGGCCCGCTTCAAGCTCGCGGAGAGCAGGCCGGGGACGATGTCGGCTGGCGCGGATTCGGCCCGTTCCCTCGCCGACCGCCACCAGGCCGCGCGGTTCCCCTCATATGCGGGCAGGTCTTCGTCGTAGAGCGAGTCGAAGACCCGGTTGCCCTGGGTGATGTCGAGAAACGTCTGCTCGGGTGGGACGGTGCCGAGGCCGGCGCTCATCAGGCCCGGGGAAAAACCCGCTCCGGCAAGCGCGGCGACCGTGGTCCCGGGCGGCAGCACCACCAGGCGCACCGCCGAAGGATCCTGCGCCGCCGCCGTCGGCGCCAGAACAAGCAGCAGGACGAGCGCTATCGTGGCCCCGATGGCCGATCGCACCTTCGCCAAGTTCTCGTTTTTCAAGATCGATCCAGCCTGGCGTCGTCGGGACCCGGAGCTGCGCGCAGCGGACAAGCAGGAGTTCCTCGCCGCCTGCGAGGACTACGCCGTCGACCGCTCCTTGCGCGCCTACTCAACCATAGGCACGCGTGGCGACGTCGATCTCGTCCTCCTCGCCCAAAGCCCCAACCTCGACGACATCCACACCTTCCACGTGGTTCTCGGCCAGAGCGGCCTGGCGAAATGGACCAGCACGCCGTACTCGTTCCTCTCGATGACGAAACGCTCGCCCTACTCGGCCGAGGACGCGCGGCCGGAGATCTGCACCTCGGAGCGCAAGTACCTCTTCCTCTACCCGATGGTCAAGCAGCGCCGCTGGTACGGGCTGGCGCCGGAGGAGCGCGGGCGGATCATGAAAAGCCACATCGAGGTCGGCCGTCGCTACCCCGAGATCACGATCAACACGACCTACTCCTACGGGATCGACGACCAGGAGTTCGTCGTCGGCTTCGAGGGTGACGACCCGGGCGAGTTCCTCGACCTCGTCAACGAGCTGCGCCCGACCGAGTCGAGCGAATACACCGAGCTGGAGACGCCGATCTTCACCTGCGTCTCGATGTCCGTCGCCAAGGCGCTCGACGCCCTCGACGGCACCCCCAGCGCCGTCGGCACCGGCGCCCCGGCGCTCGGCTGAGGCGCCGAGTTCCCTATTCTTTCGCGCTCCCATGAGCAAGATCGGAACCGAAGAGACCCCCCTTCGCGTCGCCATCGTCGGCGCCGGCCCCTCGGGCTTCTACGCCGCCGAGCACATCCTCAAAGACGGTGACCTGCACGCCCAGGTCGACCTCTTCGACCGCCTGCCGAGCCCGTTCGGGCTGGTCCGCGGCGGCGTCGCCCCGGACCACCCGAAGATCAAGTCGGTGATCCGGGTCTACGAAAAAACCGCGGCGCGCGAGGGCTTCCGCTTCTTCGGCAACGTCAAGATCGGCCACGACATCGAGGTCGAAGAGCTCGAACGGCTCTACCACGCGATCGTCTTCACGGTCGGCTGCGAGACCGACCGCCAGCTCGGGATCCCCGGCGAGGACCTGCCCGGCAGCCACGCCGCCACCTCCTTCGTCGGCTGGTACAACGCCCACCCCGACTACGCGGACCACGAGTTCGACCTCTCCTCCGAGCGCGCCGTGGTGATCGGCAACGGCAACGTCGCGATGGACGTCGCCCGGATGCTCGCCCTCACCGACCACGAGCTGCGCCAGACCGACACCGCCGACCACGCGATCGAGGCGCTGGACGCCAAGCAGATCCGCGAGATCGTCGTCCTCGGCCGCCGCGGACCGGTCCAGGCCGCCTTCACCAACCCGGAGATCAAGGAGCTGGGTGAGATGGAGGACGCCGACGTCGTCGTCGACCCCTCCGAGGTCGAGCTCGACCCGGCCAGCCAGGCGTTCCTCGAATCCGACGAGGCCGACAAGACGACCAAAGTCAACGTCGAGACGCTGAAGGAGTTCTCCTCCCGCCGGCCCGAGGGCAAGAAGCAGCGGATCGTCCTCCGCTTCCTCGCCTCGCCGGTCGAGATCAAGGGCGACGGCAAGGTCGAATCGATCGTCGTCGGCCGCAACGAACTGGTCGAGGAAGGCGGCGCCCATCGCGCCAAGGACACCGGCGAGCGCGAAGAGCTGGAGTGCGGCCTCGTGCTGCGCTCGGTCGGCTACACCGGCATCCCGATCGAGGGCGTGCCCTTCGACGAGAAGCGCGGTCTGATCCTCAACGAAGGCGGTCGCATCCTCGACTCGCACGACGCCGGGCACAAAGTCGGCCACTACACGGCGGGCTGGATCAAGCGCGGCCCCTCGGGCGTGATCGGGACCAACAAGAAAGACGCACTGGAGACCGTGCAGCACCTGCTCGCCGACGTCGAGAGCGGGACGCTGCTGAGCCCCGAGAATCCCTCTCCGGTCGCGGTCGAGGACCTGCTGCGGGAGAAGGGCATCCGCTACGTCAGCTTCGAGGACTGGCGGGCGATCGACCAGGCTGAGGTCGGCCGCGGCGAGCCCCACGGCCGCCCGCGGGTCAAGTTCGTCCGGGTCGAGGAGATGCTCGGAACCCTCGGCGAGCCCTCACCGACGAACTAGTGGCCGCCGACCTCGTCGAGCTGGAGGGGATGATCGAGGCCGCCCTGCCCGGCGCCGCGGTCGAGGTGATCGACGAAACCGGTACCGGCGACCACCTGCGGGCGACGGTCAGCGCGCCGCAGTTCGAGGGCCTCTCGCGGATCGACCAGCACCGCCTGGTCAAGGCCGCGGTCAAGGAGCGCTTCGACGACGGCACGATCCACGCGCTGTCGGTGAAGACCAGCGTTCAAGGCTGAGTTCGCTCTTTACGCAGACCAGCGGACAAAAAGTTACACTTTCGTGCGCCACAAGTAGGACTTTTCCATCTACGCTGGAGGCATGGAGGCAATGCGATCCACCTGGACCGACTCCCGGCTCGACGATCTGAACAAGAGAGTGGGAGAGATAGCAAACCGACTCGATTCCCTCGGCAGCAGGATCGACAGCCTTCAGCACACCATTCTCCTTGTCGGTGGCGGCATGTTCGCAGCGTTCGTGGCCGTGCTGGCCGCGATCATTGGCCTGATCGCCACCCAGATCTAAGCCGGCCCACCCCGCTCCCTACAATGCCCCCATGGCCGACCCAGAGCTGAAGTCCAAAATCGAAGAGCTGATCGCCGCCAACCCCATCCTGCTGTTCATGAAAGGGACCCCGGACATGCCGCGCTGCGGCTTCTCGATGCGGGTGGTCCAGGTGCTGGACCAGACCGGCGCCGACTATGGCGCGATCGACGTCCTCCCCGCGCTGCAGCCGCTGCGCGAAGTGACGACCGAGATCGCCGACTGGCAAACCTTCCCGCAGCTCTACGTCAACGGCGAGCTGCTCGGCGGCTGCGACATCGTCGAGGAGATGTTCGAGTCCGGCGAGCTGGCCGAGGCCCTCGGCGTCGAGCAGCCTGCCGAAGCGCAGGTGGCACCGGCCGCGCCCCCGGCGCAGTCGCCGCCGCTGCAGATCGAATAGCTAGAGGCTCAGGAACTAGACCGCAGCCTGCTCGGCTGCGTCATCTTTGACCTGGAAGGAGCTGCCGCAACCGCAGGCCGCAACCACGTTCGGGTTGTTGACCTGGAAGCCAGCACCCTGGAGACCTTCGACGTAGTCGACCTCCGAGCCGAAGACGAACTGCATGCTGACCTTGTCGACGATGACGGCGACGCCGTCGACCTCGAAGACGTTGTCGTCCTCCTTGGCCTTGTCGAAGGCGAGCGCATACTGAAAGCCCGAGCAACCACCGCCGCGAACCGCAACTCGAAGCGCCTGCTCGGCGCCGTCCGGCTGCGAGCCGAGAAGCTCGCCGATCTTCTCGGCGGCCTTGTCGGTCAGGGTGATCGCTGCTTGAGGCGTATCGGTCACTTCACAAAGTGTAGCGGGCGATGAGGGCGTGCCGGGTTGGTCGGCGCGTCTAGAATCGATCTGTGAGCTCGCCAGCCGAGACGGCGGTCGTCTGCGACACGACCTGCTACTTGCCTACTGACCTTCTGGCCGAGCGGGGCATACAGGAGATCAGCCTCTACGTCTCGGTCGACGGCGAGCAGGAGCGGGAGTCGGAGATCTCCGACTTCGACGCGTTCTACGAGCGGCTCCGCAGCTCGGACAGCGGGGCGACCACTTCGCAGCCTTCGATCGGCGACTTCCTCGCCGTCTACGAGCCGCTGCTCGCCTCCGGGCGGGAAGTCGTCTCGATTCACATCTCGGCCGGGATCTCCGGCACCTTCGAGGCCGCCGGCCAGGCGCGCGAGCGGCTGATCGAGGAAGACAAAGGGGGCGAGCGCCTACACCTGATGGATTCGCGCTCCGCCGCCGGGGGCATGGGTCTCTGCGCGCTGGGGGCTTCCTCAGCTGCCAGGGCGGGCGCTGACGCCGCCGGGACCATTGCCCGGGCCGAAGAGACCCGCAACGACCTGAAGATGTGGTTCGCGATCGACACGCTGGAGTACTTGCGCCGCGGCGGTCGCATCGGCGGCGCCCGGGCCTGGATCGGCAGCGCCCTGAAGATCAAGCCGATCCTCACCCTCGAGGAGGAGATCACCCCGGTCGAGCGCGTCCGCACCCGGGCCCGCTCGCTTGAGCGGCTGCGGGGCTACATGCGCCAGCGGCACGAATCCGGCGCCGACGGTTGGGTCGTCCAGTACATCCAGGACAAAGAGACCGCCGACACGATGGTCGAAGACTGCTACGAGATCTTCGGCTGCGACCCGGCCTTCGTTTCCGAGGTCGGCCCGGTGCTCGGCGCCCACGTCGGCCCCGGCCTGCTCGGCGTCGGCAGCGTCCGCACCGACCTGATCGCCTAGGCGCTTCCTCAGCCGCGGTTGCGGCGGCGGCGCAGCATCGCTCGGGCGCCGATGAAGAAGCCGACCGCGGCGGCGCCGACCATCAGCTGCTGTTTGTGGTCCTCGACCTGGCGGCGCCAGTCGGTCAGCTCGTTGACCCGGTGGCGCAGGGCCTCGACAGAGGACCCCAACTGGTGGCGCCTGAGCTCGATGTCGCGGCGGATCTCCGCCGGGGAACGGCCGGGGGCGCCGGTGCTCACGAGGCCTCCTTTTCGAGCATCTCCTTGGTCAGCTTCGCCTCTTCGATCGCCTGCTCGGGCACCGGCGGGGCGCCGGCCTTCAGCGCTTTCGAGGCGATCCAGCCGGCGAGGGCGGCGAGCAGGAGGAAGATCGCCGCGGTGACGAAGTAGCCGGCCCAGATGTTGCCGCTGAACAGTTCTTCGCCGAGCAGCCAGGCGATCCCGTGAAGGATCATGATCAGCGCCAGGAAGGCGAAGGCGCCGGCCGCAATCCCCACGGCGGAGCCTTTGAGGATCTTGCTGACTTTCTCGGAGACCTCGGCCTTGGCGAGCTCGATCTCCTCGCGGACCAGGGTGGAAGCGTTTTCGGAGACCTCGACGACGAGGTCGGCGATCGACCGCTCGTCGGGCGGCGGCGGAGGCCCGGGCGGCGGGATCGGGGGCGGGTTCTGCGGCGTCTCGGCCATCGCTGGGATCAGTCCGGCGGGTCTTCGTTGTAGATGCGGCGGTAGATCAGCGAGGCGACGCGCGCGGCGGCGATGCTCGCGAGCGCACCGGTGCCGGCCAGGAGGCCGCTCCAGACGAGGCGCTTGACCAGATCGTTGTCCACTAGCTCGAACCTTTCCCCATGCGAAGTGGGCAGTAAACCCTATCCGCGCGGCTCGAGGCCGTCGCAGATGGTCGTGACAAGGAGATCCCGCGCCTGGTCGAAGTCTTCTTCGGTGGCAGGGATCGTCCCGAAGATCCAGCCGGAGAGCAGCTGCTCGATCGCGCCGTAGAAGGACATCGAGGCGAACATCGGCGCGACGTCGCCGCGGAAGGCGCCGCTCGCCTGGCCGTCGGCGACGATCTTGGCGATCGACTCATACGCGCGGCGGATTTCCTCCAGGTGGGTTTTGCCGAACGAGTTGGCGGCGCGGGTGACCTCGACGATGATCACCTTCATCAGCTCGGGGTCGTGGCGGTAGGAGTCGAAGATGAACCGCGCCACCGCGCCGAGTTTCTGGCGCGGGTCGGCGCCGGTCCGGTCGGCCTCCTCGATCGCCGCCAGCAGCAGCGACCAGCGCTCGATGAAGAGTTCGTTCAGGACCTCGTCCTTGGAGCTGAAGTAGTGGTAGACGAGCCCGTAGGCGACGCCGGCCTCGTCGGCGATGTCGGAGACGCGGGTCGCGTGGAACCCCTGGCGGGCGAAGACGCGGATCGCGGCGTCGAGGATGAGGCGGCGTTTGTCGGCGGGCGGCGCCTGGGCCATCAGTTCTCCTCCGGCGACTGCGGCCAGACGTAGGCGCCCGGCTGGCGGTTGGCGAGGGATGGCAGCGAGGCGCGGATCCGTTCCTGCGAGTCGAAGTCGAGCTCGGCGGCGACGAACCCTTCGCCGTCGGGGGCGGTCGCGAGCACGACCCCCCAGGGGTCGACGATCGCCGAGCGACCAAAGGAGCTGTAGTGCGGCGGCGCCTCCCCCCACTGGTTCGGGGCGACGACGAAGAGCTGGTTCTCGATCGCCCGCGCCCGCAACAGGACTTCCCAGTGGTCGCGGCCGGTCGCCAGGGTGAAGGCCGAGGGCAACGCGATCAGCCGGGCGCCGCGCAGGGCGAGGATGCGGAAGAGCTCCGGGAAGCGCAGGTCGTAACAGACGCTGAGGCCGACGGTGAGCTCGCCGAGCGGGGCGACGACCGCATCCTCCCCCGGGCGCTCGAACTCCGACTCGCGGTAGGAAACCCCGCCGGCGTCGACGTCGAACATGTGGATCTTGCGGTAGACGGCGAGGTCCTCGCCGGCGGGGCCGATCAGGACCGAAGTGTTCGATGCCTTCTCACCCTCGCTGCCGCGCTCGGAGATGCTGCCGGCGAGGAGGTGGATCGAGAGCTCGCGCGCCCAGGTGCGCGCCGCGCTCAGGCTCGGCCCGTCGAGCGGCTCGGCGCCGGCGACGAGTTCGCCGCCACCGGCCAGCAGGTTCCACTTCTCCGGCAGGGCGACGAATTCGGCCCCGTCGGCGGCGGCGGCGCGGACCTGCCGCTCAGCCGCCGCCAAGTTCCTGTCCTTGTCCCCGTTGGAGTTGAGCTGTACCGCCGCTGCGCGCACGCATGCCCTTCGTTGATTGACCAGTCAATCGGCAACCGCAGTATATGAACGCTTGAGGCGTCTTGACGGCTCTAGAGGTTCAGCTGGCGGGCGACGATCCGGTCGAAGAGGCGCGTCGGAATAAAAGGTTGGATGCGCGCCTGCACCTGGGCGTCGAGGCCGACCAGGTACCGCGTCTTCGGCCGCTTCGATTCCAGCGCGTGGGCGATCGCCTTCGCCACCTTCTCCGGCGGGATCCCGCGTTCGGCGGTGTCCTCGATCACCTTGCGAAACTTGTCGAGCGCGGCGCCGTAGAGCAGGTTCGTCTGCGGCGACTTCGCTTCTATCTCCTCCGCTTTTTCCTGTCCCCGGCCCCAAATCGGGGTGTCGATCGAGCCGGGCTCGATGATCGCGACCTCGATCCCCCAGGGGCGCAGCTCTTGGCGGAAGACATCGCCGATCGCCTCGGTGGCGAACTTCGAAGCGTGGTAGGGCCCGCCGAAGGGGAAGGCGATCCGGCCGCCGATCGAGGCGAGGAAGGCGATCCGCCCCTTGGCAAGGCGGATCTGCGGCAGCATCGCCTGGGTGACGGCGACGTAGGCGACGAGGTTGACCTCGAGCTGGTGGCGGAGGTCGTCGAGCGGGATCGTCTCCAGCGGCCCGGGGACGGCGACGCCGGCGTTATTGACGAGCCCGTCGAGCCCGCCGTCGCTCTCGCGCTCGACCAGCTCCGCCGCGGCGGCGATCTGGTCGGGATCGGTGACGTCGAGGTTGACCGGGACGAGTTGCGGCGAGGCATCGTGCCGCAGAGCCTCACCGTCGGCCTCCTTGCGGACCCCGGCGAAGACCCGCCAGCCGGAGCCGTCGAGGCGCAGAGCGGTCGCGCGGCCGATGCCGGTTGACGCTCCAGTGACGAGGACGGATCTCATCGGGACGAGGCTACAGGGGGGAGAGTTCGGCCCCTCCCGATTCTTGACACAGCAGGGTGGGGCAAGAATCGGACACGCGAAGTAGACGGGCTTGGAGCGTGGCGGCGCGGCAGCACGGCATCGTCACGCGGCGGCAGTTGCTGGCGCTGGGCTTCGGTCGACGGTCGATCGAGCGGCGCTGTGGGAGATCGGCGAGGAGGACGGCCGGATCGATGTCAGCGTTCGACGGCGCTGCGAATTGCGGGGCCCTGGAATTCGGTTTCGCGGCCGGCCCAGCTTGGCGTCAGACCACGTCCTGCTCCGTGACGACATCCCGGTCACCTCGCCGGCGCAGACGCTGGTCGACCTCGCAACCGAACTGGACCCCATCGCACTCGAGCGGGCGGTGAACAACGCCGACAAGCGCGACTTGATCGATCCCGAGGCGCTGCGAGAAGACCTCCCACGCTTCGCCGGCGAACCTGGCATCCGCCCACTGCGCCACCTGCTCGACAAGCTCTTCTTCCGACTCTCGGACTCCGACCTGGAGATCTATTTCCGCCGCGTCGTCAGGACGGCGAGACTCCCGATTCCTCTCACCAAACAGCGCGTAAACAGGTTCGAGGTCGATTTCTTCTGGCCTGACCTCGGGCTCATCGTGGAGACGGACGGCCTCCGCTATCACCGCACGCCCTCAGCGCAGCTTCGGGATGCCCGCCGCGACCGGGCGCATGTGATGGCTGGAATGACGCCGCTGCGCTTCACGCACTACGAGGTTCGCTACGAATCCGCCCGCGTCCGCGCAGAGCTCGTGAAGACGGTCACGATGCTCCGCAGGCGCGTCCGGATCTGACCACAGCCCGCTGGGGCGAGAATCCGATGCGGCGCCTGGCGGCAGAGGCGTAACCTTGGGATCTTGTGAACGAGGCAATCCAGGACGACGCTGAGCGCAAGCAGGTCACGGTCCTGTTCGCCGACGTGAGCGGCTCGATGGACCTTGCCGAGCAGGAGGACCCCGAGGAGTGGCGCGGGATCATGCAGCGCTTCTTCTCCACCCTGGCCGAGGCCGTCACCCGCTTCGAGGGCACCGTCGACAAGTTCACCGGCGACGGGATCATGGCGGTCTTCGGCGCCCCCGTCGCCCACGAGGACCACGCCAGGCGCGCCTGTTACGCGGCCTTGCAGATGCTCGACGACGTCGCCGAGTACGCGGCCGAGCTGCGGCGCGCGAAGGGGCTCAACTTCTCCACCCGGATCGGGATCAACTCCGGCGAAGTCGTCGCCGGCGCGATCGACGGGGGCGGCGGCTCCTCCTACACGGCGATCGGCCACACCGTCGGCCTCGCCCAGCGGATGGAGGCGCTGGCCGAGCCGGGCAGGGCCTACCTGACCGAGAGCACCGCCGAGCTGGCCCGCGGCTACCTCGACCTCCGCGACCTGGGCGAGTTCGAGATCAAGGGCGCGAGCCGGCCGGTGCAGGTCTTCGAGCTGGCCGGGGTCGGGCAGGCGCGCTCCCGCCTCGACCTCGCCCGCGAGCGCGGCTTCTCGCAGTTCGTCGGGCGCGGGGCCGAGATTGAGCGCCTCGAGGAGGCGCTGACCCGCGCCAAAGGCGGCGAGGCGACCGCGGTCGGGGTCGTCGCCGAACCGGGAATCGGCAAGAGCAGGCTCTACCACGAGTTCGCCGAGCGCTGCCGCGCCGAGGGGCTGGAGGTGTTCGAGGCGCAGGGACAGGCGCACGGCAAGGCGATCCCGTTCATGCCGATCCTGCAGATGCTGCGCTCCTTCTACGGGATCGGCGACGGCGACCCCGAGCAGCTGGCGCGCGAGAAGATCGCCGGGCGCTCGCTGCTCCTCGACCCGGCCTTCGCCGAAGACCTGCCGCTGATCTTCGACTTTCTCGGCGTCCCCGACCCCGAGCGGCCGGTGCCGCGGATGGACCCGGAGGGGCGCCAGCGCGCTCTCGCCGACTTCCTCTGCCGCCTGGTCAGCAACCCGGCCCGCCGCAAGCTCCTTGTCCTGGTGGTCGAGGACCTGCACTGGATCGACGAGGGCAGCCTGGCGATGCTGGCGGGCCTGGTCGAGGGCATGGACGGGACGCCGACGCTGGTCCTCGTCAACTACCGACCCGAGCACAAGCCGGCCTGGGCGGGCTCGCCCCGCTACGAGGCGATCGCCCTGCAGCCGCTCGACCGCGCCGACACCGCGAAGCTGCTGCGCGACCTCGCCGGCGAGGATCCCTCGCTGGACGGGATCGACGAGCCGATCCACGAGCGCACCGGCGGCAACCCCTTCTTCATCGAGGAGATCGTCCGCGAGCTCGCCGAGTCCGGCCACCTGCAGGGCGAGCGCGGCGCCTACCGGCTGGCGAAACCGATCGAGGACGCGGGCGTCCCGGTCACCGTCCAGGCCGTGCTCGCCGCCCGCATCGACCGCCTCGACCCCGCTGCCAAGCACCTGCTGCAGGTCGCTTCGGTGGTCGGCAAGGAGGTCAGCGGCGAGGCGCTCTCGATGACCGCCGGCCACGACGCCGAGACGATGGAGCGGGGGCTCGGCGAGCTGATCGAGGGCGGTTTCCTCTACGAAGCCGAGCTCTACCCGGAGCGGGTGCTCGCCTTCCGCCACCCGCTGACCCGCGAGGTCGCTTACGGGACGCAGCTGGCCGAACAGCGGGCGGCGACCCACGCGGCGGCGGCGCGGGCGCTGATCGAGCTGGAGCCGCCGGAGCGCTACGACGAGCTCTCGGCGCTGATCGCCGACCACCTGCGCCAGGGCGGCGAGCACCTGGAAGCGGCGCGCTGGTCGGCGCGCGGGGCGCACTGGGCCGGCCACAGCCGCCCGCGGGACGCGCTGCGCCTCTGGCACGACGTGATGGAGGAGACCGCCGAGCTGGAAGAGGACGAGGAGGTCGCGGCGCTGGCGGTCCACTCGCGGCTGCTGCAGCTGCAGTACGCCTGGCGGGTGGGGATGAGCCGGGAAGAAGAAGCGCGCCTCGCCGCCGAAGCCGAGGAGATTGCCGAGCGCCAGGGGGACCTTCACTCCTTGGTCCTGCTGAAGGTCGCCACCGCAGTGCGGCCGGGCCTCCCCCACCACGGGCCGACCTGGATCGAGTCGGTGCGGGAGACGATCGAGCTCGCCGACCGCAGCGGCGACCGGCACCTGCGGGCGGCGGTGCGGGGGGCGGGCGCCTACGCCTACCTCTGCGTCGCCGACTTCGAGGGCTTCGAGCGAATCCTCGACGAGATGCTGGAGATCGTCGGCGACGACGGCTCGGTCGGCGCCAACATCGTCCTCGGCAGCCCGATCGCCTGGGGCCTGATGGGCAAGGGGATGGTGCGGCGCGAGAAGCTGGAATTCGAGGCGGCCGAGGAGCTCTTCGAGCGGGCGCTGGAGGCGGCGCTGCGGGACGAAGACGCCGAGACCGCGAGCTGGATCCGTAGCAACCAGGCCAGCCTGGTGATTCGCCGCGACCCGGAGGCGGCGCTGGCGATCGCTCGCCGGAACTGTGAGCTGACCGACCGGCTCGGCGACGTCTTCTCCCGCAGCCTCGCGCTCTCGAACCTCGCCTGGGCGCAGCTGATCGCCGAGGAATACGAGGAGGCGCTGGCGGCGATCGAGGAATCGGAGCGGCTCTACCGCGAGGCGATGGACGGTGGCGGCGAGATGGAGGGCTGGCGCGGCCAGCTCCGCGCCCGCGCCCTGGTCCTCGTCGGCCGCACCGACGAGGGGCTCGAGCTGGCCGAGGAGGCCGCACGGATCGCGCGCGAGCGGGGGATGATGTGGTCCTACCCGGTGGCGATGCTGACCCTCGCCCGGGCACGGGCGGCCGCCGGCGCAAAGGGAGCGGACGAGGCCTTCTCTGAGGCCGAGCGGGTCGCGCGGGAGACCGGCGCGACGACGCTGCTGATGGACATCGAGGCCGAGCGCGAACAGCTCGAGAGCGCCGGCCTTGCGGCGAAGCCGCGCTCCTAGCCGCGGCGCTCGAGCTCGGCGACCATCAGCTTGGTGTGCAGGGCCGCGATCAGGTCCTTCAGCGGCTGGGCGCCGGCTTCGAGCATCTCCACCACCCGCTCCGGCGGCACCTCGCCGGCCAGCCGTTCCATCACCACGTCGACCTCCTGGCGGGCCAGCTCTTCCAGCGCGACTTTGTAGCGCAGGGTGTCGTAGACGGTGAAGCCGATCTGCTCGTCGTAGCCGCCGGCGCGGAAGCGGCTGATCGCCTCGACGATGGCGACGTCCGAGGGCGAGTAGCCGCGGCTGTTGGGGGTCAGGACCTCGAGCTCGGCGAGGCGGTCGAGAACCTCCTTGGGGACGCCGTAGCGCTTGCGGACCTCGGCGGCGCTCGTGCGCGAGCGTTCTTGCGAGTCGAGGACCTCCTTGATCGCCTTCAGCGGCAGGTAGCGCTCTTCCTGCAACTGCTTGATCAGCTTGATCCGGTCGACGAACTCGGGCGGGTAGTAGGCCATGTTGCGGCTGGTCTTGACCGGCTCCGGCAGCAGGCCCTCGCGCAGGTAGTGCTTGATCGTCGGCGCCGGCACGCCGGAGGCCTCGGCCAGCTCGCGCATCCGCAGCAGCCCATTCTCCGCCGACGGGACGATTTCACTCCGTCTAGGCGTATTTTCGTCCCGTCGGTGGCTGGAGGCCTTGGTGCTCATGCGCGGAACTCCCCCTGCGCCTCGGCGGTCGGCCCCGCGGCGGCGCCAGACTCCTTCATCGCCGCGATCTCCTCGGCCGAGTAGCCCACCTCTTTCAGGACCTCGTCGGTGTGCTCGCCGAAGGCAGGGGCGGGACGGGTCGGGTCGGCCGGGGTGCGGGAGAGCTTCACCGGGGCGCCGAGCTGGCGGACCTTGCCGAGCTGCGGCTGGTCGAGCTCGACGACCATCCCGCGGGCCTTGACCAGCTCCGAGTCGAGCGCCTCGTCGAGGTCGAGGACCGGCTCGATGCAGCAGTCGTGCTCGTCGTTGAAGGCGAGCCACTCGTCGCGGGTGCGCGAGCGGAAGACGGCGGCGATCTCCTCCCAGGCCGGCGAGCCCGGCGCCTCGAACTGCTTCTCGACCAGGTCGGGGCGGCCGACGCCGTTGCAGAGGGCGGCCCAGAACTTCGGCTCCAGGGCGCCGCAGCTGACCCAGCCGTCGGCTGCCTCGTAGGGCAGGTAACAGATGAGGCCGCCGGCGAGCTGCTGCTCGCCCCGCCGCGGCACTTCCTCATCGCAGAAGTAGCGGCCGGCGACCATCGCCAGCCAGGAGAGGGCGCCGTCGGCCATCGAGACGTCGACCATCTGACCCTCACCGGAGCGCCGGCGCTCGTGCAGCGCCGCCATCACCCCGAAGGCGGCCATCAGGCCGCCGCCGCCGAGGTCGGCGATCTGCCCCGCGGACTGGACCGGCGGCCCGCCCTTGGCGCCGGTCAGGCCGAGCAGCCCGACCAGGCCGAGGTAGTTCATGTCGTGGCCGGCGCGCTGGGCGTAGGGGCCGTCCTGGCCGTAGCCGGTGATCGCGCAGTAGACGACCGCCGGGTTGGCCTCGCGCATCCGCTCGTAGCCGACGCCGAGCCGGTCGAGGACGCCGGGGCGGAAGCCGTCGAGGACGACGTCGTGGGCGGCGACGAGGCGCATCAGTGCCTCCTTCCCCGCCTCCGACTTGAGGTCGAGGCGGACCGAGCGCTTGCCGCGGTTGAGCGAGAGGTAGAGCGCGGAGCGGGTACCGAGCGCCTGCTGGTCGTCGGTGCCGTAGTAAGGGGGGGCCCAGCGGATGTAGTCGCCCATGCCGGTGTCCTCGACCTTCAGCACCTCGGCGCCGAGGTCGGCGAGCAGCAGCGAGCAGAAGCCGCCCGGCAGCAGGCGGGTGAGGTCGAGGACCTTG
>Ga0164301_10000101_pt1 | contig 21249 bp, 17 predicted proteins | sample Whisoiple_231_MG_FD_109711 | JGI IMG/M metagenome (GOLD analysis project Ga0164301, IMG submission 109711) | Unamended control soil microbial communities from upstate New York, USA - Whitman soil sample_231_MG | ecosystem: Environmental > Terrestrial > Soil > Agricultural land ... | reverse complement strand
CTCGACCGCCTGCTCCGCCGAGAGCCGCTCGCCCAGCAGCATCATCTCGTTGACCTTCTTGCGCGGGACGTTGCGGTAGATGATCGACATGATCATGTAGGGGAAGGCGCCGACGTTGATCTCGGGAGTGCCGAAGGTGGCGCCCTCTCTGGCGATCACCAGGTCGCAGGAGAGGGCGAGGCCCATCCCGCCTGCCAGCACGTGGCCGTTGGCGGCGCAGAGCGAGGGCTTGCCGAGCCGCGGCATCAGCCGGAAGAACTCGAGGAAGAGGTCGGAGGCGAAGTGTTTGGCGACCAGCGGCGCGTCGGCGGCGAACCCGCCGAGGTCGGCGCCGGCGCAGAAGACCTTCTCGCCAGAGCCGGTGAGGACCACGGCGCGGACCTCGTCGGAGGCTTTGGCCAGCTTCATCGCCTCGACCAGCTCGCTCAGCATCTGCCCGGAGAGCATGTTGCGCTTCTCCGGATCGTTGAGCGTCACCGTGGCGACGCCGTCCGCCACCTCGTAGGCGACCTTCTCGAAATCTCCCTGGGGCATCTGGTCCCGGACCATAGCAGTGCTGAAAGTGGGAAGTGCTACTGTCCACTTCGCATCTAAGGGAACGATCAGAGGAGAGAGAACAGTGTCGACCGCGACCAACGGCTCCAGCGTCATCAAGCCCGACTTCGAGTCCGGGCGCAAGCACTTCATCTTCAGCCAGGAGCACGAAGACCTGCGCGAGTCGATGCAGTCCTGGGTCAAGAAGGAGCTCTGGCCCCACCGCAACGAGTGGGAGGACACCTACTGGCCGACCTCGGCGATGGAACGGGCGGGCGAGCTCGGCTACCTCGGCCTCTGCTTCCCCGAGGAGTACGGCGGCCAGGGCGGCGACTACTTCTACTCGCTGGTCCGCGCCGAGTGCATGAGCTACTCCGGCTCCGGCGGCACCAACATGGGCTTCGCGGTCCAGTCCGACATGACCCTCCCTCCCATCCACCTGCTGGGGACCGAGGAGCAGAAACGGAAGTACCTCGAACCGGGGCTGAAGGGCCAGAAGGTCGCCTCGCTGGGGATCACCGAGCCCGGCGCCGGCTCCGACGTCGCCGGGATCCGCACCACCGCGCTCCGCGACGGTGACGAATACGTGATCAACGGCTCCAAGACCTTCATCACCAACGGCCCGCGCGCCGACTTCATCGTCCTCGTCTGCAAGACCGACCCGAGTGAGCGCCACGCCGGCATCACCCTCTTCGTCGTCGACCTCAAGGACGCCAACGGCGAGAAGGTCCCCGGCTTCACCGTCTCGGCCGAGCTGGAGAAGATGGGGATGCACGCCTCCGACACCGGCGAACTGGCCTTCGACGACGTCCGCGTCCCGGCAGATGCCGTGCTGGGCGAGGTCGGCAAGGGCTTCTACCACATCGCCTGGGAGCTCCAGGGTGAGCGGCTGGTCGCCGCCGCCGGCTGCCACGCGGGGGCCGAGCGGATGATGGAGAAGACCCTCGAGTACGCCAAGGAGCGCGAAGCCTTCGGCCGGCCGATCGGCAAGTTCCAGGCGATCCGCCACAAGTTCGCCGAGATGGCGACCAAGATCGAGGCCGCGAAGCAGTTCACCTACTCGACCGCCTGGCGCTTCAACAACGGCGAGTACCCGGTGCGTGAGATCACGATGGCCAAGCTCTACGCCTCTCGCATCGCCTGCGAGGTCGCCGACGAGTGCGTCCAGATCCTCGGCGGCTACGGCTACATGAAGGAGTACGAGATCGAGCGCGCCTACCGCGACGTCCGCCTCAACCGCATCGGCGCCGGCACCGACGAGGTAATGCTCGACGTGATCGGCCGCAGCTACGGGCTGTAGGGCGGGCTAAACGCGGGTGAAGATCACCGCGGCGAGCGTGACGAGGATGGCGATCATGTTCGTGCCCCAGAGCTGGAGCATGAGCGTCCGCAGTTCCCGAATGTCGGAATCGACCCGTTCGAAGCCGGTGTCGACTTTCTGCGCCAAGTCGTCCAGTCGTTTGTCAGACCACATCGTCCGCTCCATACCTCGACGCTAACAGGAAAGTTGTCACCAGAAATGCGTTGTCTGCAAATTTATAGCAACAGCTTCGCCCCGAAATCGTGACCGTCGTCAAGGACAGCGGCGTCCGCGCCACCCTCCCCCCCTTCACCGAGGAGCACGAGGAACTGCGCGAGACGGTCTCCCGCTTCGTCAAAAGCGAGATCGCCCCCAACGTCGACGAGTGGGAGGCGGCGCGGGAATTCCCGCGGGAGCTGTTCTTCCGCTGCGCCGAGCTCGGCTTCCTCGGCCTCAAGTTCCCCGAGGAGCTGGGCGGCCAGGGCGGCACCCACCTGCACGACGCTGTCTGGGTCGAGGAGCTGGCCCGCTCCGGCGGCTCCGGCGGGGTCGCCGCCGGCCTCAACGCCCACGCCTCGATCGCGATGCCGCCGATCTTCAAGTTCGGCACCGAGGAGCAGAAGCAGCGCTGGCTCCCCGCCGGGATCGCCGGCGAGAAGATCGGCGCGCTCGGCATCACCGAGCCCGGCGCCGGCTCCGACGTCGCCTCGCTGAAGACCACCGCGGTGCGCCACGGCGACACCTACCTCGTCAACGGCGCCAAGACGTTCATCACCAACGGCGTCCGCGCCGATTTCCTCGTCTGCGCCTGCAAGACCAGCGAGGAGGGCGGTCACGGCGGCATCTCCTTCCTCGTCCTCGAGCGCGATATGCCCGGCTACGAGGTCAGCCGCAAGCTGGAGAAGATGGGCTGGCACTCCTCCGACACCGGCGAAATCTCCTTCAGCGACGTCGAGGTGCCGGCCGAGAATCTACTCGGTGAAGAAAACGGCGGCTTCAAATTGATCATGGCCAACTTCGCCTGGGAGCGGCTGCTGATGGCGATCGGCGCCGTCGGCGCAATGCAGCGCCTCGTCGAGACCACCGTCACCTACGCCCTCGAGCGCGAAGCCTTCGGCCGGCCGATCGGCAAATTCCAGGCGATCCGCCACCAGGTGGCGGAGATGGCGACCCGCGCCGAGACCAACCGCGCCCTCACCTACAACGCCCTCCGCCTCTTCCACACCGGCCAGGACTGCATCCAGGAGGTCTCGATGGCGAAGCTGCTCACCCAGCGCGCCGTCCTCGACCTCGCCGACCAATCCCTCCAGATCCACGGTGGCTACGGCTACATGCGCGAGTACGGAATTGAGCGCGCTGTCCGCGACGCCCGCTTAGGCCCGATCGGCGGTGGAACCGACGAGATCATGAAAGAGATCATCGGTAAGACGATCGGGCTGTAGATGGGCGTCGGGCATACTTGCTCGTACCTTTACAGAACATATGAATGTCTGCGGCCCAAAGTTGGGTTTGCGCAAAAGTAAGCCCGCGGACTTCTGTCTCCCTGTGTTTTGCAGGTCTTTTACCGCGCTCGTACCTCTATAGCGACCCGATCGCACCGCAGCATTGCACTGACGATTTTGACGGACGGGTCCCTCGCGCAACAATGCAGGTAAGAACTCGGCGCCGAGGTGTCGACTGATGTTCGCGCAGCACCAAGCTCGCGGACGGAAGGGGGGACATCGATGGCCCAACGCCAGGCTCGGAATCCACCGCAGCACGTGACCCGGACGGGGGGTCAGGCCTTGGCGTTGCTCGCAGCGCCGCTCAACGTCGAGATCCTCAAGGCCTTGGAGGGCGGTCCGCAAAACCTGCTCGACCTGCGCCAAGCAGTGGGATCGCCACCGCAGAGCACCATGCGCGTCTACACGCGCACACTCGCCGACATCGGCGTGCTCGAGCGACGGCGGCGGAACGAATTTCCCGCTTCGGCGGAATACAGCAACACACCGGCCGGACATGCGCTCCTCGCCGTAGCGGGCGTTTGGGACGATTGGCTGCAGGCAGCGCCCGAAGGGCCGCTGCTGATGGGAAGCGTCGGCGCCAAGAGCGCAACCAAAGCGCTGATCGGCGGGTGGTCGGCCAGCATCGTGCGAGCGGTGGCCGCCCGCTCCCTGACGTTGACGGAGTTGAGCGCCCTGATTCCCAAGGTCAGCTACCCCTCGCTCGAGCGCAGGCTCGGCGCCATGCGACTGGCCAGCCTGATCGAGGCGAGGCCCGGCGACGGCCGAGGGGTTCCGTACCAGGCCACCGAGCGGTTACGCCGCGCGGTGCTTCCGCTCATGGCCGCAGTTGCCTGGGAGTTGAGATTCCTCCGCGAGCCGGATGCGAAGATCGGCAGCATTGACGCCGAGGCCGCATTCCTGCTTGCCATCCCCTTGATCAGCCTGGGGCCGACGATATCGGGAAGGTGCCGGCTTTCAGTCGAAGTCCGCGGCGGCGTCGAACCCATTTTCGCCGGAGTCATCCTCGGCGTCGAGGCGGGGGACGTTGTCTCTTGCACCGCTCGCCTCAGCGGAGACGTAGATGCCTCAGCTTCGGGAGCGCCCGGTGCCTGGATCCGTCAGGTTGGGGGAGATTCTCCTCAGTCCCAGCTGGAGATGATCGGCGACTTCGCCCTCTCGAGAGCGGTTGTCGATGCGCTACAGGCGCTCACGCAGGTCCCAGCCCACATATAGATCTGAGGGCATAAAAAACCCCGCGCAGAACTAGCAAATAGTCATTTGCAGGGGAAAAGGTGGCCGAGACGACCACTCCCGAGTGCACGCGCCTCTAGATACCCCGACGTACTTGACTAGGAACTCTCTATGGCGTCGAATGTGGATTGAGGTTCTTCATTTTTCTCCTTGAAGACTCATCGAAGGGGGGCGTTCCCTGTTTCATACGGCGCCCCCCTTCTGCGTGCTCCAGCTCGCCCTCGGCTGGAAGTTCGACTGTAGGGTCGGTTGCCATGGAGTCGAGTGACGCCCTCCGGTACGTCGACCCGCTCAAGCCCCGGGGCCGTCTATACCGTGCATGGGCACGCTCGGTCGCCACGCCTCTCGGGTTCTGGCTCTCGCGCCACATCGCCTGGAAGGTCGATCCCCACCTTCTGCGCCTGACCCGCGGCCGGATCGGCACCGGCCTAATCATCCCCACCCTCCTGCTGGAAACGGCGGGGGCGCGCTCAGGCCGGCGGCGGCGAAACGGGGTCATCTACTTCCACGACGGCGAGCGGGTGATCCTGGTCGCCTCGAATGCCGGCAGGCCCGTGCACCCGTCCTGGTTCTACAACGCCCGCGCCAACCCGGACGTGAGGTTGAACGGGCATCCGTACCTGGCCGAGGCCGTCGAGGACGATGCCGCGCGGGCGCGGCTCTGGGATCTCGGCGATCGCGTCTTCCCGCCGTTCGCCACCTACAGAGAGAGCGCGAAGCGCAGCGGCCGCACGATCCCAATCCTCCAGCTCACCGCCGCCGGCAACGACGGGTAGCTAGCGCATCGGTCCTTCGTCGCACTCGTGGGACTTGCCCCAGCCGGGGCCGCCGTCGCAGTAGTCGTGGCCGGGGCCGCCGTAGAGCTGGTCGGGCTGGGCGCCGCCGTAGAGGCGATCGTCGCCCTCTTCGCCGTGGCAGCCGTCCTGGCCGGGGCCCATCACGCAGACGTCGTTGCCGGTACCGCCCCAGCAGCCGTCGCTGCCGTCGCCGTGGCGGCAGTAGTCGTCGCCCGGGCCGCCGACGCAGTCGCTGTTCTGCTGGCCGGTGATGCAGATGTCGTTGTTGCCGCCGCCGACGCAGCGGTTGCGGCGATTCCCACCCGGGTAGCAGGTGTCCCGCTCGCCGTTGCCGATGAACTTGTCCGAACCGTCACCGAGGTAGATGGTGAGCGGCAGGGGCATGCGGTCGGCGACCCGGACGAAGTCGCCCGAGTTGCCCATCTGGATTTCGATCGCGTCGGCGTCGCGGGTCGAGCAGACGGCGACCCGGTGGCCGCGGGTGAACTGGCAGCCGGGCTGATCCTGGTGAGCCATGCGGCCTTCGACGACGATCTTGCTGCCCTTGGTGCTGAGGGTCAGGGTCGAGCCGGAGTCGGAGCCGTAGATGACGATGGTGCCGGCGGGCGTGGCTACGGTCGGCACCACCAGGAGGGCGATGACCGCGAGCAGGCCGACCACCAGCTTGCGGCTGGGGGTGAATGGCATCCGGGGCATACTAGACATGTGCATCGGCTAACAAATCGGAAACCTGAAGCCAACAGACGTTTGACCTGCAAATTGGAACAAAAAAATGATCTATCCGCGGCCTATTGCCCTTGGGCGATGAAGGAGAGGATTCCGATTAATTCGCCCGCGCTGCAGTCGTCCTCGCCCGCAGCGAATGCCTGGTTGAAGGTGGCGGCGGTCCCGGCCGGCAGGGTGAGGGAAGAGCCGGCGAGACCTATCGTGCGATCACCCGGATGGGACTCGACGATCCCGCCACCCATTTGAAGGATCGGTATCTGGCCAAGCTTGCCAGGGAAGGCCGGCGTCGGCTCCACGTCCACCTCCGCCAGAGCAGCGGGGAGTCCGACGTCAAACCAGGGCTCGTGCCAGAAGTTCTGCCCGGCGCCCAGCTGAAGAAATTCGATCTCGCCCCCGGTGCGCAGCGTTCCGGTCGAGGCATCGGGGGCCAACGATCCCTCGGCGACGATCGGCAGCGTGAAGGTCGCCCCCAGGCGTTCGGCCGGGGAGATCGGGTTGAGCGAGACGAAGTGCTGATCCAGCTTGGCGAGGAAGGCGGCGTCGAAGGTGACGGTTGCCCTGCCGGCAGGGACGATGGAGGTGACCAGCGGCTGTGCCTCCGTCACAAGGGTGCCGATCGGCTGACCGGCGACGAACTGCTGCCGCGGACGCAGCTTCTTGTTGAGCCGCGTCGCCACCTTCGCGGTGAGCTCCAGGCTGGCGGCGCTGAGCACGTTGCCGAACCCATGGCGCCTCGCCTTGGTCGCCGTCGAGGTGGCAACCTTCAGCTGCGAGCCTCCGACCCTTGCCACGAGCGGAGCACGGCTGGTCCTCACCACCAACTTGCGAACCTGCAGGCGACCTCGGGGGCTGCTGAAAACGATGCTGCCCTGCTGCTCGACCTCACCCTGGCCGACGGTCGGGTCGAAGTGCCCGCCGGTCACCGGCAGGACCAGCGCTCGCCCGCGCTTCGCCGCTCCCGCTTTGACCGTGACGGACACCCTCGCGCGCTCGAGGAAGGCGGTAAAGCCCCTGTCCAGCACGATCCGCGTGGTCCCGCCCCCGATCGGGTCGTAGGCCCCGCTCGCCGCGAGCGGAAAGGCCAAGGCCGATGCCAGCGCCACGCAGGCCGCGAACCGCTTCATTCCGTCACCGCACATGCCTTGTCGACCCTGGCCGCAATCCGCTGGTGACGGAAGAAGAAGGTGGCCATCGCCAGGGGGAAGCCGACCCGGTCCACCCCGGCGGGCGCGGGGCAGGCGGCGTTGAAGTAGCTGAGCTCCCGACCCTCGAACCGGTACTTCCGCCTCAAGGTGAGCTTGATCCGATCGAGATACCCCCAGCTACCGAGAGCCTCGGGCAACGAAGCCGCCAGTTCGGTTCCATAGGGGCCGTCGCTCACCCGGCGAATCGCGAAGGTGATGAGGAATGAGCTGTTGAAGGGGTGGGAGGTGTAGATCTGGGCCAGCAAGGTCGAGCGGCCGTGGTGGCGGCCGTTGAAGATCAGCAGCCGGCCCTTGGTCGGATAGGGCTCCTGGCCCGGAAGGAGGATGTGGGCCCAGAACTGCCCCGAGCCGATCAGCGCCTGCCCGCAGTTGGAAAGCGCCCGCGCCGTCGTTGCCGGCTGCACCTGCCGGGGGTGGCAGATCGGCAGCCCACGGGACTGCAGCAGCCCGTGTCGGTTGACCTGAATCTTGAGCCGCTCGAGCTGCGGGGGGATGCCGCCGTCAACGGCAGCGAGGTGCCCGGCGACGAAGATCGCGATCGGGCCGGGCTTGTCGCGCGGCAGCTTGTACGGCACCACTTGGCTCAGCACGGTGACCCGCACCCCCTCCTCCTGGACAACGACAGCCGAGCCCACGGCGACGGTGGCGGCGAGAAAGACAGGGCAAGCCGCCGCGACCCTTGTCCCTATCCCAGCCACCGGTCACCTGGCCGCCTCGCCGAACAGTTGCTACTGCTCGCGGTGGTGCCGCGCCTTCTTCTTCGTCTTGCCACAGCTGGCCTTGAGCGGCGTCCCGAAGTTGTGGATGGCGCCGTTGTGACCCTTCATCTTCACCGCCGCCTTGTGCTTGCCGCGGCAGACATTCGTGCTGTTCTCCAGCAGGCTCTTCTTGCCACCCCCCATCTCCAACACGACTTTGGTGATCGGGGCGTCGGGGACGAAGTCGAAGGTGGTGCGGATCCCACCGTTGACGGAGTCGATTCGACCCACCGCATGAATGTCGATCAGCCCGTGCAGGGCCAGTACCAGGTCGGGCAGCGGGTGTTCGGATGAACGCAGGAAGACCGGGCCTTCCAGCGGCTGGTCCAGCAGAGGCGTCCAAGCGCGGGCACGCCCGTAAATCGCCCCCTTCGGACACGCGGTGCCATTTCCGGCTCCGGCTTTGAATTGCACCCGGGTGCAGACCGTGCGGATGTGACTCTGGTCGAGGAACTCCGAGCCCGGCAGGGCGACCGAGATCCGCGCCGCATTTGCGTCACCGACGCGCGGGCGCATCACGGCACGCAGGGCGGGGTTGCCGCCGCGTCGCGTCTTGCCTTTGAGGCTCAACTGCAGCCTCGGCTTGAAGCCGAGGCTGGCGCAGTCGGCAGCCTGGAACGGTGAGGTCACCGTCACCGGCAGGTCGTCCGCCGTCGAGCCGAAGTCGAGACCCGAGCCGAGGACGGTGGATGCGGTCGACGTGGGTTCGCAGCTGGTGGGGTTGAGCACGAATTCGGGGCGGTCCACATACACGCGGATGTCCCGGGCGTGAACCGGGATCCCCTGGATGATGTGCGGGATCGGGTCTGAACCCGTGGCGTCGACGAAGACTTCCGCCGTTTCCGGGTTGATCCGCAGCGACTCGCGCACAACCACCGTGCCGAGGTCGAACGGGCCCACCTTGGCCGCGGTGATCGCGACGATCGAGAGTGGCGAGCCGTGGTACGGCCCGGCCATGTAGACCTTGCCGGGGACGTAGGTGAGGAGCGAGCCGACGCCGGCACCGACCAGGGTCCGCCCGACCTGGGAGGCCGCGGAACAGGACGGCGAGGCGAGCTCTTCCGCTCCCCCCGTCGGGCCGGTGCGTCCCTTGGCCGCGGCGATCGCAGCGTCCGAGCAGAACGGAATCCCGGCCAGCTTGCCGACCACTCCCGGCGGCAGCTTGATCGAGAAGTTGGTGAACTCCTGTTCCCCGTCGTTTCTGGTCAGGCGCACGTTGAAGGGCGAGTAATGGCCCGCGGCGTTGTTGATCGTGCCGGCCAGCAGACCTGGGTGGAAGGGCGGAGTGCCGCCCGCGGGGCAGGCGCCGCCGTCGACTCCGCGTTCGACCGTGAAGGTCGAGGTGCGGGTGACTATTTCATCCGGCGCGGGATTGTCGGGGTTCTGCGCCGACCAGGGCGTGAAGCGCGCGACCACGTCGTAGTCGCCGCATGCCGGAGGCGTCACCAGCGGCGCCCGGCCGCCCGGACGGAACTCCAGGTTGAAGGTGCTGAACGGCAGCTGGGGCAGGTTGTCAAAGGTGGTGGTCAGCTGCCCCGTAACCGGATCGGATTCGATCTTGCCGGCCTGCTTGACCAGGATTCCGCGCTCCGGGATCTTCGCCACCATGTATAGAGCGAGCAACGAGCCGAACGGGTTGTCGTGCGGGCTCGCCACGTACAGCGAGCCCCGAGCTTCCTCGTCGAGCAGCGGCGTTGCGATCTGCACCGTGCCGATCTTCGAGGCATCGGGGCAACCCTCGCCCGGCTTCGAGCCGGCCGTCTCGCGGGCATACTCGGCGGGGCTGCAACCCACCAGTCCTTCGCCCTGGGAGGGATTAGGGGTCATTCCCTCGGGAAGGGTGACTTCGACCTTCTTAGCCTGACCTTCGGCGATCCCATCTTTGTTCAACAGGCCGGAGTTCGGCATCTTCAGCGAGAAGCTGAGGCCGCTCGGAGCTTCGGCCAATTTGCTGGTCGGGGCCGATTCGATCGAAGGGTCGAAGGGCACGCTGTTGCAGCCCTGGAGCACGTCGCCCGCGAATGAGGCGTTCTCGACCTGGGTGCCCAGAGGAACGTTCCAGGGTTCGAGCGAGAAGTCGAAATCCAATGGGTTGGAGCATTGCACCGGCATCCTCAGGAACGCCGATTCATCGAGGCTCGGGGGGCGCTGACAGGGCCCGGCAGGCTTGAAGTAGACGCAGTTCCAGCCACGCGTGCTGTCGTGGCGAGGATCGCCAGGTGCCCCCCAGAGGGTCGTCGTAGCGGACAAGAACTGTGCTACCTGGGAAGCGTTGCTGACTCGCGCCGTTATCCGGTAGTCGTTCTCCGGGTTGACTTCGGTGTCGATCAGCACGGGCACCCCGGCTACGACGAAGCCGAAACGCGCTGGTTCCCCGTAGGCCGGTGGGAGGTTGAACACGGGCACCGCTAGGCGGATGAGCCCGAAGGTTTCTTTTTCCACGACCGTTACCGAGGAAACGCCGACGACAGTGGCGTCGGAGCAAGTGTTCAAGACTTCTCCAGGCTGGGGAAGGAAGTTTGCCATCTTGCACTGCGGCACCGCGATGGCATTACCCACCAAGCCGCCAGGCAACGGGAAGCGCAGGTTGCGCGGCAGGTCGGGCTGTTCGACAGCCAAATACCGGGCGCCGACGATTCCGGTATTGGGAGTCGGGTGCACTGCTCCGGCGTTCAGCTGCAAGGTGGTAGTGAACTGGAAGGGATGGCTGCCCGCCCGCCGAGCCGGACTGCCGCCCTCCTCTTCCGCTACGGCGGAGAACTTTTCGATCCCGAACGGCACCGGATCGGCACTCACCTTGATGCTCTGCGCAGCGTTGACCGACGACGCATTCCCGCCCGAGACCGTCACTTCGCCGGGGGCTCCGGTCACAGGTGAGCTATCCACGATGCTGGTGAGGACTTCGATTTCGATCGCCTGGTACGGCGGCAATTCTCCTGCGTAACTGCAGACGACTTCGTCGGGAGCATCAACTATGCATTCGACTGGGGTGGGGGGAGCATGTGCGGCGCCGTAGATGTCATATCCACCAGCGACGGCTTCGACCCCCGTGGCAATCGCGCCCGGGGGCAACTTGTCGACGATCGACACCGGCGTGCTACTGCCGTCGATCGGTGCGTCTCCGAGGTTGGTGAGAGTGAGCACGAGACGACCGCTTCCACCTTCGGTCAACACCTCCACGCTCGCTCCTTCGCCGGCGGCCAGGAGCGTTGGAACCGCTCGACCAGCGTCTTCCCCCACGCTGGTGATCAAGAAGCGTCGGCTCGATTCGGGGCTTTCCGACACTTCGACGTTGCCCGGCCCGTATGCAGCCGGTGCTTCCAGCGCTTCCTCTAGCTGTGCCGCAGTTTCCGAATTTGGCAAGCCGAAGAAGAAACAGAAGGGACTGAACATGCACGCGACGGACGTCCCTTCCAGAGAGATGATCGTAGCTCCGGGACCCGCCTGCAGGGCCTGGACGTTGTCCGCCGGCTCTCGCAGATTGCTCGGGCGCGAGCCAGTCAGTACCTGCCACCACGGTTCGGCAGCGGAGGCGGAGGCGACCGGCAGCGCAGCAAGCAACAGAAGGCCGGCTAGCATCAAGGTGGCAAGGGTTGAAAGGGGCTTAGGCATCGTCATGGTCTCCTTCGGAAGGTCCGGTGAGGGGCGCTGACTCCGTCGCTCGGCTCTCATCGCGTCACCTGCCGGTCGCTGCCCGCTCTTCGATGCTTCCTCGGCACACAGCGCACTCGGCCATGGCGCTGGACCCGTCGCTTGCCCTTCGGGCACTTCTTTCGGGCAACCGAGGGTGCGTTTCCCGAGCCATGGAAGGCGGCGCTTGCCGGCGTCGGATCGCTGGGGACCTGAGGGGCGGGTTGACAGGCTTCTCCGAGACATTCGGTATTCACGGGAAGCGTCGCCACCACTCCGTCGACGCGGGCGTCGTAGATGTCGACCTCGTTGTCTTCGTCGAGCACCGAGAGCCGGGCGGGGGTGAAGAAGAAGGCGTCGTCGCCAGTCTCGCTGGCGTCAAAAAAGGCGGCTTCTTCTTCTGCCGTGCCTGAGGAGATCAGCGATACGCAACCTCCCGCCGAACGGGCTACCGAGGCGCCGCCCGAGGATTCGAGGCAGCCGCCGGCACCCGTGGGCTCGTACTGGTAGACGTCCCACTGCCCATTGGAGTCGGCCGGCACCAGCGAGTCGACGGCGTTGAAGAGGACGCGTCCGTTGTCGAGCACGGCGCGGGGGCGGTAGAGAGAGATGCCGCCCAGCGAGAGGGAGATGGCCATCGGGATCGTCGCCGCAGTCCGTTGCCCAGCCCAGAGCCCCGTTGGATTGACCAGCGACCCTTCTTTTGGCGCGACGACACCGTGTGGCCTCGCGCCGGTCGGGTTACAGGAGACGCACGCCAGCCGGTCCACCAGAGCGTCGTAGCGGAAGAGCTCCTGCGCCGGCTCCCCAGTGGACGCATCGCGGTTGTCATAGCCGCTGAGACTTCGCTGAGACATGAAAGCGAGATAGCGCCCGTCGGGAGAAGCCGCGGCGCTGAGATTGGCAGCGACGGGTCTTACTGAGCCGCCCCAGCTGGTCTCGTCTTCCTCCGCCAGCGTCGCGATGAAGCGAGCGCCCTCGCCCTCCTGCCAGAGATAAAGGTTGGGAGCACCCGGGGTGGCGCTGTCCCCGGTCTGATTGGGGATTTCGTCGAGGACACCCCTGGCGACGAAGTAGATCGCCGCCCCGTTTTCGGTGAGGGCTGCCGCTACCCCCTGCACTTCTGCGCTCTCGCCGGCTGCGCTCGAGACGGTGATGTCGGTCAGGGTTGCGCAGCCCGAGGCAACGCCGCCCGACGGGAGCTCGCACCGATATAGGTCGGAGCCATCCGAGCTGGCATCTGCGGTCAGCTGACGGGGGTCGGTGAAGAAGACCACGGTGCCATCGGCACTCGCCCCCTGGAAAACTGGATGTGCTGAGCCTTCCCCGCTGCCACCCTGTGCAACGTCGAGCCGCGCGGTCTCGGCGCTCACGGTGTCGCGAACGTATAGAGCGGTGGTATTGGTGGATTCACTGCCGATGCTCCAGAACACTCGCGAGCCGTCTTCAGAAACCGCTCCGCGTACCGAACCGGGACCCGATCCGACGAAAGTCGCTCCCACCAGTTCACCGCCTTCGCCAGCGGGGGCAACACTAACCGGTTTGATCTGTCCGCCTGACCACTCATAGAGGGTCGAGCCGGAAACCGCCGTGCCTTCGACCAGCGGCTCCACGGACCTCAGGGCAAAATGTCCGAAGTCGGGGCTGGCGCCGACGACGCTCACATCCGGGATGGCTCTTTGACCACCGAATTTGACCCCAGGTGGCACATTTGCGAAGGGTTCTTTTCCGGTGAGAAGCGGAGTGTAGACAGGTGAGTTGGTGTTCTCACGCAGATAGGGCGTCCGTTCGGAGGCTTCCGGCGAGAGTGGCGTATCGCTTCGCGGCTCGAGCAGCGCCTCCGAGAGATCGGAGCTGAAGAGCTTGTATTCGGTGCCATTGCCTCCCTGTATTCCCGTCACCCCGTCATTGGAAGGGGTGATGTCCTGAGAGCTCCAAGACCCGTCCGCCCCACGGCGCGCCAGGTTCATCGACGCTTCCGGAATGCGATTCCCGTCCGGATCCGCTTCGGTCGACAGTTTGCTCTGATAGGCGAGACCATCACCATCGGCGCTGGCCTGGAGGTGCACTTCCCCTCCTCCAAGGAGCCTGGCCCCGTGCTTGTTGGACGGCGAGACCATCTCCCAGACGCGCCCATCGGTGAGTTCGAAGCCCAGGCCGCCAGACTGAGTGGCGAAAGTGCGATCGGCGCCAGAGATGGTGTAGACGATGCCGTCGCGTTCGTCGCGCGCGACGAAGCGGAAGTGGTAGGTGGTGGCAACCTGCAGCCCACTGAGGAAGGCTTGCCGGGTGACGGTGCCGAACCCTTCGCCGAGGTTCGCGAGCGCCACGGTGGTTCCGTAGCTTTCGCTGGTGCCGTATTCGACCCAAGCTTCGGCTTCGACGCCGAGTGGATTGAACTCGGCGTGCAGGACGGCGCTGTTAGCCGTGACGTCGGTGGCCCACTCGGCACCGATGGCTATCGCGGCGGGGGTGGTGAAGGTCTGGTCGTCGCCTAGAGCGGTGCAATCTTCCGTCGGTTCGGACGGATTGCAGTGATTCGTGGCGACAACACGGAAGTGGTAGGTCGTATCGGGAAGAAGTTGGGCGACCTGCGCTTCAGCGGGCACGCCTTCGAATCCGTCAGCCGAGAGCGTTTGGGTCGGCGTGCTTTGGCCGTAGCTTTCGCTGGTCCCGTACTCGAACCGGTAGGTCGTTTCCGCTCCCTCAGGGTTGATCGTCGCGGTCAACGTCGCGGTGGTCGGCAGGACGTCTTCGACGTCCTGCCTCTCTACAAGCGGCCCCGGTTCGGGAAGGGAGAAGGCCTGAACAACGCTTTCGGACGGGTTCGGACTGGAACTGGCGGCATAGAGCTTCCCGGCGTTCTTGTCGATCGCCAGCGCGTTGCCTCCAAAGATGTTGCCGGCACCGGGGGCACCGATCACCTGGCCGGTACCAAACTGGGACTTCTGTTCACCGGCCGAGTCGTAGACCTTGAAGCGGTAGGGGCTGGTCTCGTCCCCTACGTAGACGTCGTCGTCTTCGTCGACCGCAACGGTGCGGGGCTGACCGGCGGCGTCAAGGGTCAGCAACAGCACCCCGGTGCCCGCTTCGAGCTTGCGAACACCCGCCAGCGATTCGCTGATTACATAGAGATTGCCGGCGGAGTCGGCCGCCAGGGAACGCGTAAAGCCAGCGCCAGGCATGGAGATCTCCGCCCCCGCAGTGCCACCCGCATCGAAGGAGGTAAGGCGATCGGTGGTACCGACCCAAACGACTCCCGTTGGGTCGACGGCGACACTGGTGATCCCGGTTTCGAACTCGCTGGGACCGGTGCCAGCTTCGCCACCGCCGCAGGTGTCACCGCTGACTGCGGTGCAGATGTTTTTTTCCGCCTGGGTGGCTCCCGCTTCGGCAACCTTGGTTTCGTTGACGTTCCTGCCAACGCTGAAGAGGAACTCGCCGGAGGAGGTGAACTTGCTGACTCGCAGCCGGTCGGTCACGTAGACCGCGCCACTCGTCTGATCGACTGCAACGCCGGTCGGAACGACGCCGCCAGCACCGGTGCTGGCAAATCCGGGGAAGCATTCCGAGGTCGGCGGTGAGGCCTGCGGCCCGCACGTTTGCAGACCGGATTCGAGGCCATCGCGCACGCCCCAGCCCCAAGCGAGGGCAAAGTTCCCGTCGGCGTCGAATTTGTCGATCCGAAAGTTGTTCTGATCGGCGATGTAGAGGCTTCCGGTTGCCTGATGAACTGCGGCACCGACGGGCAAATTGACCTGGCCAGCATCTTCGCCGAATTCGGCAATCGATTCCGGGGCCGCTTGAGCACTATCACCAAGCGCAGCGAAGAACAGCACTAAGGACACAGTCAAGGCGGCGATAACACTTCTTCCGATACCGACTGAGCTCTTCACGCTTGCAGACCCTCCACACACACCAGCATTCTTACGGTCCCCCGCCATTCTCACTCCCTCTTCCCTGAAACATCTAGTGACATCTCGTACGGCACACTCGGCTGTGAGAAGCCGCGTGGCCTGACCCATACCCCGTCCATACCTATATCTCATAGAGACCTCGCATCGTCAAAGCGTTGATCACTCCACGGACGCGGACACATCGCTTTTCCCTGCATCTCTCAGACCGCCACGAGATCGCGCGCGCATTCTTACGGTGCGCTCACATGTTGCCCTGAAAGAGCGGGGGCCGCATATGCGGCCCCCGCCTTGCTTCGAGCCTGATAGTTAGGCTTTCAGCTTATGTGCACACCAGTTTCGTATTCGAACCGAGTGTGAGCGTCCCGTGCGCAACCTGCGAGGCCGTTTCTGCGCCTTTCATCAGGCTGTACTCAGTAGCTGTACCTTCGAGTGTCTTGTGTTTCTGGACTCCATGACTCGACTCTTCGAACGTAATTGTCGCCTGGGTGCTGGACCCTTCACAGGCCGGAGCAGTGATTGTGCCGAGCACGCCATTGCCCGTCACGTTCACGGTGACGAGGCCACCCGCGCACGTGAAGGTGGCGAAATGGTTCCCTGCACCGCCAGCATTAGGTGTCACCAGCACACCAGGTGATTTACCAGCCAGTGTCGCGAGGTGGAAGGGAAGAGCTGTCGTGACGATGGTCCCCGCAGCTGCTCCAGAGCTGTTGCAGGACGTACCGAACACTGACTCTTTACATCCGGTGAACGTCAGGTTCATGGTTCCTGTTGTGCCGCCGGCTTCAAACGACGCATTTCCCCCGAAGCCGGTGCAGGTGGTTGTGGTTCCGCCTGACGTGCTCAAAATTGCGCCGCCAACCCCGTCGATGGTCTTTGAGCCCGCGGGCGTCGGTGACAGATGCAGCGGTATCAGCGCCGAGGCCATTGCCGGCAACGCGAGCACCACCGCACTGACCGCCGCAAGCGCAAGCAGCATGATCTTCTTGTTCATTCCTGTACCTTTCCTGGGAACCCGTAGGGATGACTTTGCAGGCCTCCCCCGGGTCATGTTGATTGGGGCGGTAGGCACAGCTGTCTGCCGCCCCGACTTTCGGGCTTATGCCTACCGGCGCTCAACTGTTCAGTCAAGCTTCGCTGTGCTTACGGCTTGACTGGCCGCGGAAGGCACTCCCTGCGAGCCGATTTCTCCCTGCATCTCCCAGAGTGCTAGAAGTTTGCTCCCGCAACGTTGCACCCTTGCATCCGTTGAAGAGAGTTGGCGTCCCCCAACGAGGGGCACCCGGCGCGAGGGCTGAGGAACTCGGGGTTTAGACCTGCACCGCGGCCAGGTCACCCGCGATGCCTTGGGCCCAATTTCTGATCTCGTCCCAATCGCGGCGGTCGCGGTACTCCTTCGGGACGCCCTCGGCCATCGCCCGCTCCATGAACCCTTTCGGTTCGGCGGGCACGCAGCCGCCGAAGACGACGTGGGCTTTGCCCCCCATCTCCTCGACCTTCTCGGCCAGCTTCGGCGGCTCCATCCAATCGGGGTCGTCTTTCGCCGGGTCGCCGACCGGGCCAGAGCTGAAGACCCAGAAGGGCCTCTGCCTCAGCGCCTTGCGGTGCTTCTTGAGGAAGTGCTTCGCGTCGCCACGCCAGCGCTTCATGTAGACAGCGCTTCCGAGCACCACCGCGTCGTAGCGGTCGAGGTTGTCCACCGCCTCGACCGGCTCGAGGCAGACGCCGAGGCCCTCGCGGCGCAGCGTTGCGGCGATGGTTTCGGCGATCTCCGCGGTCGATCCGCGTTTCGACGAGTAGGCGACGAGAATTGTCATCAGCCTCGATTGTGCCCATATCTGGACAGGTTGTCACCGTGAATTGGCCACAGAAGGATCGTGGGACTTTCACGGAGCTGGCCCCGTACCGAAACAGAGCGCTACGTTGCGGGGAGCGATGAAGCAGCGGGTCAGCCTGATCACCCTCGGCGTCGCCGACCTGGAGCGCTCCCGGCGCTTCTACGAAGCGCTCGGCTGGAGCACCGGCGCCGGGCCCGGCGACGACGTCGTCTTCTTCCAGGCCGGCGACATGGTCGTCGCGCTCTGGGACCGGGCGCGACTGGCCGAGGACAGCTGCGTCGAGGACGGCGGCGGCTGGGGCGGCACCACGCTCGCCCTCAACTTCGGATCCCCCGCCGAGGTCGACGCCGTCATCGAGGAGGCCCGCGCCGCCGACGCGACGATCGGCCGCGAGCCGGCGGAGACCTTTTGGGGCGGCTACAGCGCCGTCTTCCTCGATCCCGACGGCCATCCCTGGGAGATCGCCCACAACCCGCACTGGACCGTGACCGAGGATGGCGGCATCCGCCTCAACTGAGACCGACTGGCCAGTCAACCAGGAGGCGATCCCGATAGCCTCCCGCCGGACTTTTCATCGATCGAAGGAGAGACGGAGCAATGGGACTTCTGGACGGGAAAGCGGCGATCGTCACCGGGTCGGCCCGCGGAATCGGGCGCGCCACGGCGGAAATGTTCGTCAACGAGGGCGCCAAGGTGCTGATCAACGACCTCGACGCCGACGTCGCCGAGCAGACGGCCGGCGAGATCAACGGCGAGACCGCGGTCTTCGCCGGCGACCTGACCAAGGAGGGCGCCGCCGACGAGCTGGTCAAGACCGCCAACGACGCCTTCGGCTCGGTCGACATCTGCGTCAACAACGCCGGCTACACCTGGGACGGCGTCGCCCACAAGATGAGCGACGAGCAGTTCCAGGCGATGCTCGACATCCACACGATCGTTCCCTTCCGGGTCGCCCGGGCGCTGGCCCCGGCCTGGCGCGAGGCGGCCAAGGTCGAGCGCGGCGAGGGCAAAGAGGTCTTCCGCAAGATCGTCAACGTCTCCTCGACCTCGGGGATGATGGGCAACGCCGGCCAGGTCAACTACTCGGCCGCGAAGATGGGCGTCGTCGGCCTGACGAAGACGCTGGCCAAGGAGTGGGGCCAGTTCAAGATCAACGTCAACGCGGTCGCCTTCGGCTTCGTCGAAACCCGCCTCACCGGCGCCAAAGAGGCCGGCGAGGAAATGACGGCTCCTAGCGGCGAGAAGATCGAGCTCGGGATCCCCGAGCAGATGCGGGCGATGGCCTCGGCGATCATCCCGCTCGGCCGCCCGGCGACCCCGGAGGAGGCCTCCGGGCCGGTGCTTTTCCTCAGCTCGCCGCTCGCCAACTACATGCACGGCCAGGTCCTCAACGTGACCGGTGGCATGTTCGGGGGGATGTACACCTGAGCTCCCCCGCCTCAGAGTCGGGGTCGCGGCGCACGCCGCGCTACCTCGACGTGGGGGACCACGTCTGGCCCCTCACGCGCCGCTTCATGGGCGCCCACACGTTCCTCTACAAGAGGACGGGTGGGCGCCTCGGCCACACCATCCCCGGCGTGCCGGGAAAGATGCTGCTGCTCGACCACGTCGGGGCCAAGAGCGGGACGAAGCGGACCTCGCCGCTGCTCTACGTGCGCGACGGCGAGGACCTGGTCATCGTCGCCTCCAAAGGCGGCTTCCCCAAGCACCCGGCCTGGTACCACAACCTGATGGCCAATCCCGACACCACCGTGCAAGTGAAGGGCGAGACGATCCCGGTTCACGCCCGGACGGCGAAACCGGAGGAGCGTGAGCGGCTCTGGGCACTGGCTGTCGCCGGGTACCACGGCTACAACGACTACGCCGCCCGCAGCAAAGGCCGCGAGATCCCCCTCGTGGTGCTCGAGCCGCGCTAGCGGCCCACCCTGCTACTTCGGTTTCCGCTCCTCCGCAACCGGGTCGCCGCTCTCCGTCGCGATCGCCTGCGGCGGCCAGGGGCCGGCCCAGTTGTCGCGGGCGCCGTCGAGGGTGATCGTCGTGCCGGAGAAGAAGTCGCCGGCGGGCGAGGCGAGGTAAGCGACGAGCCAGGCCATCTCCTCGGGCCGGCCGGCGCGGCCGATCGGGATCGATCGCTCGAGGTTCTCGACCACCACCTGCGGATACTTGGTCAGCAGGGTCTCGGTCGCGAACTGGCCGGCGGCGAGGGCGCAGGTCTTGATCCCAAACCTCGCCCACTCGACGGCCAGGGTCCGCATCATGTTCTCGACCGCGGCGCGGGCGGCGCCGGAGTGGACCATCCCCGGCATCCCGTTGTGGGGGGAGAGGGTGACGCTGAGGACCTTGCCGCCGCCCTGCGGGATGAAGGCCTTGGTCGCGGCGGCGTGGGTCATCAGCCAGGTCCCCTGCACGTTGAGGTCGATCACCGTCTTGAACCCTTTCGGGCTGATCGCCTCGGCCGGGCTGAGGAACTGGCCGCCGGCGTTGTTGACGAGGACGTCGAGGCGGCCGTGACGCTCGAGCAGGCCGTCGAAGAAGCGCCCGACCGGCTCCTCCTCGCGGATGTCGAGGCACTCGAACTCGAAGCTGCCCGCCAGCCCGCCGGCCAGCTCGGCCGTCTCCGCCAGCGGCTCCTCGCGGCGACCGCAGGCGACGACGACGGCGCCGAGTCGCGCCAGCTCCAGGGCCGTCTCGCGCCCCAAGCCGCTGCCGGCGCCGCTGACGACGCAGACCTGTCCCTCGAGCAGGCCGTCCCTGAAGACCTGCGAATGCGAGCGTTCAGCCATCGGCGGCGAAGCCTATAGGCGAGCAGAACTGCGTAAATGCCGGGTTGATGGGCATCTCCGTCGAACCCACCCCGCTGCACGAGCCGCTGGCCGGCGGCACCCGCGGCGCCACCGTCACGGTCGAGCCGCTGATCGCCGGCCACGTCGACTTCGCCCGCGAGATGATGGTCAAGCCCGAGGGGCGCTTCACCACCGCCCGGCTGCTGAAGGCGCTGCTGATCGGCGCGGCGCCCAACGTGGTTCCCATCCCGGCCTTCCTGATCCGCCACCCGAGCGCCGGCGCGATCCTCGTCGACACCGGCCTGCACCCGTCGATCGCCACTGACGGGCGCGAGAACTTCGGCGATCCCGCCTCCCGCGTCGCACACCCGACCCTCGAGCCGGGCGACGACGTCCCCGCGCAGCTGCGCGGGCGCGGCCTCGAGCCCGGCGAGGTCCCGGTCGTGGTGATGACCCACCTCCACCTCGACCACAGCTCGGCGATCTCCGAGTTCCCGCACGCGACCTTCGTCGTCAGCGAGGTCGAGTGGGAGGCGGCGACGAGCGGGGCCAACCCGCTGCTCAACGGCTACCGCCGGGCCCACTACGACTACGCCTTCGACTACCGCACGGTCGACTTCAACCGAGGCAGCGTCGACTCCTACGCGAGCTTCGGGCGCACCCACGACCTCTTCGGCGACGGCTCGATCCGCCTCGCCTTCACCCCGGGCCACAGCGCCGGACACATGTCGCTGGTCTGCCGGCTCAAGCAGCGCGACTTCGTGATCGGCGGCGACGCCACCTACACCTCCGGGCAGCTTGCGGGCACGGCTCCCCCGGCCCCGCGCCCCTTCGATGCCCACAACTACCGCCGCTCGCTGCAGGAGCTGAGGCTGTTCGCCCGCGAGTACCCGGACGCGGTCGTCACCCCGGGGCATGACCCCGAGTTCTTCGCGAAGCTCGAGCCGCGCTACGAGTAGCGCCGGCGGGCCCGGACCGGACTAGTCGCCGCCGCCGGGGGCGCCGACGACCACCGCCGTGTGGCCGTGG
>Ga0164301_10000100_pt1 | contig 21268 bp, 31 predicted proteins | sample Whisoiple_231_MG_FD_109711 | JGI IMG/M metagenome (GOLD analysis project Ga0164301, IMG submission 109711) | Unamended control soil microbial communities from upstate New York, USA - Whitman soil sample_231_MG | ecosystem: Environmental > Terrestrial > Soil > Agricultural land ... | reverse complement strand
TGCTCCTGCGGGCTGAAGTCGCGGCCCATATACATCAGCGAATCCTCCGCACCTCGTTCTTGAGCATGGTATCGGACTGCTTGAGCGCCCTGATCGCAATCGGCGTGAAGAGCGTATCCGGGTCATCGTAGAAGCCCGCCAGCAGCTCCACCGTGATCGGTGGCGGCACGAAGATAACATCGGGATCATCGACAAAGATCGGCTCCAGAAAGGCCAGCGTCTTCGGCACATCGTTGGTCAGATCACGCCAAAACCAGGACAGCTCCCGATAGCCGCTATTGTCCAGCCAGCCGGTGATGGCGTATTGCGGCTCGTAGACAATTGTCATCGTTCCTCACATCATCTTGTTGATGGTGGTCTCCACTGCGCTTTGCAGCGTCACATCATCGATCGCCGCGCCATCCTCTTGCACGTTGGTATCCATGACGACGGCCGGTGTGACTAACGCAGCGGCAGCGTCGGGATTGGCCATGGTGTTGCCCGACCACCTCAGTCGGGTGACATGCGCGGGGGTCCCGGTCGCCTCGTTCGAGATGTAGTCGGCGTATTTGAGGCACGCGACTTTCACCCGGCCACGAAAGCCAGCATCCCCCATCAGCGCGGCAGATTCCTCGTAGGTTAGCGCCATTAGCTTTCTCCATTAGCTTGAATTAGGTACTTGATAGCTTGCAACATTCACGCCAAAGCTACTGCCGCTGAATGTTCCGCCGCCTATAGAAAAGGTATACCAAAAGAGCTGGCTTACATTCGGAAGCATGAACATCCCTGTAGTGGCCGCGGTTCCTGCAACCTGGGGGTTACAAGCGATGGTGTAAGTAATTAGACCGGAAGTGTGCCCCAGCAGATGATTAAGCGTAGCGGCCCCGGTCGCCGTCGCTGTTGCAAAAATCATCAACTGGACATTGAGGGCGATAGCCGGAAGAGCAGCAGCCATGCTCTGCGATGTCCATGAGCCGCCGGAATTGCCGCCATTCAAGACATTCACAGATTGCGAGAAGGTGACCCAATCGCCACGAATGACGGTGGCGTAAAGGTTACTAGAGACTCGCTTGACGGTGGTGAGATAGCAGTAGTGGGTATAGCCACTTGGCATAGTCGCCGCAGGTCCTCCCGGCGGCGCCGACGTTGAACAAAGACCAGCGATACCCGGCGTCGCACCCCAGATCGCATAGAAGTGGATGTCGCCGCTGGCGGGAAGGGTGGCATCTGGGCCGTTGGCACCGGCACCGGCAACCGTGCTGATAACGAGGTTTCCGTTGGTAACTAAAACCGTCTTCCCCGAATTGTCCCGCAGGGCACAATCAGAGAAGGTAAAGGACGCAACCGTCGGGTTGGTCAAACCATTCAACCCGCGCACACCAGCAACATTGCTCAAGGCAGCCGCTAAATTAGCCTTGACGTAAGCCGTGGTCGCTATCGACGTGTCATTGTCACTGGTCGCTGGCGTCGGCGCCTGCGGATCACCGGTAAAGACCGGCGAGGCCAGCTTGGCGTAAGTGCTGACACCCTGAACGTGCGTCGCATCGGTCCATTCTGCCACCTGACCGGCAACCGGCGTGCCGCTGTTCGAGACATTGCCGCCGCCGCTAACAGTATTTGTCAACGTGCCGCCCGCGAACGACAGACCGGTACCGATCGCGACTGTGGCCCAGGTATCAGTTGCTGATCGGTAGTAGATCGCTCCGATCGCACTAGCCGCCGCCAGCGAAGTCAAATCACCGTCGAGAGGCTGGAATGGCCCAGCGCCTGCGCTGGCCGCCAGTGTGCCTGTGGTGAAAGTCAGGCCGGTGCCGATCGTCACGGTCGCCCAGGTGTTGGCCGCCGACCGGTAGTACAGAGCGTTGGTCGCACTGGCCGCCGCCAGCGAGGTCAGATCAGCATCGAGCGGCTGAAACGGTCCCGCGCCTGCGCTCGCCGCCAGCGTGCCGCCAGTGAACGTCAGCCCAGTGCTGATACTGACTGCGCTCCAAGTATCAATACCCGAGCGATAGTAGATCGTGTCGGTGCCCGCCAGCGCTTCGAGCGCGGCAAGATCATTGGCCAGCGTCAGATTGGCGCCCGTAAGCGTCAATCCTTGCGATGGAAGCGAAACGCCTTGAACCACGGTGCCGCTGGCGTCGGCGTAACCAGTGAGCATCGCACTGGTCACCGACCCGGTGGTTATCGTAGCGCCCGTCGCCAGCGTGCCAGCTGTGAAGCTTATGCCAGCACCCATCGTAACCGTGGCCCAGGTATTGGCTGCGCTGCGGTAATAGATCGCGTTGGTCGCGCTGGCGGCTGCAAGCGAAGTCAGATCGGCATCGAGCGGCTGAAAGCGGCCGTCGCTCGTTGCCGCGTTGTAATAAGTGGCAAGGTTGTTCTTGACGTAAGCCGTGGTGGCAACGCTGGTGTCGTTATCGGCCGTTGTCGGGGTCGGCGCTTTCGGGTCGCCAGTGAACGTCGGCGAGGCCAACGGAGCCGCGCCGATGTCGGACAACACCGTGGCAGGCGTGACACTCTGGATCGTAGTGACAGTCGCCCACTTGGCGTACTGCCCAACCGTGATCGTGCCGCTGGTGGAGACGTTGCCGCCACCACCCCCGCTGGGGGTTATCCACCCGGTGTCGAAATCAGTGGCGGAGTTCTTCGCCAGCACCTGTCCGTTGGTGCCACCGGTCGCCACGCCAGGGCCCGCTGGACCCTGCGCGCCGGTCGCACCATTCGCACCGGTCGCGCCAGTCGCACCAATAGGCCCCTGCGGGCCGACCGTTGGGATGTCGACCCAGGCACCTCCCACCCGTGCGCGCAATACACCGGTCATCAAGTATTCCAGCCAAGATCGAAGCCACCGCCAAAGATTTGGTTTGGCGATCCGGTTGATACCGAACCACCGGCCGGACGGTAGCAATAGTAGATGTTGGCGATCTCAGGACTTCTCATCGTCGCTGGACCGACATCATTCCACGGCTGCATGGTTGGTCCTGTCACCACCATCATCAATGTGTAGTAGCCGCCTGCCCCCAACGTAACCGGAGTGATCGCTGCCCATACCCATTCGCCCGCCGTCTTGCCGGTGAGATCGACTGTTGCCGTTGCAACCTTGGCATCGGCGAAGAACTCATAAAGGTTGAGAGTGCGCGGACCAGAGTTGCCGGTATGACATCGCATTCCCATCCAGCTAATAGTAAGCGGCGCTGGACCTATACCGAGCCGGACACCAACTTCGCCGCCGATATCGTTGCGGTCGCCGCCCGGCGTGTAGGACGTGATGAGCGAGTGAGCTGGCGCAGCGATCACCACTGGTGGCGGAGGCCACACTTTCGTGCCGCCGAGATAAACCGCAGCCGCGGTTGCGGTCCCCAGATGCAAGTTGTCGGCTTCGTTAAGAACAGGCATCTCACCCCACGATCACGTAGAGCGTGTTTGGGTCTTTGACCGCCAACGCATCGTAAGCTGCTTGCGTCATCGACAACCACACAGCTGGTGTTGGTGCCGTCGCATCGGTGTCGTACCAAAGCTCGAAGGTCGAGCCGGGGTCGGATGAGCCGATTGCGACCTCGTCTGCGCCCACACCCGCTGGCCCTTGCGGACCAACCGGCCCCTGCGGGCCAGGATCACCCTGCGGTCCCTGCGGACCAGTGGCTCCCGGTGTGCCGGGGACACCCTGCGGACCCTGTGAGCCGGTTGCACCCTGTGGACCGGTGGCGCCGGTTGCGCCCGATGGGCCTTGCGGACCAGGAACCGTGCTATCCGCCCCAGGCGGGCCTTGCACACCGGGTGGGCCACCCGGTCCAACTGGGCCGGGCACAGTGCTGGCGGCACCGGGCGGCCCCTGCGGGCCGGGTACACCGGGCGCACCGGGCTCACCGGGCTCACCAGGAGCGCCGGGTGTACCAGGAGGCCCCTGCGCACCAATGTTGACATCGGCCTCGATCGATTGGAGGCCAAGATCGAGGTCGGTAATCTCGATCGAATCGGGACCGGGACTGAGAAGAAGGTCGACCGCGACCAGCAGCTCCGTCACTTCGATGTTGATGATCTCGGCGCTTGCCATGGCATGCGCCTCATCGGGTCAATGGGTTGACCACGGGGATCAGCGAGCTGTCGGTCACATCCGGTGTGACCCTGACCTGACCGGCAAGCGGCGTATTCACCTCGCCCGAGGCATAGGTCAGCTGCAGGTCCCACACCCCGGCTGGGGGCAAATCCCGGCTATCCTTGGCCGCCAGCGTCACGTCAATGATGTTGGGAAGCGTAACCACACACGTCAGCGGAATGAGGATGGTCCCCGCCGGACGATCGCGTATCTCGGCCCTGGCGCTGACATCGGTCAGGTCAAGCGGCTGATGGTCCTTGTCCCATAGCGTGACCTGCATGCGTGCGCTGTCGCCGCGGTAAAGGTCCAGGTCGAGGTTCGCAGGCTGCATCCGTCACTTCCCATGGAAGATAACATTCCCCTCGTCGTGGAACGGCGCCTGGATCACCTGCGTGAACGGAAACACGCTTCTGCGCAGCCCTGTCACGGGGTCGTAGTGCTCATCCAGCAACGTGCTCTTGGCCTTGCCGAACAGCTCGTTGAACAGCGCCTCGGCGTCCTTGCGCTTGCCGACGCTCTGCCGGATGACGTTCACGATCAGATTCAGCCCGATCTCGCACACCGTGCTCCGCTCCTGGCCGAGCATCATCCGCCACACCTCTTCAAAGAGTGCGCGCTCGCTACCGCGAACCTCCAACGGATCGTTGCTCATAGCCCGAAGATACCCTGAATGTTCCAGCTCACGATGATGTTCCCGCCCGAAGGAATCATGGGCAGTCCGACAATGCCGGTGTCCTCGTAGAGCACCATTCGCCAAGTGGTGTTCGCCCCGCCGTTCTTGCGGAACAGCACCAGCCCGCCAATCCTGGTGCCGGTGACATTGGTGAAGAGCACGGTGTCGCCTGCAAATACCCGCCCGTTCACCGTCGCATTGCCGATCATCGACGGCACACCCTGCACCGCAACGATATCGCTGTAGAACTGCTGCCCGTCGGAATAGGTGTAGGTATCGGTGTCGACCATCGAGACATAGACGCCCTTGAGCACGTCGATGCTGCCCTGATCGAGCGACTTGTTGAGATCAAGCTCCCGCATCAGAGCCTGCTTCCACAGCGGATAGATGGCGTTTGCCACATCTCTCTCCTACGGTATCTTCGGCGGCACGAAGTCGGGGTTGGTCGTAATCCCCGCCGGGCCATCGGATTCAGTACGCGGGTTGAGGATCGGCACCGGGTCGGGCGGAAGCGACTTGGAGCGCACGCTGTAGTTGGGCGCATCCCAGCAGGTCGGACACACCAGATGCCCGGTCCTGCGCACCTCCATGCCGGTCCACTGCACCTCCCACTTCAGCTCGCGGTGATTGTACTGGAAGCCGCACATCTCACATATTGCGAAGGCTGCTGGGCGTTGTGGGTCCAGCTTGGCGTGGCCTTTGGGTGCAAAGCTGCCCATGGCTAGTACACACTGTTGGTGTAGATGCTCATCGCGGGCACGATCCTCCAGGACGTCTTCTCGACGTCACGCTTCTTGGCGGCGTCGAACGTCGCCTGCGCCTCGGGCTTGAGCGCTGCCGTGCGCGCCGGGTTCCAGGTGAGCGAGAGCTTGTGCGCCAGCCCGGCGACGTAGGCCTCCAGGAACCGGTAGGGCACCTCGGGCTCGATGCCGTCGGGCAGCACCGCATCCTGTATCTGCCGCGCGCGATAGTAGCGCAGCGTATAGGGACCGTTGTCGTCAGGCGGCTGCCACATCGTGATGGTGGGCAGGATTTTCTGATCGAACCAGTACTGCGACGGCGAGCCCGGCGTGTCCTTGTCAGGGAAAGCGGCGTAGGTGTCGCGATCGAGCGAGGTGATAATCCGGTCTTTCTCCGGTGCGTTGCCGGTCGATATCCAGGCCGCCAGGATCATCACCGTGGTCGGATCGACGTCGTACACCGCCCGCCCAGGCGTCAGCGGCGTGCTCGCCAGCTCCACCGTCCAGAGATTGACTTGCTCGTTGGCCCACTCAACCTGCAGCAGGTTGGCAGCCATGGCCGCGTCGTGCAGGTGATCGGGCGTCAGCGCGCTGCGCCGTATCTGGAGGCGCCCGTAGGCTGCAATGAAGACGTCCGCCAGCGACGGTGCAAAGTTGTAAGTCTGGCTGCTGTTCTGCCCAGCCGTCATCATCTACCCCACGTCCGCCGTCACTGGAGCACCAGTCGTGTCGTCCACATTCCCGCTGATGGTTACCGGATTGGTCAGGTTATGAATGAAGATGTAGTTCTGCGCGGGTTGTGATTTCTGAATGCGGTTGTTGGTGATGGTAATGTTCTGCGCAACGTTGGCGTTGATGCTCTGGCACAAGATGCCATAGGCCAGCTCCGAGCCCGCGTGCGCGGCATCGAACAGCAGCCGATTGCCATCGATCACGAGGCCAGAGAAACCGGCACCCTCGGTCTGCATGATGATGCAGCTGGTGTCCCAGCTCACGATCGTGTTGTTGCGGATGATCAAGGACGTGAACCCGCCCGAGCCTTGAATGCCGTCAACATGTGCTCCAGGGCCGGTGATGGAAAACAGTCCGTGAATGTAGTTGTCGTGAATGTTCATCCCGGTATCGCCGATGACGATGCCGTTGGTGTAGCCGCTGATGTCGCAAAACCTGATCTCGATATTGGTGGCGAAGTCCGGCGAGATACCATTGGCCCCACCAATCCCGGTCAACCGGCAGCGCTCAATCAGACACCCTGACAACGCCGCACCAACCGTGCTGATGGCGGAGCTGTCCTGACTGTTGACGATGCAGTTTCGCACGGTGACGTTGGGATGCCGGATAATGATCTGTCCGTTGTCGACCTGTCTGTTCTCGACAATCTGCCCGTCCGACGAGGTGTTGAAGTTTCCGGTCGAAACAGTGAACACCGTGCCTGCCGCGGGTCCGGTATTCCCAGCATTGGGAAAACCACCACCAACGACAAAGACAGGAATCGGATCAGTCGGTGCAATCGGCGGCGTGCCAGTCGCATAGACAATGGGGATCGGCTGAACATCGGCGCGCGGAAACGTGGCATTGGCAGTGACATCAACAATCAGCTGCGCGGCATCGGGGCTGACAGGAACCGAGCCGTCACTGATAACAACGACAGGAATAGCGCTGACCGGGGCAAGCTTGCCGCTGCCGGTCACCACCGACATCGCGCCGACTTGGGCAAAGCTCACCGCCATAGCCACCTTTCCTCGTCATTAGTGCGGAGAGACTGGACCTGCCGTTACGCCCGGGGGAGGGGGCTTGGTCTGCCGTGGCCCAGTCTCTCCTAGCCTGCGTGCGTCTGTGCGGGTCAGCACGCAGGTGTCACTTTGATACCTTGCCGCCACGCTTGTACTCGCCGGTCTCATTGAAGGTTTGGATCGTCGCGTCGCGTTCCTCACGCGGCATCCCACGACCACCGGCCGCTCTGTTCGTTAGGTCTTGATCTGCCCTGGATAGCGCCCTGGCGCGCTCGGTGCTCTCCGAGCGCAGTGGTGCGCCGCGCATGATCTTGCGAGCCTCGACCGTGCCGCGATCCCTGGCCGCCTGCAGACCGGCACCGATGGAGCCGCCTTCCTGGCGCTTCACGGCGCCGCCGCTAGCCTTTTTTTTTACGCCGCCGCCTCCCTTGAGGTTTTGCTTGGCGAAGGGATCGTTCTTGTTCTCGCCCGGCAGCTCGTCGCGCTTCTTCTCGACCGAACCGCCCGCGGCATAGCCCGAGACCCAGCCGCCCTTGCGGAAGTGCGGCGCACGATCAGCGCGCTTGGGCGCCCCACTGCCGCTCACCTTGGCGTGGAAGGTGTTCTTGGTGATCTTCTTCGGCTTAGGCGGCCAGCGCGGCGGCTCGGGTGCATTGACGTTCTCGGCGGGAACGCCGACAGCGTCGTCACGCACGTCGCGCGGGCTGTTGCCCATTGGGCCAGCAGGAGGACGCGCCATTGATTTCTCCTCTCTGCATGGCCTTCAGCTCGTCGGGAAGCTCCCGTACACCGAGCGCCAGTCGAAGTACGAGAACGCATAGCGCTCGCGGCCCTTGACCTTGAGGTTGTCGGTGTCGAAGTCCACGTACATGTCCATCTCGAACGGCACGCGATCGTAATAGATCAGGCCACGCTTGTCGGTCTTCACGAACCACGCAAAGTTCGAGGTGAGGAACTCGTTCACCACGTAATCACGCAGGCCGCCACCGACGTGCTGGATGGCGTTGACGTCGTTGTCGTTGGTGCCTGGGCGCAACGTCGTGCGAAGCAGCCTTACGATCACTGGCTCCAGCGCGGTGGGAACGACCACCAGCTCGGCGCGGGCAGAGATTTTAATATTCCGCTCATCGACCCAGTTGTTCCTGATGGTGGTCATCGAGGTGAGCAGCGTGCTCTCGTTGAGATCGATGTCCACCGCCGGTTTATTGGCGACGCTGCCGGTGTCGAGTGGATGAGCGACATCGAACAACGGTTTCTGATCGCCGCCGACGGTGGGATCGAGCACAGTGCCCATGTTGAAGATGTTAGCGGCGTAGATTTCCTTCGTGGTCGCAAACACGTCCTGCAACCCGAGGTTGGAAGGATTGAACTCTGCACGGTATTGGTTGTCTTCAACGGCCTTCCTGGTAATAATATACCCTAAGCTCAGCTCCTTCATCTCCGCCGAATAGAGCCAGCGCTCACCGGCCCGGTCATCGAAGTAGGTGCTCTGGCCCTCGCCCTTCTCGCGGGCGAGCGGCAGGTACGCCATCTGCGTACGGCGTTCGAGCGCCATCTTGGATGTGCGCTTTTCAAACAGCCGAGACCACTTGGTCTCGATCTTCTTGTAACGACCTTCGACCGCGGCGAGGCCGGGGAAAAGCTCGTTCTTGATCGATGCAAGATCAATAGCCATGGCTTAGCCCTTTCCCAGTGCCCGCCCTTAGGCGTTGAGCGAGACGGTCTTGTAGTTCTGGACGTTCCAGGCAACCTCCACGATGTTGTTCGCGGAGGCGACGTCGTAGCCGTCCTGGATGTTGACCCCGGCATTGCCGACGCCGACGACCTTGAACGGCAGCACGTCGCTGCCTGCTGCAACGGCAGGGGTTGCCAGCGCCCACTTGGAGAAGCCGGTGGTGGAGGCGGTGACCACGAAGTCCGCGTTCTCGCCGACATTGGCCGCGGTGATCGGCCCGGTCGAAGCCATGACCTCGTACACCACCAGCGGATCATCGATGATGAAGGCGTCGACCAGGGTGCCCGCGGCAGCGCCAGCTCCTGGCCAATAGTTCGACCAGATCGGATAGCCGAGCGACGCCAGCAGATAGTGGCAGCCGACATAGATGCCGAGATTGGCGGCGCCAGCGGCAACGGTAGACACCGCCACCGTGCCGTCGGCAAGCTGCTTCACCACATCGCCGCGATTGCAGGCGCCTGCAGTGATCTGCATCTTCTTGGTGGTGTGATTGCTGGACCACGCCGCGCCATCGAGACGGCGGATGGGCTTAAAGCCGAAAGGCGAGTTCGTGTTGGCCATAGGCTGGCTCCCCTTTCTAGGGTGCCGGGCCTTGGCGAGCAGCGCCTCCGTCCGAGCGGTGATCTATGTTGCGCGTCCAGGCAGTGAACGCGACCCCGACCTAGTCGGGGATTTAATCTGGTATCTCTATGGCTTCACGCGAGACACGATCCGCGTAAACAACCCGCGGCATGCTTCCGTCTGGCGTGTCTCTTACCTTCTCGCGATTGATCCGCATAGACTCAGTCGCTTGGGCTATTTCCTCATTTCGGGCCTTCAGTGTCAAGGTCATCGGCCGTTCCATCAGAATCATGTCCTTGACGATCACCGGTCCCTGCGTGCCTTCCGGCGCGAACCTTCCGGGGAAATGATGGTGCATCACCGGCCGCCAGCCCTGGGCGTGATAGGCGCGCTGCTCGGAATAATCCGGCTTGCCATAGGTCTCGTAACGCTTCCAGTTGAAGTCGATCTCGTTGGCGATATTGCCGCGCCGCGGATCGCCTCGGGTCGGGGCATACTTGGCGTAGATGTCGGAGATGTCATAGGGATCGATGTTCTGATTGCCAGAGTGCAGTCGCTGCCGGGTAAGGTCGAGCCTCAGCTCCTCGTGAACCAGCGGCCTAAGCGCCTCCGCAGACGCGCCAGGAATGCCGAAAGGCACGTCTTCGTGCGGGCTTTCACGCCAGGGTGAGAGGTTTTCCATATGACGTTCCTGTTGACGTTCCTGTTAGCCAGGGCCTGGAAGAAGATCGTATGCATGATGCATGTTATGTGTACATGCTTACGTGATCGGCGTGATCCGCCCCTCTGCCAGCAGCCGCACATAGTTCTGCGCCCACTCCTTCTCCGGGACGCCCTGCTCGGAGGCCAATCTCCGCATCTTCGGGGTCATCACGAAGCTGCCGCCGCTGGCGCCACCGGCAGAATTGCCCGGGCCGCCGTTGCGCGCGACCGGCGCGGAATAGCCCTGGGAAGCGCGCGTGACGGGCACCGCAGGACCGCCACCGTCTCGACTCGGCACCTGTGCCATCAGAGATTTCTCCACATACTCGAAGTAGCCGGGGGTATCGATCTGGAAGCCCTCGTCCAGCGCCCGGTCATGGGCATCAATCACCGAGCGCTTCAGGGTGCCGTCGCCGCGCACCAGCTCCGGGTGCTTGCGTAAAAACGCCTTCGTTGGCTCGCTGCGGCCGACCAGGGCGCGCTCGAACGGATCAGCCGGAAGCTGCTGCTGCTGCCGTGGCTGCTGTGGCTGCTGCGCGGGCCTTTGCTGCCCTTGCTGCTCGCGCTGCTGCTGCAACACCGCCTGATCGCGCTCCAGCACTGCCAGCGCGCCACCCAGGCGCCCGATCTGCAGGTTGAACGTCGTTGCCCGCTTGAAGTCGCCATCCTGCATGGCTTGCTCAGCCTGCGCAGCCAGCGCCTCCATCTTGTCCTGGGTCGCTTTGATCTGGTTCTCGTTGTACAGCTCGTAGGTCGAGACGCCCCTGCGCTCGGCCTCCTGGGCAACCGCCATCGCCTGATCGCGCTCGCGTGCGATCTGCTGCGCCACCTGGGTGACGCGCGTCCGCTCGGCACGCTCAGCATTGATCTGCTTCTGCAGCTCCTCCAGTCCCGCCTGCGGCGGCGGAGAAGCCGAGGACGATGGCCCGGGAACGGGCGGCGGCTTGGCTCCAGCTGCGGTTACCTTCTCGCCTTCCGGCGCCTCGTTGAGGTCGATGACGACGCTTTCGCCCTCCTCTGGGGGATTGAAGTCCTGGTTAGCCATGGCTCTCTCCGCACATCAGTAGATCAATCTTGGATCGGGTATCCGCATCACAATCTGCGTGTCCTTCAGCCGCCGACAGTGGATGTTGTCCATCGTGAACTGTCGCCCCTCCATGACGTCGTACTGCACCCATTCCCCGACCTCGACGTCCTGGCCCTGGAACTTGACGTGCTCGTCGTCCTTGAACGCCAGCGGCCCCTTGGCGATCACCAAGCCGACCTTGCCCTGGTAGAGCGCCTCGTCATGCACGACGTCGGGCAGAATAAGACCCTGCCCCTTGCCGATCTTGTGCGGCAGGAAATACGTCGCCGTGATCACCCAGTTGTGGAACACGGTGCACTGCTTGCGCCATATCTCGGTGCGATCGAGCAGAAACTGCCTGGGGTCGGCGGCATAGTCCTCGGCCAGCTCTTTATCCCTGCCCCAGGGCGGCATGGGCGCCTGATGCAGCGTGTGCAGCTGATTGCCAGCCAGGGACGCGCGCGAGATGTTTCCCAGCGGATCGATCACGCTCATCGGGGAAACCCTCTGGCGTAGCGCACCGGCTCTTCGTTCTCGTTCATGCGCTTGGCGACCTCCTGCATCGTCTTCAGCACGTTCTCGTAGGCGATAATCGAGCCTTTGGTGCGGTTCACACTGTCCCAGTCCTCGCACGAGAGCAGCCCGCGGTAGAGCCCACCCTCGCCGTCATCGCCATGCAAGAGCCTTCGCAGCTCGCGCTCCATGACGAACTTGAATTCCAGGTCGAGGCGTTCGAGCATTTACAGCTCGGTCTTGGCCGGAACCTTGGTGTTGCGCGCCATCCGCCCGGCGGCGGACCCGGCGCCGTGGACGTTGCCGCCATCGGCATAGCCCTTGCCCTCGTTGTGGTAGGCCTGGGCATCGGAATAGGGGCTGAGCCCCTTGCCCTTGCCGCCGTTCGGGCCGTGGGTGCGATACTTGTAGCCGACCAGCCCGGGGCCGACGCCGCCACCGGAAGCCTTCTTCTCGGCCTTCTCCTCCGCGCCGATCATCTTCTTGATCAGCTGCTTGTCCTGCGCCTCGTCGTCGTGCACGGCGCCGCCCTTCTTGTAGATCGCGCCGCCCTTCTTGGCGAAAGTCGTCGTCGTCCCCGGCGCAGGGCGGGTCGAGAAATTCCTGGCGCCAAATCCAGACAATGGCACCACGTTGGGCTGCGAGAACGGAATCGCCTGCCGACCAGACACATTGGGGGCGCCCTGCTGCGGCGGCAGCGGCACTCGTCCCGGCCCGGCGCCGAGCGCAGCATTGGCAGCGCCCGCGGGACCGGCTTGACCGGGGCCGCCGCCGCCACCGGTCGGCCCGGCACCGACACCCATGCCCAGGCCGGTGCCACCACCGAACTCAAGCTTCTTGGTGAGCGTAACCCCACCGCCGCCAGCCTTCTTGACGACGCCGCCGTCGGCCTTTGCAGACACCGCACTCTTGGCCTTGGTGGTGGGCGAATGCGGAAAGCCGGGGTAGGCGTCACCCGCTTTTGGGCTGTTGGCGTCCTTCAAAAAACCGCCTTTGGCCGCCTTCTTCACCGCGCCGCCGGTCTTCATTCCCGGTGGACGCACCGGAAGACCAGCGCCCGGGGGAGGGCCAGCCGGTGGCGCCATCGGAGGACGGGGCGGCGCCGCCGCCAGACCTGGACCTGGGGGAGGTCCAGCTCCAGGCCCAGCACCCACCGGGACCGGAACCGGGCGATTGACCGGCACCGGCACCGGACGAGGGACTGGCACTGGCTGCGCAGGATTGGGACCGGCACCACCGCCGCCGCCGGAACCGCCGCGACCGCCTGCATGCGATATGATGATGTTAGTTGTCGCATGCGGGCGGCGCTTCTTGCCGCCAACGCTGCCGCCAGCTGCCATCCGATCGGGGCGCTTCTTCGAGGAGCCGCCCGAGATCGTCATCGGCGTCGAGCTACCAGCACCCTTCTTCGGGTAGCTGGTTTTCTTGTACATGCTGGACGAGCCGAAGCTCTTGCCAGCGGTGGCACCCAGACGCTTGAGCCGGGCCTGCTGCGAGGACTTCGCCTGAGACGCCATCGGGTGTGCCATGGTGATTCTCCTTGCGTGTGGTCTCTTTACACCAGAATCAGATCAACCTTCCCGGATTTGGGGGATACAACTCCGCAAACTGCTGAGCTACAGGGGCCGCAAGGGGGTGAACCATCGCGCCTGCTACCAGCTCGGTCTTCTTCTGTTCGAGCTGGGCGGCGGCGATGCGCTCGCGCGAGGCGTTCTGGCGGTCCATGCCCTGAATCTTGGCGCCCTCGATGAACATCTTCATCCTCTGTGAGATCAGCTCCAGCTGCGCCTTCTCCTGGGAATCTTTGCTCTTCTGCGCCAGCTCCGCCATCTTGAGCTGAGCTTTCTGCATCTCGCCCGCCTGCTTGCCGTCCATCTGCGCCTGCGGCGGCGCGAACAGCTCGTCCACGTTGCCGAGCCCGACCATGGTCGCCACCCGCCGTACCACGGCGTGCAGGTCCCACATGCTCGGATTGAGCTGCACCAGCTGAACGAGAGCCACCGCCTTCATGATCCTGATCGTATGTGATGGCGTGTTGGGGTCGGCCTGGGGCGAGAGATTACAGTCCTCCAGCGCCTTGATCAGGTCCTCGCGCTCCCACTGGAAGCCGGGAGTGCTGGGCGCCGCACACAGCAGCGCATCCGGGTCCTCCTTGAACAGATCACGAAGAAGCGAGAACTCCTCGGCCTGCGCCGTGTGCATGCCCTTGTGCACGCTGTCCAGCACCTTCACCGCCTGATCGATCATGGCAAGCGTCGTGCCGACAGGAACGTCCTGCCGTCCCTCCCCGACCATCAATTCCGGCGTCCCGCCGACACGACGTGCCTCCTCCTCGATGTGCTGGGTGACCTGGACCAATCCCGCGGTCACGTCCTTGTAGGGCAAATCATAGATGTGGTTGCTGATCGGCTGGCCGCCGGTATTGACCTTCACCCCGGCGCCCAAGCCAACGCGGAACGTCATGGTGTCTTGTCGGGAGACCGTGTCGGAATACAAAAACCCGGGCCAGGAGCTGAACGAAGCACTATCCAGCGCCAGCCGCCACGCCGTGGTGATCGCCGCGGTGGAATTGCCCATAATCTGTAAAAGCCCGATGCCGTAGAAGCCGAGGCCGTCCACGAACGGGTACTTCACGATCGGCATGTGTTTTATGTATCTATCGTCGTCCTCGGCCCAGTTCCTGCGCACCTCCAGGATGATCTGGGCATCCTTGTCGATGGTCACGCGATAGGGAAGGGGTAATCCTGTGATATGCCCATCCTCGGTGTGCTCGTAGCCCGCGATGTCCAGCTCGCAGTAGCACTCGTAGATCGTGTGCTTGTAATCCTCGGGGCGCTGGCTCCAGGTGCTCAGCCCGGCCACGTCGGCCTCGGCTTGATCCAGTGCATCGATCTCGGGCGGCACCGGATTGGTGATATCCACGTCCAGATAGGTCCCGGCGAGCTGCATCCGCCGCAACACGCTCTGTCGCATTAAGATACAATGCGTGACCCGGCCGCACTCATGGAGTGAGACCTCGTTGTCGGAAACAATAATATCGGCCGCGTCGATCGCGCGCGAAACAGGACGTCTTTTGATGGGGTCGCGGTAGACCTTCTTGAAGGCGCAGCCGCCGAAGCCCTGCATGAAGAACATGCGGGTCGTGTCGGGATAATATTCCTTGTCCACGACCGTCAGGTAGCGATTGAACATCCGCTCCAGCTGCTCGGCGTAGATGTCCCGATCCTCGCCGCGCTCCTCGCGCGGGACCTGCATCTGCTGCTCCAGGAAACTCCTGTGGGGGGTCTTGATGGTGGTCTCGCTCTGCATCTTCACCGGCCCGCCCGCCGGGAGCAGCTCGCCGCGGGCGTTGGCCTGGAAGCGCATCACCGCGTCCAGCAGAAGGGGCGTGCGAACCGTGGCCTGACCCTCGACCGCGGTGTCGGCGTCAGCCGAGGGTGACCTCGGGTTCTCGATCTTCAGCCCAAGGTGCTTGATCCCGGCGGCGCGGCGTTCCAGCCATTCCTGGCGGGACTGACGGTCAGAATCTATCCCGTTGAGCAGTTCGTCGCAGATGCGGGCCAGCTCGCGCTCATCGATGTGCTCGGCGAGGTTGGCATCGTGCTGCTTGGCGCTGGAGGTGCTCTCTTTGCGCGGAAGATACCCGTCCAAACGTATAATCAGGGCGCCATCGGCGCGCTCGATCCCGACCTGCTTGACCGGCAGATCAGCATCCTCCTGGATGACCACCGTCACCGGGTCGAGCGAGTCTTCTAACGAAGAAGCGGAAGAAGCGGGAATCCCCCCGGCGGGGTCATCGAGATTACGATAATGCTCGGTCGCAGCGACCCCGCTCGACCGCGCGCCATTAAGCTGCTTGCTGGGCGAGACATCTGCCATCTTTTAGTTATGTGCCATCTTTTAGTTATGCCCGGCGTATGCCGCCAAAATCAGTCATTTCGAGCATGTTTCCTGGTGCCAGCGGCGCCACGTAAAGCGGGGTGACCACCGAGCCGTCAAACAGCTGGATGGTGACCTGACAGGTCTGGGTGGCGTGCTTGTTGCGAACGTGCAGCGCCTTGACGTTACGCTGGGTCGAGGCCGGGGGCGAGCCCGCCACCGAGGTGGTGGCTGCCGTGGTGATAATAGTGTTGAGCCGGGAGGCGGCGATCGCGCTGGTGGAAGGCGTGATATCCACCCACGAGGCGTGCACGTCGATGGACGCTGCCGTGTCGGTGATGATCTGGACCTGATCGCTGGGAGAGGTCAGCAACAGCATCTTGGCGTCCTCTCATGCATTGCCCGGAATGTGCCCACTCAGAAAGAAAAGTCCGCTCATGGTGGAGCCAACATTGCCAATGAGCACCTTGGTGGCGCGATTATGCAGCACGCCAATGATCTCACCGACATAGGTCCCGCTGACCTGGGTATGAGTATCGTCCCAGGTGTAGCGCGCCTGTCCGAACCAAGTCGGCCCCCGGAAGCCCACCATATCGGGAAAGATGCGCAGATTGCCGGACATGTCGGAATCGCCCCCGGCCGAAAGCTGGGTCACCACGCTGATCGGCGCGTAACCGTAATTCAGGGTCGGATACGGCACGAGCTGATTTCCCCAGCTGTAGGTCAGCTGGTTCTGGTAGCTGCCGCTCCAAAGATCGCCGCTGGAATTATCCAGCTGCATGACCACGGTGCCCGGCGGCTTGAAAGTGACGCTATGGAAAATAACATCGAAAATATTGTAATCCGGCGGGAACAGCAGATCGACACGCTGGGCATTGGTGATTTGTTGGTAATCGAGCCGCACCACCGATGAACGGCCGATGGTGAACCACGTGGCGCCGTCGCAAACCACGGTGAACTGCTCCTTGGCGCAGCACTTTAGGGTAGCCAGCCCGTTGATGGTTTCAGCGCCCGCGGGATCGATGGTGACGGTGAGCGCTCCGTTGTTGCGTATTCTGAACTGGAACCCGGAGCCGACCACCGCCGCCGCTGGCAGGCTCAGCGTGAAGCTGCCGTTGCAGTTGATGGTACCGTTGTTGTCGAGCACCGAGACGGTGTAGTTCGCAGTAATGTTCTGAATAACGATGCGATTGAACAAATCAGAGATCACAAATCCCAGCTCATCGATGTACTGCAGGGTCGCATTGGGTGGCAGCCCCACGCTGTGCAATGAACAGGTGGTGGTGCCGTCGGTGATCAGCACCGTCACGGTGTTGGAGCTGGCGCCATGATTATGCACATGCAGTGTCTTAAGCGTGCGCTGGGTGCTGGCGCCGGGCGGGTTCACCACATCGGTGACAGCGGTGTTGATGATAGTGGTGTTCTTGCGTCCCGGCTGCACCGCGCCCGAGACGTTGTCGAGGTAGCTGGCGTGGACGTTGACGGTGCCTGCATTGCCGCAAACAACCTGCAGCTTATCGGTGGTGGAGGCGAGAATCAGCATGGCCCGGCCCAAGCCCTGGTGGGGAATCGAGCCAGCTTAACGCAATCCCTATGATTCGCCAGGGTCTAGCGTGATTCCGGCTGCGGGCACGGCATCCAGGCACGCGGCGGCTTGTGCGGAACGTTGCCCGCGCTGCGCCATTCGCCGAGCTGGTTCTGGCTCAGGATCGCCACCACGCCCTCCTCGCAGCTGCAGAGCAAGGGCACGTCGGTGGGCGGAAGAACACTCATCGGCCGCCACGCCGTGGTGGCGTACTCGATCAGGCACTTCTCAAGCTCCCTCATCTGGGCAATCTGAGTGTGATCCCAGACCCGCTCCGCCCAATGCCGCAGGAAGCTGTCCTCGTCGGTATCCTGGATGTTCAGGATCATGGCTGCACTTTCCTTTTTGCTGGGAGGGGAGGTCATGTTTAGCGGCTCCAGCTGCCGGTGGTGACCGTGGGCAGCGGATAGGCGCTTCCGCCATAGGCGGGATAGAGCGGCTGCGGCTCGCGCTGGTACTTGCTCTCCTCGATGCGGTCGATCTCGTCCTCGTCAGGCAGCGTGATCAGGCCGATGTTACGTAAATGTAAAAGCGCCTGGGTCATGGCATCAAAGCGATCATCGAACTGCCCCTTGGGCGCGGTGGCGCATTCATCAATGATCTTCTCGGCCCAATCCTTGAACAGGAAATCCCCGTTGCCGGTAGGTTCAGCAGGCGCATAGATCAACCCACACTCAAAGAGGTTCTGCACCGCATAGCCGCGGGCGAGTTTGTCTCCTTCCGGCGGAATCAAGGTCACTCCGAAGTCGGCACGATCGGCGGTCTTGGGATTATGGGACAAACTATCAGCGATGGTGCGCGCCCGGCGGCGTAGCTCCTGGGCGACTGGGTACCCGGAGGCTTTGTCCTCGATCAAAACCCGATCCACTTTGAACTTTTTGCAGGTTTCCTCGACTTTTTTCACCAATTCGTAGAGTTCGAGCCGTTCCGCCCAGCCCCACATCGTGATTATTCGTCGGTTCTCCCAGATATCCCTACAAACGCCGAGGACGACGCCCGCGCTCGGGTCATTTTGCTTTTTTTCGGTCTGGGCGGTGTCCAGGCTCAAGACCGTGTAGCTCATCACAGGGAATTTCGGCCACGGCACACCGAATTTTCCACAATCGTCCGGGGTATACGGCCTCCAGTGTTCGCGTTTGATGATTCCACCGCCACGCGGGGCAGGTCGCTGCTGATACTGTCCGGCATACGCGAAGGAGCCCTTCTCGATCTCGATCCTGGCGACCGCTTCCGGCGGGAACCGCTCGGGCCATGCCAAATCTCCGTCCTCGGTGCGCGGATCGACCCAGCCGATGGTGTTGTAGGGCTCGCGCCCAGCCTCGTATTCCATCGGCACCATCAGGTGGCAGTACTGCCAGCCCTGTTCGAGAATAAATCCAGAGATATCGAGCTGGTGCACCCGCTGCATGATGATGATGATCGCTGAGTCAGTGAGGCTATTGAGCCGGTCGGTAATAGTCTCCCTAAACCAGCGCACGGTGTCGGTTCGCACGATCTCTGATTCTGATCGATGCACGTCGTGCGGGTCATCGATCACCACCCGGTCGCCGCGCTCGCCGGTTCCGATGCCCTTGACCGAGGAGGCAAACTTGGAGCCGGTCTTGTTGTTGGTGATCTTGATCTCGCCTTCCTTCTCGATCTTGAACTTGTCGCCCCACATCTCCTGATAGCGCTCGGACACGATCAGTTTTTTGAACTTGAGATTGTCTCTTTCGGTCAGGCCCGAGCTGTAGGAGAAGCTGACATAGCGCGTCGACGCCATGCCGAGCGCGCCCCACTCAAAAGCTGGCCAAAAAACGTTGACCATCAACGACTTCATGCTGCCGGGCGGGACATTGATGAGCAGTCTGGTGATCTTACCGAAGCTGACCGCTTCCAGGTGATCGCAGATCGCGTACAGCACCCAGCCTTCCACCAGCTTGGTCTCGGGCTCGACCACCTGCCAAAAATATCTAACGAACTCGATCAGCCCGCCTTCGCGGCTCTGCTTCTTGCGCTCGCGGCGCAGAGCGAACTCTGTTCGCATCGCAATAAGCGTGGCCTCGGCCAGGGCGTCATCAATCGGGGCGGCATCTTCCAGCTTCGCTGGCGCCTCAGATTTCTTGGCTTTCCTGCTCATGCCCTGATCTGAACCCGATTCGCCCTGCTTGCAAACATACACAACATGTATATCATTGCAAATACATATGAGGTACGGGGATGAACGGCGTCCATGAAGAGCTTATCGAGGCGGAAGCGGAGATCGCCAAGCTCCAGGTCGAGCTGGCGCAGGTCCGCGCCGAAGCACAGGCAACGCTGCAGCATTGCGCCCACGCCCTGGAACAGGCCCGCATCGACAGCGCCAAGGTGATGCAGGCGCTCGACTGTGCGCTGCAGACGGTGGATGCGCTGCTGGCCTGGATGCCCGAGGGGCTCACGCTTTCGCCCGAGGTGAGCGGCTGCAAGCAGCGCCTGAACGCCGCCATGGACGCGATGATCGGAGGAATTCACCGATGACCGATCATGATCCCGGGGACCCGATCGAGCAGAGTGGTGACCTCGCCCGCATCAAGCGCGCCTACCAGATCGCCTGCCTGAACCTCGCCGAGCTGGGCGAGCAGCGCAGCAAGCTGGCCAATGCGCTCGACGGCGCGTTGATGCTGATCGACCGGCTGCTGGCGGAGATGCGCGAGCAGAACGTGACGCCGTCGCCGCAGATCATCGCCTTCAAGGCCGGTTTCGACCAGGGCATGCGCAAGCTGCTGGGACAACGCGAGGGAGACTGACATGCACGCTTCGACCTTCGGATATGTGGCGCCGACCGAGGAGCAGAAAGAGCAGATGACCATCGTGCGAACAGCGGCGGCCGACTATGCCGACGTGCTGATCGCGCAGCTGCCCGACGGTCCCGACAAGACCTATGTGCTGCGGGCGCTGCGCACCGTCGCGATGTGGGCCAACGTCGCCATCACCCGGCATGCCGATGGCTCACCCCGGACGGAAACGCAGGTGTCGCCCAGGGACTATCCCGCCGATCACCCGGTGAAGGGCGATCTCGGGTCGGTGCCGCTGTGATGGACACCGTCATCGGGATGGCGCTCGGCGTGGTGATCTACACGCTCGGGATCAAGTTCCTGGTCGGCTTCTGGCCGTGGGAATTCGACAAGCTGAGAAACAAGCCGTGAAGTTCTCGCCCAAGCTGGAAGAGCATCGGTTGCGCAAAGGCGCGTACGGCAGTTGTCCGGGCGCTCCCTACGGCGTGTTCGAGCTACAGGGGCCGTGCGGCGAGCGACTGCTGATCGTGGCCGATGATGGACGGGATTCGTCCTGGGAGCACGTCAGCGTCTCGACCAAGCGCCGCATCCCGAACTGGCAGGAGATGTGTTTCGTCAAGGACCTGTTCTGGGCACCGGAGGTGTGCGTGGTGCAGTTCCATCCACCGGCATCACGCTACGTCAACAACTACAGCGTGGTGCTGCATCTGTGGCGCTGCACCAAGCAGGAGTTTCCGATGCCGCCCGACGTTCTCGTGGGCTTCAAGGAACTGGGGACGCTGGCATGACCACGATCGCCACCGTCCTGTTGGGTCTGATCATCCTCGCGATCGCTGTCGGTATCGCGCACGTTGTCGACAAGGAGGAGACGTCATGACGCCAGCCGCAGCCCCCGCAAGAAACCCTGACCTCCTCTGGGAAGATGAGGTCTCCGACGGTATCAATGTCTATATCGGTGATAGAGCCGTTGCGACATTCCCCATGGAGACACGAGCACAAGTCGAGCACCTGATCGAGAACGTCAATCGGGTTCACCGGCAGCGTCTTGCAAAGGCTTAGTCATGAAACCAGCACCTTGGTTCTGGTATGGGCGTTTTGAGGGCGCTTGTGGCGGCTATGTGCCACCGGACGGCTTACTACCAAGCCTGCTCTACTGGGTAGGGAATTGCATTGGTATCCGCTTCGGACCACCGAAAGCCCGTGCCGCCCTGGAGGGGAAGCCATGACCCCGCTGACAGGCAAGCAAAGATATC
>Ga0164301_10000098_pt1 | contig 21330 bp, 23 predicted proteins | sample Whisoiple_231_MG_FD_109711 | JGI IMG/M metagenome (GOLD analysis project Ga0164301, IMG submission 109711) | Unamended control soil microbial communities from upstate New York, USA - Whitman soil sample_231_MG | ecosystem: Environmental > Terrestrial > Soil > Agricultural land ... | reverse complement strand
GGTGTCGGTCTCGGTACGATTGTGCTGTGCGTCAACGCCGCGCTGCTATCGCTCTTTAGTCTTTCCTGCAACTCCTGCCGCCATGTTTGCGGTGGCTCTTTGAATTCTTTTCACCGCGCGCCGAGTAAGTACAAGCTCTGGAGCTTCATCACCCGCCTCAACGAAAGACATATGGAATACGCTTGGGTAAGTTTGATCTTTGTTGCGTTGGCCGACCTTTACGTCCGCTTGCTCTCCAAGGGCGTGATCTCCGACTTGAGGGTCTTATAATGGCCGAAGATAAGTACGAGACCCACGAATACGACGTGGTCGTAATCGGCGCCGGCGGGGCGGGTTTACGCGCTGCGGTTGAGGCGTCAGCGCAGGGCGTCAGAACAGCGCTCGTATGCAAGTCGCTGCTCGGCAAAGCGCATACCGTCATGGCCGAAGGCGGCATCGCAGCGGCCATGGGCAATGTCTACCCTGAGGACAACTGGCGGGTGCATTTTCGTGATACCATGCGCGGCGGCAAGCTACTCAACAATTGGCGCATGGCTCAGATTCATGCTCAAGAGGCGCCCGATCGTGTGCTCGAGCTCGAGGAATGGGGGGCGCTTTTCGATCGCACCAAAGAGGGATTGATTTTACAGCGCGATTTCGGCGGTCATCGTTATGCGCGGTTGGCTCACGTCGGTGACCGTACGGGCCTGGAGATGATCCGCACGCTTCAGCAACATGCCGTGCACAAAGGCATCGACGTTTATATGGAGTGTAATCTTCAACGCTTACTCACCGACGGCGGTCGAGTCAGCGGCGCTTTTGGTTATTGGCGCGAAAGCGGAAAATTCATTTTGTTCAAATGCAAGGCCGTTGTGCTCGCCACCGGCGGCGGCGGCAAAGCCTGGAAAGTGACCTCCAACTCGTGGGAGTACAGCGGAGACGGCGTCACCATGGCGCTGGATGCCGGTGCCGATCTTATGGACATGGAATTCATGCAATTCCATCCAACCGGTATGGTGTGGCCGCCGAGCGTGCGCGGTATTCTCGTGACCGAAGGCGTCCGCGGCGACGGCGGGACATTGAAGAACACCGAAGGCAAGCGCTTCATGTTCAACTATATTCCGGAATTTTTTAAAGCCGAGACAGCCGACACCGAAAAGGAAGCCGACGCTTGGTACGAAGACAAGCGCAACAATCGACGGACTCCGGATTTGCTGCCGCGCGACGAAGTCGCCCGGGCGATCAATTCGGAGGTCAAAGCGGGCCGCGGCACAGCGCACGGCGGCGTTTTTCTCGATATCGCATCCCGCCGTCCGGCAGATTACATTCAGCGCAGGCTGCCTTCGATGTATCATCAATTCAAGGAACTGGCCGACGTGGACATCACCAAAGAACCGATGGAAGTCGGTCCGACCTGTCATTACGCGATGGGCGGCGTCCGAGTCGATGCCGATAGTACCGCCACTACGGTGCCGGGACTATTTGCCGCCGGGGAAGTCGCCGCTGGGCTGCACGGCGCCAATCGGCTCGGTGGTAACTCGCTTTCGGATCTCTTGGTTTTCGGCCGGCGTGCGGGACTCTATGCGGCGGAATACGCGAAATCGTTCGCCGGCGCGGTTTCGGTCAATGGCGGTCAGCTCGATCAATACGCTCGCGATCTTCTGGCACCCTTTGAGACCAACGGCAAGGAAAACCCGTATACCATCCACTCCGATCTGCAACAATGCATGCAGGAGCTCGTGGGGATTATTCGGGTCGAGTCCGAGTTGAATCAAGCTTTAGAAATTATTCACAGGCTGCGGCAACGGAGCCAGCAAGTGAAGGTCGAAGGCAACCGGCAATACAATCCGGGATGGCATCTCGCGCTTGATTTGCATTCGCTTCTGACTTTTGCCGAAGCCGCCACTTTGGCGGCGATCGAGCGAAAAGAGAGTCGCGGCGGCCATACCCGCGACGATTACCCAAATACGGATGCGAAGTTCGCCAAAGTCAATGTTGTGATCCGTACGAGAAATGGGCAAATGACATTGGCTCAGGAGCCACTGCCGGAGATGCCTGGGGAGCTAAAAGCATTGCTCGAGGAGAAAAGTTGATGCCTGATCAGCAAGTCCATATGCGGGTATGGCGCGGGGATGCCAGCGGAGGTGACTTCAAGGATTATCGAATTGCCGTCGGCGAAGGCCAAGTGGTTCTCGATGTGATCCATGCCATACAAGCACAGCAAGCCAACGATCTAGCGGTTCGCTGGAACTGCAAAGCCGGCAAATGCGGCTCGTGCAGTGCCGAGGTAAACGGCAAACCTCGGCTTATGTGCATGACGCGCATGAATATTTTCGAACCCGGAGAAACCATAACGGTTTCCCCGATGCGCACCTTTCCAGTGATTCGCGATCTAGTGACCGACGTGTCTTTCAATTTCCGAAAAGCTCGTGAGGTCCCAGCGTTTAAACCGAAACCTAAAGAGCTTGACGGGACGCGTCGTATGTTTCAGGAAGACATCGATCGGGTGCAGGAGTTTCACAAGTGTATCGAATGTTTTCTTTGCCAGAACGTTTGCCACGTTATTCGTGATCATGATGAAAACAAGCCGGCCTTCGCAGGTCCGCGCCTGTTTGTTCGGTTGGCGGCTCTGGAAATGCACCCGCTGGATACCAATGATCGCATGGAGCTGCTCCGCCAGAAAGCGGGAATCGGCTATTGCAACATTACCAAGTGCTGCACGGAGGTTTGCCCTGAGCATATTCATATCACGGATAATGCAATTATCCCGTTGAAAGAGCGGGTCGTTGACCGGTATTATGACCCGATCGCCAAACTGCTCGGTTTATTTTCGACGAAGAACAAGTGAGGTATGAGTAGGGCCCCTTGTTAACGTTCGATCTGAGACATCAAGCCGATTGAAAAGCTAGCTGCGCTGACGCCGCTTCAGATACATTTTAACCCAGTAGTCGTACAACGTCGCGACGGTGAACTTCTCGGTCAGGTTCTGCTTCAAGGCAGATTCGTACTCGATCGTAATATCCTGCCCCGTCATTTTAACGCTAGTCAACCGGCCCTGTTTTTGATCGACAAAAGCACCGACCGCGCGCAGCACCTGCGATAGCGCGTGCGCCTCCGGTCTGCCGCCGGCCGCTTGCCTGCGGCTCTGAGCTTCCGTTTCCATTCGCGCGATATCGTCCCGCGTATAGTGTAACTCCAAAAGTCCTGACGAAGGTTGCGGTTCGGGAGCGGACGCCGATTTTTTGCGGCGAAAAAGTTGCCAGGTTACACGCAGCGAAACCTCCGCGGCTCGCTGAGATCGCTCTTCGCGCTTTTGCGCCTGGACAGAGACATTCCCTTCTTCAATTTTCAAACTAAAGGATTCGAGCTGGAGTGGCTCGAGCATTTGACCAACCGGCCGCAACAATTGCGCAAAATTCAGGTTAGAGAGCATGGCGAAGACGCGAGTAGATATCGAGAAAGGTTGACTAGGTCGCGGACGGTTCTCCAGCTTCGTCGCCGGCGCGCCGTTTATACATCCGCACCCACTGGTCATAGAGGATCGGAATGCTATACTCCTCGTTCACCACTTTGCCGTTGCCCGATACATATTCAACCGCAACCACCTCTGCATCCTTAGAGATGCAATACAGTTCGTGGCGCTTCTGATCGAGTATATTCCCAACCACCCGTAGTATTTGCGAGATCGAATGTGAATCCGGAGTTCCTGAGTCCTGGTGGCGACGCGCCCGTCCAGCCGCTTCGAAGCGCTCCAGATCTATGGTGGTCACGTGCCATTCAAAGACACCGGCCGCCAGTCGCAGGGCGTCTTCCTTATTCAGCGATGCTCCGTGCATCCAGTGTAGTTCGCCGAGAAAGGCTTTTTCCCGCGGCGTTAACTGCGCGCGATTTCTGGTTTTGTCTCGAATGACGAATCCGACACTGTCTGGCTTCACAGAAAAAGATTCGATGCGAAGTCCCTCCAGCATTTGTCCGATGGGCCGCAACACTGCTGTGTACCGGAATTCGTCAATCATCTATAGGAACGTTCCACAATGGGTAGAATAACCGCCGCTGTCGTCAATACGATGTCGAGCGTGCCGCTCGTTGCATGTACATTCTGACCCAGAGATCATAAAGCTCGCCCACTACAAGCGTTTCCTTGAGCATATTTCCTAAAGAGGTTTGATATTCGAGGGAAACCGAGTCGCCATCGCGCCATAACTTAACTAAAAGGGCGCGTCTTTGGACGAGATACGCGCCTACACAACGGAGAACCTGTGATAAGCTGGAATGTTCGGGGATTCGATTCGGATCCGTTCTGTTGGCCCGTCCTTCCTGCTCGAGTCGGTCGATGTCTTTGCTGGTGTATTGCAATTCTATAGAGGACAGCAGTGGAACGGTCGTCTCATTTTGCTCGGAGCGGTTTGCCGAACTAGATGGCGCGAGGTTTCCCCAAACCGTGTTCAAGCTGGCAGGGCTTAAAGCGTCCGCCGTTACGTCGATAAGTGGTTTGGGTAAATGACCGCGGACGAGAAAGTCTTCTCCGGTCGGCTCAAGCTCAAAAATTTTTAGATTTAAGGTCTCCAAAGCCTGACCGATTGCTCGAAACGGCTGCGCATAGCCGATCGTTCCTGTCATGAGACTGCTTTGGACCACGCGGTTGCCGTGATGTTGACTAGAGTAAGACCTCAAGTGATTGTTTATTACGCCCACCTAGGCAATTTGTCAAGAAAATTACTGCTCTCAGCCGACGAACGGAGGGAATCTGCAGGCCGGGCCGCGTCCAAATCGAGTTGAACGTGAGTGGTTGCTTAGTGCTGAACAGCCGGGTTAATTGTCGCGCAAGCGAAACCCGAGAGCCGGCTGAATCGATTCCTTCTTCGGCGAATCGACTCGCGGTTCTTCATCGACCGACAGTCCGGCAAGTTTGATCTTCAAGCGTAGGTTATTGGCGCTGTCCGCGTTGGCCAACGCTTGATCCAAGGTAATTTTTCCCGCTTTGTAGAGACCGAAGAGCGCCTGATCGAATGTCTGGCAGCCTTCCTGCACGCCTTGCTCCATCGCCTCTTTCAGAGTATCCGTCTCACCTTTCTTGATCAGATCCTTCACCCGAGGAATATCCATCAGGATCTCAAGCGCAGCCACCCGTTTGCCGTCGACGCTCGGAATTAAGCGTTGCGACACAATCGCTCGCAGATTCAAAGAAAGTTGCAAATAGATCTGCGCGTGCCGCTCGGACGAAAAGAAATTCATGATCCGCTCGATCGCCTGATTGGCGTTATTCGAATGCAGAGTACCGAGACAGAGGTGACCGGTTTCAGCGAAGGCGATCGCCGCTTCCATGGTTTCTGTGTCGCGAATTTCACCGATCAAGATCACATCCGGCGCTTGGCGCAAAGTATTTTTCAACGCCGACTGAAAGGAATGAGTATCAAATCCAACTTCGCGCTGAGTCACAATGGATTGCTTGTGTCGGTGCACGAATTCGATGGGGTCTTCGATGGTAATGATATGGCCCGCCTCGCTCGAGTTTCGATGGTCGATCATCGCTGCCAGCGACGTGGATTTGCCCGACCCTGTGGCTCCGACAACGAGAACCAAGCCGCGTTTTGTCATGGCAATCTCTTTGAGAATCGCCGGCAAGCCCATTTCATCCAGGGACGTGACCTCGGCTTTGATGCGACGAATGACCATGCCCACCGATCCGCGCTGTCGAAAAATATTCACGCGAAAGCGCGCCACTCCGGGTAAAGACATGGCCATGTTCATTTCCAATGTCTCACCAAAATCCTTACGCTGCTTCTCGTTCATCATCGCGTCGGAGAGATTCAGAAGGTCTTGCGGAGAAAAGGCATCATCACCAACAGCGCGTATTTTTCCGTCGATTCGGTACATGGGCGGCTTTGCCACCGTAAGGTAGAGATCTGACGCCTCAGTCTCGACCATGGTATTGAAAAACTTCTGAATTTCCGCCCCATGTTCCATCGGCTTCACCCCTCCTCAGACGCGTGCGGCCGCTACGGGTGCCGCGCCAAAGAGGTTTGGATTCATGCTCTTCGATTGCGCTTCCTCGCGAGTCACCAGACCCCGCGAAAATAGATTCGTCAGGGCCATGTCCATGGTCTGCATCCCGTCCTTTTGACTCACCTGCATGGTGCCGGGGATCTGGTGAATCTTGCCCTCCCGAATGAGATTGCGGACAGCAGTGGTTCCGGTCAAGATTTCCAGCGCCGCTACTCGTCCGCCGGCCTTCTTCTTGAGCAAAGCTTGGGTGAGAACCGCTTCGATCGATTCGGCAAACTGCGCCCGGATCTGCGCTTGCTGATTGGGTGGAAAGACATCGATAATACGGTCGACGGTTTTAGGCGCGCTGGAGGTATGCAATGTACCGAAAACGATGTGCCCCGTTTCGGCCGCCGTCAACGCGAGCTGGATGGTTTCCAAATCACGCATTTCGCCGACCAGAATAACGTCCGGATCTTCGCGCAACGCGGCGCGGAGCGCATTGGCAAACGAGTGCGTGTGTGGACCGAGCTCCCGTTGATTGACGAGGCACTTTTTGGATGGGTGGACAAACTCGATGGGGTCTTCGACGGTTAAAATGTGCCCTTCGAACGTGCTGTTCAAATAATCGATCATCGCGGCTAATGTCGTAGATTTTCCGGAGCCGGTGGGACCGGTGACGAGAATCAAGCCTTTCTCTTTGTCGCAGAGCTGTTTCAGGATCGGCGGCATACCGAGCTCCTCGAGGGTCAGCACTTTCGTCGGAATGGTCCGAAAAACCGCGCCTTCGCCCTTTCTCTGCATAAAAACATTAACGCGAAACCGCGCGAGCTGGCCCAACTCAAAGGAGAAATCGCATTCATGCGTTTGCTCGAACATCTTTCGTTGAGCGTCATTCATAATGTCGTAAACCAATGTGTGAACATCTTCCTTACTTAGTGGCGGGCTTTCCAGTTTCTTTAGGTCACCGTCAACACGAATGAGGGGCGGTTCGCCGGCGCTTAAATGACAGTCCGAGGCACCCTGTTCCACGCCAAAGGCCAAAAGTTTAGTGATATCCATAAAGATGTCTGCTCCCATTAGAAAGCTAAAATTGTAGTATATCCGGCGCTAAAACTGTAAAAATTTTCGCGCCGAGGCAGAACTTGACGAAGTCAGAATAGAGCTACACAGCGCGCAGATGGCACCAGAAAAAATTGACCGCTTTAAGCTAAAAAGTTGCTTTCACAGGCAAAAGCCGGTACTTGTGCTGATAATTTGAGGAAGTCCAATGGCCATGCTGGACAACAAAGTCGCGCTAGTGACGGGCGGCGCAACTGGGATCGGCAAAGCGATCGCCATTGAGCTGGGTAAAAATGGCGCGAGAGTAGCCATCGCTTCGCGATCCCTCAAACGGGTGACCAGCGCTGCTGAAGAACTTCGAACTGCGGGCGTTTCAGCTCTGGGTGTTCAAATGGACGTTAGAAAAAGGCAAGACGTCGAGGCGGGGATTGCCGCGATCGTATCCGAGTGGGGAGCGCTCCACATTCTCGTGAACAACGCTGGAATCTCAGGCCTCAGCTTAATTACGGATGCCGACGACAGCAAATGGTTCGACATCGTTAATACGAACCTGAACGGCTTGTACCTGGTAACCAAAGCCGCACTACGACAGATGGCTAACCGAGCCGGCCGGGTGATCAATATCTCTTCGGTGCTGGGAAAGTTTGGCGTGCCCGGATATACGGCCTACTGCGCGACCAAGCACGGCATGATCGGCTTCAGCCGAGCGCTTGCATTGGAGGTTGTCGATCGCGGCATCACGGTCAATACAATTTGTCCTGGCTGGGTCGAAACAGAAATGGCGACGTCGGGCATCAATGAAAGCGCTGCGCTGCAAGGGATCACTCCGGAGGAATTCAAGGCGCAAGCCATCGCGGCTGTGCCGATAAAAAGATTTTTGCGAGCTGAGGAAGTCGCCGGATTGGTCGCTTACATCGCATCGGAAGCCGCCGCAGGAATTACCGGACAGGCCATCAACATTTGTGGTGGCCAAACCATGAACTGAGGTCACCGCGTACTCACCTTCGACGTCACGCGGTAACATCAATTCGTCCCATTCGACCGAATTATGAATCCACAAACAGTGATCGTCAGAAATCCCTCGACACTTGAAAAGATAACCGAGTTGCCCGCCGCGCAACCCCATGACGTGGCGAGCACCGTCGCGCGCGCCCGTATAGCGCAGCAAGCCTGGGCTAAAACCAGCTTCACCGAACGCGCAAAATTATTTTATAAGCTGCGCGATCGCTTGCTCGATCAAGGCGATCGGCTCGCCGATATCATGATCGGCGAAACGGGCAGACCGCGCGCCGAAGTGTACGGCAACGAGCTGTTTTATCTTTGTGCTGCAATCGGCTCGTGGGCTAAACACAGCGCCCGCTATCTCAGTGCGAAAAAAATCACACCGTCCTTTCCCCTCCTTAAAACAAAGAGGGTTATTTCCACCTATGCGCCGCGAGGAGTGATCGGCATCATTAGTCCGTGGAATTTTCCATTGACGCTGACCTTGGGCGATGCGATCCCAGCTCTAATGGCGGGGAATGCCGTCGTCATTAAGCCCTCAGAAGTGACGCCATTGTCGGCAATGTTTGGCGCCGAGATTGTCGCTCAATCGGGCTTCCCAGAAAATCTTTTTCAAGTCGTCATCGGCGGTGCAGAAGCTGGAGAAGCACTGGTGGATTGTGTCGATATGATCGCCTTCACGGGCAGCATCGAAATCGGCAAACGCGTGATGAAAAGAGCCGCGGAGCGACTGATCCCAGTCGGCCTGGAGCTCGGCGGCAAGGATCCGATGATTGTGCTTAAGGACGCCGATCTCGATCGCGCCGTTGGCGCAGCCGTATGGGGAGCACTGGTGAATTGCGGACAGGCCTGCACTTCGATCGAGCGTGTTTACGTGGAAGCGCCAGCTTATGATCGCTTCGTCGAAAAGCTGGTGACGCGGGTACGCGCCATCCGGCAAGGCGCGAGCGAGAATGACGTTGATATTGGCTGCCTCACAACCGAAGCCCAATTTAAGAAAGTCGCAACGCAAGTCGAAGAAGCGATCGCACAAGGTGCCAAGGCGCTGACGGGAGCTCGCCGCAATCCCCAACTGCCCGGCTACTATTATGAGCCGACGGTGCTCGTCGATGTGGATCACCGTATGGCGATTGCAACTGAAGAAACCTTCGGGCCCGTGATTCCGATTATAAAGATCAGCGACGCCGAAGAGGGGCTCAAGCTTGCCAACGATTCTCGGTACGCGCTAGGGGGCAGCATTTTTTCGCAAAACAAAGATGTTGCATGGCGGCTCGCGCAGGATCTACAGACGGGCTCGGTTTGTATCAATGACAGCTTGGTCAATTTTCTCGTGACCGAGGCGCCGATGGGTGGCTGGAAGGAGAGCGGATTGGGACAGCGCCACGGAGCGGAAGGCATTCGCAAATTTTGTCAGCAAAAAACCATCGTTGTCGATCGATTTGGGCTCAAAGAAGAGTTCCCCTGGTATCCCACGTCACGAAGGAAAGCCAAGCAGATTCGTCATTTGCTCAACCTCCTATGTCACACGGGCTTGCCTCACAAGCTGCGCGCCCTACGGGACTTAGCACGTAGCTAAACTACCCTTGAACTCGTCACCTGATTCATCTAATTAGGTGAGATATCATTTGATAGGGATTAGAGGAGAATTTCATGGCCAAAGACCTACCGGGGTTCATCGCTCAAGAGGGCGCCAAGAGAGAAGGTTCAATCATTCGCGAGAAAAACTTCGTCGATGCGAATAATTACGAGACCGTCGCATATTTGAAACACCTGGACGTCCGTAATGAACCTAAGATGGTCTTGTTCGAAAACATTCCGGCGCTAAACGGCCAGAAATCCGCTTTCCCGATGTTTTACAATCCGTGGGTCACTCGGCAATACGTCGCCGACTCTCTCGACATGGGAGATATCAAATCGCCTATGGATGTCAGTCTCGAAGTGGCTCGCCTCGAGCAGCAACAAGGAAAGCTCGATATCGTTCCGCCTGAAAAGGCGCCTGTTAAAGAAGTTGTCCTGACCGGAGATAAAGCGGACCTCAGAGTCCTCCCCATGCCACTGCATCAGAAGGGCGATGCCGGTCCGTATCATACGATGACCTGCGCAATGAAGGGGCTGAACGCGGAGTTTTATGACATTACGTTTACGAAAAATAAGTATCACGACCCGAAGCACATGAGCTTTTCGGCGCACAAACATCACCACTTGGAAGCGATGGCGTGCGAATACGAGGAGAAAAACCTGCGTGCGCCGGTCATTGTCGTTTTGGGTCATCATCCGGCCTTTTACCTCTCCTCCTGCGCGATGACGCCAATGGGCAACAATGACTACCTGACCGCCTCAGCATTTTTAAAAGAACCCCTCCGGCTTACGGCTTCGACGACGTGGGGCGACGAGTTCATGGTTCCGGCAGATGCGGAAGTGATCATCGAAGGAGAAATTCTGCCGGGAGTTAGAAAACCGCAAAACCCGTTTGGCGAAATTCTCGGCTATGCGCAGCCGAAAATGGACGTGCCGGTAATCGAAGTCACAGCCATTACCCATCGGCGCGGCGGTATTGTTGAAGATTTCTGGCCTGGGCATATGGATCATTGGAATCTCGGCAGTATTCCGAAAGAAGGCAGCACTTACAACGTGATCCGCAAAAATGTTCCTGGGATCAAGGCGATTCATTTGCCGGCTTCCGGCTGCGGTCGCTGTATCTGCTACATTTCGATCAAGAAAGAATTCGAAAATGAGCCGAATAAAGCGGGCATGCAGGCATTTGTCGAGATGCCCAACCTAAAACTCGCGGTGATTGTCGACGAGGATATCGATGTCTTTAACGAGCGCGAAGTGATGTGGGCGGTAGCGACGCGGGTGCATTGGGACAAAGACATCGAGATCATCCGCGAAGTGCAAAGCTTTCGTGGCTGGCTGGGCGACACGGTTGCGATCATCGACGCTACTATACCGCTCAAAGCCAAAAACGAATGGCCCGTGCGCAATGAGATCGAGCCTGGCGCCTTCGAGAGGGTCGCCAAATTTTTCAAATAAACTTTAGGAACGCGCAATGGCTGATAAACTTAAATTTATCTACAAGGCGACCTGAACCACCTGTCGAAAAGCAAGAAGTTTCTTGCAAGCCAAGAAGGTCGATTTTGAAGAGCGCGAGTACGGAAAACGTTCTTTTACAGAGAAAGAGTTACGCGAGATCATCGGTAAAGATCCGATCGAACGCTTCTTGAATCCACGGACGCTGCTTTATCGGGAAAAGCAAATGAAACAGAAGCCGCCATCAAAAGATGAGGCGATCACACTGATGCTGAAGGATCCGAACCTGCTCAAGCGCCCGGTCATCATTAAGGGCAAAAAGAAACTCACCGGTTTTAATGAAGCCGAGCTCAAACAATTGATTCAGTAATACGGTGGCACCGCCATTCTGCTGCGGAGTCTATACACTGCTAAGATTATGACTCAAGAAACATTATCCGGTTTAAAGCTTTTCAATCGCGGCAAAGTTCGCGACATTTACGATCTGGGCGACAAGCTCTTGCTGGTCGCCAGCGATCGGATTTCGGCTTTTGACGTTATCTTGCCGACCTTGATCCCGGGTAAGGGAAAAATCCTCACCCGCTTATCGGAATTCTGGTTTGGCATCATGAAGGATATCGTCCCGCATCATCTGATGACCACGCGAGTGGAAGAGTTTCCTGCGGTATGCCAGCCGCACAAAACGGAGCTGGAAGGACGCTCGATGTTGGTTAAGAAGAGTACACCCGCGCCCGTCGAATGCATCGTGCGCGGCTATCTCGTGGGCTCCGGCTGGAAAGATTATCAACAGAGTGGCGCAGTTTGCGGCATCCCGCTCCCAGAAGGATTGGTTGAGGCATCCAGGCTGGATCAGCCTATCTTCACACCATCGACCAAGGCGCCCGTCGGCGCTCATGATGTCAACATTACCTTCGAGGAAATGGCCGGTAAGATCGGCAGGAAGCGCGCTGAAAAAATGCGCGATGTGACCATTACCATCTATTCGCGCGCTCGCGATTTTGCAGAAAAAAAAGGCATACTCATCGCCGATACCAAGCTTGAATTCGGCATCGAGGGCGATGACATTATGCTGATCGATGAAGTGCTGACCCCTGACTCGTCTCGGTTCTGGCCAGCGGATGGCTACAAACCCGGAAAGACTCCGGATAGCTTTGATAAACAATTCGTCCGCGACTATCTGCTCAGTCTGCCTTGGGACATGAAGTCATCGCCCCCGGAGCTGCCGCCGGAAATCGTTCAAAAGACCCAAGAAAAGTATGCGGAAGCCTTGCGGCGATTGACGAGCTAGTCGACGCCCCAACGGTCTTGCTGCTTAGAGGGCCTTCTCCGGGCGGAGCCAACAGCCGATTTTTCTGGCGCACATTGTCTTAGAATTTCTCGGACAAATCGACCGGCTTTCGTCGCGTCATGATCGTGCGGAACGTGAACGAACGCTAGTCGTGTAGCCAATTTCCGCCGCTTGATTTCACGCAGGAGAACATAGATCGAATAGTTGCAGACGTAGTCGCCGGCGTTTCTTGAAATCCTTGCCCATCGACCTGATTTGACTGTGAACGTCGTGGCCAATTGCTTCGGTTCCGTCGCAAAGATCGCTCTGCGTTTGGCGGATCCATCGAGCCTTCGATGATTGATCCCCCTGCTTTCGATCTCAATCCGCCGTCGTGAGCTTTGCCCGAGACCCAGGACAATATCCGGCTTGGAGCGCAGCAATGCATCGACGAACTGTTGGCGATGAAACCGCACTGGGAAGACGTGCTTTGTCAATCCAGGCTGCCGCGGCAGACGTGCAAGAATGCGGGCGGTGATGTTATCGGAAAACGTCCGGTACGGACCAAAACCGTAAACCAAGATACGCTTGTTCATCGATCCGAGCGACGTCGACCTGGACGATGATGGGCTCAAAAAATGGCCGGCATTACGTCGGCCATTTTTCGAAATAAAACGGTAAGCGCTACTCTTTCGCTGCCGCGCGCATGGCCGCGGTCGTAGTTGCTGAAGAAGTGGAGGAACCGACCTCTTGATAAATTTTCGCGCCAGTCTTTTTAAACTCTTCGGCTTTTTCTTGCATGCCGGCAGCGAGCGCCGCTTGCTCTTCCAGACCTTTCAGGGCTGCATACTCGCGCACATCCTGCGTGATCTTCATCGAGCAGAAGTGCGGGCCGCACATCGAGCAGAAGTGCGCGAGCTTAGCTCCCTGGGCGGGCAGCGTTTCGTCGTGGAATTCCCGCGCCGTGTCCGGGTCCAGGCTCAAATTGAATTGATCATCCCACCGGAACTCGAACCGCGCCTGGCTCAAAGCATCATCGCGTAGCTGCGCGCCAGGATGGCCCTTTGCCAAGTCCGCCGCGTGCGCTGCGATCTTGTACGCGATCACGCCGTCTTTGACATCCTTCTTGTCCGGCAACCCCAAATGTTCTTTCGGCGTGACATAGCAAAGCATTGCGGTGCCATACCAGCCGATCATCGCCGCGCCGATGGCGCTCGTGATGTGATCATATCCGGGCGCGATGTCGGTGGTGAGTGGCCCGAGCGTATAGAAAGGCGCCTCATGGCAAACTTCCAATTGCTTGGTCATGTTCTCGTGAATCAACTGCATCGGCACATGGCCGGGCCCTTCAATCATCACCTGCACATCGTACTTCCAGGCAATCTCGGTCAATTCGCCCAAGGTCTCGAGCTCGCCAAATTGCGCTTCATCATTGGCATCCGCAATACAGCCGGGACGGAGCCCGTCGCCCAGTGAAAAGGATACGTCGTAGGCTTTCATAATTGCGCAGATCTCTTCGAAATGCGTATAAAGAAAATTTTCTTGGTGATGCGCCAGGCACCATTTGGCTAAAATCGAGCCGCCCCGCGATACGATTCCCGTCACGCGTTTGGCCGTAAGCGGGATGTAACGCAATAGCACTCCCGCATGGATTGTGAAGTAAGACACGCCCTGTTCGGCTTGCTCAATCAGCGTGTCGCGGAAAATTTCCCAGGTGAGATCCTCCGCCTTACCATCGACTTTTTCCAAAGCCTGGTAGATGGGCACGGTGCCAATCGGCACGGGCGAGTTGCGCAAAATCCATTCGCGAGTTTCATGAATATTCTCGCCGGTGGACAAATCCATGACCGTGTCAGCGCCCCAGCGCGTTGCCCAGATCATCTTTTCGACTTCTTCCTCGATCGATGAAGCGACCGCGGAATTGCCGATATTCGCGTTGATCTTGACGAGAAAGTTGCGCCCAATGATCATCGGCTCGGCTTCAGGGTGATTGACATTCGCCGGAATGATCGCCCGACCGCGTGCCACCTCGTCACGCACAAATTCCGCTGTAACAAATTTCGGAATGGCGGCGCCAAAACTGTAGCCGTTGTGCGTTCGCGACTGACCGTTCTCCCACGCCTGCTGCCGGCCAATATTCTCCCGCAGCACGATATATTCCATTTCCGGCGTGATTATTCCCTGCCTAGCATAATGCATCTGGCTGACATTACGACCGGGTTTGGCGCGTAAAATGGGTCGCCGGGATTCGTCCGGGAAACGCTCCGTCGAAGAACCGTTTCTGTGACCGTTCTTTCCTACCGGCGGCTGATAGCTGGGCGCCGACAGCTCTTCCACGTCGCCCCGCGCGCGAATCCAATCGGCGCGCAGAGCTTGCAATCCACGGCGGATCTCGGTCTTAACGTTTGGATCGGTATAAGGACCCGATGTATCGTACACCGTCAGCGGCGCCTGCTTTTCACCGCCGTGGCCGTTGCCATTATGGCCATTCTGCGCGCCTGACAAATGGATCGCCCGCATGGCCACCCGAACGTCCGGCCGGCGCTGACTCTCAATATATATTTTGTGTGACGAAGCCAGCGGCTCCGTACTCATCGTTTTGCTCGGCGAGCCGTTTTGAGAGTTTGACATGGTAAGTCCTCCTTCGGGTAACGCGAGAACGTCTAGAGGTTAAACGTGTCGGTAGGGTTTGACGTATTCTTCGTAAAGGCCTTCCTTGCCTTTCTCGGCAAGTTCTTTCGAGCGCTCCATCAGCACTTCTTTGGTTTCCACAAATTCCTTTCGCCCAAAACCAAGATTGCCGGGGTGGGTTCCGGAATCCATACGGATGGCATCGCACGGACACGCCTCTACACAGTAACCACAGTAGATACACCGGAGCGTGTCGATCTCATACCGGATTGGAAATTTTTCAACCGGATTGTCCGGATACTCGCCCGCTTCGATATAGATACACTCCGCCGGGCAAGCCGTCGCGCAAAGAAAGCAGGCAGTGCACTGGACCGACCCGTCTTCCTTGAGCGTCAGCCGATGGCGTCCACGATAGGTATCTGGGTAGGGTAACCGCTCTTCAGGGTATTGTACCGTAATGGCAGCCTTGGCATTCTTCGCCAGACCGAACATTTGCAAAAAGTGAATCGCGAGGTTCCGCCAGAATCGATAGCCGGTCACGGTTAGACCGCGCATCACCTCTGGGAAGTAGAGCCGCTCCCAGAGCGACATTTCTTCTATTCGTTTCATGAACTATGTCAAAATCGTAGTGACTAAATCTCGATTTGGGAAGGGAACGCTTTTGTCCGTTCCTTTGTCACTGTATCGAGCAATGCGGGGTTATGTCAAGGAACTGAAACACTGAGATATCGAGGAAGTGCAGCTATTCCGAATCGTATTGGAGCAATGAAAAAACTTTATGCGGTTGTAATTTCTTCCGTCCGTTTAGAAACCCGAGCTCGATCACAAAAGCGCACTCCACCACGGTCCCGCCGAGCTTGGTCACTAGTGCGGCGGTGGCCGCCGCAGTACCACCAGTAGCGATCAGATCATCAGCGATGATCACCCGAGCGTTGCGTGGAATCGCATCGATATGGATTTCCAAGCTGTCCCGACCATACTCCAGCTCATAGCTTTCGCTATGGGTTTCATAGGGCAACTTGCCTGGTTTCCTCACGACACTGAACCCCGCCTTGAGTTGATAGGCCAATGCTGCACCGATAATAAACCCACGCGATTCAATGCCGAGAACAACGTCGATCCTTTCTCCCTGGTAACGATTGCCGATAAGGTCGATGGTTTTCCCAAACAACGGGCCATTGGCCAACAGCGGCGTGATGTCTTTAAACGTAATTCCCGGTTTGGGAAAATTCGGGATATCCCGTATCGCCTGTCGGATTGCCGCAATATCACCATTCATCTCGGTCGCATCCTCTCTCGTTGGAAACTGAAACCCAACGCAATAGAGCTACCAACCTGCACTTCTTCGCCGGGCTAGCTGAATCGCCGCTTCCGCTCTTATCCGACTCCTAACCGTTCGGTGCGACAGTATCCGACGCCCGATTACAACACGATTGCGGAAGATAGCGAACGGGATCTTGCGCCACATTATGCTTACGGATTTCAAAGTGCAGATGCGGACCTGTCACTCGTCCCGTGCTCCCGACCTTAGCGATGATTTCGCCCTGCTCCACATCTTGTCCAGCACGGACGAGGTTTATCTGGTTGTGAGCGTAAACCGAAACAATTCCGCCGCCATGGCGGATGATCACAATATTGCCATAGCCACGGATTTGATCGCTGTAAATAACTTCGCCTTTTTCGACGGCACGAACTGGACTGCCCTCGGGAGCAGCGATATCGATCCCATCGTGAAATCCGGAACCGCGTGCGCCAAAACCGGAATTGAGTGTGCCCGCGATCGGCCAGATCAGCGTTTCATCCGACGGATCGATGGAAACTGCGCCATGATCGGGTTGGGCGATTTCTGCCGGCGCAATCGTTTCCACGGGAACTGTTTGCCTTGCGCCCGGTATCAATAACCGCTGGCCACTGAGTATCCGTTTCGGGTCTTTAATGCCATTGACGCGCGCCAGCTCCTCGACCGAAATATCGTAAGCTTTGCCGATGCGATATAAATTCTCTCCCGGTCTCACGACGTGGTAAACGCCATGTGCACTCCCAGAGGACGGCGCCGGAACGCTTACCGTTTTCTGCGCGCAACCCGGTAGAAGCGAGAACAGGAGAGGAACTCCGAAAACAATCCCGAACTGAAATTTTCTCGGTGAGCTTATCGTACAAGTGCTCGGTGGAAGAGGTGCATGGCAAAACTCAATTTAGTTGCGCCATCCGTATTTGCCGAAGAGCTTGACAAACTTGCATTCACCGAGCTGCTCGTTTTCAAATCCTGACGAGCTGCGGCTCACACGTAATAACGTCTGAGTTTGCTCGTCTCCGATCGGAATCACTAAGCGACCGCGCGCGCCGAGCTGCTCGAGAAGCGGTTGCGGAACCGAGGGTGAGCCCGCGCTGACGATAATCGCGTCATAGGGCGCGTGCTCCGACCAGCCGATCGTACCATCGCCGACATGGAGTGCGATATTATGATACTCGAGCTGATCCAGAAGAGTTCGCGCCTTGCGCGATAAAACCCGGATTTTTTCAACCGAAAAAACATTGAAGCAAAGTTCGGCAAGCAACGCGGTTTGATAACCCGATCCCGTCCCGATCTCGAGCACCTTTTCATCGCCGCCAAGCGCAAGGGCTTCGACCATTCGCGCGGTCATGTAGGGTTGGGATAGCGTCTGTTTTTCTCCGATCGGTAAAGCGCTGTCGTCGTATGCGCGATTAACAATCCCCGCATCCACGAAAAGGTGTCGCGGAATCTTACGCAATGCGGCAATGACCCGAATATCCTCGATGCCTTTGGCTACGGCTTGTTCCTGAACCATCCGTTCTCTGGCCCAGAGAAAGTCTTGCGTAGTGACTTCCGAAAACTTCACTTTCACGAGAAAACAAGAGCAAAAAAGATCTGTCCTTAAGAAAGTAGCATAGATGCTAAATGCTTGCTATAAACCGGCCTCTCGGACGAACAGAGTTGACGCGGGTGAAGCGAGATAGAAACTGTTTACCTACAAGCGGCTGTTGTTTTTTAGTTCTCCCAATCGCCAGGCAATGATCTCTTCAAGGCTCTGCGCCGGCAACGGGGGCGGCAACCCGTTCGGCTCCGCGCCCAACTGCACAAGCCTGTGATGTAGGTTCGTGAGCTTGGTGTGTAGTCGCCGATAATCAGCGATACAGACCGAGCACTCTTCGAGCTTTTGATCCAAAGCTTTGAGACAACCTTCCAGGGATTGTTTTTCCTCGTCGAAGACAGCTCCAAGTTGCTCGCGTATTTCAAAAGTTTGCTGGTAGAGAGTCTCTGTGACGTGCGTCAGGTTGATTCTCATTTGGAGAACGATCTCCATGAGTCGCTCTACCGACTGTCCGCTCATCTACGCTACCCCCCGATGCCTCTGAAACAGCCTTGTGTTTACGGTAATCGATTGAGAGACGATCTTTCTCTGCGTTAGAATAATCTCCTGCCGATCTTTAATCTTGTAAACCGGCCTGCTTTGGAAAGTCAAGAAAGTTTAATGCGAAGGCCTTTTTTAAACCGAATCGTGCGGCGCTAGGAACTGTTGGAATCAGCGATCTCGATACGTAGAGCTAAGGACGGTCAAAGTCGGATAATGTTAAATCGTTTTCCAGCGGCGTATGAGCATCAATCTGATTTTGCGCTGCTCCCTTTCGTCCAGTTCGGACCAGCGATCTTTGAGGCTCTTTTCGAAAGCGCCCAATGCGCGACTTGAATTCACGTCTTGGAGCTGCTGTTTGAGGGCATAGAACAGCTCTGAGAACTCTCCGCAAAGCTCCCGGATGAAAGGAAACGAAAGTCGATGGATCGGGCACGGTCCGAGGCGGCGAATTGCGTCCTGGTGCTCTGCTGTTCCATAGCCCTTGTGCTGCGCGAATCCATATCCAGGATATTTATCCTCGAAGCCTTCCATCAGGCCATCTCGATGCGTTTTGGCAATGATCGATGCGGCGGCAATCGAAAAGTTGATCCCATCGCCTTTGTTGAAGGCGCTCTGCGGAATCGCAATCTCCGGAATAGTGCGGGCATCGATCAATAGATGTTCGGGCGCGGCGGGAAGAGCTTTGACGGCGCGCCTCATAGCGAGGAGTCCGGCTTGATAAATATTCAGATGGTCGATTTCGTCGACTTCCGCCCAGCCAAGGCCGACGGCCGTCGCACGTTTACGAATAAGTGGCGCTAGTCGCGCGCGTTGCTCCGAGTCGAGTTTTTTGGAATCGTCAATGCCAAGAAGCTCCGTGTCGGGCGGAAATACCACGGCTGCGGCAACCACGGGTCCCGCCAAAGGGCCAACTCCGACTTCGTCCACACCGGCGATACAGTGAACTCCCGATTTCCAGAGCAGCCGTTCAAAATTCAGCATGTTCTGTATCCGCACGCGCTCGGCACGTTCCTTTTCAAAACGCTTTCTGAGCAAGTCGCGCATTTTACGCACACCTTGACGAGGGTCTCGGCTCAGTTTGGTCAAGAACTGAGCTGTGACCGGTTGGTTGCCGTGAAGGAATTGCGAGCGAATTTCTTCTATCGATAGTTCGCTGAACTTCATGAAGCGATGGCTGGCCGGCGAATGTGTATTCTTGTAAGAAATTACTGGCGAATATGCAACGCCCCATCGCGTTTATTCGAGTGCCCAAGTGGCCGCCTCGCACGTTCAAGGATGTCGTGGCCGTTGTTGCTCGACATTATGGAGAGTGGCGGTCTTTATGCCAGAGAAACAAACTATGAAGAGAGCTCAAAGAGCAAAACGCGAAGGAAAAACACCGAGCACGCAAGCCGCCGAGTTTGTCCGCGAGGAGATCCACCACATCAGAGAAGGTAAACATGGCGCGCGTTCGACGAAACAAGCAATCGCCATTGGTTTATCCAAAGCGCGCCGCGCGGGTGTAAGGCTGGCTCCGCCGAAAAAGGGCAAAGTTTCAGAATCTACCCGGCGCAACGCCGAGGCGGATTATGAGGCGAGTCACAGAAAAAAGTCACACTCGTCTGAGCGCCGCTCTAAAGCCCGTGAACGGGCGCTCAAGCACGAAGGTTCTGGTGCTGCGTCGCGCAAAGCTTTGCACAAACAGGCGCGTGCCGCCGCGCAACGTCGGTCGCAAGCCTCCCGCTCAAAGGCTTCCCACCGGGTTTGATAGCGTGCAGCGGATCGATGCGGAATTACAATTAATGTTAAAAGAGTGATGGTCGGGGGCGAGTGGATTTGAACCACTCAGGCGAAAAAACCAGGCAGCTAAGGGCTTTCGTTTTATCGCCGTGACCTGCTGAACCCGAAACCGTGCCGGGATGCTTTAAACCGAAACTGTGGGCGAAGGATGAGTCGTTTAAACTGATCATAGGAAACTCAGCTCGGGTTGTTCCGCTCCGCCGCTTCGGTTGTGGCTTAGCTAAATCGTTCGAGGGCATTAATCAGTGAACGATTTCGAAGGAAAATTCTATTGCTTGAGCAGGTGTCCTACGCCGCTTCCCTGCGTCTATCATCTTCATCATGGACACCTTGCCGCCAATTCGGCACGTAACCGCAACCTCGGCAGTAAAACTGCTCAGGAATGCGGTCGTGACATCGTGGGCACATGCATCCATCATCCTTTTTGCCTTCGAGTTCCGTGTCAGACACTGGGAGCATATTGTTCGTGGGTGGAATCTTGAACTTGAGCGTCGGCTCAACCAAATAAACTACCAGATCGGTCTTTGAGTTTTCAGGAAAAGCACAGAGAGCACAGCAAAGAGGGTGTCCCATAATCGGCGGCGAGACTTCCTTCGTCTCTTCGGAGCGAACGGTTCCTTTACGATTTTGGGCATGGCTTTCTCTCAGTCTGATTGCGTCAGTCGTGTTGACTGTGAATAGTCCATAGCTGTTGCGTCATTGATTGTATGATTCCTCTAAGAACTTTCTTCAGCAAAAAACGATCCACGCGGTAAGATGTGGAATTTCCTGGTTGTTCGTTGTGACAACCCAAGGCTTGGAACTGTCATTCTGCGACAGGACTGGCATTCAACAGTCGTCATAGAATCCCCAAAGCTTTACGACCAAACCCATTATTCATCGAAGAAGCATCGGCAGAGTTGGTATACTGTTGATGGCAGTTATAAGACAGACTCGATTTGCTGGACCGGCAGATTCTCAGAGGACTACGAAGGCAATGCAGAAGAGAAAGTAGGCGAGGAAATCGATATCGGCAATCTCTTCGCAACAGAAGTGGATTGGTGCTTGTCTCAGAGGACAGCGCATCCGTAAAAGTGATCTGAGTTGAGTTTCAGTCTTGAAATGATAATGACTCCCTTATGGATGCAATCGATCTAACACCCGCGCAACTCAAAAGAGCGGCTTCGATAAAAGAACAAATCGACCGTCTCAATAACGAACTGCGTAGACTCTTAGACG
>Ga0164301_10000097_pt1 | contig 21442 bp, 21 predicted proteins | sample Whisoiple_231_MG_FD_109711 | JGI IMG/M metagenome (GOLD analysis project Ga0164301, IMG submission 109711) | Unamended control soil microbial communities from upstate New York, USA - Whitman soil sample_231_MG | ecosystem: Environmental > Terrestrial > Soil > Agricultural land ... | reverse complement strand
GTCGTGATCTCCGGCGGCCCGGACTACTACCCCGGCGGCGGCCCGGCCTCGCCGAGCTTCTCCTTCCGCGCCACCCACGTGCGGCTGGCTGGGGAAGGCGACCTGATAGCCCGCCTGGAGGCGCTGCGCAAGCAACTGCGTGCCGAGGGCCTGTTCGAGCTGCAGAAGCAGCTGGCGCGGCCGCTGCTGCCGAAGACGATCGGCGTCGTCACGGCCGAGCGCGGCGCGGCGCGGCGCGACCTCTGCGCCGGCCTCGAGCGGCGCAGCTGGGGCGGCTCCGTCGTCTGGGCTTTCGCCCCGGTCCAGGACCGCCACGCGGCGCCGGCGATCGGGCTGGCGCTGCAGGACCTGGCGGCGCGGCCGGAGGTCGAGGCGATCGTGGTGACCCGCGGCGGCGGCAGCCTCGCCGACCTCTGGGCCTTCTGCGACGAGACCCTCTGCCGGACGGTGGCGATGCTGCGGGTGCCGGTCGTCAGCGCCGTCGGCCACGAGCGCGACAGCACCCTGATCGACGACGTCGCCGCGGTCGCCTGTTCGACCCCGACCCACGCAGCCGAGGCGGCGGTGCCGCTCGACTGCCTGGCGGCGCGCGGGAGCCTCGAGCGCAGCGCGCTGGCGCTGCGGCGGGCGGGGGAGGGGGCGATCGACGCCCGCTCCCGTCATCTCGGCGCCCTGGCGCGGGGGCCGGCGCGAGCGCTGCAGCGGGAGCGCAGCTCGCTCAACCAGAAGATCCGCGAGATCCGCGCCGCCTCCGAACGGGGCCTCGACGGCCGGGCCTCCTTCCAGCGGCGGATCGGGACGGTGGTCCTGGAGCGGGCGCGGGCGCGGGCGCTCGGCGCCGACATGGAGCGGCAGCGGGAGGCGCTGAAGCGGGCGGCGGTGGCGCTGCGGGCGCACGAACCCGAGCGCACCCTGGAGCGCGGCTACGCCCTGGTCGAGGGGGAGGGCGGCGAGCCGCTGACCAGCGCCGCCGAGGCCAGCGCCGCGGAGCGCATTAGCCTTCGCTTCAGCGATGGACGAGTCCGAGCAAAGCCAGAGCGCGACGAAGCCTGACTCCTACGAGGCCGCCGTCGAGCGGCTGGAGGAGATCATCGACCGGCTCGACTCCGGCCAGGCCGGCCTGCGCGAGACCCTCGACCTCTGCAAAGAGGGCAAGGAGCTGGTCAACTTCTGCGCTGCCGAGCTGGACGAGGTCGGGGAGGGGCTGAAGGAGCTAAACCTCGACGACCTCGCCGCCAGGCTCGACAACTCGGGGGCCGGAGCAGAGACCCCTTAGCGCCGGGCATCCGCGGCAGAGGGACCAGTCGCGTTCCTCGGGGGCGGCGACCGGGAACTCGGGCTCGGTGATCTGGGCGATGGTCCGCTCCAGCTCGGCCCGGGCAGTCTCCATCTCCCCGGCGCTGAGGAGCGAGACCGCGGGCTTCTCGGGCTGCTCGAGGAAGACGTAGGCGACCTCGACCTCGGGGGCGCCGAGTGCCTCGGCGACCGCCAGCGCGTAGACCGAGCGCTGAACCCCGTAGTGGGCGGCCCGCTCGTCGGGATCGGCACCGTCGAGCCGGTCGGTCTTGTAATCGATCACTAGCGGTGGTGCGCCCTCTCTCTCAACGAGCAAATCAATCGACCCGCGCAGCACGGTGCCACCAATTCCCAGCAACAACGGCACCTCCGCCCGCACCTGGGCTGCTTCCGCCGCGATCTGTTCCCGCAGCGGCGAGCCAATCCACTGACGGACGGGATCGAGGAGGCCTTCTGCTTGCTGAAGGCCAACTGCTGCGGCGTGACGGATGACCAGATCCTCACTCGGCTCCGCCCACCCGTTCGCCTGGCTCCACTCGAGCAGCGCATGCACCGCGGCGCCCCGCGCGGTCCGTTCTTCGCGCGCCGAGGGCTCGCCGTCGCCCTGCGGCTGCGAATCGCTCCGCGCCAGCCCCAGCACCCGCTCCATGTAGAAGCGGTAGGCGCATTCGCCGTAGGCCGAGATCGCGGTGTAGGAGAGAGGGCGGCTGGGGACGATCGGCGGCTTGCGCTCGACCAGCGGCGGCGGTCCATCGCCGAGCCCCCGCTCGCCGGCGCCTTCGCGGCGCAGCTCCCGCAGTTCGGCGGCGCGCTCGGGCGAGGGCAGGTTGACCCGCACCCGGATCTCCGCGGGCTCGAACTCGGCCTCCAGGCCCGGCCGCGGCTCCGGCGGCGCCACCGGCACGGTCGATTCCTCGTCGCGCGGGACCCCGAGCGTTTCGACCAGCCGCTCGACCACCGACCTGCCCTTCGTCTTCCGCCCCTCTTTGGGGTTGACGACACCGCTGAGGATCAGGTGCTCGCGGGCGCGGGTGGCGGCGACGTGAAAGAGGCGCAGCTCCTCTTCGGCTTCGCGCTCCTGGGCTTCCTCGCAGAGCGCGCCGTAGTCGTAGAGGTCGATCTTCGGGCTGCCGAGGCGGACCAGGCGCAGGCCGACCCGCGGCTGCTCCTCGCGGCCGATCGCCAGCAGCGGCGAGCGGTTGCCGTTCAGCAGCCGGCGGGCGAGGTCGGGGACGGCGACGACGCCGAACTCCAGGCCCTTGGCGTTGTGGACGGTCATGATCCGCACCCCGTCGTGCCCCTCAGCGGCGGTCGCGGCTTGGGCCTCGGCGTCGCCCTCGGCGCGGGCGGCGAGGAAGTCGAGCAGGCCGCGCAGGTCGCGCCCCTCGCGTTGCTCGAACTCGGCCGCCAGCCGCCCCATCTTGCGGACGTTGGCGAAGCGGGCCTCGCCGGCGGGACGGGTCAGCACCGCCAGGTCGTAGCCGGTCTCGGTCACCACCGCCTCGACCAGGGACGGCAGCGAGAGCCGGGGCGCCCGCTCGCGCAGCGAGGCGATCGTGGCGACGAAACGGGTCAGCAGCTCGCGCTCGGAGGCGGGGATCCCGTCCAGCCGCTCCGGCTTGGTCAGCTCGCCCTCGCCGGCGCCGCCCGCGCGCTCGACCGCGGGCCAGACGTGGCGCCGCTTGCCGGCGGCCTTGCGCAGCAGCCAGAGCGTGTCCGGGGCGACCGCGCAGGCGGGCGAGGCGAGGGCGCCGAACAGGGCGTGGTCGTCGAGCGGGTTGGCGACCACCGCCAGCAGCGCGCAGACGTCGGCCACCTGCTGCTGGGACCAGTAGCCGCGGCCGCCGACCACGTAGGGGCGCAGTCCGGCGCGTTCGAGCGAGTCCTCGTAGGCGTCGAGGTGGGTGAAGGCGCGCAGCAGGACGACCATCTCACCCCGCGGCACCCCGGCCTCGGCCAGCTCGCGCAGCCGCTCGGCGACGAAACGCGCCTCGGCCAGGCAGTTGAGCGGGGTCGAGCCGTCGATCGCCGGTTCCAGCTCGATCCCCTCGGCGTCCCAGTCGTCGCGGGCGGTGAGCAGCAGCTCGACGGAGCCGGACTCCGCGGCCCGGTCCCCCACCCGCAGCGGCGTGTAGGCGTCGCCCAGCAGCGCCTCGCCGCAGAGGTTGACCGCCGCGATCACCTCCGGCCGCGAGCGGAAGTTGCCGCTCAGCTGCATCAGCTCGGCGTCGGCGCGGCGGTCGATCTCCTCGCGGCGGCGGCGGAAGACCTCGAGGTCGGCGTGGCGGAAGCCGTAGATCGATTGCAGCTCGTCGCCGACCACGACCAGCTCGGCCTTCGGCCCGCGCAGGGCCTCGATCAGCCGCAGCTGCAGTCGGTTGGTGTCCTGGAACTCGTCGACGAGGATCTGGCGGAAGCGCGAGCGGTAGTGCTCGCCGACCTCGGCCCGCTCCAGCAGCCGCGCGGCGAGGATCTGCAGGTCCTCGAAGTCGATCCCCGCCCGCCGTTCCTTGGCCGCCTCGAAGCGGGCGGAGAACAGCTCCAGCAGCTGGGAGAGGTGGCCGTAGACGACGCCGCCCTCACCCGCCTCGGCGACCCGCGCGACCGCGGCGTCGACCGCCTCTTTATAGGGAGCGAGTGTCTTCGCCTTGCTCTTCGTCGTCAGCGCCAGCAGCTCTTCCAGGCTTGGCGCCACTCCCGGCGCGCCGAGCACGGCCAGCGCCCGTTCCAGCAGCTCGCGGTCGGCCTCGCCCCGTTTCCCGTTCTTCTCGCGCAGCTCCTCAAGGCACTCGTCGGCGGCTTCGGCGGCTCGGGCGATCGCCGCCTCGGGGTCCGGTTGCGGCGGCTCGGGCAGGCGCGGGTCGGCGATGCCGCGGCTGCGCAGCTCGTCGTGGACGGTGGCGATCATCGCCCGCAGCCCTTCCAGGTCGTAGGCGGCGACGGTCTCCTCGCGGGCCGGGTCGCCGTCGGCGAGGAACTCGACCACGGCGTCGTCGAAGGCCTCGCGGGCGGCGCGCGCCGCCTCCGGCGCGTCGAGCACCCGGAAGTTCGGGTCGACCCCGGCGGCGACCGGGTGGGCGGCGAGGACGCGGTTGCAGAAGCCGTGGATCGTGGTGATCCAGGCGCCGCCGATCCCGGCCAGCGCCGCCGCGGCGCGCTCGGAGCCGCGCTCGGCCCGCCGCGCCAGCTCGGCGCGGATCCGCTGCCGCAGCTCCGCCGCGGCCTTGTCGGTGAAGGTGAAGGCGAGGATCGAGTCGGGGGGGAGGCCGGAGTCGCAGACCAGGCGGCAGTAGCGCTCGACCATCACCCCGGTCTTGCCGGTCCCGGCGCCGGCCTCGAGCAGAACGTCGCGGCCGCGGACGGCGATTGCCGCCGCCTGCTCGGGCGTTGGCTCGCGCGCCGGGGTCACCGTCGCCTCGGCGCTCATCGCTCCTCGCCCTCCTCGTCCTGCTCCCAGCGCGGGGCGCGATCGCGGCGGCAGATCGGCGCGAAGGTGCACCAGGCGGGGCAGACGTCGTGGCCGCGCAGCCCCTGGCGCGGGCCTGGGTCGCGGCGGATCTCGCCGGTCCGCATCCGGGCGACGATCTCGCCGCCGCGACGGCGAGAGTCCTCCAGCAGCTCCTCCAGCTCCTCGGGCTCGACCACGTCCTTGGGATAGAGGCTGTAGCCGGCCAGGTCGCCGGCGGCGGCGCTGGAGACGACCCCGCGCGGGCGCCGCGAGGAGGTGCCGCGCAGCGGGTGGTAGAGGGCGCCGGCCGGCTCGCCGCCCCAGTGCTCGGCGACCGCCAGCAGGTAGAGCGGCAGCTGCAGCTTCGCCCGCTCCTCGAACTTGTCCAGCGGGGTGACCTGGGAGGCGAGCTTGTAGTCGATGACGACGGCGCGGCCGTCGGCGGCGCGGTCGACTCGGTCGACGGCGCCGTGCAGTCCCCAGCCGCCGAGGTCCAGCACCGGCCGCTCGGCGTCGGGGTGCTCGCCGAAGCGCGCCTCCAGCAGCCAGGGTTCGAAGCCGCCGGGGTCGCGGGCCGCCTCCTCGGCGAGGAAGCGCTCCAGCAGCCGTTCGACCCGGCGCGCCATCGCCCGCTCGGCCGGGTGGTCGCCCAGTTCGCGCTCGGCGACGATCTCGGCCAGCAGCTGGCGGCCGCGCTCGGTCCAGGTGGCGAGCGTGTCCGGGCGGGGGAGGGGGTCGCCGCCCGGCCGCTCGCTGAAGAGGCGGTCGAGCGCCTCGTGCATCAATCCGCCCTGGACCAAGGGGTCGGGGACGGGGTCGAGTAGCTGCGGGTCGAGCTCGTGGCCGGCGAACCAGCGGTAGGAGCAGACGTCGAACTCCTCCAGGGTGGTGCCGCCGTAGGCGGCGACGCTCGCCAGCGACTCGAGCGCTGCCGGGTTAGTCAGCGGGCCGGGCGCCCGCGAGGCGGCCTCGGCGCGGCGGGCCTCGGCGATCCGGGTGGCGATCCGCGCTCCCAGCTCGTCTCCGACGCCGACCTCGGCCAGCAGCGCCGGCGCGTCGGCGCCGGGACCGTGGGCGGCGAGCGCCCGCGCCAGCTCGTCCTCCGAGGGAGCCTCGGCAAGCGGGGCGACGACCTGGGCCAGGTCGCGGGTGACGGTGATCTCCGCCTCGACCGGGTCCGGCGCGGTGCCGTCGGGCGCTGGCGCTAGCAGCGCCCGCGCGTCGTCGATCAGCGGCGAGCGCACGGTGGCGGCGCCGTCCTCGTCGCTGTCGCGGTAGGAGAGGACGAGGCTGCGGCGGGGGAGGGCGAGGCAGGCGTGGAAGAGGTAGCGCTCCTCGGCCTCGGTGTCGCGGCGCGGGTCGAGTCCCAGGGTTCCCCGCTGCGCCTCGGAGAGGAAGGGGTCGGCGCCCCGGTCGCGGCGCGGGAACTCGCCGTCCTGCAGGGAGCCGACGACGACGTGGTCGAAGCGGGCGGCGCGCAGGCGGTAGGGGCTGGCGATCCGCACCCGTCCCTCGACCGGTCCCGACCAGACGCGGAAGTCCAGCTCTTCGATCGTCCGCGCCAGCTCCTCCGGTCGCGGCGCCAGGTCGCCCAGCTCGGCGAAGTCGGCAAGGGCGGAGGCGATCGTCGCCGCGGCGCGCAGCTCGACCCCGTCGCCCGGCTGCAGCCTCGGCCCGTCCTCCTCATCGCGCAGGGGCCGCGCGGCCATGGTTGCCGCCAGCGCCCCGACCTCCGCGGCCAGCTCGGCGGGGGAGCGCTCGGCGGCGGCGCGCAGGCGCAGCAGGTCGCGCGGCGGGTCGCCCTCCTCCCCCTGCCAGAGGAGCAGCGCCGTCTCCGCCTCGCGCACCCGGCCCCGCCGGATCCGGCGCTCGAACCAGTCGACCCGCCCGAGCGAGAAGCCGGAGGCGCCGCGCAGGTAGCGGAGGAAGTCGGCCGCGCGGCCGCCGCCGAACTCGGTCTCCAGCAGCGCGATTAGGGTGCCGCCGACGCTGGTCCGCGCCACCGGCAGCTCGGCCTCCAGCGCGGTCGCGATCCCGTTCGCCTCCAGCGCCGCCTGGACCTCGGGGCCGCGGCGGGAGGGATCGCGCAGCGCGACCGCTACCTCGGCCGGGTTGGCGCCGCCGTGGACGAGCCGGGAGACACGGGCGGCGATCGCCTCCGCCTCGGCCCTGGTCCCGGCCGAGCGCAGCAGGGTGAGGCTCTCGTCCGGCGCCATCCGTGCCGGCCGCGCGGCCCCGAAGGAGCGCTGGACGTGGAAGAGCAGCGGGCTCTCGGTGTTGCCCGGGTCGGCCTCGGTCCGCACCTCCTCCGCCGGCCCCAATCCCCGCAGACGCTCCAGCAGCCGACCGCGCGCCTGCAGCGCCGCGCTGCCCTCCTCGTACGGGAGGGCGACCGTCACCTCGGTCAGTCCGGCGAGGGCGGCAACGAGCTGGAACTGGTTCTCGGTCAGGTCGTCGAAGCCGTAGAGGAGGACCGGCCGGTCGCCCCAGAAGGAGCCGTCGCGGCGCAACTGGGCGATCGCCTCGCGGGCGCTGCCGTGGGCGTCGCCGCGCCCGGTCCGCTGCCGCACCTCCTCGTAGCCGCCGTAGAGGGTGGCGAGGTCGCTGAGGTAGGCGGAGCCTTCGAGCGTCGCGGCGCTGGCCTCGACCTCCTCCGGCTCGACCCCGGCCGCCTGCAGCTCGTCGATCAGCCGCTCCAGCGCGCCGGAGAAGCGCGGGCGGGAGGCGGAGCGGCGCAGCGGGCCGAGCCGGCCGCGGCGCGCCTCGATCGCCACCGCGATCGCCCGCAGCCGCTGCGCCGGCGAGAGCTCGGCCCCGGGCGGCGCCCCGGCGGCGGTGGCGACGGTGCGGAACAGCGCCCCGAAGGTCATCGTCGCGCCGCCGAGCAGCGCCCCCTCGCCGCACAGCTCACGCTCGAACCAGAAGACGTCGTCGACGGTCGGCACGACCAGGATCGGGTCGCGCTCGCGGGCGGCGGCGAACTCGCGCCGGACCAGCCCGGCGCGGCCCGAATTGGGCGGTCCGTGGATCAGCTTCAGGGGCACTCGCCCGAGCCTACGGACGGCTCCGGCGCCGCCTCCCGGGCACCTCGCGCCACCCCGCAAACTGGGGGAATAGCGGGCATCTTTTGGCGTCCCCAGCCGCGTCTACCTTTCTCCGCAGCCGATGTCCCTCTGCTTCGTAGACCCCGCCGACGCAATCCGCGCCATCGCCGACTCCGTCGGCCGCGAGGCCCGTCGCCAGCTACTCGGCGAGGCGGTCCGCGCCTGGGTCGACGAGATCCCCGAGTCCGAGCTGGAACTCCACTACGCCAAGGCGATCGCCGAGCTCGACGAGCATGACCTCTCGATGCTCGCCGCCTGGCACGGCTCCCTCGAGGCCGGCCAACCGGTCCCCAACCGCGACTTCCTCATGGCCTCCTTCAGCTCCCTCGGCGAGAACCGCCGCGAGGCCCTAAAGCTAGCCGCCGGCTTCCGCGGCGAGGAGGCCGTCGACTCCGGAGTCACCGAGGAGGACGCCCTGGAGCTAGTCCTGGGCCTCCTAGGCCCACCCCGCCTGATGGAGCTCGCCACCGAGGCGCTGGAGCTCTACGTGTGGGACCGCGCGGGGTCTGACAACTAGCCGGTCGACAGTCCTTTTGTTTAGCCGCCTTCGGTCGGGGCTACTCTCGTTAGGTGGACGTTCCCCCGCAGGCGATAGTCATCTTCGGTGCTACCGGCGACCTTGCTCGGCGCAAGTTGCTGCCGGGGTTGCTGCGGCTGTTCCAAGCTGGGCTGATGCCGGAGTTCCGGGTGATCGGGGTCTCGATGGAGGAGATCAACGACGCTCGGTTCCGGGCGATCGCCGAAGAAGCCTGCCGTGAGCATGCCCGTCACGCCTTCGGCGGCGAGGAGTGGCACGAGTTCTCCTGCCGCCTCGCCTACGTGCCGCACTCGGAGGCGCCGGCGGGGCTGAAGGCGGCCGTCGACAAGGCCGAAGAGACGCTGGGGCCGGACATGCGGCTGCTCCACTACCTGAGCGTGCCGCCGACCGCCGCCCCCGACGTGATCCAGATGCTGAAGTCCTGCGGCCTCTCGGACCGCTCGCGGGTGATCATGGAGAAGCCGTTCGGGACCGACCTCGCCTCCGCCCGCAAGTTGAACCACATGGTCCACGAAGTCCTCGACGAGGATCAGGTCTTCCGCATCGACCACTTCCTCGGCAAAGAGGCGGCGCAGAACATCCTCGCGCTGCGCTTCGCCAACGGCCTCTTCGAGCCGATCTGGAACCGCAACCACATCGACCACATCCAGATCGACGTGCCGGAGACGGTCGGGGTCGGCTCCCGCGCGGTCTTCTACGAGAAGACGGGCGCTTTCCGCGACATGGTCGTCACCCATCTGTTCCAGATCCTCGCCTTCGTGGCGATGGAGCCGCCGACGGCCCTGGCCCCGGACCCGATCACCGACGAGAAGAACAAGGTCTTCCGCAGTCTGCAGCCACTCGACCCGGACAAGGTGGTGCGCGGCCAGTACGAGGGCTACCGGGCCGAAGAGGGCGTCGATCCCGACTCCAGCACCGAGACCTTCGTCGCCCTGCGCTGCGAACTCGACAACTGGCGCTGGAGCGGCGTCCCCTTCTACCTGCGCACCGGCAAGCGGATGGGGGAAGGCGCCCGGATTATCTCGATCGCCTTTCGCGAGCCCCCGCATGCGATGTTCCCCGAGCACTCGCGGGTCGGCCGCTACGGGCCCGACCACCTCACCTTCGACCTCGACGAGTCCTCGCGCGTCTCGCTCTCCTTCTACGGCAAGCGGCCGGGGATGGGGATGGTGCTGGAGAAGGCGAGCATGCAGTTCTCGCTGGAGGAAACCGACTACCGCGGCGAGACCGTCGAGGCCTACGAGCGGCTGATCCGCGACGCGATGATCGGCGACCGCACCCTGTTCACCACCGCGCCCGGGATCGAGCGCCTCTGGGACGTCTCCGAACCGCTGCTGCGGGATCCACCGCCGGTCAAACCGTACCCGCAGGGATCCTGGGGGCCGACCGAGACCGGCGCCCTGATCGCGCCCCACAGCTGGCGCCTGCCCTTCGCCCGCCGCTGGCGGGAAGCGCCGCCGCTCGGCGGCAACGGCGCCGCGATCGAGCGGGAGCGCGCTTAGCCCGCTGATCCGATCGCGGCGCGGATCTCGCCGATCGCCTGCTCGTTGTCGCGGAAGTGGACCGCCTTCATCCCGGCCGCCTCGGCGCCCTCGATGTTCGGCTCCAGGTCGTCGATGAACAGGCACTCCTCCGCCGGCATCCCGATCCGCTCTAGGGTCAGCTCGTAGATCCGCGCTTCCGGCTTGCGGCAGCCGACGAAGGCGGAGTCGACGATCTCCTCGAAGATCTCGTCGACCGGCAGCATCGCCCGCCAGAGCGGCTCCCACTCACGCACGTTGTTGGTCAGCATCGCCATCTTCAGGCCGCTGTCCTTCAGCTCGTGCATCAGGGCGATCATCTCCTCGTTGGGATGCAGCGCCCCCCAGAACTTCTGCCGGAAGTGGTGGAGGTGGGGGCGGTGGTCGAGGATCGATTCCAGCCCGTCCTCGAGCCGCTCGATGAACCTGTCCTCGCTGATCTCGCCCCGCTCGAGCTGGAACAGGGGCAGATCCTCGCCCTTCTCCAGCCCCACCCGCATCGCCTTGCCGAGGTTTTCCGGCGAGATCCCGACCTCGTCCTGGAAGGCGGCGAAGGCGGCGAACAGCGGCGTCGTCAGGACGCCGCCGAAGTCGGAGACGATCGCCTTGACTTCAGCCATCGACGCTGCGCGAGACCTCGTAGGTGCCGAGCCCCTCGCGGCCCTCGACCGACCAGCGGAAGAAAGCGATCTGCGAGTCGATCCCCTGGCGGCGGACGGCAACGGCGTTGATCAGGGTGCCGGCGCCACGCAGCGGCCGCATCTCGTCGGTGTCGGGCCACAGCTCCAGCGTCGCCCGCCGCTGCACCCCGTCCTCGCCGTACTCGGTGGAGAGCAGCGATTCCTCGAAGGTCAGCGGGGCGCCGTCGGGGTCGCAGAGGACGGCGGCGACCTCCTCGTCGCCGTGCCCGCGGCCGCCCGGGGGCATGGTCGCGGTAAGGGCGAGCAGCCCCCCGTCGGAGAAGACGATCCCGATCGACCGCCGCACGATCTGAGCTTGGTCACCCACGCCGCGCAGCCTAGTGATTAGCCTTGCCGCCCCCATGTCCGAGCTGACGATCCGAGACGCCGACCCCACCCGCGACGCCGCCGCCTGCGCGGCGATCTACGCGCCGTACGTCGAGGGCAGCCCCGTCTCCTTCGAGGAACGGGCGCCGGACGCCGCCGAGCTGGCGGCGCGGATCGAGCGCTACGGCCAAAGCCACGCCTGGCTCGTCGCCGAGCGCGGGGAAGAGGTCGTCGGCTACGCCTACGCGACCGCCTTCAACGAGCGCTTCGCCTACCGCTGGAGCGCCAGCGTCTCCGTCTACATCGCCGAGGACGCCCGCGGCGAAGGCATCGGCCGCGCCCTCTACGAGACCCTCTTCGCCCGCCTGCGCGAGCGCGGCTTCCGCATGGCCTGCGCCGGCATCACCCTGCCGAACCAGGCGAGCGTCGGCCTCCACGAAGCGCTCGGCTTCGAGCGGGTCGGGATCAACCGCGAGATCGGCTGGAAGGAAGGCGTCTGGCGCGACGTCGGCTGGTTCCAGCTGGAGCTGTCGCCCGCGCCGGACGGGCCGCCACCGGAGCCGCGCTGAGCCCCCGGCTACCATTCACCAATGACCGATAACCCCGCATCGACCGACGCGACCGCCGACGAAACCCTCACCGAGGAGGATGTCTACGAGGTGCTCGAGGAGGTCATCGACCCCGAGCTCGGCCTCGACTTCGTCTCCCTAGGCCTCGTCTACGACGTCAACATCGAGGGCACCGAGGTCTACGTCACCTTCACCCTCACCACCCCCGCCTGCCCGATCGGCCCCCAGGTCTCCGAACAGATGCGCGAGTTCGTCGGCGACATGCCCGGCGTCACCGGCGTCCACCCGAAGATGGTCTTCGACCCCGCCTGGACCCCGGAGATGATGACCGAGGACGCCAAGTTCGCCCTCGGGTTCTAGCTGGGTCCGACGATTGGCGTTTTTGGTGCCCTATGGGGCCCACAACTCGCCAAACGTTCACGTCCCGGTCGGTTTAGGGACGGTCAGCCGGTAGAGCATGTGCGGCAGGCCGGCGTGCTCAACCTCGCCGTTTCGCTTGCCCCCGACCTTCTCGGCGACTCGCCGGGATGGGACGTTCGCCGGTAGGACCAGGGCCACCAGCTCCTCGATGCGCAGTTCACGGGCGCACTCGATAGCGGCGGTCGCCATCTCGGTCGCGTAGCCACGGTTGTGGCGGGAGGGCTCGATGCTCCAGGCGAGCTCGATCATCGCGGTGTCTTCGACCACGGTCCAGTGGAGGCCGCCGCGGCCGGCGAAGGCGCCGGTCTCCTTCTCGATCAGCACCCAGGGGCCGAAGCCGTGGTCGGACCAGTGGACCCGGTCGCCCTCGACCAGCTCGTCGAGGGCGCCGGCGCTGAACGGCGGCAGGGGGGAGGGGCGCAGCCAGCGCTCGACCTCCGGCTGGGTGAAGTGGGAGTGGTAGAGGGCTCGGTCGTCGGGGGTCGGCTTGCGGAGGAGGAGGCGCTGCGTCTGACGCTCCTCCACGGCCTCAGCCCCGGTCGGCACCGGGGAGGCGCGGCTTGCCGTTGCTCTGGGGCGGCACCTCTTCGGCGGTCCCCTCGACGTCGTAGTTGCGGCTCGGGCGATCCTGGCTCCCGGATGGGGGGCCGAAGGGGCCGCGGCCGCCTCCCGGCATGCCGACCACGGTGAAGCGCCCGACAGTGAGCCGTTTCAGCACCCCGCGGGCGATCGCCCGGGTCGGCGGGATCAGCAGCAGCAGGCCGGCGATGTCGGTGAGGAAGCCGGGCGCCAGCAGGAGGGTGCCGCCGATCACGATCAGCACCCCGTCGGCCACCTCCTTACCGGGGAACCGCCCCGCCGAGAGCGCCTCGTTGAACCGCCGCCAGGCGCCCCGGCCCTGGTGTTTGAGCAGCATCGAGCCCAGCAGCGCGTCGGCCAGCAGCAGCGCCAGCGTCGGCCAGACGCCGATCAGCTGCCCCACCTGGATGATCACGTAGAGCTCCAGGATCGGGACGACGATGAAGAGCAGGACCAGGAAAAGCATTGGGAAAGCCTAGAGAGGCGGCGATGCCGGCTAAGCGGCCTTGACCTTCTTGCCGGCCGCTTCCTCCAGCTCGGCCAGCGCTTCACCGAGGCCGTTGCTGACCACCTCGACGTCCTCCATGCAGTCGTAGTCGGCCAGCAGCCCGAATCCGACCTTGCCGTTGTAGCTCATGATCGCCACCGCCAGGCAGTGGTTCTGAGGCAGGAAGGCGACCGGGAAGACTTCCTCCAGTTCGCGGCCGAGGACGTAGAGCGGCATCTGCGGGCCGGGTACGTTGGTGACGATCAGGTTGAACAGGCGGGTGGAGAAGTTGATCCGCGAGGCCTGTGCCAGCAGGGTCGGCGGCGCGAAGTCGTTGAACCGGGAGATGACTTCCGCCCCCAGCGCCTGTTTGGAGCGCTTCAGCCCCGCCATCGCGTCGCTGATCGTGCGCAGCCGCCGCACCGGGTCCTCGATGTAGACCGGCAGCGGCCCGCGCATCAGCGCGATCCGGTTGCCGAGGTTGCCGCGCTCGTCCTCACCGCGGATCGAGACCGGCACCAGCGCCCGCAGCTCCAGCCCCTCGGTCCGCACGCCGCGCCCGTGCAGCCACTTGCGCAGCGCCCCGGTGACGACCGCGAGGACGACGTCGTTGACAGTGCCCCCGAGCGCGTCCTTGATCTCCTTGAAAGTCGCCAGCTCCGAGCGGGCCCAGACGTAGCGGCGGTGCGGCCCGATCTCCTGGTTGAGCGGCACGTCCGGCGCCGGATCGGCGAAGGCGGTGACGATCTCGCCCACGCCCTCCAGCGCCTCGACCGCCTTGCGCGCCGCCGTCTCCGGGTTGCGGACCACGTCGGCCGCCCGCTCGACCAGCTTGACCGGGGCGGCGGCGATGTCGGCGGCCGCGCGGGCGACCAGCTCGGTCGTCCCCGGCTCCGGCTGCGGCACCCAGTCGTCCTCCAGCTGCAGCGGCTTCGCTTCGCGCTCCATGTCGAAGAGGACGGTGCCGATGTCGACCCCGGAGATCCCGTCGACCATCGCGTGGTGGGTCTTGGTCAGGATCGCGAAACGGTCGTTGTCGAGGTTCTGCGCCAGCCACAGCTCCCAGAGCGGCTTCGAGCGGTCGAGCTGCTGGGAGAAGACCCGCCCCGCGAGCTGCTTCAGCTGCGCTTCGCCGCCCGGTTCCGGCAGCGCGGTGTGGCGGATGTGGTAGGTGAGGTTGAAGTTGACGTCGTCGGCCCAGAGCGGTCGGCCGGCCTCCAGCGGCGGCACGACCAGCTTCTGGCGGAAGCGCGGGACCAGCGGCAGGCGGCTGCGGACGTGCTCGACCAGGTCGGTGTACTTCGGCGGCGGGCCCTCGAATATCAGGCAGGCGCCGACGTGCATGTGGCTGTTCGAGTGCTCGTTGGTGAGGAACGAGGCGTCGACGGCGGTGAGTCGATCGAGGTGACGTCCGGAAGTTGCCATTGCAGCAAGGCTACTTATGCCCGAGTTTGCGGGTCCTGAAGCCTTGTACCCTGAAGGAATGCCTGCCACCGTCACCGCGCCCAAACGGGTGCTGCTCGCCGCTCCCCGCGGCTACTGCGCCGGGGTCGACCGCGCCGTGCAGACCGTCGAGCGCGCGCTAGAGCTTCACGGCGCCCCCGTCTATGTGCGCAAGGAGATCGTCCACAACAAGCACGTGGTCGAGGAACTGGCCAAGCGTGGCGCGATCTTCGTCGAGCAGGAGACCGAGGTGCCCGAGGGCGCGATGGTCGTCTTCTCCGCCCACGGGGTCGCCCCCAGCGTGCACGAGAACGCCGCCGCCCGCCAACTGCGGACGATCGACGCGACCTGCCCGCTGGTGACCAAGGTCCACGTCTCCGCCCGCCGCTTCGCCGCCCAGGGCTACACGATCATCATGATCGGCCACCAGGGCCACGAGGAGGTCGAAGGGACGACCGGCGAGGCGCCCGACAGCATCGTCCTGATCGAAACCGCCGACGAAGTCGAGACCCTCCAGGTCCCGGACCCGGGCAAAGTCGCCTTCATCACCCAGACCACGCTCTCGGTCGACGAGACCGCCGAGGTGATCGCCGCCCTGCGGGCCAAGTTCCCGGGCATCGTCAGCAGCAAGTCAGACGACATCTGTTACGCGACCACCAACCGCCAGATCGCCGTCAAGCAGCTCGCCCGCGAGTGCGACCTGGTCCTGGTGATCGGCTCGACCAACTCCTCCAACTCCAACCGCCTGGTCGAGGTCGCGCGCGAACACGGCGCCGCCTCGCACCTGATCGACAACCACACCCAGGTCCAGGAGGAGTGGCTGGAGGGAGTCGAGACGGTCGGGATCACCTCCGGCGCCTCGGCTCCCGAGGAGCTGGTCGAGAGCCTCGTCGCCTTCTTCCGCGAGCGCGGCGCCGACGACGTCTCTGAGCTGCGGACCGTCCACGAGGACGTCCGCTTCATGCTCCCGAAGGAGATCCGCGACGAGGTGGCGGCGCGGGCCTAGCCCGCACCGCCCTCCCACGTCTGCAGCGTCTTCAGCCCTTCGGAGTGCAGGGGCGGATGACGGTGGCCGAGGCCTTGGTGCTGTCGGCGAAGACGGCGGTGCCGTGCGCCTGGAGTTTGCCGTCCGGGCATTTCCCGAACAGGATCCCCTTCTCGAACTTCAGTTTGAAATAGGTGACCGAGCCGGAGCCGCCGGCGATCTTCGGGACGAGCGCAACCGATTCGGTCCCGTAGCGGCCCTTGTGGACTTTCTTGATCTTCACCGTGGTGACGATCGCGGCGGTGACCGGTGCGGTCAGGTAGGCGTGGATGTAGAGGGTGGTGACCCCTCCCTTGACGCCGCCGTTGAAGGCCAGCAGTTCGCTTTTGACGTCGATCGGTGGCTGTTCGGGGAACTGGACCTCGACTTCGGTCGTGCCGGAGCCGACGATCGTGTCGTCGCCGCACGCTTTCCGCGCCCCCGAGGTGGTCTGCGACTGCAGCTTGCCGGAGGTGCAGGCCGGAACGCCTTTGACGTCGACCGTGACGTTCTTGTCGCCCTGCAACAGGAATTCTTTGATCGCGGGCGGGTGTTTCCCGTCCAGCGTCCGGATTTTCGACCAGAGGAAGAAGCTGATCGGAGTCAGCTTGTTCTTCGGCATCGCCTTCGGCGAGAACCCGCCGTCGTATTCGACTTCGATGTTGCCGACGATCACCTTCTGCGGCTTGGCGAAGACACTCCCTACCACTGCCAGCCCTGCGAGCAGGACAACTGCAATCACGGCGGCCACATAGCCGCCCCGTCTCCCGTTTTTCATAGTCCCTACCTCCTTGGGCGGGACCGTACCACCACCTGTCAAGAATTCCTTGACATTCGGGTTTCTCGATCTACCCCTCGTAAGGTGCGTAGCGGTTGTGCAGCATCAGGTCGTTGCCGTCAGGGTCGGTGAAGAGCGCCATGTGGCAGACGCCGGTGTCGAAGGTCTCGCCGGCGAACTCGACGCCCTTGGCCTCCAACTCCTTGCGGGCCGCCGCGACGTCGTCGACGTGGAGCGCGGGGTGGGCGTTTTTGGCGGGGGCGAACTCCATCCCCTGTTTGGCCGGTTCCCAGATCCCGAAGCAGGTGTCGCCGGCCCAGCACTCGAAGCGGCTGTTCTCGTCCGGGCGCAGGCCGAGGGTCTCGACGTAGAAGGCGCGGGAGCGCTCGGCGTCGGTGGACGGGACGCCGATGAAGTCGGTCTTGGTGATCATGAATCCTCCTTTGGGGTGGCGAGCCGCTTACGGGATGCCGGCGGCGAAGCTGAGCGACCAGACTCTTATACCCGCAGCGGGGCGCAGTATCAGGCTGTGGGCCTCGTGGCTCGGGTGCTCTGCCAGGGTGCGGAGCCCGGGCGGTCCGGAGGGCAGCGTGCTCCACTCGCCGTCGATCTCGACCTCGATTTCGCCGTCTCCCTCGACCGTGGCGAAGGCGCCGCCGGCCTGGTAGTCGAGCGCCAGGTCCTCGCCGTCGGTGCCCGCCACCCAGGGCCGCTCGTATGAGCCGCCGGGGAAGACCTCCGGGGTGGGAGGGATGACCCGCGCGCCCGGCGTGTCGCCGGGGCGCAGCGGCGCCATCGGCTCGGGCAGGTCCTGCAGCGCGTCCATCTCCCGCAGCTCGGCCTGGATCGCTTCCTCGGTCGCCCGGTATTCGCCCTCGCCGAAGTGGGCCCAGGCGAGCGACCCGCCGAGGCTCCAGAGGAAGAGGCTCGGCCAGCCTTCGCACCCGTAGGCGCTCCAGAGCTTGTGCTCGGCGTCGATCGCGACCGGGAACTCGACCCCCAGCCCCTCCAGGCCGGCGGCGACGTTCTCCGGCTCGGCGGCAAAGGGGAAGCGCGGCGCCTGCACGCCGATCACGCTCAGCCCCGCCTCGCGGTAGCGCCGCCGCCACTCGGCCAGGTAGGGGAGGGTGCGGACGCTGTTCAACTGCGCGTATTCGACGAAGTGGACCAGCGCCGGCCCGCCCGCGGTCAGCGCCGGCATCGACTCCGGCTCGGTCCCCACCCAGGCCAGGCCGGCGGGCAGATCGGGGGCGGCGATGTTCTCGCGTCCGGGGCGCACGGGCAGCGGACGTTATCCTGGCTTGCCGTGACCGAGTTCGGCGCCTTCCTGCTCCCGGCAGTGCCGCTGCTGGCCCTGCTGCTGGCGTTGCTGCTCGGCCGCTATCCCGGGTGCGAGGCGATCGTCCGCCTCTCCGAGCGGATCGCCGCCGACGGGCGTCCCGGCCAGGCGGCCTCCGGTCGCCGCCGTCCGACCCATCGGCCGCCGTCCTTCGCCCGGCGCGGCGGGCTGCTGCTCGCTCTCTCGCTCTCCGGCCGCGCCCCGCCGGCCGCGGTCTAGCGCCGCCCCGCCGCTTCGGCGCGGGCGCGCACGCCTGCCCACGCACAGAAGCGAAGAGAGGACTTGAGATGAAGAACGCAATGAAGCTGACGGTTGCCGTGCTGGCGCTGGTAGCCGCCCTCGCCCTGGTCGCCTGCGGCAGCAGCGACAGCGGCACCACCTCCGGCACCGCGACCGAGACGAGCGGCGCCGAAAGCGGGAAGCCCGCCGGCAAGGGCGCCGACGTGCCGACGATCGAAGTCCGCAACGGCGAACCGGTCGGCGGCGTCCAGACGCTCGAATTCAGCGCCGGCGAAGAGGTCCGCTTCCGGGTCTCCTCCGACGAAGCCGAAGAGATCCACGTCCACGGCTACGACATCGCCAAGGACGTGCCGGCGGGCGGGACGATCGAATTCGACTTCCCGGCCGAACTGGAAGGAATCTACGAGGCCGAGCTCGAGGGCCAGGGCGTCCAGATCGCCGAGCTGCGGATCAACCCGTGAAGTTCCTGCCGCTGGCGCACGCCCTGGCGTCCAGGCAGGACTTGCCGGTCCCCGCCTGGCTCTTCGCCTGGGGGGCTTCGATCGTCCTGGTCGTCTCCTTCTTCGCGCTGGCGGCAGGTTGGCGCAGTCCCCGCTTCGAGCGGCTGCATGAGCGGCCGCTCGGGGCGGTGGTCTCACGCGTCCTCCTCGGCCTGCCGGCGCAGGTCCTCTGCGGGGCGATCGGCGTCTTCCTCCTCGGCCTCGCGGTCTACGCCGGGCTGGAGGGGACCGAAGCCCCCGACCGCAACTTCGCCCTCACCTTCCTCTTCGTCACCTGCTGGCTCGGCTTCCCCTTCTTCTCGGCGATCTTCGGCGACCTCTTCCGGCCCTTCAACCCCTGGCGGGCGATCGGCCGCGTCGCCGGCACCGGCTTCCGCGCGATCGCCGGCCAGCGCGCCGCCCACGCCCCCTATCCGGAGCGGCTGGGGCGCTGGCCGGCGGCGATCGGCCTGCTCGCGGTGGTCTGGCTGGAGGTCGTCTATGGCAAGGGCGGGGTCGGCTTCGACCCCCACACGGTCGCCGTCGCGACCCTCCTCTACAGCACCTACACGCTGGCGATGATGGCCGTCTTCGGGACCGAGGAGTGGTGCGAGCGCGGCGAGGTCTTCTCGGTCTACTTCGGGATGTTCGGCCGGCTCGGGATCTTCGGCACCCGCGACGGGCGCCTCGAGCGCCGCCGCCCGTTCTCCGCCGCGACCACCTGGGCGACGATCCCCGGCTCGGCCGCGGTGGTGATCGCCTCGATCTCCTCGACCAGCTTCGACGGTGGTCAGGAGGGGGCGTTCAAAGACGGGATCGAAAACCTCACCGACTGGATCGAAGGGTTGGGGTTCAGCCTGACCACCTCGCTGCGGCTCTCCGGCACCGTCTTCATGCTGCTCGTCTTCGCCGGCGTCGGCCTCATCTACCTGCTCGGCGTGCGCGGGATGCGGACCGTCCCCGGCGCCCCCTCGTTCGCGAAGCTCCGGGTCGGGTTCGCGCACACCCTGATCCCGATCGCGCTCGCCTACCTCGTCGCCCACTACTTCAGCTTCTTCGTCTTCCAGGAGCAGGCGCAGTTCACCTTCCTGCTCTCCGACCCGCTCGGCACCGGCACCACCGACCTCTTCGGCACCGCCGCCTCGGGAGTCGACTACACGGTCCTCACCGCCAACACCATCTGGTACGTCCAGGTCGGCGCCCTGCTCGCCGGCCACGTGATCGGGCTGATGCTCGCCCACGACCGCGCCCTCGTCTACTGGCCCGACTACCGCAACGCCACCGCCTCGCAGTACTGGATGCTGGCCGTGATGGTCGCCTTCACCTGCTTCGGCCTCTACCTCCTCTCGGTCGCCAACGGATAGGGGAGGGGAGTGCTGCCACTAGCCCACGCCGGCCACTACGCCCTCTGGGTCTTCTACGCCCTGCCCGTGTTCGTCGTCGTCGGCGCGATCGCCCGCAGCGCGATCCTCACGCGGCGGGCGGAGCGGGACGGGAAGACGCCGGAGAGCTAAAGGATCTCGGCGAGGCGCGTCTCGAGCGCCTCGGAGATGCTGTCGCGGACCGGGCCCTCGGCCAGGCGTTCGACCAGGGACTCGAGGAAGCCTTCGATGATCAGCGCCTTCGCCGCCTCGTCGTCGAGGCCGCGGGAGGTGAGGTAGAAGAGCTGCTCCTTATCGACCTGGGCGATCGCGGCGGCGTGGGTGCAGCGGACGTCGTCGGCGAGGATCTCCAGACCCGGGATCGCGTCGGCGTGGGCCTCGGGGGAGAGCAGCAGGTTGCGGCTCTCCTGGAAGGCGTCGGTCTGCTGGGCGCCCGGGTCGACCTTGATCATCCCGCGCCAGACCGCCGTCGAGCCGGCGGCGAGGACGCCGCGGAAAGCGAGGTCGGAGTTGGTGTTCGGCGCCGCGTGCTCCTGCAGCGTGTCGAAGTCGAGGTGCTGGCCGGGGCCGCCGGCGTAGCCGCCGGTGACGCGAGCCTCGGAGCCGGGGCCGGCGAGCTTGGTCTCCATCCGCACCTTGCCGCGGGCCGAGCCGAAGCCGAGGGCGGCCCAGTCGAGGCGGCCGTCGCGCTCGACCTCGGCGCGCTGGGTGGCGAAGATCCAGGCCTTCTCGGAGATGTCCTGAGTGTTGACGTAGCGCAGGGTCGCGGCCTGGCCGACGACCAGCTCGACCACCGAGTTGAGGACCGCGTCGACGTCGTCGGACGGCGAGGACCAGTGCTCCCAGACCTCCGCTTCGGCGCCCTCCTCGAGCACGATCAGCGTCCGCCAGTTGACGGCGGCGCCTGCGGAATTGATCGGCACCTCGATCTGGATCGGCTCGGTCAGCGTCACGCCCGCCGGCACGTGGATGAGCACTCCGCTGCGGGGGGCCGCCTCATTTCGAGCGACGAACGGATCGTCGCTCGGGACGAGCGTCCCCAGCCTGCCAACCAGGTCCGGGTGGGAATCGGCCGCCTCGGCGAGGTCAAGCACCGTGGCTCCAGCGCCACCCGCGATGACCGGTACTGCCTCCGTCGCCTCGTAGGCATCGAAATCGAGCGCTGAGATGTCGGTGAATTCCCAGCCCTTCGTCTTCTGGTTAGGCAGGGGTGGGAGGGCCAAGGCCTGCTCAGCCAATGGAGCCCTCCATCTGCAGCTCGATCAGCCGGTTCAGCTCGACCGCGTACTCCATCGGCAGCTCCTTGGTGACCGGCTCGATGAAGCCGTTGACGATCATCTTCGAGGCCTCCTCCTCGTCGAGCCCGCGGCTCTGCAGGTAGAAGAGCTGCTCGTCGCCGATTTTCGAGACGGTCGCCTCGTGGCCGATGTCGGCGTCGTTCTCGTCGATCCGGATCGTCGGGTAGGTGTCCGAGCGCGAGTCCTCGTCGAGCAGCAGCGCGTCGCAGACCACCTTGGAGCGGGATTCGCTCGCCCCGTCGGCGACTTCGAGCAGGCCGCGGTAGGTCGCCCGGCCGCCGTCCTTGGAGATCGACTTGGAGAAGATCGAAGACGAGGTCTTCGGCGCCGCGTGGATGATCTTGCCGCCGGCGTCCTGGTGCTGACCCTCGCCGGCGAAGGCGATCGAGAGGATCTCGCCGTGGGCTTCGGGCCCGAGCAGGTAGATCGACGGGTACTTCATCGTCAGCGTCGAGCCGAGGTTGCAGTCGACCCACTCCATCGTCGCCTTT
>Ga0164301_10000096_pt1 | contig 21469 bp, 22 predicted proteins | sample Whisoiple_231_MG_FD_109711 | JGI IMG/M metagenome (GOLD analysis project Ga0164301, IMG submission 109711) | Unamended control soil microbial communities from upstate New York, USA - Whitman soil sample_231_MG | ecosystem: Environmental > Terrestrial > Soil > Agricultural land ... | reverse complement strand
CGCGCCGCGGCGCCGCCGGTCAGCCGCTGCAGGACCGGCGTTTCCAGCTCGACCCAGCCGCGCTCGTGCATGTGGGTGCGGATCGCGAACAGCAGGTCGTCGCGCTTCTTGAAGATCTCCCGCGAGTCCTCGTTCGCCATCAGGTCGAGTTCGCGCTGGCGGTAACGGGTGTCCGGGTCGGAGATCCCGTGGAAGAGGTCCGGCGGGTCTTTCAGCGCCTTCGCCAGCAGGGTGCACTCGCGCACCCCGATCGCCAGCTGCCCGCGCTTGGTCACGTGCAGCGGCCCCTCGATCCCGACCAGGTCGCCGATGTCGAGGTCCTCGACCCGCGCGAACGCCTCCTCCCCCAGCGCGTCGCGCCGAGCGTAGGCCTGGATCGTGCCGGTGATGTCGCGGACGTCGAGGAAGGCGGTCTTGCCGTGCCCCCGCTTGCCGGTCACCCGGCCCATCACCCGGTAGGTGAAGTCCTCGTGCTCGCCCTCGCCCAGCGCCGCCGGGTCGTGGGCCGCCTCGATCTCCTCGACGTGGGTGCGGCCGGGGAACGCGTGCGGGTAGGGATCGATCCCTTCCGCGCGCAGCCGCTCCAGCTTCGCCCGGCGCTGCTCCTCGGTGGAGACGGCGACCGAGCGGTCGCCGCTCTGCGGCGGCGTCTCCGCCCCCGTCGGCGCCTCGCTCATCGTCGTCCTACCTCAGGGGGCGAGACCGACGGTGACCCGGTCGTCACCTTCATAGTCCTGAAGCGTAGTCGCCTCGCGCAGCAGCTCGCGCATCGCCGGCCCGTGGTGCGTGTCGTGCTCCATCGCCAGCTTCCAGCCCGACGGCGTTTCCGCGATCACGCCGCGGATCACGCCGAGGCCGTCCTCGCCGCAGTCGCCGGTGACCGCCATCCGCGGCTCCTTCTGGATCTCCGGCGAGCGCTCGAAGATGGTCTCGTCGGTGACGTAGGGCATGTTGGCGATCACCAGGTCGACGTCTTCGGCTTCGACCGAGTCCGGCAGGCCCTTGCCGACCGTGACCTCGAGGTCGAGCCCGAGCCGCTCGGCGTTCTCGCGCGCCGCTTCGACCGCTTCGGGCGAGAGGTCCGAGGCGGTGACCTTGAGGTCGGGGCGCTCGGAGAGCAGCGCCAGCGCGATCGCGCCGGAGCCGGTGCCGATCTCGTGCACGCGGGCGCCCTCGGGAAGCTGGGTGCCGACCTCGACCAGGAGCTCGGTCTCGCGGCGCGGCCAGAGGACGCGCTCGTCGACGTAGATCTCCAGGCCGCGGAACGGGGCGCGGCCGAGGATGTAGGCCATCGGCTCGCGCTCGACCCGGCGCTGGACGTTGCGCTCGATCTTCTCCGCCGCCTCGGCGCCGACCTGGCCGGCGCTCTCGACGCTGAGCTCGCTGGGGGCGACGCCGAGCGCGTCGGCAACCAGGATTTCGGCCTCGGTGCGGGCGTCGTCGACCCCGGCGGCGGCGATGCGCTCGGCCGCGTCGTCGAGGATCGCTCCCACGGTGCGAGCCGAGGGCCCCTCGCTCTGAACGTCTATAGCCGCCATCTGCCTGCCATTCCTTCCCTTAGTCGACCGCTCCAAAGATTTTGCGCAAGATACCAGTGATCGGTGCCCAGTTGACGGTTTGTCTCGGATAGCGAGACAAACGGGCAACTCGGCGAGAGATTTATGCCTCTGCCGCAGCCCTTTCGTTCGCCGCCGGGCGGCCGATGCCTCCGTGGCGACGGCTCACGATAGCGATCCAGAGCGCTCCGGCGACCATCATCGCCAAGCTCTCCAGCTGCGCCGTGGTCAGGCCGATCGCGTCGGTCGCGTTGCGGCGCAGGAACTCGACGAGGAAGCGCTCCGCCCCCGCGTACACCAGGTAGATCGCGAAGAGGATGCCGGCGCGGACCCGGTCGCGCAGCTGCCAGAGGAACCAGGCGCCGAGCCCCATCGCCAGCGTCTCGTAAATCGGGGTCGGGTGGACGGTCTGGTCGGTCGGCACGGTGCCGTCGGGGTAGGACATCGCCCAGGGCCCGTTCCAGGCCTTGCCGTAGTCGCCGTCGCCGGAGAGCTGACAGCCGCAGCGGCCGATCGCGTAGCCGAGCGCCAGCGCCGGCGCGGCGACGTCGAGCAGCGCCAGGCCGAGGAAGCCGCGGTACCAGGCCCAGAGCAGGACGGCGATGGCGCCGCCGATCGCGCCGCCGTACCAGACCAGGCCCGAGCCGCTGAAGAGGTTGCCGAGCAGGTCGTCCTTGACCTCGCTGTAGTTCTGGACGATGAAATAGACGCGGGAGCCGACGATGCCGCCGATCAGCGCCGCGAAGCCCATCTCGTAGGCCCAGTCCGGCGGCTTGCCGATCTCCCCGAAGCGCTTCCAGATCAGCGCCCCGGCGGCGAGGAAGGCGAGCGCGAAGCAGAGCCCGAAGGTCTGCAGGGTCAGCGGGCCGAGGTGGATCTCGGGGTACACGCCTCAGGCCCCCGGCCGCTCGCCGAGCGGGTCCATCGGGACGATCCCGGGATGGGCTTCGACCCGCCCCAGCCAGGCGCGCACCGCCGGCAGCGGCTCGAGGTCGAAGCCGGCCTCCTCGGCGACGTGGGTGTAGGCGAAGAGGGCGATGTCGGCGATCGTCAGGCCCTCGCCGACGAAGTACTCGCGCTCGCGCAGGTGCCGCTCCATAGCCTTCAGCGCCACCAGGCCGTCGGCCCGCTTCGCCTCCAGGCCGGGCGGCGGCGTCAGGTGCGCGGGCGCGATCGAGTCCCAGAAGCGGACGACCGCGACCCCAGGCTCGTGCTTGTACTGCTCGAAGAACATCCACTGCAGCACCTGGGCGCGTTCGTAGCTGTCCTCCGGCAGGTACTCGGTGCCCTCGGCGAAGTGCCAGAGGATCGCGTTCGACTCGGCCAGCGGCCGGCCGTCGTCGAGCACCACCGTCGGCAGGTTCAGCGTCGGGCTCAAGCCGCCGAGCACCTCGATGCGCTCGGAGTGGTCGGTCACCGAGAGCACCCGCCGCTCGCACTCGATCCCGAGCAGGCCGAGGATCAGCCGCACCTTGTGGCAGTTGCCGGAGACCGGGTTTTCGTAGAGGAGCGGCATCGCGGGGCGCCTTCGCTACTCGCTGAGGAGCAGCTCCAACAGCGCCTTCTGCGCGTGCAGGCGGTTCTCGGCCTGGTCCCAGACGGCGGAGTGCTCGCCGTAGAGGACGTCGGCGGCGATCTCTTCCCCCGGGTGGGCGGGCAGGCAGTGGAGGACGATCGCGCGCTCCTTGGCGACGGCGAGCAGGTCGGCGTCGAGCTGGAACGGGGCGAGGTCGGCGCGCCGGCGCGCGGCCTCCTCCTCGTCGCCCATGCTGACCCAGACGTCGGTGTAGAGCGCGTCGGCCTCGGCGGCGGCGGCGCGCGGGTCGCCGGTCAGCTTCGCCCCGTGGCCCTCCTCCAGCTGGTAGCCCTCGGGCGCGGCGACGACGACCTCCACCCCGGCGAGCTCGCCGAGGATCGCCAGCGAGCGGGCGACGTTGTTGCCGTCGCCGACGTAGGCGAGCCGCAGGCCCTGCAGGTCGCCGAAGCGCTCGCGCAGGGTCAGCAGGTCGGCGATCGCCTGGCAGGGGTGGTGCAGCGGCGTCAGGCCGTTGACCACCGGCACCTCGGCCGCCGCGGCCAGGTCGGTGACGGTCTCGTGGGAGCCGGAGCGGATCACGATCGCGTCGACCATGCGGGAGAGGACGCGGGCGGTGTCGCCGGCCGACTCGCCGCGGGCCAGCTGCAGTTCGTCGCCGCGCAGCATCACCCCGTGGCCGCCGAGCTCGGCGACGCCGACGTCGAAGGAGATCCGCGTCCGCGTCGAGGGCCTCTCGAAGACGAGGGCGACGCTGCGGCCGGCGAGCGCGTCGCCCCCGACGCCGTCGCGGCGACCGGCTTTCAGCTCGGCCGCGCGGTCGAGCAGCTTGCCGAGCTCGAACGCCCCGAGCTCTTCACCGGTGAGGAAATTGGTCAAGTTTGCGCTCCGCTTCGCTTCGCGATCAACAAGCTTGCGGATACTACGCCGCATGGAGCTGACGGTCCTCAGCTGGAACCTCTTCCACGGGCGCGACTATCCGCCCGACCCGGCGCTGCGCACCTGGCGCTCGCGGCTGCTGCGGATCGAGGAGCGAAACGCGACCCACGTCCAGGTCAACCGCGACCTCACCGCGGAGTTCGCGACCGTCCTCGCCGCGGCCGAGTGGGACGTGGCGATGCTGCAGGAGTGCCCGCCGCGCTTCGCCGAGCCGCTGGCACGGGCCTGCAGCGCCGAGGCCCACCGGACGCTGACCTCGCGCAATGCCCTCGGCGCGGTGCGCCGATTGCTCGCCCGCCAGAACCCGGACCTGATGGCCTCGGGCGAGGGCGGCTCGAACCTGATCCTGGTCCGGGTGCCGGGCAAGCTCGGCGGGATCGCCGAGCGGCGCGAGATGGCGATCCACGAAGGCGAGCCCGAGCGCCGGGCGATGGGCTTCGTCCGCACCGCCTCCGGCATCTGCGTCGCCAACCTGCACGCCACCAACGACTGGCCGAAGCTGGCGGCCGAGGACGTGGTCAAGGCGGCGCGGGCGGCGCTGGAGTGGGCGGCCAGCGCGCCGCTCGTCTTCGGCGGCGACCTCAACCTGCGGCCGGGCAAGCAGCCGCGCGTCTTCGAGCGGCTGCGCGACGAGTTCGGGCTGGCGCCGACGACGGCGCCGGACGCGATCGACCACATCCTCTGCCGCGGCCTTGAGGTGGTCGAGCCGCCGACCCGCTGGCCGCCCGAGGCGCGCGAGCTGCCGCTCGACGGGCGCGCTGTGCGGCTCTCCGATCATGCACCGGTTCAGGCACGGTTCCTTGCGGAAGAGCCACACCTCCTGCGGAATTGAGATAGTCGGTCTCCACCCAGCGGTCAACCAACCGGAGGCAGAACTGATGGCGGAGAAAAAAGCCAAATCGTCGAAAGCGAAAAAAGCGACGAAAGCGAAATCGAAAGCCAAAGCCAAAGCTAAAAAAGCGGCGCCGAAAAAAGCTGCGAAAAAAGCCGCCGCGAAACCGGCTTCGAAAAAACGCTCCGCCAAAAAAGGCACGAAAAAACGCGCCGCGAAAAAAGCTTCGAAAGCCAAAGCCTCGGCCAAACGGTCTTCCAGCAAAGCGACCAGTGGCCTCGACAAGAGCGTCGCGCAGTTCCGCGAGAGCCTCGAGCAGAGCGTGACCCTGAGCCGCGACCGCATCCAGGACGTCGTCGACGACGCCGTCAAACGCGGCCGGATGACCCGCAGCGACGCCGAGAAACTGCTCACCGACCTGGTGAAAAAAGGCAGGAAACAGCGCGACTCGCTGATCAAAGAACTCGAGCGGCTGGTCAATCAGGCGCGCAAAGCGCTGCCGTAGGTGGAGTCGGCCCCCGGCACCACCAAGCCGCGCGCTCCGCGCCGGGGCGAGCTGCTCGATCTGGAGATCGACTCGCTCGCCTTCGGCGGCCGGGGCGTGGCCCGTGCCGGGGGCTTCGTCGTCTTCGTCACCGGAGCGCTGCCGGGGGACCGGGTCCGCGCCGAGGTGACGAAATCGAAGAAGCGCTTCGCCGAGGCGCGGGCCGTCGAGCTGGTCCGCGCCTCCGAGGAGCGCCTGCCGGACACCTGCGTCCACGGCGGCGAGCCCTGCCCCGGGGCGCCGCTGCAGGGCCTCGCCTACGAGCGCCAGCTCGCCTACAAGCAGGAGCAGGTCGACGACGCGCTGCGGCGGATCGGCGGCCTCGACGGGTTCGAGACCGAGGAGATCGTCCCGGCCCTCGAGCAGTGGCGCTACCGCAACAAGCTCGAATACAGCTTCGGCGAAAGCGACGAGGGGCTGGCGCTCGGCTTCCACGCCCGCGGCCGCTGGGACCTGATCGTCGACGTCGACGACTGCCACCTCGGCTCGGCGGCGGGCAACGAGGCGCGGAACGCGGTGCGCGAGTGGGCGCGGGAGGAATCGATTCCCGCCTTCGACCGGCGCGGCGGCCGCGGCGTCCTGCGCAACCTGGCGGTGCGCGAGGGCCGGCGCACCGGCCAGTTGCAGACGCGGCTGGTGACGGTCAAAGCGCGCTTCCCGCGACCACCGGTCGACCTGCACACGATCGTCGAGGCCGAGTCGGGCGGCAGTGACGGCCCGACCGGGGTCCTCGGCGCCGAGCGCCTCCGCGAGGAGCTCTGCGGCCTGAAGCTGGAGATGTCCCACGGCGCCTTCTTCCAGACCAACACCGAGATGGCCGAGCGCCTCTACGCGGTCGCGGCGGAGTTCGCCGGGCTGAGCGGGCGCGAGCGGGTCTTCGACCTCTTCTGTGGGATCGGCACGATCGGGCTGACGATGGCCGCGCAGGCGGGCGAGGTCTGGGGGCTGGAGATCGTCCCCGAGGCGATCGCCGACGCCGAGCGCAACGCGCGGCGCAACAAGATCGGGAACGCCCACTTCATGGCCGCCAACGCGCGCACCGGGGTGCGGCCGCTGGTCGAGAAGGCCGGCCGGCCCGACGTAGTCGTCGTCGACCCGCCGCGGGCCGGGCTCTCGCAGAAGATCGTCCGCCGGGTGCTCGAGTGCGAGGCGGAGAAGATCGTCTACGTCTCCTGCAACCCGACGACGCTGGCGCCCAACGCCGCTCAGCTGGGAGAGGCCGGTTATAAGCTCGCCCGCGTGCGGCCTGTCGACATGTTTCCCCAGACTCCCCACATCGAGTGCGTCGCCCTTTTCGAGCGCCAGGCGGCACGCCGCGGCGCCGCGCAGCCCGATGCCGGGGCGACCGCCGACGGCGGAGGCGACGCCTGATGGGCCGCGCCTTCGGAGTCGCGGCGGGGCTGGACCCGGAGGTAGCGCGGCCGCTGGCGGCCCGCTGCGCCGAGCTCGGCTACGACTCGGTCTGGTCCAACGACCATCCCGGCGCCAAAGGCCTGGCGACGCTGGCCGAGTTCGCCGCCGCGGCGCCGGCGATCGATCTCGGCGTCGCCGTGATCGCCCTCGACCGCACCCCGCCCGAGCAGATCGCCGCCGACGTCGAGGAGTTCGGCATCGACCCGGCCAGGCTCTGGCTCGGGGTCGGGGCGGGCTTCAACAAGAAGCCGCTGACGGCGATGCGCGAGCAGCTGCCCGAGCTGCGCCGCCTGCTCCCCGACGTGAAACTGGTGCTCGCCGCGATGGGCCCGAAGATGTGCGAACTCGCCGGCAGCGCCTACGACGGCGTCTTCTTCAACTGGATGACCCCGGGCTTCGCCGCCGGCGCCCGCGCCAAGGTAGAAGCCGGCGCCGCGGACACCGGCCGCCCCACGCCCCCGGTCTTCGGCTACGTCCGCACCGCCGTCGGCCCCGACGCGGCGGAGCGCCTCGCCAAGGAGGAGTCCTTCTACCGCGACCTCCACAAGGGCTACCGAGACCACTTCGACCGCCTCGCAGAGCCCGAGGGCACGGTCGGCGTCGCCGCCGCCGACAGCGAAGACGCCCAGCGCCAGCTGTCCGCCTACGAGGGCCCCCTCGACACGATCGTCGTCAGGGGCCTGGCCTCAGCAAAGGTCGAGCCAATGACCGCCCTCGCCGCGGCCGCAGCACCCCACTCCTAATTGCGCCACACGGCGGCTAGCTCGCGCGAAAGTCCGCCGGCCCACAGATCGGAGCGCCCCCGCTGAGCCCCAGCAGGTGTGAGTCACCCGTAACGAGAACCGCTTTCTGCCCATAGGCGAGGGCGAGCAGGTACTCGTCCTTCGGGTCAGAGCACGGCAACGGCGCGGGTTGGTCAGGGTCGCGAACCAGCGTCCCCTGCCGCCGGATGAAGGCGAGATAACCAGCTACATCCTCGACAGTCGCGTAGCGGCGGAACTTCTTTCGGAGCAGGACCCCCTCCAACTCCTCCAAGAGCAGCGGGGAGATGATCAGCTCAAAGCCGGCTCCGTGGGCCTGTGCCAGGAGCATTGCCGGAGGACCGGTGGGCTTGATCAGAGCAGAGATCAGAACGCCAGGATCAAGTACCGCCCGCCGCACCCTTCTCCCTGCGCATCGCGTGCAGCTCCTCGTAAGCCAGCGCGAGGCCGTCGTCGTCTTCCGGCACTGGTTTCACCCGCGCCCAAATCCGCTCCAGCTCGTCGAGCCCGAGATCCCGCCGCAGCGATTCCTCGATCACCTCGGAATCGCGCTTGCCCGTGCGGGCAGCCTTGATCCGAACCGCGCGCAGGACCTCTTTATCGACGGTCAGCGTGGTCCGCGTCTTCGCCATAACTGCACTTTAACATCATGATGCAGCTATGCAGAAGGCTCTCAGTACGGCGGCAGGTCGTCGTACCACTCGCCGAGCGTCTTGAAGGCTCGCCAGAAGCGCTGCTTGGCGCCCTCTTCGTCGAGGGAGGCGTCGATGTCCGGGACGTAGAGGGCGTCGATGGTGGGGGTGAAGGCCTGGATCTCGCCCTCGCGCTGCTCGATCGGGCGGGAGAGGGGGACGCTGAGGCCGTTGAGGACGCGGAGGGCGGGTTCGCCCATGACGACGACGATCTTCGGCTGCACGATCGCCAGCTCCTCGACCAGGCGGCCGACGCACTCGCCGGGGGCGAGGTCGGGCTCGGCGATCGGGCATTTGACGCAGAGGGTGCCGTAGACGCCGAGCGGGTCGATGCCGAGGCGTTTGAAGCTTTTCATCAGCGCGTTGCCGGAGCGGCCGTAGAAGGCGACCCCCTCCTCGATCTCCGAGGCCAGCGGCGCGTGCTTGAGCATGAAGACGTCGGCCTGCGGGTGGCCGGAGCCGAGAACCGGCATCAGTTTGCCGCGCGGACAGTGCGGGCACTCCTGGACTTCGCGGCTCATCTGGTTGAGCTCGCGGATCGCCCGCTCCAGGTACTTCTCACGTATCTCGTCGTCGATGCTGCGCATCGGGGCACTCTTTGACGAGGCGGGCGCGGCTCCTTTGCGACGGTCCGTCTGCATCAGGACTTGCTCGTGCGGCGCCCTTCTTTGCGCCGCCGGGGCCGGCCGCCCCGCACCGGTTTCGCGTTCGGCACCCGCCGTTTCGGCGCCTTCGGCCGCCCCGTCGTCTGCAGGAACTTCAGGGTCTGGACGTAGACGAGGTTCTTGTGCTTGCGGGTGATGTCGGCACCGCGCATCGCCTCCAGGAACTCCGCCGGCCCGTCGAAGTCGTGGATCCGCTGCCGCACGCTGCCGAGCCCCTGGGCGACGTGGCTGTCGGAGCCGGCGGCGGGGACGATCCGGTACTTGGCCGCAAACCGCACCGCCTCCTCGTTGAACGAGGTCACCGCCACCCGCGGGTTGAAGACCTCCAGCAGGTCGATCTCCTCGACGATGTCCAGCAGGTGCTCGTAGTCGGGGACCGAGTGGAAGCGGTCGAAGGGGTGCGGCACGTAGACCAGCCCGCCCTGGGCCCGGATCTCCCGGATCGTCTCCGCCATCGTCAGCCCCTTCGGGATCTTCTCCTCCAGGAAGAGGCCGATCACCTCGCCCTGCTCGGCGGTCTTCACCTCCTCGGCGACGATCACCTTGATGTCGCCCAGCTCTTCGGCCAGCTTGCGCGCCTCCAGCGCTCCGGAGACCTCGTTGTGGTCGGTGATCGCGATCGCCCCCAGCCCCCGGTCCCGGGCGGTGTTGATGAGGACGTCGACCGGGGTGGCGCAGTCGCCGGAGTGGTCGGTGTGCATGTGCAGGTCGACCTCGATCAGCGGCCGGTCCGCAATCCGCTCGCGCACCTCGGGGTCGCCGGTCGGGTCGTGGCGCCTGGCCAGCAAGCGGCGGTAGATCGCTTCCAGCTCGTCGGCAACATCTGCCCAATCGGGCTCACCTCCCGCCCCGTTGAACGAGGCCGCGTCCCCGACCTGCTCGTAGCCGGCCGGAAAGAAACGTTCCAGCAGCTCCGCCGTCTGCGGCCGGGTGACCGTCCGGGCGTCGATGCGGCCGAAGAAGATCTCCACGAACGGCCGCGCCACCTGGGTGGAGAGCACCCGCTCCTGCGGGGCGTGGAAGGTGGCGACGTTGAGGGAGAAGGAGTGCCGCAGCGCCGCCGAGGGGGCGCTCGGCGCAAACGGATCGTGGACGTGGACGATGTCCAGCGACCGCGATTTCAGCAGCCGTTTGACCGGGTCTCCGGTCTTGATCCGCAGCACCTCGTGCCCGCGCCGCTCCAGCTCCTCGGAGAGGGCGCCGGCGAACCGCGCCGCCGGGTTCGCCCCGCTCCGGCGAACCGGAAAGACCTGGGCGATCGACAGCGGCGCGGAAGTCACGCCGGAACTTTAGGCCTGAGCAGTGCTGGGCGTCTCAGCCTGGGTGCCCGGAAGGCTCTTGCCGCGCTTGTTGGCGGCGATGAACTCCTCCGTCTGTTCGCGGGCCTCGTCGTCGGGGCGCTGGCTGTGCGGGCTCTTCATCAGGTAGCTGGAAGGCCCGTCGAGCTGGCCGGCGACGCCGTTGTTGAGCGCCAGCTTGATCAGCCGCACCGCGTCGATGACGACGCCGGCGGAGTTCGGCGAGTCCCAGACCTCGAGCTTCAGCTCGGCGGTCAGCGGCACGTCGCCGAAGGCTTTGCCCTCGAGGCGGATGTGCGCCCACTTGCGGTCGGTCAGCCACGGCACGTAGTCGGAGGGGCCGACGTGGACGTTCTCGGGCGGCAGCTCGTGCCCCATGATCGAGGTGACGGCGTTGGTCTTCGAGATCTTCTTCGAGTCCAGCCGCTCGCGCTCGAGCATGTTGTAGAAGTCCATGTTGCCGCCGACGTTCAGCTGGCTGGTCCGCTCCAGCCGCACGCCGCGGTCATGGAACAGGCGCGCAAGCGAGCGGTGGACGATCGTCGCCCCGACCTGGCTCTTGATGTCGTCGCCGATGATCGGCAGGCCGGCATCCTGGAAGCGCTTGTCCCAGTAGTCCTCGCGGGCGATGAAGACCGGCAGGCAGTTGACGAAGCCGACGCCGGCGGCGAGCGCCTGCTCGACGTACCACTTGGTCGCCTCCTCGGAGCCGACCGGCAGGTAACAGACGAGAACGTCGGCCTTGGTCTCCTTGAGGATGCCGACGACGTCCGCGGTTTCGCCCGGAGCTTTGGTGATCTTCTCTTTCAGGTACTTGCCGAGGCCGTCGTGGGTCATGCCGCGCTGGACGGTGATCCCCATGTTCGGCACGTCGGCGAACTTGATCGTGTCGTTCTGCCCCGACCAGATCGCCTCGCCGAGGTCTTTGCCGACCTTCTCGGCGTCGATGTCGAAGGCGGCGACGAACTCGACGTCGCGGACGTGGTAGCCACCGAGGTCGACGTGCATCAGGCCCGGAACTTCGTCGCCCGGGTCCGCGTCCTTGTAGTACTGGACGCCCTGGATGAAGCTGTTGGCGCAGTTGCCGACGCCGACGATCGCGACGCGGACCTTCTCGTCCCCGCGGCCGACGCCGTTCGTGTGGCCGTTTGCTCCGTTTTCACTCATGAGATTCGAAGTCCTCCTGGATTGCGCTGGGTGGCTCTAGACACCTTGCGGCTTCGCTGGTTACACGTCCTCCGCGCCGCCGCCGTCGTCCTTGACGCCGGAGACCTCGCCGGAAAGCTCGTTCCTTACATGCCATACCCGCTGAAAAGTGGTGAATATCGTCAAGGCGGCGATGGCGTAGACCGCCGGCGCCAGCAGCTCGAAATCGCCGATGCCGGCGCCCTTGGCGAAGATCAGGCCGATCGAAAGTATCACCACGCGGACGGGCCTGGTGGCCAAACCGACCTTGCATTCGACCCCCAGCGCCTCGGCCCGGGCGCGGGTGTAGGAGACCATCAGCGAGAAGAGCACCGCGACCACGCACATCGCCGCGGCGACGTCGTCGCCTTCGACGGCGAAGTAGCCGGCGACCGCGGCGAGCACGATCCCCTCCTCGATTCGGTCGAGGGTCGAGTCGAGGAAGGCGCCGAACATGGTCCCCTTGCCGGACATCCGCGAGTAGCGGCCGTCGAGCGTGTCCATCACCGAGCCGAGCACGAAGGCGACCCCGGCGAGGAAGAAGAGGCGCTGGGTGACGAGCGCGGCGGCGACCAGGTTGCCGAGCAGGCCGACCATCGAGATCGCGTTCGGGGTCAGCCGCGACTCGATCAGCCGGTCGCGGGCGTAGGAGCGGAGCTCCTGCCCGTTGCGGGCACCGGCACGGTTACTGCGCCGCGGGGGCGCGGAGGGTCCCATTCGCGCTGAGGGTATTACGCCTCGGCCTCTTGCGGGGCCGGGGCGCGGCCGGGCGCCCGGAACGCCCAGGCTTCGGGCCGGGCCTGGGCGAGGCGCTGGGCGGCGAGGGCGGCGCAGAGCGCGACCATCCAGCCGAGCGCGGCGTCGGCCCAGTAGTGGTTGGCGGTGACGATCGTCACCCAGGAGACGAGCAGCGGCCAGAAGGCCCACCAGCCTTTCGCCCACCAGCTGCGGCAGACCCTGACCCCGCTGACGCCGATCATCATCGCGAAGGCGCAGTGCATGCTCGGCACCGCCGCGTAGGGGTTGATGAAGCTCTTCGCCAGCGCCGAGTCGTGGTTCACTCCGGCGAAGGCGTTGAGGGTGTCGACGAAGCCGTACTGGGGGTACATCCGCGGCGGCGCGGTCGGGAAGAGCGAGTAGCCGACCAGCGCCAGCCCCATCGAGACGACGAACATGTTGCGCACGAAGTAGTAGGACTCGTTGCGGAAGAGGTAGAGCCAGACCAGGAACCCGAGCGCGATCGAGAACTGGGCGTTGAGGTAGATCTGGTTGGCGACGTCGATCAGGCCCTGGGCGGGCAGGAAGAACGCCTGCAGGCTGGGCTCGAAGAAGGTGTGGGTCGCGCGCTCGAAATCGATCACCTGCTGGCCATGCGTCATCGCGATCGACCTCTCGCCGTCGGCGATTCCGCGCACGGCGGTGTAGGCGAGGTCGACGCCGACGAGCACGACGACCTGTCGCCCGAGGTCGCCCCACCCCTTGGGCAGGCGAGCGGTGATTGCGGCAAAGGAACGGGACACGAACAGCCAATTGTAGCCCGGCCGTTAACGGCTCAATAGGGTGGCGCCGGTGAGCTGGAAGCGGCCGGACAAGCGGCGGGTGCGGGCGATCCGGGACCGCCTGCGGGAGACCTATGGCGTGCCCACTGAGGAGCCGCACGGTGACCCGGTCGGCGAGCTGGTCAAGACGGTCCTCTCCCAGCACACCAACGACCGCAACCGCGACGTCGCCTACGCGGCGCTGCTGGAGCGCTTCCCCACCTGGGAGGAGGTGCGCGACGCGCCGCTCGGCGCGCTCGAGGACGCGATCCGCCCCGGCGGCCTGGCGAAGCAGAAGGCGCCGCGGATCCAGGCGATCCTCGAACGCCTCGGCGACCCGCCGGACCTCGACTGGACCGAGACCGCCCCCCGCGAGGAGTCGCTGGAGTTCCTCCTCGACCTGCCCGGCGTCGGCCGCAAAACCGCCGCCTGCGTCCTGATCTTCACCTGGGGGATCCCGGAGATCCCGGTCGATGTCCACGTCCACCGGGTCGGCGGCCGCCTCGGCCTCTTCCCCGCCAAGGCCTCCTTCGAGAAGGCCCACGACGAGATGCTCGCGGTGGTGCCGCCGGAGGACGCGCACGAGCTCCACGTCAACCTGATCCGCCACGGCAGGGCGGTCTGCCGGCCCAAACCCCGTTGCGGCGAGTGCCCCCTGCGGCGGATGTGCCCGTGGTACCGGGAGAACCGCGGCGCCCTGCCGGGACAGCCGCCCCGTGGCGGGCGCCAGTAATATCCGCGCCGCCTTATGAGCAAGCGCACCTTCATCTGGTTCGGGGTCCTGGTCCTCGTCCTCGCGGTCGTCATCCCCTTCGCGGCCTTCCGCGCCAAGGGCGACGGCGAGACCGGCGAGGACAAGGTGCCGGCGAGCCTGGAGGGGGCCCAGTCCCTGTTCGTCACCAACTGCGGCACCTGCCACACGCTCTACAGCGCCGGCACCGACGGCAACTACGGCCCCAACCTCGACGAACTGCTGGCGCCCAACGGGCCGCCGGAAGGCGACAAGGAAACGGTCGAGACGACGATCAAGTCGACCAAGGGCCGGGTCCTCAACGCGATCGAAAACGGCGTCGACAGCTCGACCACGACGGGGCGGATGCCGGCCGGCATCCTCAACCAGGAGCAGGCCGAAGAGGTCTCCGAATTCGTCGCTCGCACCGCCGGCGAGGGCTGAACGAGTTCCTCCCCGGCAGCGATTCGAACTCGCTTAAGCTGGGTTAACAAGATGTAAGGCGTTGGGCTCCAGGCCCGCGGGAGCGCCGTCACATCCAGACCGCTCGCGAGGGGAGCGGCGAACCAGGAGGAGCTCCGACTTGACTCACCGAACCGCACCGACCCGGATCACGGCGGTCGCGCTGCTGGCGATCGCACTCGCCTGCACCGCTTTCGCCGGCATCGCCCAGGCCAAGGCCCGAGGCTCGCTCGTCAACGTGATGACGCGCAACCTCTATCTCGGCGCCGACCTGACGCCGGCGATCGAATCCAAATCGACCTCGGAATTCATCGAAGCCAACGGCGGGATCTACCGCCAGGTCGAAGCGACCAACTTCCCGGTCCGCGCCAAAGGGCTGGCCAAGGAGATCCTGCAGAACGAGCCCGACCTGGTCGGCCTGCAGGAGGTGGCGCTGTGGCGCACCGCTCCGCCCTCGCTCGGCCCGGTCTTCTCCGGCAAGCCGGAAGCGACCACGGTCAAGTACGACTTCCTGCAGCTGCTGATGGCGCAGCTGAACAAGAAAAAAGCCCTCTACAAGCCCGTCGTCGTCCAGGACGAGTTCGACTTCGAGGCCCCGGCCAACGCCAACGGCGTCCCGGGCGACGGCCCCGGCGGCGGCCAGGGCGTGCTCGCTAACGCCGAGACCAACGCCCGGCTGACGATGCGCGACGTGATCCTCAAGCGACTGCACTCGGGCGTCGCCACCTCCAACCCGAAGAGCGGCAACTTCAGCCACCTGCTTGTCGTCAAAGTCGCCGGCAGCAAAGAAATCAGCGTCACCCGCGGCTGGACCAGCGTCGACGCCAAGGTCCGCGGCAGCAAGAAGTTCCACTTCGTCAACACCCATCTCGAGGCCTTCGACAACGAGGCGGAATACCCGAGCGTCCGCGCCCAGCAGGCCTCCGAGCTGGTCGAACCGGGCGGCCCCGCGACCAGCGGCCTGCCGGTGATCCTGCTCGGCGACCTCAACTCCGACGTCAAGACCGAAGTCAAGCCGGGCGACGGGCAGGCCTACCAGGTGATGACCAAAGCCGGCTTCCGCGAGCGGGCGGCGAGTAAACCGACCGGGTGCTGCATCGACAGCTCCTACGACCTCAAAACCGGCAGCAACGCCGAGATGAACCACAAGGTCGACCACATCATGACCAGCAGCCCCAAGAAGGTGAAGCTGCTGACCTCGAAGGTCACCGGCCGCAGCAAGACCAACGGCTACTGGGACTCCGACCACGCGGGGCTGTTCAGCGCCCTCGATCTGCTCCGCTAGGTCTGTCTGACGCGAACGGGGGGAAGCGGGCGCCGCCGGCGCCCGCTTTCGCGTGCTTGCAATCCCTTCACGATCTGCCATACTGCCACTTAGATTTCTATAGCTTGACTAACGAAACCCCTGGAGGTATGCAGAAAGTGGCAAAGACGATCGGAATCGACCTCGGCACGACCAACTCGTGCGTGGCGGTGATGGAGGGCGGCGAGCCCACCGTTCTGGAGAACGCCGAGGGCGGGCGCACGACCCCGTCCGTGGTCGCGTTCGCCGAGAGCGGCGAGCGCCTGGTCGGCACCGTCGCCAAACGCCAGGCGGTGATGAACCCGGAGAACACGATCTTCTCGATCAAGCGCTTCATGGGCCGCAAGGAGTCCGAAGTCAAAGAGGAGGAGACGATCGTCCCGTACACGGTCGAGGCCGGCCCCAACGGCGACGTCCGGGTCGACGCGCGCGGCAAGCAGTACAGCCCGCCGGAGATCAGCGCGATGATCCTCCAAAAGCTGAAAGCGGACGCCGAAGCGAAGCTCGGCGAGACCGTCGACAGCGCCGTGATCACCGTCCCGGCCTACTTCAACGACGACCAGCGGCAGGCGACCAAGGACGCCGGCAAGATCGCCGGCCTCGACGTCAAGCGGATCATCAACGAGCCGACCGCCGCCTCGCTCGCCTACGGCCTCGACAAAGAGGAGGCCGACCACGCGATCCTCGTCTTCGACCTCGGCGGCGGCACCTTCGACGTCTCGGTGTTGGACATCGGCGAAGGCGCCTTCGAAGTCAAAGCGACCGCCGGCGACAACCACCTCGGCGGCGACAACTGGGACAAAGCGATCGTCGAGTGGCTGGTCGCCGAGTTCAAGCGCGACCAGGGTGTCGACCTCGCGGCCGACAAGAACTCGCTGCAGCGCCTCTACGAGGCAGCCGAGAAGGCGAAGATCGAGCTCTCCTCGACCCAGGAGACGCAGATCAACCTGCCCTTCATCACCGCCGTCGAGGGGCAGCCGAAGCACCTCGACCTGAAGCTCAGCCGCTCGAAGCTGAACGAGCTGACCGGCGAGCTGCGCGACCGCGTGGTCGGGCCGGTCAAACAGGCGCTGAAAGACGCCGACACCGAGGTCGACCACGTCGTCCTCGTCGGCGGCATGACCCGGATGCCGGCGGTCCGCGACAAGGTCAAGGAGCTGACCGGCAAGGAGCCGCACCAGGGCGTCAATCCGGACGAGGTCGTTGCCGTCGGCGCTGCGATCCAGGCCGGCGTGCTGGCCGGCGACGTCAAGGACGTGCTGCTGCTCGACGTCACCCCGCTGACGCTGGGGATCGAGACCAAAGGCGGTGTGATGACGAAGCTGATCGAGCGCAACACGACGATCCCGACGAAGAAGTCGGAGGTCTTCTCGACCGCCGACGACAATCAGCCCTCGGTCGAGATCCACGTCCTGCAGGGCGAGCGCGAGATGGCCAGCGGCAACAAGAGCCTGGGCAAATTCCAGCTCACCGGCATCCCGCCGGCGCCGCGCGGCATCCCGCAGATCGAGGTCACCTTCGACATCGACGCCAACGGGATCATCAGCGTCGCCGCCCAGGACAAAGGCACCGGTAAAGAGCAGAAGATCGAGATCAAATCCGGCTCCGGGCTCTCCGACGAGGAAATCCAGAGCATGGTCTCCGACGCCGAGGCGCACGCCGACGAGGACCGTCAGCAGCGCGAGCTGGCCGAGTCGCGGAACCTGGCCGAGAACGCGGCCTACCAGGCGGAGAAAGCGCTGGAGGACGCGGGCGACAAAGTCGACGACGCCTCCAAGGAGGAGGTGCGGGCCGCGGTCACCGACGTGCGCAGCTCGCTGGAGAGCGGTTCGAAAGAGGAGCTCGACTCGAAGCTCGAGGCGTTGAACACGGCGATGACCAAGGTCTCCGAGCAGATCTACGCCGCGGCTTCGGCCGAGTCGGCGGCCGGGGACGGCAATGCCGAGAACGGGACTGCCTCCGATGAGGAGGAGGTCGTCGACGCCGAGGTGGTTGACGAGGACGGCAAATGACGCATCCTCAGGACGGTTCAGGGACTGACGAGCCCCGGCCCGCGGGTCCTGTCGCGGCAGGGGACCCACCCCCTCCTGCGCGGCAGGAGGGGGTCCCCCCTACCACGCCACCCACGGGAGAGGCCGATGAGTCCGGGGCTCGCGAGGTTGAAGCGGACTTCGATGCCCTTCTCGGAGAGGCGCAGAAAGAGCGGGATGAGTATCTGGAACTTGCCAAGCGGACCAAGGCTGACTTCGAGAACTTCCGCAAGCGGGTCGCTGCTGACCTTCAAGCCGCGCAGGCTCGGGGGAAGGCGGAGATGGCGCGGGGCGTGATCGACGCGGTCGACAACCTCGAGCGGGCTTTGGAGGCAGCTGGCGATGACGAGGGTCTCTCTTCGGGAGTCGAGATGGTCCTCGGCGGGCTTCGGGAGACGCTGTCGCGGAACGGGATCGAAGCGGTCGACCCCAAAGGCGACAAGTTCGATCCCACCAAACACGAAGCCCTCTCGACCCAGGCCGTGGACGGAACCGAGAGCGGGATCGTCGTCGAGGTAATGCAGAAGGGCTACACGCTTGACGAGCAACTGATCCGACCCGCCCGCGTGGTGGTCAGCAGCTAGGAGACGAGTGGCAGACGAGCTCTACAAGACGCTCGGCGTCTCCAAGAAGGCGACCGAGGAGGAGATCAAGAAGGCCTACCGGAAGCTCGCCCGGCAGTACCACCCTGACCGCAACCCGGGCGACGCGGCGGCCGAGGAGCGATTCAAGGAGGTCTCCGCCGCCTACGACGTCCTCGGCGACGCCGAGAAGCGCAAGGAGTACGACGAGGGCGGCGTCTTCGCCGGCTTCGGCCAGGGCGGCCAGGCGCCGTTCGGGACCGGCCCTGGCGGCTTCGGCGGCTTCGACTTCGGCGACATCCTCGGCGGCATGTTCAACCGCGGCAGCGGGGGGCGGGCGCAGACGCAGCAGGTCCGCGGCCGTGACCTCGAGACCGAGGTCCAGCTCAGCTTCGACCAGGCGATCGAGGGCACCCAGATCAGCGTCACCGTCCCCAAGCAGAGCCGCTGCACGACCTGCCACGGCAGCGGCGCCAAACCCGGCACCGGATCCTCCACCTGCCCGCGCTGCGAAGGCCGCGGGGTCGAGGCCCAGGGCCAGGGCTTCTTCTCGATCAGCCAGCCCTGCTCGCTGTGCGGCGGCGCCGGCCAGATCATCGAGGACCCCTGCCCGACCTGCGGCGGCTCCGGCCTCACCCAGCAGAACAAGCGCTACAAGGTCAACATCCCCGCTGGGGTCAAGAACGGCACCCGGATCCGGCTCGCCGGCAAGGGCGAGGACGGCCCCCGTGGCGGCCCTCCCGGCGACCTCTACGTGACCACGCGGGTCGCCTCCTCCCCGGTCTTCAAACGGCTCGACGGCGGCAACCTCGAGGTGACGGTGCCGATCTCGATCCCCGAGGCGCTGCGCGGCGGCACGATCGAGGTGCCGACGCTGAACGGGACGAAGAAGATCAAGGTCGCCCCCGGGACCAAGCACGGGACGGTCCAGAGGCTGCGCGGCGAGGGCCCGCCGAAGCCGAAGGGCGCCGGTCGCGGTGACATCCGCTACCGCCTGGAGATCGCGGTCCCGGACGAGCTCAGCGAGGAGCAGAGCGAGGCGGTCGAGAAGCTGGCCGAGGCGCTGAACGGGGCCGACCCGCGGGCCGAGCTGCTGCGCAAGGCGGGTGTCTGATGGCGACCTACCGCCGCACCGTCAAAGCGACCTTCGACGAGGAGCAGGGCGTGTTCATGATCTCGGTCGCCGCCGAGCTGGCCGAGATGCACCCGCAGACGCTGCGGACCTATGAGCAGCGCGGGCTGATCGAGCCGAAGCGCTCGCCGAAGAACACCCGGCTCTACTCCCAGCGCGACGTCGAACGGCTGCGGCGGATCCAGCAGATGACCGCCGAAGGGCTGAACCTCGCCGGAGTGGAAATCGTGCTGGCGCTGGAAGCGCAGGTGCAGAAGCTGCGGGCCGAAGGCGAGCGGCTGCGCAAACGGGTCGCGGAACTGGAGAACCGGAAGAGGAACGGAGAGACGGGCTGATGCAGGCAGACAGGTTCACGGAGAAATCGCGGGAAGCGGTCGCGGCGGCGCAGGAGCTGGCGCGCGCCGGTCGCAATTCGGAGATCGCCTCGGCCCACCTGCTGCTGGCGCTGCTCGACCAGACCGAAGGGATGGCGATCCCGGTCCTGCAGAAGGTCGGCGCCGACCCGGCGACGGCGCGAGCGCAGGCGCAGGAGGCGGTCGCCAAGCTGCCGACGCTCGGCGACGGCGCCGAGCCGCAGATGTCCTCGAACCTGGCGCGGGTTCTGCGCGGGGCCGAGGCGGCGATGGCGAAGCTCGGCGACAGCTACATCACCGTCGGCCACCTGCTGCTGGCGCTGGCCGAGGACGGCTCCGGCGTCTCCGACCTGCTGCCCGACGCCGACGAGCTGGAGCGGGCGGTCAAGGCCGTCCAGGGCCCCGCCAAGGTCACCTCGCCGAACGCCGAGGACAACGCCCAGGCGCTGGAGAAATTCGGCCGCGACCTGACCGCGGAGGCCGAGAGCGGCCGGCTCGACCCGGTGATCGGCCGCGACGAGGAGATCCGCCGCGTGATCCAGGTCCTCTCCCGCCGGACCAAGAACAACCCGGTGCTGATCGGCGACCCCGGGGTTGGCAAGACGGCGATCGTCGAGGGGCTGGCGCAGCGGATCGTCAAGGGCGACGTGCCCGAGAGCCTGCGCGACCGCCGAGTGATCGCGCTCGACATCGGCTCGCTGCTCGCCGGCTCCAAATACCGGGGCGAGTTCGAGGAGCGGCTGAAAGCGGTGCTGAACGAGGTGCAGCAGGCCGAGGGCCAGATCGTCCTCTTCCTCGACGAGCTCCACACGATCGTCGGCGCCGGCGCCGCCGAAGGCGCGGTCGACGCCGCCAACCTGCTGAAGCCGATGCTGGCCCGCGGCGAGCTGCGCGCGGTCGGGGCGACCACCCTCGACGAGTACCGCAAGCACATCGAGAAAGACGCGGCGCTGGAGCGGCGCTTCCAGCCGGTGCTGGTCGGCGAGCCCGACATGAACGACACGATCGCGATCCTGCGCGGGCTGAAGGAGCGCTACGAAAACCACCACGGCGTCCGCATCTCCGACTCGGCGATCGTCGCCGCCGCGACCCTCTCGGAGCGCTACATCGCCGACCGCTTCCTGCCCGACAAGGCGATCGACCTGATCGACGAGGCGGCCTCGCGGCTGAAGATCGAGATCGACTCGGTGCCGACCGAGATCGACGAGGTCGAGCGGCGGATCCAGCAGCTGGAGATCGAGCGCGAGGCGCTGAAGAAGGAGACCGACGAGGCCTCCAAGGCGCGGCGCGAGGCGCTCGAGGAGGACCTCGCCAACCTGCGCGAGGAGGCCTCGGAGCTGCGCACCCGCTGGCAGAACGAGAAAGAGCCGATCGAGCAGATCAACCAGGCGCGCGGTCGCCTCGAGGAGCTGAACCGCGAGGTCGAGCAGGCCGAACGGGAGACCAACCTCGAACGCGCCGCCGAACTGAAATTCGGCGAGATCCCCGAGCTGGAAAAGGAGATCGCCGCCGGTCAGGCACGGCTGGAGGAGGTGCACTCCGGCGGCGGCACGATGCTGGCCGACGAAGTCACCGAGGAGGACGTCGCCGAGGTCGTCGCCAAATGGACCGGGATCCCGGTCAGCCGCCTGATGGAGGGCGAAGTCCAGAAGCTGATCCAGATGGAGGAGCGGCTGCACGACCGGGTGATCGGCCAGGAGGAGGCGATCGCCGCCGTCTCCAACGCGCTGCGGCGCTCGCGGGCCGGGCTCTCGGACCCGAACCGCCCGATCGGCAGCTTCCTCTTCCTCGGCCCGACCGGCGTCGGCAAGACCGAGCTGGCAAAGGCGCTGGCCGAGTTCATGTTCGACTCCGAGCAGGCGATCGTCCGCCTCGACATGTCCGAGTACATGGAGAAGCACACCGTCGCGCGGCTGATCGG
>Ga0164301_10000095_pt1 | contig 21502 bp, 18 predicted proteins | sample Whisoiple_231_MG_FD_109711 | JGI IMG/M metagenome (GOLD analysis project Ga0164301, IMG submission 109711) | Unamended control soil microbial communities from upstate New York, USA - Whitman soil sample_231_MG | ecosystem: Environmental > Terrestrial > Soil > Agricultural land ... | reverse complement strand
GCGGGACATGCTCTTCCGCAGCCGGATCTTCAACTACCTCGCCGCGGCGACCCCGGGGCTGAAGGAGCTGGTCACGATCGGCAAGATCTGGGAGCTGGCGCAGCTCGACCGCAAAGTGAAGAGCGGGCGCAAGTACGACCTGGTGATCGTCGACGCCCCGGCAACCGGCCACGGCGTCGGCTTCCTGCAGACGCCGCGCACCTTCGCCTCGATCGCCCGCGTCGGCCCGATCCACTCCCAGGCCGAGACCCTCGACCGCTTCCTCACCGACCACGAGCACACCGGCACCGCGATCGTCGCCCTGCCGGAGGAGATGCCGGTCAACGAGTCGGTCTCGCTGGAGCGGGACCTGCGCGACGAGGTCGGCGTCGCCGTCGACCGCGTCTACCTCAACGGCCTCTATCCGGAGCGGTTCAAGAAGAGCGAGGCCGAGGCGCTGGAGCAGGTGGCCGAGAACGAGAACGGCGCCACCAGGGCCGCCGCCCGGGCGGCGCTCTCGGAGTTCGGCCGCGCCCGCTCGCAGCGCCAGCAGCTGGCGCGCCTGAAGCGCGGCGTCGAGGCGCCGGTGAAAACGCTGCCCTTCCTCTTCGAGCCCGAGCTCGACCTCGAGGCGGCGCGCAAGCTGGCAGGGAAGGTCTCCTGATGGCCTCGGTCGGTGAGGTCCTCGACGGGAAATCGATCTGCATCTGCGCCGGCTCCGGCGGGGTCGGCAAGACGACGACCTCGGCGGCGATCGCGACCGGGATGGCGGCGCAGGGGCTGAAGGTCTGCGTGCTGACCATCGACCCGGCGAAGCGGCTGGCGGACTCGCTCGGCCTCGATGAGCTGGGCAACGAGGCGCGACGGGTCGAGCCCGCCCTCTTCGAGGAGCAGGGCGTCGAGATGAAGGGCGAGCTGTGGGCGATGATGCTCGACGCGAAGGCGACCTTCGACGAGCTGATCGCCCGCCAGGCGCCCGACGAGGAGGCCCGCGACCGGGTCCTGAACAACCGTATCTACCAGCAGATCTCCAGCGCCCTGGCCGGCTCGCAGGAGTACATGGCGATGGAGAAGCTCTTCGAGCTGCACACCGAAGGCGACTTCGACCTGCTCGTCCTCGACACGCCGCCGACCCGCAACGCGCTCGACTTCCTCGACGCGCCGAAACGGCTGACCCAGTTCATCGAGGGCAAATCCCTGCGGGTCTTCATGAAGCCGACTGGCCTGGCGGCGAAGGTCACCGGCCGCGGCGTCTCGGTCGTGCTCGGCGTCTTCAAGCGCCTGGTCGGCTTCGACCTGATCGCCGACCTGGCCGAGTTCTTCAACGCCTTCAGCAGCATGGTCGAGGGTTTCCAGGCGCGGGCCAAGCGGGTCAGCAAACTCCTCGCCGACCCCGAGACCTGCTTCCTCGTCGTCTGCGGGCCCCAGGGCGAGCCGATCGACGAGGCCGTCTACTTCCACCGCAAACTGGTCGAGGCCAAGCTCCCCTTCGGCGGCGTGATCGTCAACAAGGTCCACTACCCCGCCGACGAGCTCCGCGCCGAGGTCGAAGACCTGCCCGCCGACCTCGCCGAGAAGCTCGGCGACGCCAAGCTCGCCAAGCGCGTCGCCGACAACTTCGCCGACTACCAAGCCCTCGCCGAGCGCGACGCCCGCAACATCGACCACCTCGCGGGTGAGCTCCGCACCAGCTGCGTGATCCGGGTCCCCTACCTCGACGAGGACGTCCACGACCTCCGCGGCCTCACCGAGATCGACCGCTACCTCTTCGCCACGGCGGAGGAGCGGGTAGAGATGGCGGCGGGGCGGGCCTAGCCCTCAGCGGGCGCGGCGCGAGTACTCGAACTCGAGATGGCTGACTTCCCAGTCGGCGTCCTCGGGCACGGGGAATAGATGGCGCACGCGGGGCGTGTCGATCTTCTCCCGATGCTGGATGTCGCGGTCGGAGTCCGCCGGCCACTGGATCGTGTCGCCGCCGCGCGGGTCGGAGACCTCCTCGAGCCACGGCGTGGCCGTGATCCGGATCTCGTCTTCGGCCGGGACCGGCTCCATGATGCGGGTCTCCTGCTCCACGTACTCCTCCTCCGGTAGTTCGTCGACGGGCAGCTGAAGCTCTGCGGAAGGCTCGGGCTCGACCGCTTCGATCGAGATCTGGCCGGGCTCGGGATCGGGGGCGAAGTCGGGTTCGGGCTCCAGGTCGGGCTCGGGTTCCCGCTCCTCGACCGAAACCATGATCTCGGCGTCGCCTTCGGCGAGCCCGCTGACGATCAGGGTCTCGTCGGCGACGGTGCTGAGGTCGTTGCCGAGCTCTCCCAGGGCGGCCTGGCGCAGCAGCTTGCGGGCGTTCTCCTCCAGCCAGCCGGCGAGCTCGACGGCGCCCTCCAGCGGGCGGCCGTTCATCATCGCCCGCTCCAACTCGAGCACCTGCTCGACCCGTTCGCCGGCCTCGATCCGGTCCATCCCCTCGTCGGCAATCAGCGCCGCCGCGCGCAGCGGCAGCGAGGCGCCGACGGGCCCATGGCCCTCGAGCACGGCGCGCATCGCCAGCAGGTGGTCGCTCATGCCCTCCAGCGCGCTCGGGCGCTCGCAGCCCATCTCGAAGCGGCCGACGGCCCAGGTCAGGGCGCTGTCGGGGTCGGGCCGCGCCTCCAGCGCGGTGCAGAACTCGATCAGCCGCTCGGCCTCCTCCTCGCCGAGGCGGTAGCCGCCGGGACGGGTCGCGGGGGCGCCGGTGGCGATCCGTCGCCAGCAGCCCTCGCCGGTGGGCGCGAAAGCGTAGGGGCCGAGGCCGATCCCGCCGCCCTTGAAGAGCCTCATCACGCTGATCAGCTCGCGCAGCTGCTGCAGGGCGGAGTCGACGCCGCCTTCGGGATCCTGCTCGGCGACCGCCAGGTACTGCGGCTCCCAGGCGGCGCGGCCCATCCCCTCGCTGCGCATCGCCTCGACCGGCGCCTCGATCGAGTCGGCGCGGACGATGCGGGCGTCGTGGGGAAGCTGCAGGCGGGGCATCGGCATCCGCAAGCCGACGATCGGCACCATCAGCACCTCGGCATCGTCGGCGTCCCGCGATTCGGCGTCCAGCGTCGCCAGCGCGGTCTCGAGGCGCTCCCGGTCGAGCGTAAAAGCAGCGGAGCCCTCCCAGAGCTCGGCGAAGAAGGTGATCAGCATCAGCTCGGCGCGGGCGCCCGGGTCGGCGGGCACGCCCTGGCCGCGCGCCTCAAGATAAGGAGCGGCGACGCCGGCTTCGACGGTGGCGTCGCGAGCGGGCCCGAAACCCGGCAGCGAACGTAGCTCCTCGGCGTGGTCGCCGACGTAGCGCCCGGTCATCGGCACGTAGCTGTAGAAGGCCGAGTCGTCGCCGCTGTCAGCGGCGACGTCGAACGGGATCTCCTCCCCCATCGCCACCAGCGAGCTCAGCCGCGTCGCGGCCTCGGTCGCGAGGCGCTTGATCGATTCGTTGAGGAGGAAGTCCCGCACGGCTCAGGCTTTCGCCTGGGCACGAGCGCTCCTGCGTGTGCACGATCGCTTGCAGGCGGGCTAGACGGCGGCCGGCTGACGCCCAGCGGCGTCGGCGGCGTCGCCCAAGAGCCAGCGCATGCCGTAGCTGCGCATGTCCTCGACCAGCGGCACCAGGGCCTTTCCCTTCGCCGTCAGCGCATACTCGACGCGGGGCGGCACCTCGGGGTAGGTGTGGCGCTCGACGATGCCCTCCTCCTCCAGCGCCCGCAGTCGCAGCGACAGCGTCCGGGGGCTGATCCCCGCCAGCGAGCGCTCCAGCTCGCAGAAGCGGGCGCTGCCCTCGGCAAGGTCGCGGATCAGCAGCAGGGTCCACTTGCCGCAGACGACTTCAGCGGTCTTACAGACGGGGCAGGTCGAGTTGCTCTCGGCACTCATGATCGAATTGCGAGACGGCTAGTGGCAAATGCCTCGCTTCAGCAAGTGTAGCGCCGTGGCTTCATTTACTGAAGCCATGGGAAAACCCTGCTGGGATCAGGAATGGCCGGTGACCACGGGGACTAGCTTCAGCACCGTGATCTTGTAGCGAACCTTGTTTTCGCCGTATTCGAAGATCTCCGGCTGATGCGGCTCGAGTTCGATCAGCTGGCAGTGGCCGGTACCGGAGATGCATTCTCCTTCGCCGAACTCCGCGGTTACGTCTTCGGAGATGAGGAAGAGCGGCAGGTGGTTCTTGCCGCCGATCCCCATATAGGTGACCACCGGCGTCTTTTCGCTTGGCAGCGGCTTCGGCGGCACCACGTTCTTGCGCTCTTCGGGCGCAGACTTTTCCACCGTGCCGTCGGGCTTGGTCCGCGCCTTGGTGATCTGCACGTCGACGGCGAAGGAGAAGTAGGTCAGCTGGCCCGGGACGACGCCAGGGGTACCGCCGCCTCCGGAGGTGCCTCCGGGAGTCGAGCCGCCCGTCGGTTCGGTCGTTTCCCCGCTGGTCGTGGTGGTCGTCTGCGCGTTCAGTTCGGAGCCCTTGAGGACGGGTTCGGTGTGCTGCTGCTTGAAGGGGTTCGCCGCATGCCTGTGGCGCAGTCGTTGCTTGTAGTCGCGCAGGCCGGGCGTCGATTTGACCACCGTCAGGGTCTTCGCCGCCGTCGGTTCGGAGCCGGGGGCCTTCGTCACCGGCGAGGGAGGCGGCGAGATTTCTTCGGGTTCGTCCTTGAGCAGAATCGGAGCGGCGACGATCGCGACGAGGATCAGCAGGATCACCGGCAGCAGCCGGCGGTCGCGGATGTCGTAATAGAGGTCCGAGAAGAACGGCGGGACCTTGGTCTCGCCGCCCTTGAACTTCGGCATCTTCAGCTCCGGGCCGATCCGCTTCACGGCGTCCCTCCGATCGTGGTCGAGACCTGGGTCGTGGACGGTTCGGGGCTGGTCGGGGTCGCCCCGCCCGTCACACCCTGTTCGGGCGGGACGAGGAAGGTGGTGACGGTGAATTCAGCTTGCAGCGCCGGGAACCGCTTGCTCGTGTCTTCGGTGAGAGTGAAGGCGTTGATCGTGATCAGACGGCCCGTGACCTCGACTTTTTCGTTGTTCGAGTGGACCAGTGAGTCGAGGCCGTGAATGAAGTCGGCGACGTGGAAGAAGCTGCCTTTGAAGGTCAACGTGTAAGGCATCACCGCAAGTCCGGCGGGGCCGATCGAGGCGCCGATCGGCATCGTCGATGCCGCGACCTCAGTCGGCGGGACGAAGGAGGAGGGCTGCCCCGGTTCGGGCGCCGGCGCCGGTTCGGGCGCTTCTCCTTCGCCGCCGCTGTTCGGGGCTAGCAGGAAGGTCTCGAATCGCACTCCGGCGCTCCTTGCATTGCGGCTGAGCTGCACGATCAGCGAGGCGGTGTCGTCGTCGACGGGTGCCGCCTTGCCGAGCACGATCAGGTCCCGGTATGCGCTCGGAAAGGCCTTCTGGGAGGCGAGGCCCTGCTGTACTTCCGACTGGTGCTGGAGCAGCTGTTCTTCCTGCTTGGCAACCTGCTTGTCGAGCTTGCTCACTTCTTCCTTCTTCGGGCTGAGAAGCAACATCCAGAAGGCCACCGCCAGGACGACGACAGCGAGCATGGCGACGATGACGCGATTGCTGGAGCTCATCCTCATTCGCCTTCCGTCGATTCGGTTTCGCCCGATCCAGTTTCGGTCGAGGCCGTCTCCGCGGTTTCGGTCGCCGTCGCCGGGGCTTCGCCTTCGCTTTCCGCGGTCAGCGGGATCGGAGCGGCGTCGAAGGCGATGACGATTTTGAATTTGGCGATGTTCTTACGGGTGCTGCATTCGCTCCCGCCTTCGGATTCTTCACCGCTCGACGACGCTTCGCCTTCGCCTTTGGAGGGAAGTTCCGAGGAGGCGACGGCGACGCGGGTGACGCCGTCGATGTCCTTCAGCGCGGTGACGAGGCGCGCGACCGACTCCTGACCCACGGTGCAGCCTTCGAGTTCCATCGCCGGACCGGCGATCGAGGCGCTCAGCCCGCCGCCGGATTCGCCTTGCCCCGAGGCCGAGGCGCTGAGTTCGGTCAGCCAGACGTCGGCGGGCAGCACCAGCGAGAGTTCGCGGACAACGCGCTCCCAGTCGAAGCGGCTGTCGGCCAGGCTGGCAATCGTGCTGAGCCGCTGTTCGTGCAGCGACTGGAACTGCACGTAGGGCGCAAGCCTGCGCGCCTGCCGCTTGGCGGCGGCGTTTTCGCGCTTCAGCTGCGCCACTTCGGTTTCCCGTTCGGAAACCTGATTGCCGGTCGTGACCAACAGCGCCACCCCGGCCAGCACGACGACGAGGGCGCCGAGCAGGACGTAGGGAATCGGGCCGGTGCGCATCGGCGCACGGGCGCCCTGGCGCATATCCGACGGGGTTAGATCGATCGGACGCATGCTCAGCTCTCCAGGCCCAGGCCCATCGGCAGGACCAAACGGGCCGCCGTAACGTCGTCGAACCCACCCAGAGCCGCCGGGCGCGGCGCCGAGATCGGCAGACCAACCTGGGCTTCCATCGCCTGAGCCAGGCCCCCGATTGCGCTGCCGGAACCGCAAAGGACGATGCGGGAAACCGGGATGGCGCTCTCGAGCGCCCGGTAGTAGTCGAGCGAAAGACGCAGCTCGTCGACCAGGCTGGCCACGCCTTCTTCGTTCGCCCGGCGGGCGGCCGCGACGATCTCGGGATCTCCCTGGATCTGCTCCAGGGGAGCTTCGAGCCCGGCATAGAGCAGCCACTGCTCGGCGTGTTCGGGGCTGAGGCCGCGCTCGGTCGAGAGGCTGGCGACAATCGCCTCCATCCCCACACCGGAGACGCGGGTGAAGAGACAGGAGCGGCCGCGGGCGACCGCGAGGTTCATCACGTCGCCGACGTTGCAGTAGAGGATCGACTCCGGCGGGGCGGGGGTGCCGTCCTCCGAATGAGAGAGGGAGGCGACCAGCGGCGCCAGGGCCCGGATCATCCCGAAGGCGGAGAGGTCGATGCCTTCGGGCTCGAGGCCGGCGCGGCGCAGCGGCTCGAGGAAGGAGGCCACCATCTCGCGGCGCGCCGCGACGACAACGACGTCGACCTGCGGCGCGGCGCCCTCCTCGGGAGGGACTCCGCCGACCACCTGATGCTGGAGCACGGCCTGGTCGAGTGGCATCGGGATCTGCTCCTGGGCCTGGAAGCGGATCGCCGCCTCCATCTCCTTCGGATCCTCGATCAGCGGCAGCCGCAGGGTGCGGACGATGACCCGCTGGTTGCCGATCCCGAGGCGGACCTGCTTGGGAAGCTTGTTCTTGGAGTAGAGATCCTTGACCGCGGCGGTGAGCCCGCTGGGGTCGATCACCTCGCCCTCGTGGAAGACGCCGGGCTGCAGCGGCTGCACCGCAGACGCGGTGAGCTGCGTGCTGCCGTTCACGGACACGCCGGCGACGGCGACGCTGCCCGCCTCGATGCTGAGGCCGGCGAGGTTGCCGCCCGGCTTCTTACGGCGCAGCGCGCCGAGCGAGCCGAGCGAGGGCTTCGGGAGGTTGATCGGTTTCGTCAGTTGCATGGGAATGGGGTCCGCTCCCTACAGAGCGCATTCCCTGAATCGGCAGATCCCGCCAAAAACTTTTGCCGTGCAACTACTCGAAACTAGGAGAAGGTCGAGAGATAGAAATCGACCAGCTGATCCCCAGCCAGCAAGCCGATCAATCCGCCCAGTGCAAGAAAAGGCCCAAACGGGATCGCCTGCTTACGAGCGGCGGCTCCCTGCCGCGCGATCATCGCCAGGCCGACGAGCGAGCCCGCCAGCAGGGCGACGAAAAGAGCCGGGGCGACGTTACGGCCGAGGTAGAGGCCCATCAGCGCGGTCAGCTTGACGTCGCCCAGGCCCATCCCCTTCGGGTAGGCGAGCACGACCAGGAAGAGGACTCCCCCCGCTGCTGCGGCGGCGATCGCCCGCTCGGGAAGGCTCGACGGATCCCCAATCGCGGCGATCGCGAACCCGGCTAGCGCGGAGACGAGAAGGATCTTGTCTGGGATCACCCGGCGCTCGAGATCGGTCAGGGTGACCGCCAGGAGGGTGAAGGTGAAGGCCAGCCCAAGGGCGACTTCGGCCGGGTCGTCCCACAGGACGGCGACCGTCGCCACCCAGAGGATCGCCAGGGTCAGCTCGGTCAGCGGATAGCAAGGCGAGATGGGTTCGCCGCAGCAGCGGCTACGGCCGCGGAGAACGAGCCATGAGAGGACCGGGAGGTTGTCGTAGGCGGCGATCTGCGCCCCGCAATGGGGACAGTGCGAGCGGCCGCCGACAACCGATTCGCCGCGGGGGACCCGGTGGGCGACGACGGTTAGGAAGCTGCCGAAGAGGAGCCCTCCGACGAAGGCGAGGACCAGCGCTGCGGTCACGCCTCAGCCCCCGTCGATCGGCGTGCTGGTGTCGACCTCGATCCGGGTCGGGGCTTGCGGGTGGTCGTACATGAAGGAGAGGGCGTCGGCCGGGGTCGACTGCCTTTCGACGCTGAAGGCCACCCCGAGCCGGTCGCCGGCGGGGATCGTATAGGGCGCTCCGCCCAGGGTCATCGTCAGGATTTTCGCTTTCAGTTCGGTCGTCCAGATCGGCGATTCGTAGTACGTCCAGTAGGGCGTCCCGCCGAGGGAGTCGGTCAGCATCGTGTCGGTCGCGACCGGCGGCGAGCCGGTTTCGTGGCGTTTGAAGAGGTAGATGCAGAGTTTCCCCGAGGACTGAGCTTTGTTGATCGACTGGGTGAAGACTTCGAGCGTCACCTTGCTGTTGAGGACGAAGCTTTCGGCCATCGGATCGGTGACCCAGCGGTGCACCTGGGACTCGGGGTTGGTCGTCCCGGTCGGCGTGTAGTGGCAGCCGTTGGTGTCGTCTTTACGAATCTGGACCCCGACGCCGGTGTCGGGCGAGGTGTCGAGGTAGGAGTCGTTGGCGTAGTCGTACTTGAGCGGGTTGTTGATGTCTTCGGGGTCCGGGTCGGGAGGGCTGCCGAGGACCAAGGCATCAGGCGCGCCCTTGGTGGTCCCGGTTTGCGGGCCGCTCGCGCAGGTCCCAAGCGTGTTGTGCAGGAGGTGGTTGGCGGTCGGTTCCTGGCGGGTGGTGATCCCCGAGGACGCGCAGGGGGTGTCGGTGAAGAAGAACTGCTGGGCGGTGATCACTTTCCCTTCGGCCCCCGGCAGCGGGTCGCTTTCTTTGTTGTCGGTCGGGCTGACGAAGTTGGATTGGACTTCGACGTAGGAGCGTTCGGCCGCCTGGTTGCCCGGAGTATTGAGCCGCACCGCGACGACGATCTGTTTGTAGTCCTGTTTGCCGGGACAGTTGGCTTCCGAGCATTTTTCGTCGTTGTGCCAGACGATGTAGCGGTAGACCCTGCCGCTGACGTCGCCGCTGGTGAAGCTGGTCGGGCCGGGGTTGACCGTTCCCCCGGTGACGTGACCGCCGCCGTAGAGGCTGCCGCCGTTGACGACGAGATTGCGGTAATTGCCGAGCGGCTGATGGCTGAGGGCGAAGGTGCCGTTGAGGACACGCGAATTGGGGTTGTTGACGTTGGTGGAGGAGGATGGAGAGGCGGTCAGGGCAAGGTTTTTGTCTTCCATGCTCCGCAGCAGCTCGAGTTCCTGTTCGGCGTACTCGAGCGCGACCTGGCTCGCCTCCGCGCGCTGCGCATTGCGGGTCGCCGCCGACATCAGGGTGAAAGTCGTCATCGACGCAATCGAGACGATCAGGATCGCGACCAGGACCTCGACGATCGTGAACCCCGCCTCCTTCTGCTCTCGGTGACCCATCTCAATACCCCAGGGTGGCGTTGCGCAGGCTCGCCCCGCTCGAGATCACGAGCGGAGACCCAGCGCTAGTGGGATCCGGCAATTGCAGCGTCGCTTTCACATAGGTCGCGTTCGCGGCGCTGGGGACGTAGGTGAAGATCTGATTGCTCGTCAATCCGCTGAAGACGGGCTTCGCCAGACCGGTGGTGGTTTCGGGGTTCGACTCCTTGCGGGAGCAGGCGGTGGTCGAGCATTCGTAGGTGATGCGGCATTTGATCGCCGGGCTGCTCGAAGACAGCATCGTGCTTCCTCCGCAGGCGCTGTGGCGGACGTAGCCTTCGAAGGAGATCTTGCTCGCGGTCCCTTCTTTGACGACGATCCCGTTGCGAAGTTCGTGGGTGAGCCGTTCCAGCATCCAACGGGCGGAGCTGACGTTCTGCGATTCCTTGCTGATTTTCGGCTGCTCGCGAATGGTGCTGATCATCAGCGAGGCCACCGCGCCCATCACGACGACGCCCATCGCCGAGGCGACCAGCAGCTCCACGAGGGTGAAGCCCCCCTCCCCATTCTGCTTTCGCAACCGCGCGATCACCGGTGGACCACCTTGAAGGCGCGCTTCAGCGGACGGGCGGAAGGCGTGCCGACGGCGTTGACCGCCTTGACGGCGAAGACGTGCCGGCCAAACCTCTGCTTCTTCAGCTTGGTGGGCGAGGTGCACCCCTTCCAGCGCTTCTTGTCGACGCGGCAGAAATAACTGGTGCCGGGCTGCCCGCTCAGATCGGCGAAGCGGAAAACCGGCCTCCGCAGGCGGGTCTTGAACGCAGGGCCGAAGGTGATCTTCAACTGCGGGACCACGTACTCGATCCCGTTCTTGTTGCCGCCGGGGGTTTTGCCGGTTTTCCCACCGGTGGTGCCGGTGGTCCCCCCGGTTGAGGTGCCTCCACCTTCGGGAGTACCGCCCGTGCCTTCTTCCTCGGGCGGCGGGGCCGGGTCTTCCTGCTTGTAGGAGATCGCGGACGAGCAGGCCGAGACCACGCCTTCGGCTTCGGCCGTTGCCCGAAAGCTCGTGGTCGAGCCGAGGGCAAGTGGGGCGCTCACCGTCAGCCCCGGGCTAGCGAGCTGGGCCGCGGTCCCCTGGGCGACCGGTTCGCCCGAGCAGTCCGAGGACTTGTAGATCTTGACCAGCGATTCGGCTGCGGCCTGGCCGACGATCGCCGGCGTCGTCGACTGGTTCGGAGATGCGGGGGTGGTTCGTTCCAGCGTCGGCGGCGGCGGCCCGATCACCAGGTCCGGAGAATTTTCGACCGAGACCAGCAGGGTGCCGGCGGCGGTCCAGGCGTAGACGTCCTGTTCGGCGGAAAAGTCGTCGTCGACGGCAAGGCGCTCCTGGGTGGTGAAGAAGACCCGCGATCCGTCCACGGCGATCCCCCTGAGCCCGGCCGCGAAGGCGCCGTTGCCGCCGATCTGGCCGCCGCTGACGAGAATGGTTTCGACCCCGTCGCGCAGGTAGATGTCCGGGCTCGAGTCCTGGTCGGCGGGAACGAGCTGCTCGGCGGTGGAGAAGAACACCCGCGACGCATCGGCCGAGGCGGAAGCGAAGTTGGCCGCGTATTCGCCACCGGCCTGAGGTCCGGTGGAGAGCAGCGTGGTGACACCGCCGGATCGCTCGTAGACGTCCTGGGAGGAGTCGGTGTCTCCCGCCGTCAGCTGCTCGTCGGTGGTGAAGATGGCGGCCGAAGCGGAGGAAAACTCAAAGGACGCCGGGTAGGCGAGGTTGCCCCTGCCTTCCGCACCGGCCGAGACCAGCGCCGTGGCGCCAGCAGAGCGCTGGTAGACGTCCTGGGAGGAGTCGGCGTCTTCGGAGACCAGCGGCTCGCTGGTCTCGAAGTAGACCGTGGCGCCATCGGGAGAAGAACCGGCGAAGGTGACATTGGGGGCGCCGTTGCCGCCCGCGGGCCCGGTCGAAGCCAGGCTCGGGGCGCCGCCGGCCCAGTCGTAGAGATCCTGCGAAGAATCGGTGTCGCCGCCGCCGATCCGTTCCCGCGACTCGAAGAAGACATGGGAGCCGTCCGCGGAGGCGCCGCCGTAGGAGGGTTCGCAGCTCTCGCCGACTGGAAGTCCGCTCGGGCAGGTGCCGGCCACCGAAACCAAGCTGGTGCTGCCGGCGCCGAGGTCGCGAGCGTAGATGTCCTCTTCGCCGGAGTCCGAATCGCCGCTGGCCAGCTTTTCGCTGGTGGTGAAGAAGGCGCGATCCCCGGCATCGTCGGTTCCCCGAAACTGGGGGTCCAGGCCTTCGCTTGAACACGTACCGCAGCCCGGATCGGGCGCGGAGACCAGGGTGGTCGTTTCGGCAAGAAGGTCGCGGACGTAGATATCGAAAGCGCCGTCTTTGTCGGCGCCGTCGAGGCTCTCTTTGGAACCGAAGAAGACGATGCCCCCGTCGGGCGCGACGCCGCCCGGGAGGAAGCTGGCCCCGAAGGCGCCGCTGCCACAGCCCTGGCCGGCGCAGGCGGCGCTCCCCTGCGAGACGAGAACGGTCCGGTTTTCGCTCAGGATTCGGGCGTAGATGTCTTCCGAGTGGTCGGCGTCGCCGGCGACTATCGGCTCGTTGGTCGAGAAGAAGATTTCATTGCCGTCGCTCGACATTCCGTCGAAGATGGCCGGCTGCGCATCGTTGCCGCCCTTCGGGCCGATCGAGACCTCGCGGGTGAGGTATTCGCCGAGACCGCCGTCAAAGGCGCGCACGTAGACGTCGAGTTCCTGATCGGTGTCGCCCGGGACCATCTGGTCTTTCGAGCTGAAAACGGCGACCGTGCCGTCCGCCGAGTTGCCGTCGTAGAAGGCCGGCGCCGCCGAGGCAGTCTGGACGAGGGCGCAGAATGCGCCCAAGGCCAGGACCGCCGCCAGCAACAGGGAGTTGACCGGCCTGGGCTCCGGCTGTCGAGAAGGTAGTTGCATCGCCATCAGGTATCGGCTGCCATCGGTCATCCATTTAGCCGACTTGCCACCCCTGGCCGGAAGCGCGAAGGGCGGGTCCGATAGACCCGCCCTTCGCAAACCCATGGCGTATGTGCCTGAGCCTTCGAGATCTCGGGCTATTCGCCCCAGTCCCCTTCTGACGGGCAACCGCCCGATTCCTGCGGTGCGCAGGTGAAGGTCAGCTGACCTCCCACGTTTTCGATCGAGAACGTGTGTTCCGTCGACGGGGCTTCCGAGGTAACGGTGTAGCCTTCAGCGGTCGGAGCCGGAGCTTCGCCAGGGCCAGAAACGGTAAACGTCGCGCTCTGGAGCGTCGGCTCGATCGTTTCGAGTTCACCTTCGTCACAACCGACGTAGGTCCCCTGCTTGTCGGAGTTGCACGTCTCCATCGCCACCTCGGCGCTGTGCGCGTACTCCTTGGCCTTTGCGTCGCCGGCCTTCTGCTTCTGGTTGAAGAAGGCGGGCAGCGCGATGGCAGCCAGGATTCCGAGGATGAGCATGACGACGAGAAGCTCGATCAGGGTGAAACCCGCCTCGCTGTCGCCGTTGAGCCGGGCGCCTACTTTGGCCCGGAGATTCTGGAGAAACATTAGTGACCTCCTATGGTCCTAATCGTTTGCGCCAGAGCCCCGTCGCATGCAGCCACGTGGTGTCTGTCGACCCCGGTGGTAGCCCGGCCAACTCCCCTGAGGGAGCCCCGACGGCTTTGCGCCCCCGCCTCACAGCGGGTTTGCCTTTGGCACCGAAGCACTGGCAGATTCATCACAGGGCCTACATCGGCCGCATCGAGCAGGACTTGATCCTTGAAATTGGGCTTTCCTCGCGCCAAAACTCGGCTTCTTGGACGCGCGTCCAATCATTTGCGCGAAAACCGATGACGGGGTCCCTGGGTCAGCGGATGTGTTCGTAGATGCTGAACATCGGCAGGTACATCGAGATGACGATGAATCCCACCATGCCGCCGACGAAGACGATCATCACCGGCTCGATCAGCGCCGTCAGCGCCTTCACCTTGGCGTCGACCTCGGCCTCGTAGAAGTCGGCGATTTTGGAGAGCATCGTCTCCAGCTGCCCAGTCTCCTCGCCGACCGCGACCATGTGGCCGACCATCGGCGGGAAGATGTCGTTGCGTTCGATCGGTCCCGCCAGCGAGCCACCGGTCTTGACCGATTTGTAGACGTCCTCCATCGCTTTCTCGACGACTACGTTGCCGGCGGTTTCGCCCGTCAGTTTGATCGACTGCAGCATCGGCACGCCGGAGGAGACCGAGCCGGAGAAGGTGCGCGACCAGCGGGCCAGCGCGACCTTCTGAATCACGTCGCCGATTTTGAAGGGCAGGCGCAGGACCAGGCGGTCCCATTGGTCTTTCCCGGCATCGGTCTTCTTCCACTTGAAGAAGAGCCAGAAGGCCAGGACCGTTCCAGGAAGCAGCAGGTACCAAGAGCCGGTCAGCAGATTCGAGAGGCTGACACAGAATTGGGTCGGAAGGGGCAACCCGGCCGCTTCTCCTGGATGTTCTTCAGCAAGTTCTTTAAAGATCCCGGCGAAGACGGGAATTACGAACATCACGATCGCCAAGAGGACAACTATCGCGAAACCGAAGACCAGCGCCGGGTACATCATCGCCGATTTCACCTGACGTCGGAGGGCATCGGATTTCTCCACCTGGAAAGCGATCCGGTCGAGCGCCTCGTCAAGACGACCAGACTGCTCGCCGGAGCGGACCATTGCCCGGAACAGCCGATCGAAGACGCGCGGATGGCGCTCCATCGCCTGCTCCAGCGTGCTTCCCGCTTCGACGTCGGCGCGCATGCCGGCGACCGCCTCTTTGATCTCCTCGTCTTTGGTCTGTTCCTCGAGCGTGTGCAGGGTCCGCAGCATCGGCATCCCGGAGGCGACCAGGGTCGCGAACTGGCGCGAGAAAACCGCCAGCTCGCGCATGTCGACGCTCTTCCAACGGCGGAAGATGTCCTCGATCTTCAGCGGATTCGCCTTCTCGCTGACGTCGAGGACGATCAGCCCGCGCTGGCGCAGCTGCTCTGAGACCTGCCCCTTGGAATCGGCCTCGAGCTCGCCGGCCGTCGCCGTGCCGGCGACGTCCATCGCGCGGAAGGTGAAGGTGGTGGCGGTGGCCATCGTTTACCCGCCCGAGACGTAGGACGGCGTCACGGGAGGAGCCTGCCCGGGGACACTCTGAGGCTGTTGGTATCCGGGAGCGGCCGCCGGCATCACAGCGCCGTCGCTGCCGAGCACCCGTTTGAGCTCCTCGGGCACAGAAGAGCGCTGTTCGGCGAGCGAGCGGCTGACCTTTCCCGCCCTGACCAGGCGGGCGAGGTCGGCATCCATGGTCTGCATGCCGATCGCCCCCGAAGTCTGGACCGCAGCGTAGATCTGATGGGTCTTGCCCTCGCGGATCAGGTTGCGGATCGCCGGGGTCGGGACCAGCACCTCGGTGGCGACCACGCGGCCCATCCCGTCGGAAGTCGGCAGCAGCTGCTGGGTGACGATCCCCTGCAGCGCGATCGAGAGCTGGGCCCGCACCTGCCCCTGCTGCTCGGGCGGGAAGACGTCGATGATCCGGTCGACCGTCTGCGCGGTCGACTGGGTGTGAAGGGTGGCGAAGACGAGGTGGCCGGTCTCCGCGGCGGTCAAGGCCGTGGCGATCGTCTCCAGGTCCCTCATCTCGCCGACCAGGATTACGTCGGGGTCCTCTCGCAGGGCGGCCTTCAGGCCAAGCGCGAAGTCGTCGGCGTCGGAGCCGATCTCGCGCTGGTTGACGATCGACTTTTTGTGGTGGTGGAGGAACTCGATCGGGTCCTCGATGGTGAGGATGTGATCCTGGCGCTCGCGGTTGATCACGTCGATCATCGCCGCCAGGGTCGTGCTCTTACCGGAGCCGGTCGGCCCGGTGACGAGGACGAAGCCGCGCGGTTTCTGGGTCAGCTCACGCAGCACCTGGGGGACGCCCAGCGAGTCGAGCGCCGGGATCTCCTGCGGGATCAGTCGGAAGGCGGCGCTGACGGCGCCGCGCTGGAAGAAGCAGTTGACGCGGAAGCGGGCAACGCCCGGGATCGCGTAGGCGAAATCGAGCTGTTTCTGCATCTCGAAGCGTTTCCGCTGGTCGTCGTTGAGGATGCTGTAGACGACCTCGCGGGTGTCCTGGTTGCCGAGGACGGGAAAGCCGTCCATCGGCGTGATCTTGCCCTTGTCGCGGATCGCCGGCGGGAAGCCCGCGGTCAGGTGCACGTCCGAGGCCCGCGCCTCGACCATCCGGCGCAGCACCTCCGAGAAGTCGAAGTCCATGGGTCTAGATCGGCCTTCTAGGCCGATTCCTTAAGCGGTGACACGGAGGACCTCCTCGAGGCTGGTCAAGCCGCCCCGCACCTTCTCCACTCCGTCCTCGCGCAGCGTGCACATCCCCTCTTCGCGCGCTGCGGTCGCGATCTCCGCCTCCGGCGCGTGGGCGACCGCCATCTCTTTGATTCGCTCGGTCAGGACCATCACCGAGTAGAGGCCGACCCGGCCTTTGTAGCCGCTGTTGTTGCAGCGGCCGCAACCGACCGGCTCGTAGGCCTCCAACTCGGCAGCGGCGCGGAGGCCGGCTTCCTCCAGCGCCTGGACCGGGATCACCGCGCGCCGCTTGCAGTGGCTGCAGAGCTTGCGCGCCAGCCGCTGAGCGACGACGCAGTCGACCGCCGAGGCGATCAAGAAGGACTCGATCCCCATCTTCGTCAGACGGGTGATCGCGCCGGGGGCGTCGTTGGTATGCAGGGTCGAGAGCATCATGTGCCCGGTCAGCGCCGCCTCGATCGCGATCCGCGCGGTCTCGCCGTCGCGGATCTCGCCCACCATCACGATGTCGGGGTCGGCGCGGAGGATCGAACGCAGACCGGTGGCGAAGTCGAGGCCGGCCTTGCGGTTGACGTTGATCTGGTTGATGCCGTTGATCTGGTACTCGACCGGGTCCTCAATCGTGATGATCTTCTTCTCGACGTGGTTGAGGTCGCCGAGTGCGGCGTAGAGGGTCGTGCTCTTTCCCGAGCCGGTCGGTCCGGTGACGAGGACGGCGCCGTAGGCCTGCTGAAAGGAGTGCTCGAAGCGCTCGCGGGAAGAGCCGTCCATGCCGAGGTCGTCGAGCGAGCGCTGGGCGTTGTCCTTGTCGAGGATGCGGATCGTCGCGCCCTCGCCCTTCTGGGTCGGCAGGGTGGTGATTCGGAGATCGACCCGGCGGTCCTCGACCGAGACGCTGACGCGGCCGTCCTGGGGCACCCGTTTCTCGGCGATGTTGAGATCGCTCATGATCTTCACCCTGGAGACCACGGCGTTGACCATCCGCTTGGGGACGTGCGCTGCCTCGCGCAGCACGCCGTCGACGCGGAAGCGGACCCGCATCTCGTCCTCGGATGGCTCGAAATGGATGTCGGAGGCGCCCTCCCCCACCGCCTGGCCGAGGATGCTGTAGACGAGCTTGATCACCGGCGCGTCCTCGGCGCTCACCTGCATGTCGGCGACTTCGGCGAGCTCCGCCTCGGCTTCGTCTTCCTCGTCGGTCGCCTCGGTGACGGCGCTCTGCAGCGTGTTCAGTCTGCCGAGAAGCGCCTCGACGTCCTCCTCGGCGGCGACCGCCACCCGGCAGTCGAGGCCGGTTGCGATCTGGATGTCGTCGATCGCGAGGACGTTGGTCGGGTCCGACATCGCCACCAGCAGCGTTTTCTTGTCGAGGAAGCCGACCGGGATCGCGTGATAGCGGCGCGCGGTGCCGACCGAGATCAGGTTTGCGGCGGCCATGTCGACCTGGTAGGCGGTGAGGTCGACGTGGTCGAGCCCGTAGCGCTCGGCCACCGCGCGTGAGAACTGGTCGGCGCTGATCGCCCCTTGTTCGAGCAGCAGCCGCTCGGGGGGTCGGCCCGCCGTTCGGGCCTCTTCGATCGCCTGGCGGGCGCGTTCGTCGCCGACGTAACCGAGGTCGACGATCACGTCGGTGACGAAGCCGCTGGAGCGGCCGCGGGTCTGCGGCGGCGTCAGGCCGGGGGTGCCGCCGGTCTCAGGCTCGAGGGCGGGCGCGGTGGAGTCGCCGGACGTCGGGACCGGCCGCAGATGGCTCGGGAAGTCCCTGTTGTCCATGCTCACGGGTGGTAGGGCAGGGTCCCGCCGTGGTAGCGCGCGTCCACCACCGCCTGGACGACGCTCTGGCCGCTCTGGAAGCCGTAGTAGACCGCCGCCGGGTCGTAGGCATGGGAGAGGTTCTCGGGCCTGAGCACGACCAGGGCAGGGACCCGGCTGAGGTCAACGCCCTGGGTGATCGAGACGTAGCGGACGATCTGATGGATCGGAACGACGAAGGTGGTGACGCCGCCCATCGCTTCCAGCTTGCCTACCGCTTCCCTCGCAAGGCCGTCGTCGATGCCGCCGTCATGAACGAAGAGGATCGCCACCGTGCTGCCCGCATCCACCGCGTCGACTACAGCGCGGGGCGGGGCGGGTGCAGCTCCGGGACCGGAGCCCGGCGCCGGCAGCCTCAGCGGCTGCTGGCCGGCTTCCAGTTCGGAGGCGACCGCGGCGACGGCAGCATCCGCCGCCGGCGAGCTGCCTTCTTCCTCTTCTTCGGAGCCGCCGCCCATTTTGCCGAGCAGGAAGACCGCGGCGAGGACCAGCAGGACGCCGACGAGGGCGACCTGAGCCATGGGGTTTTCGTTCAGCTTCTCTCGCATCGGTTTCGCCTATTCACCATTCGACCGCGGGGAGGCGAAGCTTGAGCGCCGCTAGAACCCGCCCGCGGCGAGATTCAGCAGTTGGCGTTGGGGGGCGAGCCGGTGGCCCCGGTGCACTCGACGTAGCGGGTGCGCTGGAAGCGTCCGGCGTAGGCGATCCCCGGTTCTTTGATGTTGGGATCCGACCTGAAGAGAGGGTCTCCGTGCAGGTTGATCGACTTGCCCGCAAACATCCCGATCCATTCGGCGTTGCCGCCCATGTCGATCGCGCTCAGCGGGGCGTAGAGCATCATGTGATTGGTGCCGGAGTTGGCGCCGATGCTGACCGAGCCGTTGCCGAGCAGGAAGATTTCGGGGATGTTGTAGAGACCCTGTTTCGGGTTGTAGCCGCTGGATACCAGGTTCCCGTTGCCGCTGATGTTGAGCTGGGTCGCCCCGGACGCGAGCCCGCAGTGTTCCGGGGTGTCGATGAAGATCCGCACGTGGGCCTGGGCGGACATGTAGACGGTCCCGGGCCCGATGTCGAGCTTGCAGATGAAGTAGTCGCCGCCGTTCATCGTCAGCGTTCCCTGCTGACCTACGTTGATCGTCCGGGTCGACGCGGTCCAGGGATTGCTCTTGGTCCAGGTGTCGATTTTGCCGGCGAACGGGCCTGAGGTGCATTTCTGCGCCAAGAGACAGTTGGCGTTTTCGGTTGCGAGGTTGGCCGGCGGCACGACCGCCGGGAGTTCGCGGTTTTCTTCGACTTTCACCCCGGAGCAGCTCGGGGTCGGCGCGCCTTTGCCGACGCCGTGGCGCTCGTCGCCGCAGATGGTCCCGGAGCCGCCGCTCTGGACGATGTTGCCGTTGGTGCCGATGTCGGCTTCGATCTTGAAGTTTCCTTTGACGGTGATTTCGTCCTGGCCGATGAATTTCTCGTCGGCGAAGACGCCTTTGCCGTTCGAGGTAAGCATTGCCACGTTGACCCGCCGCTGAACCGTTCCCGAGGCGCCGACGGAGACCACGTTCAGGGTTTTGCCGGTGCCGGCGTAGGCGCTGATCGCGTAGCTGTAGGTGGCTCCGCCCACCGATTCGGTGGTCGTCGCCGGGCACCAGCCGCTGACCGGGGTCTGGTATTCGCCGTTGGGGCCGATGCACGGATGGGCGGTGGTGAGGCTCGGCAGGTAGCGGTTGAGCCGCAGCAGGGCGATGTTCGCGCCGGCGTCGGCGGCGGCGATCGCTTCCTTGGAGTCGTGGTCGCGCTTGGTCCCCTGCTGGACGTCCACGGTCGACATCACCGCAACGCTGGAGATCGCGAAGGTCGCGATCAGAGCCATCAGGGCGGTGGGCACGGCGATGCCGCGCTCGTCGCGGCGCAGGTCGCGGAACAGCTGGAGGAAGCGGTCGAAAGCGATCACCGGGACCGCCATCGGCCCGCCGAGACGACGGCTTGAGCCTGCGTCCGCAATCTTCTGCCCCACCTGGACGCCCGCCCTAATCAGTTGCGGGTGCGAGCTGCTCGATGCCGCTCGCGCGCTGGCCGCCCGCCGCCAGCATCAGTTTGAAGTCGTGGGGGTTGGAGGCGAACTCCAGGGCGACCGACTCGGCGACCTTGCCCTCCATCACGTAGTGCATCAGCGACTGGTCGAAGGTGCGCATTCCGTAGTACTCGCCCTCGGCGATGACTTCGGTGATCTTGCCGGTCTCCTCCGGGTTCATGATCAGGTCCTGGACCCGGCCGGTGACGACGAGGATCTCCGAGGCCGGGACGCGACCGTCGCCGGTGACGTCGGGGACGAGGCGCTGGGCGATCGCCCCCCTCAGGGTCGCCGAGAGCATCACCCGCGCCTGGTGCTGCTGGTGGGGCGGGAAGAAGTCGACGATGCGGTTGATCGTCTCGGTCGCGTCGAGGGTGTGGACGGTTGAGAGGACGAGGTGGCCGGTCTCGGCCGCGGAGAGGGCGGTGCGGACCGTCTCCTCGTCGCGCATCTCGCCGATCAGGATCACGTCGGGGTCCTGGCGCAGGACCCGGCGCATCGCCCGGGCGAAGCTTTCGGTGTCGGAGCCGACTTCGCGCTGGTTGATGATCGAGTTTTTGTCCGGGTGCAGGTACTCGATCGGGTCCTCGAGGGTGACGATGTGATCGGTCCGGGTGCGGTTGATGTGGTCGATCATCGCCGCCAGCGTGGTGCTCTTGCCGGAGCCGGTGGTGCCGGTGACGAGGATGATCCCGCGCTGCTCCTCGGCCAGCTTGGTCACCACCGGCGGCAGGCCCAGCTCCTCGACCGAGCGGATGTCGAAGGGGATCGCGCGGCAGACGATCGAGATCGAGCCGCGCTGCTTGAAGGTGTTGACCCGGAACCGCGAGAGCCCCTTGATCGCGTAGGAGAAGTCGGCCTCGCCGCATTCCTCGAACTCGGTCAGCGAGCGCACCTCGGCGATGTCGTGGAACGCCTTTTCGGTGTCCTCCGGCGTCAGCGCCTGGTAGCCCTCCAGCGGCGCCAGCTCACCGTGGAGCCGCGCGGTCGGAGGCACGCCGACCTTCACGTGAAGATCGGAACCCCCACGCTCGATGAGCGTCCGCAGCGCTGAGTCGATCTCGAACATCCCGGCCTGTATCGGCCGGAAAGTTCGATCACTTAAAGGAAGAAATCACGCCCCTGACGCGCGACTCGCGGTGACTGGCAAGGACGCAGTGAGCGCCGTGTGCTTTGCACACAAGCGATCGAGGACGCCGCCAGTCGCCGCGAGGCGCCGTCAGGCGACCTCGCGGAGCTTTTGGGCCTCTCCGAGGGACTGGAGCTTTTTCAGGCTCTGGTTCTCGATCTGGCGGATTCGCTCGCGGGTGACATTGAAGGTGCGGCCGACCTCGTCCAGGGTCCGCGGGTGCTCGCCGCCGAGTCCGTAGCGGAGCTCGAGCACGCGGCGCTCGCGGTAGGAGAGGTTCTCCAGCGCCTCTTTCAGCGCCTCTTTGGTCAGCAGATCCGCGGCCCGGTCGAACGGGCTCTCGGCCTTCTCGTCGGCGATGAACTGACCGAACTCCGACTCCTCCTCGTCGCCGACCGGCTTCTCCAGCGAGACCGGGGCCTGGGCGGAGCGCTTGATCGAGTCGACCTCCTCGGGATCGATCCCCGT
>Ga0164301_10000091_pt1 | contig 21793 bp, 22 predicted proteins | sample Whisoiple_231_MG_FD_109711 | JGI IMG/M metagenome (GOLD analysis project Ga0164301, IMG submission 109711) | Unamended control soil microbial communities from upstate New York, USA - Whitman soil sample_231_MG | ecosystem: Environmental > Terrestrial > Soil > Agricultural land ... | reverse complement strand
TACGAGGAGGCCTGGAAGAAGGGCTTCCACGACCTCGAGCCGGCCAACCTCTACAACATCGACTACTCGCTGCTGGGGACGGCGCGGGTCGAGCCGCTGATCCGCCGGATCCGCAACGAGATGTCCGGGGCGGGGATGGAAGTCGAGAACTCCAAGGGCGAGTGCAACCTCGGCCAGCACGAGATCAACTTCCGCTACGGCGAGGCACTGAGTTGCGCCGACGACCACGTCATCTACAAGAACGGGGCCAAGGAGATCGCCGCCCAGGAGGGGCACGCGATCACCTTCATGGCCAAGTTCAACGAGCGCGAGGGCAACTCGTGCCACATCCATTGCTCGCTGGGGCGGGAGGACGGCAGCAACGCCTTCGCCGCCGACCGGGCGCTGTTCGACCACTTCGTCGCCGGCCAGCTCGCCTGCATGGAGGAGCTGACCCTGATGTACGCGCCGCACGTCAACTCCTACAAGCGCTTCGCCGTCGGCTCCTTCGCGCCGACTGCGGTCGCCTGGGGGCACGACAACCGGACCTGCTCGCTGCGGGTGGTCGGCCACGGCGAGGGGCTGCGGGTCGAGAACCGGCTGCCGGGGGCCGACGTCAATCCCTACCTGGCGCTGGCCGCGATGATCGCCGCCGGCCTGCACGGGGTCGACGCCGAGTTGCCGCTGGAGGCGGCCTTCGAGGGCAACGCCTACGAGTCCGGCAAGCCGCGGGTGCCGTCGAACATCTACGCGGCGCGCGACGCCTTCGCCGCCAGCGAGGTGGCGAAGGAGGCCTTCGGCAGCGAGGTCGTCGACCACTACCTGAACCGGGCCGGGGTGGAGATCCAGGCCTTCGAGGCAGCCGTCACCGACTGGGAGCGCTACCGGGGCTTCGAGCGGCTATGACCGGCGCGGCGGGCAGCGGCGCGCCGGCGATTGGGATCTGCGCCGCGGTCGAGCGGGTCAGCTGGGGGGTCTGGGACGGCTACGAGGTGACGCTGGCGCCGCGCAGCTACGTGCGCTGCGTGCAGCGGGCCGGCGGGATGGCGATCGTGCTGCCGCCCGACGAGGCGGCGGTCGAGGATCCCGACCTGCTGCTCGACCGGGTCGACGGGCTGATGCTGGCCGGCGGCGCCGACATCGACCCCTCCAGCTACGGCGCCGAGCCGCATCCGGAGACCAAGGGCACCTGGCCCGACCGCGACGCCTTCGAGCTGGCGCTGGCGCGGCGGGCGCTTGAGCGCGACATGCCGGTGCTGGGGATCTGCCGCGGGATGCAGCTGCTGAACGTGGCGCTGGGCGGGACGTTGGTCCAGCACCTGCCCGAGTCGCTGGGGGCGGAGACGCACCGCACCGTCGCCGGCACCTTCTCCGAGCACCACGTGCGGCTCGAGGCGGATTCGTTGGCCTGCGCCGCGGCGGGCATCCTCAGCTTTGCCGCCCTCTCCCACCATCACCAGGGGATCGACCGCCTCGGCGAGGGGCTGAGGGTGACGGGATGGTCGGCCGAGGACGACCTGCCCGAGGCGATCGAGTTGCCGGGCAAGCACTTCGCCCTGGGGGTCATCTGGCACCCCGAGGAGGACGAGAGCAGCAAGGTGATCGCGGCCCTGGTGGACGCCGCGCGTGTAGGGGCAACCGCATGAGCGCGATCGAGGTGATCGAGCCGGCCACCGAGCAGGTGATGGCCGAGGTCCCACGCGCCGGAGTCGAGGAGGTCGACGCCGCGGTGGCGCGGGCCAAGGCCGCGTTCCCCGCTTGGCGGGCGGTGGATCCCGCGGACCGGGCGCGGTTGCTGCACGCCCTCGCCGACGCGGTCGAGGCGCGGGCGGAGGAGCTGGCGACGATGGAGGCGCGCAACGCCGGCAAGCCGATCGGCGACGCCCGCGGCGAGATCGGGATGGTCGCCGAGACCTTCCGCTACTACGCCGGCGCGCCCGAGCGGCTGCTGGGTCAGACGATCCCGGTCGCCGGCGGGGTCGACATGACCTTCCGCGAGCCGCTCGGGGTGGTCGGCCTGATCGTCCCCTGGAACTTCCCGCTGACGATCGCCTCCTGGAAGGTGGCACCGGCGCTCGCCGCCGGCAACTGCGTCGTGCTGAAGCCGGCGGAGTTGACGCCGCTGACCGCGCTGGAGCTGGAGGTCCTCGCCCTCGACGCCGGCCTGCCGGAGGGAGTGCTGAACGTGGTCGCCGGGCCGGGGAGCGTCTGCGGCCGGCGCCTGGTCGAGCACCCCGACGTCGCCAAGATCGCCTTCACCGGTTCGACCGAGGTCGGCCGCGGGATCGCCGCCGGCGCAGCGCAGACGATCAAGCGGGTGACGCTGGAGCTGGGCGGCAAGTCGGCCAACGTCGTCTTCGCCGACGCCGACCTCGAGGCTGCGGCCGCCGCGGCGCCGATGGCGGTCTTCGGCAACGCGGGCCAGGACTGCTGCGCGCGCTCGCGGATCCTGGTCGAGAGCGCTGCCCTCGACGACTTCCTCGCCGCGCTGCAGCCGGCGGTGGAGGGGATCGCGGTCGGCGACCCGCTGGCCGAGTCGACCGAGATGGGGCCGCTGATCTCCGCCGGCCAGCGCGAGACCGTCGCCTCCTACGTGCCCGACGACGCCCCGGTCGCGATCCGCGGTAGCGCCCCCGACGGGCCCGGCTACTGGTTCCCGCCCACGGTGCTGGCGCCGGTCGCCAACGACGACCGCGCCGCCGCCGAGGAGATCTTCGGCCCGGTCGCCTGCGTCATCCCCTTCGACTCCGAGGAGGACGCGGTGCGGCTTGCCAACGACACGATCTACGGCCTCTCGGGATCGGTCTGGACGGGCGACGGGGCGCGGGCGCTGCGGGTCGCGCGAGCGCTGGAGACCGGGGTGATCTCGATCAACTCCAACACCTCGGTCCGCGTCTCCACCCCCTTCGGCGGCTTCAAGCAGTCCGGCGTCGGTCGCGAGCTCGGGCCCGACGCGCTCGACCACTACACGGACGTCAAGAACGTCTTCTACGCGACGGGGGGAAGCTGATGGCGGGACGGTTGCAGGACAAGGTCTGCGTGGTCACCGGCAGCGCCAGCGGGATCGGTGCCTCCTCGGCGCACCTCTTCGCCGCCGAGGGTGCGACCGTGGTCGGGATCGACCTCGACGCCGAGCAGGCGGTCGGGGCGCTGACGATCGCCGCAAACGTCGCCGACGAGGAGCAGGTCCGCTCGGCCTTGGCCGAGGCGCGCGAGCAGTTCGGCCGCATCGACGTGCTGATGAACAACGCCGGGATCAACCCGACCGACGACGGCTCGGTGCTGAACACCGACCTCGAGGCCTGGCAGCAGGTCCAGGACGTCAACCTGCGCAGCGTCTTCCTCTGCTGCAAGCACGGCATTCCGCACCTGCTCGACGTCGGCGGCGGCTCGGTGATCAACGTCGCCTCTTTCGTCGCGACGACCGGCGCCGCCGTCTCCCAGATCTCCTACACGGCATCCAAGGGCGGCGTCCTCGCCCTCTCGCGAGAGCTGGGGGTCGAGTTCGCCGACCGCGGCGTCCGCGTCAACGCCCTCTGCCCGGGCCCGGTCAACACCCCCCTCCTCAAAGAGCTCTTCTCCAAGGACCCGGACCGCGCCGCCAAGCGCCTCGTCCACATTCCGATGGGCCGCTTCGGCGAGCCCGAGGAGATCGCCAAAGCCGCCCTCTTCCTCGCCGGCGACGACTCCAGCTTCGTCACCGCCAGCACCTTCCTGGTAGACGGCGGCCTCTCCGCCGCCTACCTCACCCCGGTCCAGGTCGACTGACCCGGACCGGCGCGGCCCCTATTTCTTCAGGGTCTTCTTCAGCGTGACTTTGTAGGTCTGCGTCGCGGCGGTGCCGCCGGTCGGCGTGAAGGTGACGTTGACCCCGGTCTTCAGCTTGCCGGTCGAGTTGAGCGCTTTCTTCCCGGCGCCGTTGGGGTTCAGCGGCAGCTTGACCGTTCCGGCCGCGGTGACCGTCAGGTTCGCTCGCTTCAACTTTTTCTTCTTGCCCTTGCCGACGGCGACGAGCGTCCCCGGCCCAGGCACGTTGATCGCCAGCTTGCCGGTCCCCTTGCTCTTGTTGAGGGTGAGTTTGCCGCGGGTGATCGCGTTGCTCGGAGGGGGAGGCGGCGGCAGCAGGGTGCTGGTGATGGAGACGTCGTCGAGACCGGTGTTGAACGGACCCTCGGTCACCGAGTTGGCAATCCTGAGCCGCACGGTCTGCCCCGCGAAGGCCGAGAGGTTGGCAGTCAGGCGAGTAGGAAACATGATTTCCGGATCGCCGTTCTTGTTGGCGAAAAGAGTGGCGAGGATGTCGGCGGGGTTCACCGAGTTGATCGGTGCCGTCGGCTTCATCACGTCGACCCGGACATGCTGGTTTTCGACGTCGATGTCGAGGGCAAGCGCTTCGGGGCTGGGGACGACGATCGGTTGGGTGGAGAGGTAGTAAAACGTCAGCGCAAGGTGGTGGGAGAAACCCGGCTCCAGGGCGATGTCCTGGTAGAGCACGTCCAAGTCGGCGCTCCCTTGGTCGTCCTTGGCAGCGAAGAGGCCGGACGGAGGTGGGAAGAAGGTTTCTATTTCGGCTCCTTCTTCGTCGTAGGTGAACCATTCGCCGTTTTCGAATTCATTGAATTGCTGCCAGCCGGCAAGGGTGCCGGTCTCGAAGTTGCCGTTGACGACAGTGGCGGCGCCGGCGCCGGCGGGTGCCGCGAGGGCAACGCAGGCGACGATCAGGGCAAGGAAGCTGCGGACGGTGAGACGGGACACTCGATCTCCTCTGTTTCTTCTACAAACGGGGCGCCAAGGGTATGGGCCCCTATTTCTTCAGGGTCTTCTTCAGCGTGACTTTGTAGGTCTGCGTCGCGGCGGTGCCGCCGGTCGGCGTGAAGGTGACGTTGACCCCGGTCTTCAGCTTGCCGGTCGAGTTGAGGACCTTTTTCCCGGCGCCCGTCGGTTTCAGCGGCAGCTTGACCGTCCCGGCTGCGGTGACCGTCAGGCTCGCCCGTTTCACCTTTTTGGTTTTGCCTTTGCCGACCTCAGTCAGCGTCCCCGGACCCGGCACGTTGATTGCCAGCTTGCCGGTCCCGTTGCTCCTGTTGAGGGTGAGCTTGCCTCGGGTGATCGCGCTGTTTGGCGGGACGCTGGTGATGGAAGCTGCGTCGATGGCGCCGTAGAAGTAGTAGTCACCGGCGGCGACGGCTGCGCGCAGGCGCACCGTCTGGCCCGCGAACGGCGTCAGATTGGCGGTGAAGACCGTCGGCCCCATCTGTTCCGGGTCGCCGTTCTTGTTCGCAAACAGGGTTGCGAGGATGTCTGCGGGATTCACAGATTCGATGGGTGCCGTCGGCTTCAGCACGTCGACGCGCATCTGCTGGTTGACCGGCGGCGGTTCCTCCCCGATCGGCACGAGGACCGGTTCGTTGCTGACCTCCAGGGTGTTCGGCGAAGGCACGAAGATCGGTTTCCTCGAGTGGTAGTAGACGTTCACCGACAGGCTGTGCGACCAGAACGGCTCCAGCGCCACGTCTTGGTAGAGGATCGCGGTATCGGCGCAATGCTCGTCGGTCACCGCAGCCGAGCTTCCCTGCGGCGGGGCATAGAAGGGAAAGCCCGAACCCGGGGTCGTGGTGCCGCTGTAGGTGAACCAGTTGCCGCACTCGGGGAAGGAGTTGTAGACCTGCCAGCCGCCCAGGCCGCCCGCCTCGAAATCGCCGTTGACGACGGTGGCGGCGCCGGCGCCGGCCGGTACTGCCAGAGCGACACAACTGACGACCAGGGCAAGGAAGCTGCGGACGGTAAGACGGGACACTCGATCTCCTCTGTTCTCTTCTACAACCGGAGCGCCAAGGGTAGGGGCCTTATCCGACGCTTTGCAACCAGCGCCGACAGATATTTCGGCCCAGCTCGTTGAAGGCGCCGATCTTCGCTTCGGTCTCCGGGCCGAGGACCGCGGGGTCGACGCCGATCCGCACCGCGTCGGGGTCGGACTCGTAGTCCTCGACCCAGTGGAGGGCGTCGGCGCGGCTGACCTCGGGGTGGAACTGGAGGGCCCAGGCCCGCCCGCCGATCCGGGCGCCCTGCAGGCAGACCTCGCTGTGGGCGAGGGGGACGGCGCCGGACGGCAGGGGGAACTCGTAGCTGTGCCATTGGAAGGCCTCGAAGGCGGGGGCGAGAGGGCCGAGAAGGGGGTCGTCGGCTCCCTCCTGCGTGACTTCCACCTGGTGCCAGCCGATCTCGGGCTCGGACGCCCGCCGCGCTTCGGCACCGGCTGCCTCGGCAACCAGCTGCCCGCCGAGGCAGAGGCCGAGCAAGGGCACCTCGCAGGCGAGCATTTCGCGCAACAGCGCCTTCTCCTCGGCGATCCACCCGTGCCGCTCCCCCTCGTCGACGTTCATCGCCCCGCCGAGGACGAGGACGGCGTCGTAGCCGAGCGGGTCGGCGGGCGGCTCGGGTCGCTCGGCCAGGGTCCACTCGTCCAGCTCGCCGCCAGCCTCCTCGATCGCCTCGGCGAAGACGCCGGGCCCGGCGTCGCGCTGATGGACGATCGCAAGGACTCGCACCGGTCCAAGTCTCGCAGTAGGGTCCTCCCCGGGAGCGATGAGGAGTCTTCACGGTAAACCGTCGGCGGTCTTCGTTGCACTTGCCCTGGGTGCAGCGGTGTTGTCGGCGAGTGCCGCCTCATCGCCCGCCGCCCCCGACCGTCCCCTGCTTCCCACCTTCAGTGTCCTTCCCTCGGCTCTGCCGAAATCCAAGCCGGCACCGGTGCGGATGTTGGTCAGAGGGAGGTACCGGAATGAGGAAGGCGAACCCCTGGGGGCGCTGCGGACGCTGCGCTTCGAAGGCGATCGGCATCTCGCCCTCGATCTCGCCGATGTGCCGGTCTGCGAGCTCCCCGGGCGGGACGTTCGTCGCAACCTCGACGAAATGGAAAGGCTCTGCGGCGAGGCGGCGGTAGGGCACGGTCAGATGACGGTCGAAGCCTACTTTCCCGGCGAACGCTGGATCCCGGCCACCGGCGATATGACCATCTACAACCTCGGCCGCAAGCCCGACGGCCCGGACCTGCTCGCCTTCGTCGAGCTTCCGGCGCCGTTCACCGCCGCGCTCTCGATCCCGATCGAGCTTCGCCGGCTCAACCGGGGCCCGTTCGGCTGGGAGGTTCGAGCCCCGATCCCGAAGATCGCAGGCGGCGCCGGCTTCATCACCGAGTACTCGCTGCGAATCGGCAGGCGGTTCCTCTCAGCGACCTGCGTGGGCGGGAAGCTTCAGCTCCGCGTCTTCTCTCGTTTCGCCGACGGGACCAGGCGCAGCGAACGAGTCGCCCGCCCTTGCACCGTGGCCGAAGCTGACGTTCGGCAGTAGCCGGTCCAGCCAGCCCGGCAGCCACCAGGCGGCGTCGCCGGTCAGGCGCAGCAGCACCGGCACCAGCAGCAGGCGGACGAGGAAGGCGTCGAGGAGGACGGCGACGCCGAGGATCGCGCCCATTTCCTTCGGCGGCAGCGGGCCGGAGAGGGCGAAGGTGAAGAAGACCGCGACCATCACCCCGCCGGCGGCGAGGATGACGCGGCCGGAGTGGGCGAGGCCGCCGACCATCGCTTCGCGGGCGCTGCCGGTCCGCTCCCAGTGCTCACGCGCGGAGGAGAGCAGGAAGACGGTGTAGTCCATCGCGATCGCGAAGACCATCGCAAAGAAGAAGACAGGCGCCCAGGCGTCGAGGAAGCCCTGCGATTCGAAGCCGAGCAGGCCGCTGAGGTTGCCGTCCTGGAAGACGAGCTTGGCGACCCCGAAGGCGGCGGCGGTCGAGAGCAGGTTGGTGAGGACGCCGAGGGCGGCGACCAGCGGTGCCTGGAAAGCGATCAGCAAAAGCAGGAAGCCGAGGGCGAGGACGACGCCGATCACCAGCGGCGTCTTCGCCGCCAGCGCCGCCTCGAGGTCGCGGTTTTCGGCGGCGGGCCCGCCGACCTGCGCCGCCGGGGGCAGCTCCGACCGGAGCCGATCGACGGTGTCGTTGAAGGCGACCGTCGAGGGGGCGGCGACCGGCATCGCTTCGACCAGCGCGGTGCCGCCGGGGCCGACCTGCGGCGGCAGCGCCGTCGCCACGCCGGGGTCGCGCTGCAGTGCTGCGGTGACCCGCTGCGCCTCTCCGGCCGGTGCGGTCACCTGCAGGAGGCCGGGAGCGCCGGGGCCGAAGGCGTCGCTCAGCTGTTCGTAGCCGACCCGCGAGTGGTCCCCCTGCGGCACGACCTTGATCGAGGGCATTCCCGTCCGCGCCCCGAGCACCGGCAGCGCCAGCAGGAGCAGCGCCGCGAGCCCGATGCCGCCGAACAGCAGGGGCCGCCGCCAGAGCAGCTCGCCCCAGCGGGCGAAGCGGGCCGAGCGGTGCTCGCCCGAGTGCGCCCTGGGCAGCGCGAGCCTGTCGACCCGGGCACCGAGCTTGGCCAGCACCGCCGGCAGCAGGGTCAGGGTTGCGGCGAGGACGAAGAGGACCGAGACCATGATCCCGATCGCGACCGAGCGGAAGGCCGGGCTGGGGACCAGCAGGACGGCGGCCAGGGAGACGATCACGGTCAGGCCGGAGAAGAGGACCGCCTTGCCGGCGGTGTCCATCGTCGTCGCGACCGCCTCGGCCGGATCCAGGTCCTGGCCGAACAGCGCGCCGCGGAACCGCATCACCACGAACAGGGCGTAGTCGATGCCCAGGGCCAGGGCGAACATCAGGGCGAAGTTCAGTGCCCAGATCGAGATCGGCGAGAGGAAGGTGCCGAGGTAGAGGACGCCGGCGGAGAGGACGAGGCCGGTGATCGTCAGCAGCAGCGGCAGCCCGGCGGCGACCAGCGAGCCGAAGGCGAGGAGGAGGATCAGCAGGGTCACCGGCCAGGAGAAAAGCTCGGACTTCAGCATCGCCTCTTTGTTGGCTTCGTTGAAGTCGGACCACATCCCGGCGGCGCCGGTGAGGTTGGCTTCGACGCCGGGAGCGGCGACGCCGGCGACTTCCGACTTCAACTCGCCCGCGGCGGCGACCATCTCGTTGGCGTCCTTGGCGGCGGCGGCGCGGATCACTGCGGTGTGGCCGTCGCGGGAGATGGAGACGCCGGGCTGCGGTGGGACCACCCTGGCGACGGCAGCGTCGCCGGCAAGGGTGCGCTCGACGGCGGCGAGGGTCCGCCGGAAGCGAGGGCGCTCGGCGGTCAGTCGCTGCGAGTGGACCGCGACCTGGAGCCCGTAGGCGCCGGCACCGCCGAATTCGGCGTCGACCTGCTTGCGGACCGCGACCGACTCCGATCCGAGCGCCTCCCAGCCGGCGCCGGAGAGGGCGGTCTCGACCCGGGGGGCGAGGAAGCCGAGGGCGACGGCGAGCAGCGCCCAGATCGCGAAGACGGTGCCGCGGTGGGTCGCGGCAAGGCGCCCCAAGCGCCCGATCGGTCCGAGTGAGCCTCTCGCTACGGTGTCGCCAGTCATCAGTTTCTCCGATCTACCCGTTTACAGCTACACAACTTAACAGTTGTACAAGGTACAATAACACGGACATGGCGATCGCGTCAAAGAAGAAGAAGGTCACGAGCCCGCTCAACCCGCAGGCGGCCGAGCTGATCGCCCGCCGCTTCCGCGCCCTCGCCGACCCCACCCGGCTGCGGATCCTCGACCACCTCCGCAACCACGACGAGGCCTCGGTAGGGGAGATCACCGAGACGCTCGGCGCCTCCCAGCAGAACGTCTCCAAGCACCTCGCAGCCCTGCACGCCGAGGGCTTCGTCGCCCGCCGCAAGCGCGGCACCAGCTCCCTCTACCGGATCGCCGACCCGGGGGTCCACGAAATCTGCGACGGCGTCACCGCCGGCATCGAGACCCAACTGACCGAGCTAGAGGCAGTCTTCGGCAGCTGAGTTGATGGTGTCTGCGATCGAGACCGAGGCGCTGACCAAGCGCTACGGCCGTCACCGCGGGATCGAGGACGTCAGCTTCGCCGTGCAGGCGGGGGAGGTCTTCGGCTTCCTCGGGCCCAACGGGGCGGGGAAGACGACGACGATCCGGACGCTGCTCGACCTGATCCACCCGACGTCGGGATCGGCGCGGATCTTCGGTCTCGACAGCCGGCGCCAGAGCGTCGCGATCCGGGCTCGGCTCGGCAACCTGCCCGGCGACTTCGGATTCGGCCGCGAGACCCCGGGCCGCCAGGCGGTCGAGCTGCTCGCGCGGCTGCGCGGGATCGACGGAACCGGCCGCGCCGAGGAGCTCGCGCGCCGCTTCCGCGCCGACCTCGACCGCCCGCTGGGCCAGCTCTCGCGCGGCAACCGCCAGAAGGTGGGGCTGATCCTCGCCACCTTCCACCGCCCCGAGCTGCTGATCCTCGACGAGCCGACCAGCGGCCTCGACCCGCTGATGCAGGAGGAGTTCCTCGACCTCGTCGCCGAGGAACGCGACCGCGGCTGCGCCGTCTTCCTCTCCTCGCACGAGCTCGACGAGGTGCAGCGCGTCTGCGACCGGGTCGGGATCGTCCGCGGCGGCCGCCTGATCGCGGTCGAGCGGATCGCCGACCTGCTGGGCAAGGCCCGCCGCCGCTTCGCGGTCGAGCTGGCTGACCCCTCCGGGCTCGAGCGCCTGCGCTCGCTGCCGGGCGTCTCGGATCTCGTGATCGAAGGCAACCGCGCCGGCTTTAGCGCCGGCGGCGACCTCGACGCGGTCGTCCGCGAGCTGGCCGGCCATCACGTGGTCGACCTCGAGGCGACCCATCCCTCCCTGGAGGAGGTCTTCCTCGGCTACTACGACGAGGGAGGGGACGCGTGAGCCAGGTCCGCGCCCTCGCCGGCACCCACTTCTCCGACCGCCGCCGCTCGCTTCTCGCCTGGGGGTTGCCGCTTGGCCTGATGTCGGCCTTCATCGTCGCGATCTTCCCCTCGGTCGAAGACTCGATCTCGAAAGCCGTCCAGGGCTACCCGCAAGGGCTGAAGGAAGCGTTCGGGATCGGCCAGCTGAGCAACGTCGAGCAGTACCTGCAGGCCGAGATGCTGAGCCTGATCGTGCCGCTGGCGATGGGCTACCTGGCGGTTCGCGCGGTCGCCAGCGGGCTCACCGGCGCCGCCGAAACGGGACGCCTCGACGTCCTCCTCTCGGCCCCGGTCTCGCGCACCCGGCTGGTTGCCGCCGGTTTCCTCGCCACCGCCGTCGAGCTTGCCGCGGTCCTCGTCGTCACCGGCCTGCTGACCGGCATCGGCAGCGTCCTCTCCGGCGCCGGCCTCGACGCCGGCGCGGCGGCGGAAGGCTTCGCCAACGTCTGGCCGCTGGCCCTCCTCTTCGCCGGCTTCGGCACCATCGCCGCCGGCTTCTCGCTGCGCACCAGCGTCGTCACCGGCTCGGTCGCCGGGCTGCTGGTGGCGATGTACGTGATCGACCTCGTCGGCCGCCTCGACCCCGACCTCTCCGGCCTCCGCTACGTCTCCGTCTTCAAGTACTACGGCAACGCGATCGAGGACGGGATCGAACCGCTCGCCTTCGCCGGCGTCACCTTCGCTGCCTGCCTGCTCGCCGCGCTCGGCGCCTGGCTCTTCGAGCGCCGGGACCTGGCGGCCTGAACCGTTAGGCGGTCGCCAGGACCAGGCCCAGCGCGCGCTCGATCTCCGCCATCTTCCCCTCGTCGACTTCACCCACACGGCGCAACAGACGCGAGCGGGCAACGCCGCGGATACCGCGACAGATCACCGCGCTCGGGTTGTCGATGCCGGTCTCGGGACTGAGCTGGGGTCGAAGGGCCGATGGGGGAAGGGAGCTGGAGAGGGGGATGACGACGAGAAGCTCGTGGTCGACGCCGACCAGGAACTCGTCGGCCGAGATCACCACTACAGGCCGGGTCTTCCCCGGCTCGCCCCTGCGCGCCGCGCCCAGCGCCGCCAACCAGATCTCGCCGCGGCGGGGATCAGTCGATTCCATCTTCCAGAGTGCTCTCCCACAGCCTGTACTCAGCCAGCGCCTCGGGGTTGTTCAACTCGGCTTTCGTCGCTTCCCGCTCGGAGCGGTAGGCGTCGGCTCGCTCGGCTCGCTCGGCGAGATCGGTCAGCAGGGCGGAGAGGGAGACGCCGCGATCGCGCGCCCGCGCGGCAAGGCGGTCGCGGGTCTCGCGGGGAACTCGGATCGTGGCGGTCTGGGCCATGTCGCCATAGGGTAGCGCTATCGGTGGGCGCTTATTGGTAGCTAAAGCAGTCGCAGACACCCCCCGCCAAGGCACGGCGCCCGCGAACTCTCCCCCCCGCGCGCAGCAGAACCTCGCTATTTAGAGGGGGATTCGAAGCTCATTAGGCCGAAGGTGGCGCGCACCGTGGGCTTGCCGTGGCGGCTCTCGGCGTCGGCCCCGATCTGCATCAGCCCCTTCAGGCACGACATCAGCAGGTCGCCGGCTTCGCGCCAGCCCTGCTCGTCGAGGTCGAGGCAGAGGTTGCTGAGATGGCGGTCGGTGCGAGCGTCGAAGGTGCCGGCTTCGAAGGCCTCGCGGATCGCCTGGTTGAGGACGTCGAGGCCGGCGACGCTGACCCCGTTGCGAGCCTCCTCTGGCAGCTTCTCCCAGAAGTCCTCGTTCAGGTAGGGCTTAACCGTGCCGCGGTAGAAGTGCTCGGTCGCGCCGCGCACCTGCCGTGTTTCGACCAGCTCGATCAGTTCCAGCTCGCGCAGTACCCGCACGTGGTAGGCGACGTAGCCGACCGCCTCCTTCTGTTCGTCGGCAAGTTCACTCGGGCTCGCCACCCGCCGGTTCAGCGCGGTCAGCGCCCGCGCCCGCACTGGATGCGCCAGCGCTTTCAGCAGGATCGAGTCGTTGCCCGTCAGAGACGGGTCGGGTTCGATCTCCCGTCTCCCGTTTTCATCCCGTTTCATCGCCCGTGGCCTCCCATGGAGCGGTTAGCGCGTTACCTATTGATCAAGTCTATTCGATTCAAAGTCGCCGGGTCCCGAATTACCCGCGATTTGTGGTCTCCACATAATGGTCCGCAGTGGGCGAGATCCAGATCTTCATCGCGGCGCTGCTGGTCTCGGTGGCGCTGCTCAACGCCGTCGCCAACTGGTGGCAGGTGCCGTACCCGATCGTGCTGGTGCTGGGCGGCCTCGCCCTCGGGCTGATGCCGGGGATTCCGGACATCACCCTCGAGCCGGACCTCGTCCTGCTCATCTTCCTGCCGCCGCTGCTCTACTCGAACGCCTTCTTCTCCGACCTCAACGCGCTGCGCACCGACGCCCGGGCGATCACCCTGCTCTCGACCGGCCTGGTCTTGACCACCGCGCTCGTCGTCGGCGCTGCCGCCCACCTCGCCTTCGACCTGCCTTGGGCGGTCTCGATCGCCCTCGGCGCGATCGTCGCCCCGACCGACCCGGTCGCCGCCACCGCGATCCTCAGCCGCCTCGGCGTCCCCCGCCGCATCGCCAACGTGCTCGAGGGCGAGAGCCTGGTCAACGACGCGACCGCGCTGGTGATCTACAAGGTCGCCCTCGTCGCCGCGGTCGGCAGCAGCTTCTCGGTCGCCGAGGCGGGCGGCCGCTTTCTCCTCGCCGCCGGCGGCGGGATCGCGATCGGCCTGCTGGCCGGCTACCTGATCGCCGCCATCCGCCGCCGCGTCGACGACCCCACCACCGAGGTGACGATCTCCCTCTTCACCGGCTACGCGGCCTTCCTCCCTGCCGACGAGATCGGCGCCTCCGGGGTGCTCGCCGCGGTCACCTGCGGCATCTACGTCGGCTGGCGGGCGCCGGAACTGATCTCGCCGGCGACGCGGCTGCAGTCCTATTCGGTCTGGGAAATCCTCGTCTTCCTGATCAACGCGACCCTCTTCATCCTCATCGGCCTGCAGCTGCCGGTGATTGTCGACGGCCTGCGGGAGTCCGGGATCAACGCCGGCGAGGCGTTCCGCGACGCCGCCTTGGTCAGCGCCCTGGTGATCGCGGTCCGCTTCGCCTGGGTCTTCGGCTCGACGGCGCTGATCCGCCTGCTCGACCGCCGCCCCGCGCAGCGGGACCGCCGCGCCCCGGCCCGGGCAAGGACGATCGTCGCCTGGTCGGGCATGCGCGGCGCCGTCTCCCTGGCGGCGGCGCTGGCGTTGCCGCTGACCACCGACGCCGGCGAAGCGCTGCCGGGCCGCGACCTGATCCTCTTCCTCACCTTCGCCGTCATCCTCGTCACCCTGGTCGGCCAGGGCCTGACCCTGCCGGCGCTGATCCGCCGCCTCGGCGTCCAGGAGGACGGGACCGAGGAGGAGCACGAGGAGCTGCGCGCCCGGCTCCACGCCGCCGGGGCCGCGCTCGAGCGCCTCGACGAGCTGGCGCTGGAGGAATGGACCCAGGAAGACACGATCACCCGGGTCCGCGGCCTCTACGAGTTCCGCCGACGCCGCTTCAAGGTCCGCGCCGGGAAGATCGACGACGAGGATGGGATCGAGGACCGCTCACTCGCCTACCAGCGGCTGATGCACGAGCTCTTCACGGCTCAGCGCCGGGCGCTGGTCGAGCTGCGCGACGACGGCCGCATCTCGGCCGAGGTGATGCGCCGGGTGGAGCGCGAGTTGGACCTCGAGGAGGAGCGGCTGGAGGTCTAGGGCCGGTCGCTCAGGGGGTGGGCGCCGGGACCTGGGAGGCCATCTGGGTATAGCCGGCGGCGCTGGGGTGGATGCCGGTGTCGCCGTTGATCACCCACGGTTCGCCGCCCCCCGCCGGGCCCGAGCAGAAGGAGAGGATGTGGCTCTCCAGCTCGTCCTGGGTCCCGGTCGACTGGACGCTGGGGCCGTCGACGGGATAGATGCGGCAGGTGTGGCGCGAGGGGTAGACCGGCGAGATGTCGATGCCGACGTTGAAGTGCGGCGGCGTCACCACCACCAGCCGGCTGCTGCCGACTTCGGCCGCGGTCGAGGCGATTTCCAGGTTCAGCAGCTTGCCCATCACCGCGATCTCAGTCGAGCTGTAGGCGAGCGCGCTCCAGGGGATCGAGAGGTGGTACTGCATGAGGAAGATCGTCGCCTGCGTCTTGGCGACCAGCTCCGAGTAGACGCTGCGCAGGTATTTCCGCAGTTCGACCTTGGCGAATTCTTCCCGCACGCAGGCTTCGAATTCCGGCAGTTCCGATTCGACCGCGCACTCCATGTTCCGCAGCCCGAAGAGGACGTTGGAGAGCAGCGGGTTGGCGCCGAGGGTGAGCAGGACGTAGTCGGGGTCTTCGGCCTCGATCTTTTCGGTGAGGAAGTGGAATTCGCCTTCCGCCCCCCAGTTCTTCGGTTCCGAGCCGCTGATCGCGTAGTTCTTGTAGTTGGTGATGCCGTACTCGTCCGCCCACTGCGCCGCCCAGGAGATTTTGTTCGAGAGGCCGTAGTCGGGGGCGTATTCGACCGGACCTTCCTCGGTTTCTTCGTTCAGCGAATTCGAGGAGCAGGCGTCGTTGAACTTCTTCGCCGCCGGGCGGCAGTCGAGCAGTTCTTCGAAGACCATCTTCTTACCGCTCGCGAAGTAGCCGAAGCCGGCGGTGACCGAGTCGCCGAGGGCGCGGACGACGAGGCCGCTGGGAGCGCCGACGGTGGCCCGCGTGTGGAGGTGCAGCCCGTGCGCGACCAGCTCGATCTCGTCCGTGCCGCGGAAGCCCTTCGGCGCCGTGTAGATCAGTCGCCCGTGGCGGACGCGTGCATGGCCCTGGCTGCTCTTGTCCACCGCTCGCCAGCTCATCTTCCGATCGCAGACCGGCAGCGGCAGCGAGACCCGCGCCCCGCGCTTCAGCCGCAGGTGGGGGACGCTGCTGCAGAGCGGCTTGCCGTGCGCGCCGGTCGGCGGCCTGCCGGTATAGGCGTCCGCCGAGCGCAGCTCCGGCTTGCCGTCCTCGTCGACGTCGAGGGTGGCGCCGGCGATCACCTGGACCCAGGCGCCCTGCCGTAGCTGTCGGCTGAGGTCTGCGTCAAGGCCCACTTTGTGGACGAAGGTGAAGCTGTGGCGACGGTCGGGCCGGCGGGTCTTGCCGCTGCTCAGCCGTTCGTGCAGGACCCAGGAGCGGATCACGCGTTCGTCCCTGCCTTCGACGAGGGAGACCCGGGTCTTCACCACCCGGCCCGCCAGCTGGATCGGGTAGCGGACCGGCGCCAGGATCGAGGCGAGCCCGTTGGCCGAGGTGCCGATCCCCGGTTTTCCGACGTCGACGCCGGGCGGCGGTGCGACCCGCGCTTGTGCGGCGGTCGCCGAGACCAGCAGCGCACAGGCGACCACGGCGGCGAAGAGAAAGCGGCGGCTCACGCGCCACATGATTACGGCTTGCCCCGCTGGTAGAGCCAGCGCTGGAAGAGAGGATCGAGGTCGCGGCCGGAGAGCTGCTCGGCCAGCGCCGTGAACTCGCCGATGTTGGCGCTCCCGTGGCGGTGGCTCGTCGTCCAGCGGCGCAGCAACCGCAGCATCGTCTTCGTCCCGATCTTCTGCCGCAGCGCCTGCAGGGCCATCCCGCCACGCACGTAGATCGAGGGGCCGAAGAGGTTCTTCGGGCTGCCGGGCCGCGCCGAGGGCGGGTTCCAGAAGCGCTCGTTCGAGGCCGGCACCCGGTAGAGGCGGGCGAAGATCGCGTGGGCGCTGCGGCCGCCGTGGCGCTCGGCGTAGTACCACTCGCTCCAGGTCGCGAAGCCCTCGTTGAGCCAGATCTGCGGCCAGCGCTGCAGCCCGACCGAGTCGCCGAACCACTGGTGCGCGGTCTCGTGCACGACCGTGGTCAGGTCGGGGACGAAGGCGTAGATCGGCCGGCTCTGGGTCTCCAGCGCGTAGCCCAGCGCCGGCGCGAAGTCGACCGCCGAGCCGGCCGAGTCGAACGGATAGGCGCCGTAGATGCCGGAGAGGAAGTGGACGATCTCCGGTAATTTCGCCAGTGGCCTGCGCGACGCCGACAGCCGGGGGTCGATCAGCGTCCAGGCAGGAAGGCGGCCGACCCGGCTTTTGACGATCTCGCCGCGGCCGATGTTGAGCAGCGCCAGGTAGGTGCTCATCGGCCCTGGTTCGACCCAGGTGTAGCGGACCCGGTTGCCGCTGCGCACCACCCGTCCCTGGCGGCCGTTGGCGACCGCCCGCAGGCCCGCCGGCACGGTGACGTGGAACTCGAAGCTCGCCTTGTCCCAGGGGACGTTGTTGCAGGGGATCCAGGCCGCGGTCCCCTGCGGCTCGCCGACCGCGATGACCCCGTCGTCGGTCCGGTACCAGCCCTCCTCGGAGCCGTCGGGGTCGATCACCTTCGGCGGCCTGCCGCGGTAGCTGACGGTGGCGGTGAACGTTTTCCCCTTGGCGATCGTCTCCTCGGCGAAGTAGATCCCCAGCTTGGCGCCTTCCCGTTCGAAGTTGACCGGCCGGCCTCCGACCTCGACCCGCGTCACCCGCGGCCCGAGGAAGTCGAAGGAGACGAAGCCCCCGATCTTCCGCAGGGCGGTGGCGGTGATCCGGACCGTGGCCTGGACCCGGCCGCCCTGCGCGGGTTCGTAGGCGAGCCGGACGCCGTAGTCGGAGACGTCGTAGTCGTGGCTGCCGGCCTTGGGGAAGAACGGTTCCCTCGGCGCGGCCACCGCCGTGCCCGCCGTGCAGAGCAGCGACCCGAGAAGGCAGAGGAGGAGGCTGAGCCGGGTAGCGCGCAAGAATCGATCCTATGCCGAAGCGCAAGCGGGAACTGGAGGAGTACGAGCGCAAGCGGGACTTCGAGAAGACCGCCGAGCCGGCGCCGAAACGGCGGCGCAAGAAGAAGGGCAAGCCGCGCTTCGTCGTCCAGGAACACAGCGCCCGCCGCCTGCACTGGGACCTGCGGCTCGAGCACGACGGCGTCGCCGCCTCCTGGGCGATCCCCAACGGGATTCCCGAGGACCCCGCGGAAAACCGCAAGGCGGTCCGCACCGAGGACCACCCGCTCGAGTACCTGGAGTGGGAGGGGGAGATCCCGGCCGGCGAGTACGGCGCCGGGACGATGGCGATCTGGGACTCCGGCACCTACGAGCTGGAGAAGTGGGAGCCGGAGAAAGTGATGCTCGATTTCGAAGGCGGGCGCCTGCGGGGCCGCTACGCGCTCTTCCGCGCCGGCAAGAGCGAGAAGGACTGGATGATCCACCGGATCGACCCGCCCTCCCGCCAGCGCGACCCGTTCCCGGAGGACGTGGTGCCGATGTTGGCGCGGCTCTCGGCCCTGCCCAAGGACGACTCCGGCTGGGCGGTCGAGGTGAAGTGGGACGGGGTGCGGGCGATCGCCTACTGCCGTCCCGGCCGGGTGAAGCTGCAGACCCGCAACCTCAACGACGTCAGCGCCCAGTACCCCGAGGTCCGGCGCCTCGCCCGCCGGCTGGGCTCGGTCGACGCCGTCCTCGACGGCGAGCTGGTCGTCTTCGACGAGCAGGGGAGGCCCAGCTTCGAGCTGCTGCAGCAGCGGATCCACCAGACCGACGACAGCGTCGTCCGGCGGCGGATGAAGTCCCATCCCGTCGTCTACGTCATCTTCGACCTCCTCTACTTCGACGGCTACGATCTCACCGGCCTCCCCTACGAGCGCCGCCGCGAGCTGCTCGACCAGCTGGAGCTGGAGGGCGAGAGCTGGCAGACGCCCGGCTACTCGGTCGGCCGCGCCGAGGAGCTGCTGGCGGCGAGTCGGGAGCAGGGCCTGGAGGGAATGGTCCTCAAGCGCCTCGACAGCGCCTATGCCCCCGGTAAGCGCACGGGAGAGTGGCTGAAGGTGAAGAACACCCTGCGCCAGGAGCTGGTGATCGGCGGCTGGACCCCGGGCGAAGGTCGGCGCAAGCACCACCTTGGCGCGCTGCTGGTCGGCTACTACGAGGGCGAGGGGGACGAGCGGGTGCTGCGCTACGGCGGCAAAGTCGGGACCGGGTTCAAGGCCGCCGACCTGACCGAGATGAACAAGCGCCTGGCGCCGCTGGAGCGCAAGACGAGCCCCTTCGAGGCGGGGCCGAAGCCGCCGAAGAACGCCATCTTCGCCGACCCTCACCTGGTCGCCGAGTTCGAGTTCCGCGAGCTGACCGCGGAAGGGATCCTCCGCCACGCCGCCTACAAAGGCCTGCGCGAGGACAAGCCGGCGGCGGAGGTGGAGCTGGAGCGCCCGGACTCCGGTTAGAAGCGTCCGCGAATCGGGCACCAAGCCCCGTATGGAGACCGGCGCGGTCAGACGCGACTACAAGCCCGAGGGCGCGGCGGCGAAGACCGGCACCCTCGCCACCCTGAAGCGGACCCTGACCGAGTTCCAGGAGGACAACCTCAGCGACTGGGCGGCGGCCCTCACCTATTACGGCCTGCTGGCGCTGTTCCCGGCGCTGATCGCGATGGTCTCGCTGATCGGGATCTTCGGCGATCCCCAGGCCACCACCGGGACCCTGACCGAAATCATCGAAGAAATCGGTCCCGCCTCGGCCTCCGAAACCTTCAAGGGCCCGATCGAATCGATCGTCGACAACCGCAGCGCCGCCGGCCTGGCTTTCGTCATCGGGCTGGCGCTGGCGCTCTGGTCGGCCTCGGGCTACGTCGGCGCCTTCACCCGCGCCTCGAACATCATCTACGAGACCCCCGAGGGCCGCCCCTTCTGGAAGCTGCGGCCGCTGCAGATCGCCGTCACCCTGGCGATGATCGTGATGATGGCGCTGCTCGCCATCGGCCTCGTCCTCACCGGCCCGGTGGTTTCGGCGATCGCCGGCCCCGTCGGCCTCAGCGGCACCGCCGTCGACATCTGGAACGTCGCCAAGTGGCCGGTGATGGCGGCGATCTTCATCCTCATGGTCGACGTCCTCTACTACGCGACGCCGAACGTGAAGATCCGCGGCTTCAGATGGGTGACGCCCGGGGCGCTGGTCGCGATCGTCGTCTGGGCGATCGCCTCGGCGGCGTTCGCCTTCTACGTTTCCAACTTCAGCTCCTACGACAAGACCTACGGCACCCTTGCCGGCCTCGTCGTGCTGCTGCTCTGGTTCTGGATCACCAACCTTGCGATCCTCTTCGGCCACCAGATGAACGCCGAGCGCGAGCGCAGCGTCGAGATCGAAGAAGGCCTGCCGCGGGCCGAGAAGGAGATCCAGCTCGAGCCGCGCGACGAGCCGAAGGACGAGAAGACCACCTAACGATGGAGGCAGCTACGCAATGAAGATCATCTTCGCTCCGATCAGCATCGTCCTCGGCCTGATCGCCGGGCTCGTCGGCAAGAAGATCTTCGAACAGATCTGGGGGCTGATCGACGAACAGGAGCCGCCGAAGCCCGAGCACCGCGAATTCTCCTGGCCGAAGCTGGTCGGCGCTCTGATCTTGGAGGGGGCGATCTTCCGCCTCGTCAAAGGGCTGGTCGACCACGGCACCCGCAAATCCTTCGCCGGCCTGACCGGCTCCTGGCCGGGAGAGGAGGCTCCGGAACCGGAGTGAGATCTGCCTCCTCTGGGTAGCTAGTGGACTGCACCAGTCGTCCACAGGGAACCGACAACGGAGGAGCAGATGAACACCAGAGCAGACAGAGGATCCGGCATCGGCGGGATTTCGCTGGGCGGCATCCTCGTCATCATCGGGATCGTGCTGATGATCGTCTGGAGCTTCGTGATCGGGCTGATCGTCGTCCTGATCGGATTGATCGCATTCGGCGGCTTCGCCCGCGGCAAGTGGTACTGACCGCGTAGCCGGCCCCGCTGTGGCGACGAGCCCCGGTAAGGTCTTCGGGCCTTGCCGGGTGCACTGTCGCGAACCGCTCGCATCGCCTGGATCGCCGCCGCGGCGCTCGCGATCTTCGTCGCCTGGGTAGCGCTCAACGCGGTCAACACCGGCCTCACGTTCTTCTACTCGGTCCCGGTGGGGCTAGCCGCCTGGTGGTTCGGGGGACGGGCGGCGCTGGCGGTGGCGGGGCTCTGCCTCGTCCTCTATGCCATCGGCTCCGCGATCCACCCGATCCCGGAATACCTCCTCGGCTTCTTCATCCGCGCCGTCTTCTTCCTCGTCGTCGCAGGGGTGGTCACCTGGATCGCGGCGCGGCTGCGGGCGCTCGCGCACTCGGCCGAGGAACTCGAGGCGATTCGGGCGGCGCTGACCCCGACCGATCTGCCGGACCTGCCCGGGGTCGACGCCGGCGCCGCCTTCGTCCCCTCCGAACTCGGAGTCTCGGGCGACTTCTACCTGCTGACCACCGGGCCCGACGGCTCGACGGTCGCGGTCGTCGGCGACGTCGTCGGCCACGGCCCGGCGGCCGCGAGGCTGGCGACCTTCATCCGCGCCCGCTTCGCCGCCTTCGCCGCCAACACCAGCGACCCGGCGGAACTGCTGACGATGGCGAGCGCGGCCCTGGCCGACCGCCCGGGCCGCCAGGACCAGCTGGTCAGCGCGGTCTGCGTGCGCCTGCTGCCCGGCAACGACGCGATCTGCTGGGCGCGGGCGGGCCACCCGGCGCCGCTGCGGCTGCCGCAGCTGGACGAGCTCGACGCCGACGGCTCGACTTTCTTGCTCGGCACCGACGAGCCCCTGCGGCTGGAGAACACCGAAAGCTCGCTCGGTGGCGGCGAGGGGTTGCTGGTCTACACCGACGGCGCGACCGACGTCCGCCGCGGCCGCCAGATGCTCGGCCTCGAGGGGTTGACGCGGATGCTGGCGCCGCTGTCGGGGCTGGGGTCGCGGACGATCGCCGCCGAGGTCGAAGGGGAGATCCTCGCCTGGGCCGACCGGCCGATCCGCGACGACCTCTGCCTCGTGGTGCTGAAGCCGAGACCGGCGTGATCTTCGCCGTCACCAACCGCGTCCCGGAGCCGGCGCTGGCGCTGCTGCGGGAGGCGGGGGAGGTGCGGCTCGACGAGCGCGCGCAGGCGATCCCGCGAGCCGACCTGCTGGCCTTGGC
>Ga0164301_10000090_pt1 | contig 21809 bp, 25 predicted proteins | sample Whisoiple_231_MG_FD_109711 | JGI IMG/M metagenome (GOLD analysis project Ga0164301, IMG submission 109711) | Unamended control soil microbial communities from upstate New York, USA - Whitman soil sample_231_MG | ecosystem: Environmental > Terrestrial > Soil > Agricultural land ... | reverse complement strand
GAGCGGGCCGAGACTGCGGCGCAGGAAGGGGAAGGAGGTGATTAACCCGACGCGGCGGGCGAAGTCCACGATCAGCACATAGAAGCGCCGCAGCCGGTCCTCGACGTGGAAGCCGAAGACGGCGCGCAAGATCACAGCCAGGGTGATCCGCTGGGTGTGGGGGCGCAGGGCGAAGGGCTCAGCGACCGGCCAGCTCTCCATCTCGCGACGGGTCATCTCGACGATCAGCTCGCCGTAGCGCTGGATCCGCTCGCCGTGGAACGGCGGCAGCAGCAGTTTGCGCTGGCGCATGTGGGGCTCGTCGTCGAGGGTGAGGACCGAGTGGGGGCCGAGCGCCGGCTCCAGCACCGTCGCGTTGGCTTCGCCGGCGTGGAAGACGGCGGGCGGGCCGGTGAAGACCTCTTTGACGAGGTCGGGATGGGCGACGTAGACGACGCGGCCGAAGAAGGGGAAGCGGACGGCGAAGATGTCCCCGTAGCGCCGCTGCCGCGCGGTGAGGAACCCGAGCGGGTCGCGGGCGTAGCTGATCGCCTGGGCGACGGCGGGAGCGCGCGAGCCCGGCAGCTCGCGCCGGGCGCGGGCGGCCTGGGGCCGGGGGAGGGTCGCCTGCTCCATCGTCCCTACCTTAGAGAAAACTGGCTGCCCAGCCAAACAGCCCGAACTGCATCAACTTCTACACCCAGCAGAAGTAGAAGTTGATGCAGTTAGGGGTGGGGGAGGTCAGAAGACGATCGTGCGGTCGCCGTCGAGGAGGACGCGGTCGTCGAGGTGGGCCATCACCGCGCGGGCGAGGACGAGGCGCTCGACGTCGCGGCCGAGGCGGACCATGTCGGTGACCTCGTCGCGGTGGTCGACGCGGGTCACGTCCTGGGCGATGATCGGGCCGGCGTCGAGCTCGGCGGTGACGTAGTGGGCGGTGGCGCCGATCAGCTTGACGCCGCGCTCGTAGGCGCGGTGGTAGGGGTCGGCGCCGACGAAGGCCGGCAGGAAGCTGTGGTGGATGTTGATCGCCGGCGCGGCGAGGGCGGCGAGGAAGTCCGGCGAGAGGATCTGCATGTAGCGGGCGAGGACGAGGAGGTCGACGCCCTTCAGCAGCTCCAGCGCCCGCCGCTCGCACTCGGCCTTGTGGGCGGGGTCGACCGGCAGATGGTGGAAGGGCAGGCCGACCGCTTCGACCTGGGCGGCGTGGTCGGAGTGGTTGGAGACGACGGTGACCAGCTCGCCGCCGAGGTCGCCGTTGCGCCAGCGCCAGAGCAGGTCGGAGAGGCAGTGGTCCTCGCGGCTGACCATCACCGCCACCCGCTTCGTCCGGCCGCTCTCGTGGAACTCGTAATCCATCGCAAAGGGCTCGCCGATCTCCCGCGCGAAGCGCACCTCAAGTGCCTCGCGCTCGCCGTCGGGCAGGCGGTCGAAGACCATCCGCATGAAGAAGCGGCCCTCGGCGCTGGAGTGCTGGTCGACGTCGACGATGTTGAGCCCGGACTCGGCGAGGAAGCCGCTGACGCGGGCGATCAGACCCGGCTGGTCGGGGCAGGCGAGCAGCAGGCGCGAGGTCGGCGCGTCTCCCATCCGCCGATGATCGCGGATAGGCTGCCGCCGATGCGGATCGGCGCGATTCCCGACAGCCTGGTGGAGCGGCTGGGGCTGCTGCTCGGCAAGGTGCCGACGCCGGTCGGCGAGTCGCTCTTCGCGATGCCGGTGGCGCGCTCGCTCCAGGTGGCGCAGCGGACCGGGATCCTCGGCGCGCTGGCCGAGGGGCCGCGCGACCCGGCGGAGCTGGCCGAGCACCTCGGCCTGCAGGCGACGGGGACGAGCAGGGTCCTCGACGTGATCGCCACCCTTGGTCACGTCAAGCAGAACCCCGACGGGACCTACGAGATGACCGCCAGCGGCCACCGCTGGCTCGACCCCGCCTCGGACACCTACATCGGCGACTTCCTCGCCGACACCGCCCACTACTGGGAGTGGTACGCGGGGTTGGAGGACCTGGTCCGCGACGGCAAGCACGTCGAGCTGCACGAGAAAGCGCCCGACGACCCCTACTGGCAGTCCTACATCCGCGGCCAGTACCAGATGGCCCGCCTCTCCAGCGCCGAGGTGGCGAAGGCGATTCCTCTCGCCAAGGGCGCGCACCAGCTGCTCGACGTCGCTGGCGCCCACGGCGAGTTCTCGATGGCGCTCTGCCGCCGGCACGAGGGGCTGCGGGCGACGATCGTCGACCTGCCGGGAAGCGCCCGCGTCGGGGAGGAGATCGTCGCCGAGAACGGGATGAGCGACCGCGTCCGCCACCTCGTCGGCGACATGTTCGAGGTCGACTACGACGGTCACTACGACGGCGCCCTCTGCTTCAACATCATCCACCACCTCTCGCCGGAGCAGACCCGGGCTCTCTTCGCCCGCATCCGCGCGGCCCTGCGGCCCGGCGCGCCGCTCTGCGTCCTCGACCTCTACGACCGCCCCGGCGGCCAGCGCGCCAACCTCGCCTCGATCCTCGGCCTCTTCTTCCACCTGACCTCGGGTGCCGACACCTATACGACCGACGAGGTCTCCCGCTGGATGGGAGAGAGCGGCTACGGCAGCGTCGATGTCAAGTCCTTCCGGACGCTGCCCGACCTGCGGCTCCTGATCGCCAAAGCGGCCTGACGGACGCAAGTTCTCGATCAGTTTCGCCGGGGCAGCAGGAGTTTCACGCCTGAGCTAGTGCGGATCGGTGCGAGCTCTGGACCATCTGTGACGGCCCCCACACATGAGAGCGGCCTTAACCCTCACGGTTTTGCGCTTGCTCACAAAACGCAAACAATTCACCGCGATCTTGCTCATCCTTCTCGCCTTCCCGGCCGCCGCCCTGGCCGCCGGCGGAGGGGAGGCGAAGACCGGGCCGAGCATCGGCCAGGCCGAGGTGGCGCCGCTGCAGCGGCTGCAGCGGCCGGCCAATCGCTTCCGCCACATCGTCAAGACGATCGCCGCCGACATCAAAGCCGACGAACGCGCGGCCGCGCAGCGGCGCGAGCGCGCCGCCGAGGAGCGGTTCGCTTCGCTGGGCGTCTCGATGGCGACGCTGGAATCGATCGCCTCCTGCGAGTCCGGCGGCGACCCGACCGCGGTCTCCTCTGACGGGACCTACCGCGGCAAATACCAGTTCGATTACGGCACCTGGGCCTCGATGGGCGGCAGCGGCGACCCCGCCGCGGCTCCGGAGTCCGAGCAGGACTACCGCGCCGCGATGCTCTACGCGTCCTCCGGCTCCAGCCCCTGGCCGATCTGCGGCTGAAGACCGCAATCGGCGTTCGTCCTTTCCTGGGCATATGCCCAGGAAAGGACGAACGCCGAGGGCGCGCGTACGATGCGCGCGATGGTTGAGGAGCCGAACGAGCCGGTAGGCGGCGGCGAGGAGCAGGTTCCGGCTCCCGATCCCCAGGGGCCGACGCGGAAGCCGCCGAAGGAGGCGGTCGCGGAGGCGCGGGTGCGGGCGCCGACGCGCGGCAATCGCAAGCTCGAGACCTTCCTCGACGCCGTCAACGGCGACGACCAGGTGCGCGCCTGGTGGTACATGACCCAGGTCCACGCCGAGCGGCTGGGGATGTCGGACCACTCCTGGGTCCACATGCAGATCGTCCTCAACATCGCCCTGCGGCTGCTGCGGCTGCTGGTCCGGGCCGGGGTCGAGCCGGCGATGGTCGCCGACCACGGGATGCGCGACCGCGACGCCGAGGTGGTGGTCGCCGGCGGCGCCCTCCTCCACGACACCGGGATGTCGATCCACCGCGTCGACCACGAGGCCTACTCGCTCTTCCTCGCCAACTCGGCGCTGCAGCGGCTGCTCGCCGACGCCTACAAGGAGCCGGAGCGGACCGTTGTCGCCTCGGAGATCCTGCACGCGATCATCGGCCACCGCCGCCGCGGCGAGCCCTACACGCTGGAGGCCGGCGTCGTCCGCGTCGCCGACGCGCTCGACATGGCCCAGGGCCGCACCCGGCTGCCGCTGGAGTCCGGCCACGAGGGCATCCACTCGATCTCCGCCGCCGCCGTCGACGAGGTCCGGATCTCCGCCGGCGAGGAGCGCCCGGTGAAGATCGAGATCCAGCTCAACAACTCCGCCGGGATCTTCCAGGTCGACGACCTGCTGGCGACCAAGATCCGCGACACCCCCCTGGAGGGCAAAGTCGAAGTCGTCGCCAAGGTCGAGGGCGAGACCGAGAAACGCCTGCTCTCCGGCTTCCGGCTCTCCTAAAAGCGCCGGCTTAGCCGGCGGCGTCGAGCTCGGCGACCAGCGCCTGCACCCGGCGCTCGATCTCGTCGCGCGTTTCGCGGACCGCCTCCAGCGACTGGCCCTTCGGGTCCTCTAGATCCCAGTCGAGATAGCGCTTGCCGGGGATGTAAGGACACTCGTCGCCGCAGCCCATCGTCACCACCACGTCGGCCCATTCGGCGTCGGCCTGGCTGAGCTTGCGCGGCTGGCGGTCGCCGAGGTCGATCCCGAGCTCGGCCATCGCCTCGACCACCTCCGGATGGACGCGCTCGGCGGGGGTGGTCCCGGCGGAGCGCGCCTGGTGGCGCTCGCCGGCGGCGCGGCGGAAGAGCGCCTCGCTGATCTGGGAGCGGCCGGCGTTGTGGAGGCAGACGAAGAGGGCGCGGGCCATCAGGCGGCCTCGGTCGCGGTCCCGGTTGGGTGCTCCCCGCGGACGAGCTGGTAGGCCAGCGCGCCGAGCGCCGCGCCGAGCGGCGGCGCCAGGAGGTAGATCCAGAGGTCGTGCAGTTCGCCGGAGACCAGCGCCGGCCCGAGCGAGCGGGCGGGGTTCATCGACGCTCCCGTGACCGGGCCGCCGAACAGGGCGTCGAGGCCGACGGTGCCGCCGATCGCGATCGCCGCCGCCGCGCCGACCGCGCGGGTGTCGGTGGCGACGGCCATGATCACGAACATCAGGAAGGCGGTCAGCACCATCTCGTAGACGAAGGCGCTGCCGGCGCCGACGCTGGGCAGGGTCGTCCCGAGGTCGGCCGGCTGGCTCGGCCAGACCGCGGCGAGGAGCGCCGCTGCGGCGAGGGCGCCGGCGACCTGGGCGGCGAGGTAGGCGAGGGTCTCGCCGCGGGGGAAGTGCCGGGTGAGCGCGAAGGCGAGGGTCACCGCCGGATTCAGGTGGGCGCCGGAGAGGTGACCGGTCGCGTAGACCATCGCCATCACCACCAGGCCGAAGGCGAGCGCGATGCCGAGGGCGCCGAGCGTGCCGGGGTTTTCGGTCTCTGCGACGATCGCGCCGCAGCCGGCGAAGACGAGGGCGAAGACGCCGATGCCCTCGGCGGCGGCGCGGCGGAGGAGGTCGGGGCGCCCGTCCAGCTCAGCAGGGGGCCGGCGCCGGGGCGAAGACGTCGCGGACCGAGTCGAGAGCGCCGGGGACGAGCGAGAAGTAGCTGCGGGTCCCGCGGCCCTCGCGCTGCACCAGGCCGGCCTCGGCGAGGACCTTGAGGTGGTGGCTGACGGTCGCCTGGGAGAGGCCGAGGAAGGGCTCGAACTCGCAGACGCAGACCGCCTCACCCTCGGCCCGCAGCAGCATGTTCACGATCCGCAGCCGCTGCCGGTCGGCCAGCGCCTTCATCACCGCCTCTAGCTGCGCGGCGCGATCCTCGTCGAGCGAAGAGCCGGCCAGCGGCGTGCAGCAGTTGATCACCGGTAGCTCGGTCATCGGCGGCGAGAGCCTAGCAACTTCATCGACGTTCATCGATGAAAGTGGTCAAAAAAAGGGGCACGGCGTCCGGCTAGTTGTAGCGCGCCAGATCCGCCTTGCGCTGTTCTTTGCGCTTGTCGAGCCGGTTCTGGATCAGCGAGAGGACGATCACCAGGGCGGCGAAGAAGGCGATCACGCCGAAGCAGAAGAAGGTCACCGTCTTGTCGGTGGTGGGGCCGGCGAGGCCGACGCCCTCGTCGGCCAGGGCGGCCGGGGCGGCGAGCAGCATCAGGGCCCAGATCGAGAGCAGGGCTGCGACGGAGCGCTTCACGGGCGGGAATCTAGCGCACCGAGGGGCGTTGCCGTTCGCTCTTCAGGTCCCGTCCGGGTCATGCGGATAGCCTCCCGCCGCGATGAGCACTCTGGAAGCGATCGTCCTCGGCTTCGTCCAGGGGCTGACGGAGTTCCTGCCGATCTCCTCCTCCGGCCACCTGCGGATCGTCCCCGCCCTGCTCGGCTGGGAAGACCCCGGCGCGGGATTTACCGCGGTGATCCAGCTGGGGACGATGGCGGCGGTGCTGATCTACTTCCGCGCCGACCTCTGGCGGATCGCCTCGGCCTGGCTGCGCGACCTGCGGACGCCGATACCCAGAGCATCAAAAGACGCGCGGCTCGGCTGGTTCATCCTCCTCGGCACGATCCCGATCTGCGTCTTCGGCTTCATCTTCAAGGACCAGATCGAGTCGGGTGCCCGCGACCTCTACCTGATCGGTTCGGCGCTGATCCTCTTCTCCTTCGTGATGCTCGCCGCCGAGCACTACGGCACTCGCCGCCGCCATCTCGACGAGATGAGCGGCCGCGACGGGTTCTCGATCGGGATGGCGCAGGTCCTGGCGCTGATTCCCGGGGTCTCCCGCTCCGGGGCGACGATCTCGGCCGGGCTGCTGCGCGGCTTCGACCGGGTCGACGCCGCCCGCTACTCCTTCCTGCTTTCGATCCCGGCGGTCGTCCTCAGCGGCCTCTTCGAGCTGCGCAAGATCGGCGAAGCGGGCGAACCGCCGGTCGGCGCGACGATCGTCGCCACCGTCGTCGCCTTCGTCGCCGGCTACGCCTCGATCGCCTGGCTGCTGCGCTACCTGACCTCCCACTCGCTGCGGATCTTCGTCATCTACCGGGTGGCGCTGGGCTCGCTGGTGCTGATTCTGGCCGCCAGCGGCGCGATCCACTGACCCCGGGGCCCCCGAAGGCCCGGCGCCGCATCCCCGCAATTTCGGCACGGACCTTGATGCACTCGTGAAAATCCTGTGAACGCAGGGGAAACAAACGGATACACGGCCTCCCGGTGTGCATACACTTCCCCTATCCGAATCGCCGTCCTCGACACCGACAGCGGTTTCGTCACCGTCCTCGCCCGCCGTGCAGAGGCGGCCGGTTGGCACCTCAGCCAGAAGACCGGCCCCGTGCCGCCGCGCGACTTGGTGGCGATGAAGCTGAACGCCCTGCTGGTCGACCCGGCCGTGCTGGGCGACGAAGCCTGGGCCTACCTGGAGCGGATCGCCTCGATGCTGCCCGACCTCGGCCTGGTCGTCTGCACCAGTCGCTCCACCGTCGCCCAGCGGGTCCGCGGGCTGCGGCTTGGCGTCGACGACTGGATGACCAAGCCCTGCCATCCAGAGGAGGCGATCGCCCGGCTCGAAGCGGTCTCGCGCCGGCGTCGCCGCGGCCGCCAGGAGCACGAGGCCTCGCCGCTCGCGGTCGGAGAGATGGAGATCCGCCCCGACCGCTTCCAGGCCTTCGTCGGCGACGAGGCCCTCGACCTCACCCGGCGCGAGTTCGAGCTCCTCTACCTGCTCGCCGAGGAACGCGGCCAGGTGCTCGAGCGCGAGCAGATCTACCAGCGGGTCTGGGGCTACGCGATGGCCCACGGCGACCGCTCCGTCGACGTCTTCGTCCGCAAGCTGCGCAAGAAGCTGGAGAGCCTCTCGCCGAGCTGGACATACATCCACACCCACTTCGGGATCGGCTACCGCTTCGACCCCGAACCGGCCGGGATCGTCGCCGCGGAGCTTCACCCGGCGCCCGAGGGCGCGCCCGCGGCCGAGCCGCAACCCGCGGCTGATTCACAAGCCGTTCACAACACCTTCACGCCCGGATAACCGCCGCCACCTCGCTGCTCGCCATGCTCGGGCGCATGGGAAGGCTGGAGATCAAGCCTGAGCAGCACGCGGCGCTCGTCGACGGCCGCCCGCTGAGCCTGACCGTGCGGGAGCTGCAGCTGCTGGTCACCCTCTCGGAGAACCCGCAGCGGATCATGACCCGCGAGGAGCTCTTCGCCCAGGTCTGGGGCGGCAAGCCGCGCAGCGACGACCGCTCGGTCGACGTCTACGTCAGCCGCCTGCGGGCGAAGCTCGGCGACGCCCTGCCGGAAGCGCGCCTGATCCACACCCACAACGGGATCGGCTACCGCTTCGCGCCCGACGCCTGAGCGCTTTCGAGGCGCTTTTACATCTTTTTCACACGCTCGACACAGCCGCGTAACAAGGTGCAGGTAGGCCGCTGCGAGGGTGGCGCCACCTGATGAATCGACCCGAAGGAGAAAGAGTTGACCAGCTCTAAGTGGTTCGTGGTGCTGAGCGCCGCGGTGATCCTCGCGATCGCGGTTGCCGCCTGCGGCAGCAGCAGCGACGAAACGACCGGCGGCAGCGGCGGCGGCAGCGTCTCCGGCGAAATCGCCGGCGCCGGCTCGACCGCCCAGCAGGCGGCGCAGGAAGCCTGGATTGCCGAATTCGAGAACGAAAATTCAGACGTGACCATCTCCTACGATCCGGTCGGGTCCGGTGGCGGTCGCGAACAGTTCATCGCCGGCGGCACCGCATACGCCGGCAGCGACGCCGCTCTCTCGACCGAAGAAGGCGAACTCGAAAAGGCTGAGGCGCGCTGCAAGGCCGGTCAGCTGATCGAGGTCCCGAACTACATCTCGCCGATCGCGATCATCTACAACCTCCCCGGCGTCGAAGACCTCCAGCTCGACCCCGAAACCCTGGCGAAGATCTTCAACCAGGAAATCACCAGCTGGAACGACAAGGCGATCGCCGCCGACAACCCCGGCGCCGAACTGCCCGACACCCGGATCACCCCGGTCAACCGCTCTGACGAGTCGGGGACCACGGAGAATTTCACCGAATACCTCTCCGAGGTCGTGCCCAGCGTCTGGAGCTACGAAGTCAGCGGCGACTGGCCCGTCAAGGGCGGCGAAGCCGCCTCCGGCACCTCCGGCGTCGTCGAAGCCGTCGCCGCCGGCGAAGGCGCGATCGGCTACGCCGACGCCAGCCAGGCCGGCGAACTCGGCATCGCCAAGATCAAAGTCGGCTCCGAATACGCCGAACCGACCCCTGAGGCCGCGGCCAAGGTGCTCGAGGAGTCCCCGCTCGACAAGGAACTGAGCCCGGGCAAGTACACGATCGCCTACAAGCTCGACCGCAAGACGGAATCGGAGGGCACCTATCCGATCGTGCTCACCTCCTACCTGATCGCCTGCACCAAGTACGACTCGGCCGACGAAGCGGCCGCGGTGAAGGCGTACCTGGAATACGTCATCAGCCCCGAAGGGCAGGAACTGGCCGCCGAACAGGCCGGCTCGGCCCCGCTCTCCTCGGCCCTGACGTCGAAGGTGACCCCCGCGATCGAAGCGATCGAAGCCGGTTAGGGGGAGCGTGTCCCAGGTCGACACCACGACCAACGCAGGTCAACTGCTGGCGGCGGCGTCCGGAGGGCGCCGCCGCCTCGGTGATCGCGTCTTCTCCCGTACCGCGGTCGTCGCCGCGGTGACGATCCTGGCCCTGCTGGCCGGGGTCGCGATCTTCCTCATCTCCGAGGGCTACCCGGCCTTCACCGCCGCCGCCTCCGAACTGCCGGAGGGCAAGACCTTCCTCGACTACGTCGCGCCGCTGGCCTTCGGCACGGTGCTGGCCTCGGCGATCGCGGCGCTCGTCGCTGTCCCGCTCGCCGTCGCCGCCGCGCTCTTCATCACCCACATCGCGCCGCCCAAGATCGCCGGCACGCTCGGCTACCTGGTCGACCTGCTGGCGGCGATCCCGAGCATCATCTACGGCCTCTGGGGGATCTTCGTCCTCGGCCCCGCCGCGGTGCCGGTGCTGAAGTGGCTGGAAGAGAAGCTCGGTTGGCTGCCGTTCTTCGAAGGCCCCGCCTCGGCGACCGGGCGGACGATGCTGGTCGCCGGGATCGTCCTCGCGGTGATGATCCTGCCGATCGTCTCGGCGATCGCCCGCGAGGCCTTCGCGCAGACGCCCCGCAAGCTGACCGAAGGCGCGCAGGCCCTCGGCGCGACCCGCTGGGAGACGATCCGGATGACGGTCCTCCCGTTCGGCAAATCCTCGGTGATCAGCGGCGCCATGCTCGGCCTCGGTCGCGCCCTCGGCGAGACGATGGCGGTGACGATCATCCTCTCGGTCTCCGGCGCCGTCACCTTCAACCTGATCGGCCAGGCGAACCCCTCGACGATCGCCGCCAACATCGCCCTCGACTTCCCCGAGTCCTCCGGCCTGGCGATCAACGCCCTGATCGCCACCGGGCTCGTCCTCTTCGCGATCACCCTCGTCACCAACATGGCAGCGCGGGCCGTGATCGCCCGCCAGAACCACGAATAGAGGCGGAGATGGAGAGCGCCAGCGTCACCCACAGCCCCGCTCTAGAGCGCCCCGCCTCGCTGCTCGCCAGCGGCGCCGGCTGGCGCCGGCGCGCCAAGGACCGGCTGATGACGGTGCTGATCGCCGGCGCCTTCGCGCTGGCGATGATCCCGCTGATCTCGCTCGTCTACGAGGTGACCAAGCGCGGCATCCCCGGCCTCAGCCTCGCGTTCTTCACCGAGGACGCCCGCGGCGTGGTCGGCGAGGGCGGCGGCGCCTCCCACGCGATCGTCGGCACCCTGGTGATCACCGGGGTGGCGGCGGCGATCTCGGTCCCGATCGGGATCATGGGCGCGATCTACCTCAACGAGTACGGGCAGGGGCGCCTGCGCCGCGCCCTCACCTTCTTCGTCGACGTGATGACCGGCATCCCCTCGATCGTCGCCGGGCTCTTCGCCTGCGCGCTCTTCGAGCTCTTCTTCGGCCCCGGCATCCGGCTCGGGGTGATGGGCTCGGTGGCGCTTTCGGTGCTGATGATCCCGATCGTGATCCGCTCCGCCGAGGAGGTGCTGAAGATCGTCCCCAACCACCTGCGCGAGGCCGCCTACGCGCTGGGGACGCCGAAGTGGAAGACGATCGTCAAGGTCGTCCTGCCGACCGCCTTCGCCGGCCTCGTCACCGGGGTGATGATCGCGATCGCCCGGATCGTCGGCGAGACGGCGCCGCTGCTGGTGACCACCGGGGTGGTCGACTCGATGAACTCCGACCCGTTCCACGGGCGGATGCAGAACCTCGCCGTCTACGCCTACAACGAGTACCGATCGCCGGGCGTCTTCAAACAGGCGGCCTACGACAAGGCCTGGGCCGCGGCGCTGACTCTGATCGCGATCGTGATGCTGCTGAACGTCGCCGCCCGCCTCGTCTACCGGCGCTACAAAACGGAGATCCGGTGACCCCGGAAGGAAGGAAGTTGAGATCGATGCTGGGAGCCGCGACCAAGCGCAGCGCCGCCGAGGAGGGGAAGCCGACGATGACCGGCCGGCCGGCGGGCAGGACCTCGACCGAGCCCGTTACCGCGACCGGCCGCGGGGCGAAGACGATCGAGGCCCGCGACGTCAACCTCTTCTACGGCGACTTCCACGCGGTCGAGGACGTGACGATGACGATCGCGCCGAACAAGGTGACGGCGCTGATCGGCTCTTCCGGCTGCGGCAAGACGACCTTCCTGCGCTCGCTGAACCGGATGCACGAGCTGACGCCCGGGGCGCGGGTCGACGGCCACGTCTCCCTCGACGGCGAGGACATCTACGGCAAGGGCGTTGACCCGGTCGAGGTGCGGCGGCTGATCGGGATGGTCTTCCAGCAGCCGAATCCGTTCCCGACGATGTCGATCTACGACAACGTCGCCGCCGGGTTGAACCTCAACTCGCGGCGGGTGCCGAAGTCCCAGAAGGACTCGGTGGTCGAGCGCTCGCTGCGCGGCGCCAACCTCTGGGAGGAGGTCAAGGACCGGCTCGACAAGCCCGGTTCGGGCCTCTCCGGCGGCCAGCAGCAGCGGCTCTGCATCGCCCGCGCGATCGCGGTCGAGCCCGAGGTGCTGCTGATGGACGAGCCCTGCTCGGCCCTGGACCCGCTGGCGACGCTGGCGATCGAGGACCTGATCTCCGAGCTGAAGAACCGCTACACGATCGTGATCGTCACTCACAACATGCAGCAGGCGGCGCGGGCCAGCGACGTCACCGCTTTCTTCAACCTCGACGCGACCGGCAAGCCGGGGCACCTGGTCGAGGTCGGCGCGACCAACGAGATCTTCACCAACCCGACCCAGAAGCAGACCGAGGACTACGTCAGCGGCCGCTTCGGCTGAGACGGGGAGGAGAGGGACGATGCCGGAAATAGCCCGTGCCGGATACCTGGAGGAACTGGCGAGCCTGGAGGCGAGCGCCCTCGGCGGCCTCGACCTGGTCAACATCGCCCTCGGCCGGACGATGGAAGCGGTCGAGAACCAGGACGTCGAGCTGGCGCAGGTGGTGATCGCCGACGACGACCGGATCGACGGCCGCTACCTGGAGGTGCACCAGAGCCTGATTACGCTGCTGGCGACGCAGTCGCCGGTGGCGACCGACCTGCGCCTGATCTCGGCGTTGCTGCACGTGCTGAAGGGGATCGAGCGGATGGGTGACCAGTGCGTCAACGTCTGCAAGGTGATCCCGCTGACCGGCAACTACGCGCCGGTCGACCCGCGGATGGTCGAGCTGATCCTGAAGATGGGGGCCCACACCAGGACCCTGATCGTGCAGGCGAAGCGGGCTTTCGAGGAGCGCGACGTGGAGATGGCTCGGGACCTGGTCCGCCGCGACGACGCCGTCGACGAGCTCAACCGCGAGTGCTTCCACCTGGCGCTGGAGATCGGCGACGACGCCGACCGGCGGGAGTGGGCGATGACGATGCTGCTGGCGGCGCGGGCGATCGAGCGGATCGGGGACAACGCGGTCGACATCGGCGAGCAGGTTGCCTTCGTGGTCACCGGGCTGTTTCGCGAGTTCGAGGACGCGTCGCATCCCTCGTAGGGGAAGGGTCAGGTGGGGGTCCCTGGGAGCACCTCCGCCGCGTGATTGGTCTTTTCGCTGACGCCTCCGGCCGTGGTGGCGCGGCTCCATGCTGAGTACCCAGGGACCCCCACCGGACCCTTCCCTGCGTCAGATCCGGCTCGCTTGGGAACATGTGGGACTTCTGTGACTCTTTGCGCCGCCATAGATATTGGTTCGAACACGACGCGACTTTTGGTTGCGGAGCCTGTGGATGGGCAGTTGAAGAAGGTGATGGAGCAGCGGGCCTATACGCGGATCGGCAAGGCCGTCGATAGCAAGGGTCGGATCTCGGCCGAGAAAGTCGAGGAAGTGGGGGAGGTCGTCGCCACCCAGGTGCGGCTGGCGCGGGAGCTCGGGGCGGAGGAGATCCGCGCTGTCGCCACCGCCGCCGTGCGGGAGGCGCGCAACTGCGAAGAGGTCGCCGAGGCTGTCGGCGGGGCCGCCGGGGTGCCGATCGAGGTCCTGCCCGAGGAGGAGGAGGGACGGCTCTCCTTCATCGGCGCCACCAAGACGCTGGGCCACCCCGCCGAGGGCCTGATCGGCGTCGTCGACATCGGCGGCGGCTCGACCGAGGTGATCCTCGGCACCGTGCCCGACGGCGTTCAGAGTGTCCGCTCATGGCCGGTCGGCTCCGGCAACCTCGCCGACGAGCTGATCTCCTCCGATCCGCCTTCGGCGGCCGAGGTCCGCCGCGCCCGCGACCGCATCGAGGACATCTTCGAGGGAGTCGAGATCGAGCGCCCCGCGCAGGCGGTGGCCGTCGGCGGCTCCGCCACCTCGCTGCGCCGCCTGGTCGGCGCCGTGCTGGAGTACGAGACCCTGGAGCGCGGGATCCGCGTCCTCTGCGGCGACCCGGCCGCCGACGTCGGCCGCCGCTTCGAGCTCGACCCCACCCGCGTCCGCATCCTCCCGACCGGCGTCCTCCTCCTCGAGAAGCTCTCCGACCTCCTCGGCCAGCCCCTGCAGATCGGCAAGGGCGGCCTCCGCGAGGGGGTCATCCTCGACCTCCTCAACGGCAGCATCAACGGCTCGCCGGAGCGGGTTGCGGCTTAGCGATACTCGAGAGCGGCGCGGTGCAGGCCAGCGTAGGCGAGTCTGAGCTCTTCCAATTGCCTCGCCGTTTCCTCCCGCATGCGAAGAATCTTTTCCGCGTCGGCTTGCCTGCACTGCACGAGCTCAAGCGCTCGCTCGAAGTCGAAGACGGTTGAGCCGTCGGCGATCTGCCGAGCCATCTTCCTTTGCTCATCTTCGGTCATGGTTTCGAATCTACCTCTCGCTGCGTATCGTCTTCCTTCGCCGAATGCCTGAAGCTGTCGATTTCGAGTTCGGCTGCGGTTAGGGCTTCGGTCAGGTTGTTCGCAGTCCGCCGAAGCTCCTCGATCCTCACTCGGTTGACCGCCGCGGACCTGTCAGCTTCTTCTGCAAATCTGGCACCACGAGTCGAGATCTCGACCGGAAGACGCCCTACCGCCAACCCTGAGTAGGCGGGAGTGACGATTAGCAGGCAGCCGTAGAAGGCGGCCAAGGCGACCTCTAGTCGGTAGAGGCTCGATTGCCCCAAAGCTACGTCTGGCAGCTCATTAGGCACCGGGGGAAGGATGCAGGCCATCAGAGCAATGGCCAAAGCGACGCCGACCAGGATGCGAACGATCGTGCGTCGGCCTGACATGCCCGATCAAGGTCTGGGAGGAGAGAGTTCTCCCCCTCTTGGAGCCCGGATCTAGCTGCTTGCGTTGAAGAGCGATTCGTCGAAGCCGGTGATCGCCGGTTCGGCGGCGTAGCCGATTCGTTCGAGGGCGAACAGTTCCTCGATCGTCGCCAGCAGCGAGAAGTGGTTGAAGTAGGTCTCGCTCGTCGTGCCCGGTTCGACGAAAGGGGAGAGGAGGAGCAGGCCGACGCGGCCGCCGCCGCCGGTTTCGCGTACCGGGCCGCTCGGGGGCTCCGTCTCGCCGGGATCGGGCAGGTTGGGGAAGGCGGGGTCGATGCAGCAGCCGCTTTCGTCGGGGCTCTCGCCTTCCCGGGGCGCCTGGGCGGCGGTGACGACGATCATGCCGCCGTCCTTGTAGGCCAGCGATTCCTTGATCTCGGCGACGAGCGGTTCGAGCTGCGCTTCGTCGGGGGCGACGTAGGCGAGGGCGGGGAACTTGTCCGCTTTCAGCTTCAGGTCGGCGCTCAGCTGCGGCAGGCCGACGTCGGCTTCGGCGCACTCGGGCGCGTCGACGATCGAGTGGAAGTAGACGAACGGGTTGCGCCAGGTCAGGTAGGTGTCGGTGGCGGTCGGGGCCTGGTTGGGGTCCGAGACCCCGGGGGAGGGATGGCGGCAGGCGGTCGGCGCTCCGGTGCCGGCGCCGTCTTCGATCCCCTGCACGTAGGCCTTCCATTTCAGCCCCGCTTCGGCCAGCTGGCCGGGCAGCGTCTTGGTCGCGGCGGGGTAGACGCAGCCGCTGCCTTCCACCTGGCCTTCGGCCGATTCGGTGCCGGGTGCGAGGTCGGCGTAGCTGGGGCAGTTGGCCGCCGTCTCCGGCGTCGGGCCCTGGCCGCTGAGCAGCGCGATCTGATTCGCCAGCGCCCCTGCGGTGACGGCGAAGTAGTTGGTCAGCAGCTCGCCCTGCTGCGGCAGCTCTTCGCCGAGGTAGCTCGCCTCGGCGGTTTTGCCGGTTTCCTCGACGCCGCCTTCCTTCAGCATCACGACGAAGACGTGTTTCACTTCCGGCAGCCCGGTCGGGAGTTCTTCTTCGACCAGAGGAGCTTCCGGTTCCGGCGCGCCCGGCAGCGGTTCTTCGACCAGCGGCGCTTCGGTCGGGATCGCCGACGGGGTCGCGGTCGGCACCGCCGCTTCTCCGCCGCCGGCTTCGGCTCCGGCCGCGGTCGCGGTGGGTTCGGCCGCGGATTCTTCGGCGGGGGGCACCGGTTCTTCGAGCAGGACCGTCGCGAAACCGGCGTTCTCGGCGGAGCTCTTGGTGACCGAGCCGATCAGCACCCCGAGCGCCAGCATCCCCAGCACGGCGATTGCCAGCGCCCAGGGCGCGGGCAGCGCCTTTTCGTCCTTCGTCTCGGTCACCGGCAACGCGAGTATCGCCGCGCCCCGCGCCCAGGTTGTGAAGATCCTGGGTCCGATTTACAACTCCTAAACATGAGGGGCGGCAGGTCGCCGCGAAGATGCGCTGGTGTCCGACGCCTGCCCCAGCTGCGGATCCTCCCTGCTCCCAGACCAGCGCTACTGCCTCTCCTGCGGGCAGCGGCGCGGGGAGCCGCGGCTGCCGATCATGGACGCGGTCACCTACATGGACGCCAGCAAGCGTCCGCGCCCGGCAGCGACGGCGGCGCCCCCTACGCCGCCGTCGCGCCGGCGCCCCTCCATCTCCGCCAGCTCCTCGCTGGTCGCCGTCGTCGCCACCCTCGTCCTCGCGCTCGGCGTCGGGGTGATGATCGGGCGCTCCGGCGATGGCGGGGCGAGCAACGCCGCCGCGCCGCAGATAATCCGCGTCGGCGGCGGCGAAGCGTCGACGGCAACCGCCTCGACGGCGGGTGGCGCCGGTGCGGCGGCCGGCAAAGGTGGCAAGAAGGCGAACTCGGCGACGGTAAAGAAAGCGAAGGAGAAAGCGGCGACCGGCGCCAGCGGCGCCAGCAAGGCGACCGAAGAAGTCTTCGAACCGGCGCCCGGCGTCAAGATCGCCCCGCCCGAACAGCAGCTCGGCGGCGAATGCGACCCCAGCGTCGCCGGCTGCGGCAGCAACGGCAAGTTCGAAGGGAACTTCTTCGAATGAGCGCCCCCCGCGACGAGGAGCTGGTCGTCGACCTCGAGCGCCGGCGCGAGCAGCTTGCCGCCCGCGTCGCCGAGCTGCAGTGGGACCTCGGCGGCCTCGTCTACGAGATGGCGGTCCGCAACAGCATTGACGTCGAGCTGATCGTCAAGCGCGCGGTGCCCCTGCAGGACGCCGACGCCGAGCTGAGCGAGGTCGAGCGGATCCTGCGGCTGGAAGAGAGCGGCACCGCCGGCACCTGCACCGGCTGCGGCGCTCCCCACTCCAGCGGCGCCACCTTCTGCTGGCAGTGCGGCACGCCGCTGATGGCCCAGGTTTCGGGAGACGAGATCCTCAAGAGGTGAACGGTAGGGAAGGGACGGGTACCCCTCCCTGGGAGCACCTCCGCCGACAGTTTCGCATTCAGCTGCCGCCTCAAAGCTTTTCGGGTCGGCTCCATGCTGAGTACCCAGGGACCCGCTCCACTCGGCGGAGGTGCTCCCAGGGACCCCCACCGACACCCCCATGCAACGACCTTTAGCCGAAGCGACCCGTTACGTAGTCCCTGGTGCGGGGGTCGCGGGGGTCGGAGAAGATCTGGGTGGTGTCGCCGACCTCGATCAGCGTCCCCACCGGCTTCTCGCCGCCGGTCTCGAGGCTGAAGAAGGCGGTGCGGTCGGCGACCCGCGCCGCCTGCTGCATGTTGTGAGTGACGATCACGATCGTGAAGCGGCCTTTGAGGCTGTGCATCAGATCCTCAATTGCCCCGGTCGCGATCGGGTCGAGCGCCGAGGCGGGCTCGTCGAGGAGGAGGACGTCGGGCTCGATCGCGATCGCGCGGGCGATGCAGAGGCGCTGCTGCTGGCCGCCGGAGAGGCCGAGGGCGCTGTCCTTGAGCCGGTCCTTGACCTCGTCCCAGAGGGCGGCGCCGCGCAGGGCCGTCTCTACTCGCTCGTCGAGACCGCGGCGCAGGCCGAGGTTGCGGGGGGCCCAGGCGACGTTGTCGTAGATCGACTTCGGGAAGGGGTTCGGTTTCTGGAAGACCATCCCGATCCGCCGCCGCACCTCGACCTGGTCGACGTTGCCGCCGTAGAGCTCGTGGCCGTGGTAGAGGACGCTTCCCTCGATGCGAAAGCCCGGGACCGAATCGTTCATCCGGTTGAGGCTGCGCAGGAAGGTCGTCTTGCCGCACCCGGAAGGGCCGATCAGGGCGGTGATCTCGCCGCGGCGGATGCCGAGGTTGACCGCGGCCAGGGCCTGCTTGGCGCCGTAGGAGATCGAGACGCCGCGCGCGTCGAAGACGAGCTCGGGCTGGAAGGCGGGCGCCGCCGTCGTCCCGGTGGCGCCGGTCGGCAGCGCAGTGGCGCCGGTCTGGATCCGGACCCGCGAGGGAACGGCCTGGTCGGGAGGGTTCATTGGCTCAGCTTTCGTTTGCTGCGGGCCAGCAGCGCCCGGGCGCCGAGGCTCGCGAAGAGGATGAATGAGACGAGCAGCAGCGACATCCCCCAGGCTTCGTTGAAGCCTTCGGGGTTGCCTTCTTCGGAGAGTTTGTAGATCCACACCGGCACGTTCGGCAGCGCTTCGAAGGGGTTGACGGAGAAGCTTTTCGGGTCGAAGACGGAGCTGGCGAGGATCAGCGGCGCGGTCTCGCCCGCTGCCCGTGCCACCGCCAGCACGGTTGCGGTGACGATCCCGCCGAGGGCGGTGGGGAGGATCACGGTGACGACCGAGCGCCAGCGGGCGACGCCGAGCGCGTCGGAGGCTTCGCGCAGCCCCTTCGGGACCAGCAGCAGCACCTCCTGCGAGCCGCGGGCGATCAGCGGCAGCTCGATGATCGCCAGCGCCACCGCGCCGGCGAAGGCGGACTGCTGCTTGTGGTCGACGAGCAGGGCGAAGACGAAAACGCCGAGGACGATCGAGGGCAGCCCGTTGAGCAGGTCGAGGACCATTTTCATGCTGCGGACGCCGCGGGCGCCGGCGTACTCGGTCAGGAAGAGGGCGATGAGGACGCCGATCGGCATCGCGATCAGGGTGGCGACAAGGGAGATGACGATCGTCCCCAGCAGCATCGGGCCGACCCCGGTGGGGTAGCCGGTGAAGACGAAATCGAGGTCGATCGTCTTGATCCCGCGCGAGGCGACGGTCCAGATCACGATCGCCAGCACCGCGATCGCGGCAATCGCGGCTGCGGTCGCGACCAGCTCCGCGGCGCGGCTGACCAGCTGCCGCCGCCGCAGGTTGCCGCTCGGGGTCAGCGGCGCGCTCGGGTCCGGGATCGTCGGCGCGCTCACCCGTTCACCGCCCCGCTGTAGCTGAAGCGCCGCCCGATCCAGCTCGCGGCGACGTTCGCCACCACGCTGATCACCAGCAGGATCAGGGCGCAGTAGTAGAGCGAGGCTTTGTGCAGCTCGGTCAGGGCGCCGGGGAACTGGAGCGCGATCCGCGAGGCGAGCGTGTCGCCGGACTTGAACAGCGAGGCCTGGATGGTCGAGCCGGCGCCGATCACCTGCGAGACGGCGATCGCCTCGCCCAAGGCGCGCCCGAGGCCGAGGATGCAGGCGGCCACCACGCCGCTGGAGGTCGTCGGCAGGACGATCCCGCGAACCACCTCCCAGCGGGTGGCGCCGAGAGCGCTGGCCCCGTCCTGCAGCTCCGGCGGCACCGACTGGAAGAGGTCGCGGGAGATCGAGGCGATGATCGGGATCACCATGATCGTCAGGATCAGGCTGGCCGTGAACACGCTCAGCCCGGTCGTCTCCGGGGCGCCGAAGATCGGCAGGAAGCCGAGCGTGCTGTGGAGGAACGGCTCGACGTGCGCCTGCACGAAGGGGGCGAGCACCAGCAGGCCCCAGAAGCCGAGGATGACGCTGGGGATCGCCGCCAGCAGCTCGACCAGAGGGCCGACGACGCCGCGCACCCCGCGCGGCGCCAGCAGGGTGAGGAAGAGGCCGATCGCGATCGCGATCGGCGCTCCCAGCAGCAGCGCGAAGGCGGAGGTGACGGCGGTGCCGAAGAGCAGCGCGCCGGCCCCGAACTCGCCGAAGTTCGGCTGCCAGGTGGTCTCGTAGACGAAGCCGAAGCCGAACTTCGAGAGCGCCGGCGAGGCGCCGTGGACGATCTGGAAGCCGACGAGGACGATGGTCGCGCCGGCGATCAGCGCCGCCAGGGCGCAGACGCCGAACAGCATCCGGTCGCCGACGCGGTCGAGCCGCTTACGCAGCGGGCTGATGCGGCCGGCGCGGGCGCCGGGCCCGGCGACGGAGGGTGCTGCGGTGCTCATCGGCCGGCAGCCTAGACGAGCAGATGCAGTTTCAACCCTTTTCACACCGTATTTTCACAGAATTGACACAACTCACATTTCTGTTACATCGTTTTCACACTGTGTTTTTCACGACATTGACACATTCTGTCCACCCGGATGGCGCGAACCTTCCAGCCGTTTCAGACAGGTAAACGAGTTGAAAGGATCATCTTGCTCCGCAACAGGTTGCTTACTCTCTTGATCGCGGTGGCAGCAACGGTTGGAGGTACGGCAACCGTCACGGCCGCCTCCGCCTCTGCCGCCGGGCTCACGGGCGCCGGCTCCACGCTGGTGGCCCCGCTGATGGCCAACTGGATCAGCAACTTCGAAATCAAAGAAGGGATCCCGGTCAAATACGCCGCCGTCGGCTCGGGCACGGGCATCGCCCAGATCACCGCCCGCACCGTCGACTTCGGCGCCTCCGACGCACCTCTGACGCCGGAACAGGCAAGCGCCTGCAACGGCTGCGTGCACATTCCCTGGGCGCTCTCGGCGACCGCCGTCGGCTTCAACGTCCCCGGGGTGAAGAAGCTGAACCTGACCGGGTCGATCCTGGCCGGGATCTACTTCGGCAAGATCACCAAGTGGAACGACGCCAAAATCAAGAAGGTCAACCCGGGGGCGAAGCTGCCGGGCCTGCCGATCACCCCGGTGTTCCGCAGCGACGGCTCCGGTGACACCTACGCGTTCACCAACTACCTCTCCAAGGTCAGCTCCGCCTGGAAGAACGAAGTCGGCTACGCGACCACCGTCGGCTTCAGCCACGGGATCGGCGCCAAAGGCAACGCCGGCGTCACCGCCACGGTCGTGAAAACGCCGGGGGCGATCGGCTACATCTCCGCCTACTACCTGATCGCTGCCGGCGTCCACGCCGCCGCGGTCCAGAACAAGGCGGGCAAGTTCACGTTGCCGAACATCCCGAACATCGCGAGCGCGGCCTCGACCGTCAAGAGCCTGCCCGCGAGCAACACGATCAGCATCACCAACCCCCCGAAGAAGGCCAAGATCGCCTACCCGATCTCGACCTTCACCTACGCGATCGTGCCGCATGACGCCTCCCAGAAGGGCTTCCTGCAGCAGTTCGCCAAGTACTGCCTGACGATCGGCCAGAAATACGGCGCGGCGCTGGACTTCGCGCCCCTGCCGAAGGTCGTCCAGCAGGCGGGGCTGAAGGCGGTCGCCGGCCTCTAGGCGATGCGCCCTCGCCCCAAGCGGGAGGCACCAAACCGGCGCCGGGCTTCGCCCCGGTGCCGGTTTTTTTATCGGTCTTTTCACACCTCGGGCTCGCCGATGGCGAACCCTGTGGGGGAACCGAAGATCCGATATAGGGAGAGCACCGATGACTTCCCGTGTTGACATGCATTGCCACTCGACGGCATCGCACTTCTCGAAGCTGGGCGTACAGCGCTCGCTGGGCCTGCCGGAGTGCGCGACGCCGCCGCAGGAGGTCTACGAGCTCGCCAAACGGCGGGGTATGGACTTCGTCACGATCACCGACCACGACACGATCGACGGCTGCCTCGAGCTCGCCGATCGCCCCGACTGCTTCGTCTCCGAGGAGCTGACCGCCCGCTTCGCCGGCGAGCCCCAGGCGGTTCACGTCCTCTGTTACGGGATCACTCCCGGAGACCACCAGTGGCTGCAGGCGCACTCCGGCGACGTCGAAGCCTGCGCCGCCTACCTTCACGACCACGGGATCGCCTGCGCTCTGGCGCATCCCTTCTTCAACGTCGCCGCGCCGTTGACCCGGCGCCACCGGCGGCGACTGGCGGAGCTGTTCCCGATCTGGGAGGTCCGCAACGGCTCTCGGGCCGCCGAGCTGAACATGCCCGCCGCCGTCTACGTCGAGACGCACGGCGGCACCG
>Ga0164301_10000088_pt1 | contig 22039 bp, 23 predicted proteins | sample Whisoiple_231_MG_FD_109711 | JGI IMG/M metagenome (GOLD analysis project Ga0164301, IMG submission 109711) | Unamended control soil microbial communities from upstate New York, USA - Whitman soil sample_231_MG | ecosystem: Environmental > Terrestrial > Soil > Agricultural land ... | reverse complement strand
ATTCGGGTCGGTGATGAATGTCGCCGGGCGCCGGCCGAGATTCTCGTCGGCGAGCGCGATGCCGGTCGCCAGGTGCGACATCGCCGCCATGTTGGACCCTGCCCAGTCGCGGTACCGTTCGTCGTCGGCTGGATCCTGCCAGACGGAGTACAGGGCCATATAGATCTCGTCCTCCAAGCCGTACACCTTGTCGGCGCGGTGGGCGGACGTGCCCCAACCCGTGAAAATGAAGTGCGAGGGGTGTGGTGGCATCGTTTCGATGATCTTGCGGATGCCCGGCAATAGCTCTTCGGCTGAAGCCGAGGTGAACATGTTGTCGGCGATGTAGCGGTGCCCCGTTGGGTAGTTGCTCATCACCGCGGTGTACCAGCCGGCCAGGTTTGTCGGCACATAGGGGATGTTCATCATCGCCCTATCGACGACCGGGCAAGTGCCCAGTACAGCCAGGGCTTTCGCCGCTTCCTCTTCTGATTCGGCGAAGACTGGCGACGCGATGGCGATGGCGGGGTGGTCGATTCCGAATGCCGGATAGGCGCGCGTGGCGAGGATTTGGAGTTCGACGCGGTCGTCGATCTCGTGGCTGATGGAGCGCCCCCACGTGTACACCTCATCGAGGACCTCGATCGGGTACATGTACAGACAGGTGCCCAAGATAGCCGGGCGCCGGTGAATCCGCAGTTTGAACGACGTGACCACACCGAAGAAGCCAGTGCCCGAGCCGCGGGCGGCCCAGTACAGATCGGGGTGATTCTCGGGGTCGCAGTAGATCTGTTCACCGGCGGCATTGACAACCTCGAGTCCAAGCACGCTTTCGCATGCCGGTCCGAGCACCTTGCTGTTCCAGCCGTATCCGCCCTGCAACAAATAGCCGCCAAGGCGAATGCCTTCGCAGTGGCCCGCCGGGAAGAAGAGCCCTTGCGAGTCGAGTTCGGTCGCGAAGACGCTGGCGATTTTGCCCGGCCCGACCTCCGCGGTCATCCGATCCGTGTCCACCCTGCAGTGGTCGAGGCGGCTGACGTCGAGCAGCAAGCCGCCGTCGCGCAGGTGACTGGCCGCCCAGCTGTGCCCTCCCGACCGCACGCCGACTTGGTGACCATTGGCGCGCGCATAGCGGATCGCTGCGACTACGTCATCGGTGTCGTGAGCTTGCACGATCACGTCGGGAAAGCGGTCCGGCAAAAGGCCATTCCACACCGTGGCGCGGCGGGCCGTTTCATATCCCTCCGCGCCGCGGAAGAAGTTCTTTTCGACGGAAAGCAAAACCATTGCGTCCCCTTGATTTCGGGCAGCGGCGTTGGCTGCCGTTCGGATGAACATCGGCACTCTTGGATTGCACGCCTCGGCGAAGGTGCTAACGGTGGCTGTGCGGCGATACCGCCGCAGCGACCAGATACCCTGCGCCCATTAGCAACTTCTTTCCGAGATCGCGCCTAACCCGACTACTAGTGACACGACCTCTGAGTAGCTTCTGTTCATCGGAAGTGGTCGACGTCACAGACTGCACGGCAGTCCCGTCGCGCGTCGTTCGAACCTGGGCACAATCTGTTGTAGTGCTGTGCGGTGACTGGGACTCTGGTCGAAATTGTTGCCTTCAACGCGACATTCGCAGTCAACTCGCGTCAACGCTTTGCTCAGGCGACGCGACCGATGAGGTTAGTTCACGGCTGGAACATTCAGTGGCTCGGTCGTCATGGTGGAGGACGTTTTCGCCAGGTGGGTGGCGATCCGACGCGCTAAGGGCGTGGCGGCGAGGCGGATTGCGCGCAGTGGGCCATTGGGCGGAATGCCGTAGCCGATCGCAAACATTCCGTCTCCGAGGTGCGAGGCGAATCCGCCTCGTGGCTTGCCGCGTTCGTCTAGGACACCGAGGTGGCCGACCAAACCGTCGAGATCCATGCTGAAGCCCGTGGCGGCGATGATCACCGCCGGCGGTATGCAGTTGCCGTCGGCGAGGATCACGCTGTCGGGTTCGACCGCCTCCACGGCGGCGACGACCTCGACGCGGCCTGCTCGCACGGCGTCAATCAGCTCGTCGGCCAGCGTGGGGATGCGGCCTGTTTGTTCCACCGTCGCCTTCAGCCCGAGCGGCGGACGATTGAAGCCGTAGGCCGACAGGTCACCCCACATCAAGCGCTCGGAGAGGCCGATGATCGGATCGACCGCGCTCGCGGGTGCCCAGGCGAAGAGCTCGAGGAAGATGTCGGATGGAAACGGTCCGACGGCACGCCGCACGAGATGCGGCGGTGTGCGGACCGCAAGCCAGATTCGGCGCGCGCCGTTGTTGGCGAGCTGGACAGCGATGTCGGCGGCCGAATTGCCAGCGCCGACAACGAGGACGTCGCGGTCGCGGAAAGGCCAAGCGTTTCTGAACTTGCCGGAGTGAACGAGCTCGCCGGTAAAGTAACTCAGGCCTGGCCAGGGAGGGATGGTGGGCGTGCGGTAGTTGCCCGTTGCGAGAACGATTGCTCGCGTTCGGATTTCGCCTGACGATGTGTCGATTCGCCAGCCGCCGCCTGCACGGTCGATCCCGGTGGCCTCACAACCCAGTTCGAGCGTGATGTGCTGCCGCCGCACGTAGTTGTCGAAGTATCGAACCATGTCCTCCCGCGTTGGCCAGCGACCGGCGGTCAACGGGATCCGCTGTCCGGGTAGATGCGAAAAGAACCCGGTGGTGTTGAGGCGGAAGTTGTCATAGCGCGTCCGCCACGAAATGGCCGGCGCCGCTGCGCGGTCGATGACAAGCGTCTGGATGCCGTGCTTCCTTTCGAGCTCACGCGCGACAGCGAGACCGGCGGGACCCGCCCCGATGACAACAGCGTCGCGGCTGCCGTGGACCTGTGTCGTCATAGGGATCTTCCTGTTCCTTGAGGTCGGCGAGAGCTACCGGTTTCTGGCAACAACGGACTGATCTTGTCGCCGCCGCCAAGCAACGTGAGCGCGGATTGCAGGCCGTCGGAGAACCGGGCGGTCTGACGGACCGGTGCGTCGTGGTCCGCGGCCACGTCGACGTGCGGACAGCCCAGGTACCTGGCAAGTGCCCGTTGGAGCCCGGGCGGCATACGCCGGTCATCTGTGAGCACGACGACTGCGCACGGTATCGGCGGCGGACGTGTGTTGCGAACGTCGAATCGCGTCAATAGCCGTGCGGCGCGCCACAGTTGGGCCGGCCCGACGTCGGCAGTGCGGGCGGCGCTCACGATTTCACGGCCGCGTACGCCCGCGGCGTAGGCGAGCGGTTCGCGGCGGCCAACCGCTGCCGAGAGCGCTCCGACGGCCGCCGCCACCGTCATCCCGCTCCTGACGAACCGGTCGTTCCAGCATGCCCCAGCACCGCTGAGCACCAGACCGGCAAAGCTGATCGGCTCGCGCTGGGCGGCGTACAGCGCGCTCGCCGCCCCAAGCGAAAGGCCGATAAGGACCGGCTTCTCAGGCCCGAACCGCTCGGCTGCGGCACGAACCGTCGCCCTAGCACTCTCCCACGTAAACGAGGTGTCGCTGGCGGTCCCGTGCCCGGGCAGGTCCGGTGCCGCGACGCGATAGCCCACTCCGCGAAGCGATTCCGCAAGTGGCGCCCATGAAATTGCCCCCGTCGAGCCCAAAGGGTGCAGCAACACCAACGGCGGAGCGGCCGATCGCGCACGTGCAGACGATCTTGACAGACTCACTCCTCGCGGTGATCACTTAACACAAGCGGCATGACTCCATCGTCACGGTTCCCGCTAGTAACACGGCGTAGAACCGTATGTGGTTCATCCGGTTAGGGCGGCGCACCGACCTGGGGCACCTGCCACTTGCGGGGATTGATCACGGATCTCGAGATCTTCTGCTCTGCCACCGGTTACGCAGACGCGCATCCTGGGTGACGTCACGCACCTTTGAGACGTAATGCTTGAGTGTCGAGCAGGCGACGTAGCCGGTCGGCGGTGTCAGTGGATGGTACGGGGATGAAAGTCACCAGGCGCAGACGCGGATGGTCCGAGGGCGTCAGATTGTGTTGCTCCATGTGCAGGTCGCCGACCTCGGGGTGGCGGAACAGGCGCTCGCGTGAGGGCAGTGTTTCGATGTCGTAGCTTTCCCAGGCGGCCTGGAACGCTTCACTCGTCTGGAGAAGCCGACTGACAAGGTCGGCGAAGGGCGGCTCGCCCAGCTGGGTACCGGCCCCGGCCCGAAACGACGCGACGTTGTACAAGCCGGTGAGTTCCCAGTCCGGCATCAGCGTGCGCAGGTACGGGTCGGTGAAAAGCAGCCATAGAAAGTTGCGGTCGGCCGCGGCGACCGCTGCAACGTTCGGGTACAGCGCCGCGTATGCGGCGTTCCATGCCAATATGGCCCAGTCCGGGGCGATCGCCAACGCCGGGTAGTCCGCGAGGGCGTCGAGCAGCCGCTGCACGTGAGCTGGCACAGCGCCGGGACTCGGGTCTTCGGCGGGATGCGGCGCGCTGTACCCGGCCAGCGAGGACAGGTAGACATGCTCCGCGTGCGACAACCGCAGAGTCCGGGCGAGCGAATCGACGACCTGCCGGGACGGGGTAACGTCGCGTCCCTGCTCGAGCCACGTGTACCAGGTGACGCTGACACCCGCCAGGTAGGCGACCTCCTCACGACGCAGTCCGCGAGTCGTCCGGCCCGCGATGTGGGGTAGGCCGAGCTGGGCGCGGACAAGCTGACGCCGGCGGTTTGTAAGGAACTGGCCCATCATGGCGGCGTTGTGCTTCATTGCGGCGCCTCGGCGGTCTTGGCAGAGCTGCACGGCTGGGCGTGCTGCGCACCGATCCGGATACGCGTGAGCGGGTCGGGAGTTGATTTGGCACCCTGAGGGTTTCGCGCAAGTTGCATGTGCAAGCAGCCGAGTAGAACCAACACACTGAAGATGGCAATCAGTGTTGTCATGTGTCCTCGCTCCGAGGTTGGATCTGCATGGGTAACCCATTCGCTGGATTCTCGTCGCTGGTGTCCACAATTGCCCGTCTACCAGACCTCGTCGCCCCGGCTGCCACCCATCTTCGCCCCCCAGCTAGCGGGAACCGATGCCTGACTGCCGGAGCTGTTAGAGCTCTTTGGCCTGATCAACGGCATGTCCGGGTTGTTTGGGATGCGCCGAGATCGAGACTGGTAGTGCCACTACTAGCGGTGGCGCTGCCTGCACTTCGATCCTCGGAATGCCATTGTCGGTGTCAGGGATCGCCACCTCCCGTCCGACGGGCGCAGCCGCCAAGAGCTGACGCCGTACGCCAAATGTTGCACTGTCGCAGCCGGTTTAGCTGACAGGACGGTGTTAGCAACACATCGGAATGAGTAGCGGACATGACGGCAAGCTCCGAGACAGACATTACCGCAGCCGATTTCGCCGGCTATGCTCGCGGCAGCGACCGCAGCGCCTCTTTCAACGACGGACGCACCGCCCACCTGTGCGACGTCCTCGTGGAGGGTCGCGCTGCGGCCACGGTCGAGGGGTTCTACGACGAGCACGCCGCCGCTTTGTGGCGCTATGCCTCGAGGTTGACCGGTGACTGGGACCGCGCTCAGGATGTCGTACAGGAGACGATGCTGCGCGCATGGCAACACCCTGAGGTTGCCGACGACGACGAGCGGTCGGCACGCGCGTGGCTATTCACCGTCGCCCGCAACGTGATCATCGATGAAAGCCGCACCGCACGGTTCCGCCGTGAGGTGAGCACGCCGGACGACGTAGGCGCACTCGAGGGCGCCTGCCCAGACGCGGTGAATGGCGCGCTTGACCGGCTGCTCATCAGCGATGCGCTGGCGCGGCTGACCCCGGAGCACCGCGCCGTGGTCCAGCGCTCGTACTTCCAGGGGTGGACGACGGCGCAGATCGCCGCCGACCTCGGGATTGCTGATGGAACCGTAAAGTCGAGGCTGCACTATGCATTACGATCACTGCGACACGCAATGCGCGAAATGGGTGTCACACGATGACCTCTCTGAATCAGGTGCGCAGTCGCCGGTGGGCGACGAGTCCGCCTGACTATCGAGTCAAGCTGACTATCGAGTGAACCTGACTATGACGTGAACAGAAGCGGGTCGCAACGGAAGGGGAGCCGTGGACAACGGGGATGACTCCGGCAAACAGGATCTAGGCGATGATTCACGCAAGCGGGACGAACAAGACACTAAACGTGCGCCGCATCAGTGGAATCCAATGCACCATTGGTGTGCCGGGTGATCCGACCAACGATGCTACAAGGCCCTGGCCGAGTTCGACACGCTCGATCGATGCCGGCGCCATCACCATCAACGCGGTGCAGACCGAGGCCCCAGGAAATGGGCGCGATATCAATTTCGACCCGTTGGTGTTGCCCGACGGCATTGCGCCGTCAGATGATCCACTGTTGAGCGCCAGGTCGGCGGTCTACGCACGCTCCTTCACCCGCCGCGCTGGTGAGCCCAAGCAACCCAGCGCAATCGACGTCGCGCAGGTGCCCGATGAACGTTAAGGCGCCCGCCGCCGCGGGCCCACGCTTCACATTGTTGTCCAGGCTGCTGCACTGGTCGATGGCGGCGATGGTCATCGCGCAGCTGTTCATCGGTGTCACCATGGTTGCCTCGCTGAGCTACTACCCGCTGCTGCTCGCCATCCACCGGCCCCTGGGTATAGCGATCCTCGCCTTCGCCGTTGTCCGTCTGCTTAACCGGATCATGCACAGGCCGCCGCCGTTCCTGGCCACGATGAGCCCAATCGAGCGCCGTATCGCCACGTGGTCGGAATACCTCCTCTACGCGTTGTTCCTCGCGCAACCATTGATCGGGTGGGCGATGCTCTCGGCGGCCCAGCGTCCGGTCGTTCTCTACGGACCGATCCATCTTCCCGGGATTGCGCCCCAAAACATCTCGGTGTTCGCGGTTCTGCGGCTTTGCCATACGATTTTCGCCTATTTGCTCTTTCTGACCTTTACCGCCCACATGTGCGCGGTCCTGTTTCACACGTTCGTCCTACGCGACCGGATGATCGATCGCATGGCATTGTGGCCGGCGAAAGCGCAACGGCCACACCATGACCGCGATTCGACAACGGCGACCGTGGCGCCCGATCGTGATTCCCCGGCCCCGTCGGCTTCGCCCTCGCCATGAGCTGTGCCGTGCCGCGACTCTCGATCGACGAGATGCGGCAGTCGCTTGGTCGCGCTACGCAAGCCGGCGCCCGGTACTCAGCTACGCGAGCCGTCGGCGCACTTCGCGAGCCAAACATAGTTCGGCGACGTCCTTTGGGCGCGAGAGAGATCGGCTTGTGCGTTGCTCGATCCGGCGCGTGGCACAATCCAAAAAGCGGTGACTGAGGTCAGCCGCCACCAGCTCGGGTATCGACGACGGTAGCGGCGCCGCGGCGGACCGCCGTGCGGCGGGACTTTGGGCCGAACAAATAGCCGACTGCGTATCGTCACCCATCCCTGTCGAGCGCGAGAACCAGCTTGCCGGTGTTCTCGCCGCGGAAGAGCTCGAGCAGGGTCTCCGGGAAATCGTTGACGTCGCCTGCCACGACGTGTTCACGTGAGCGCAGCTCGCCGCTATGTAACCACTTCGCCAGCTGGGCAACGCCTTCGGCGTAGCGGTCGGCATAGTCGAAGATCACGAAGCCGGTCATCGACGCCCGCGCGACGAGCAGCTGCATGTAGTTGGCAGGTCCGCCTCCCGCGGCGGTGGCGTTGTATTGCGAAACGGCGCCGCACAGCACGATGCGAGCGCCACGGGCGAGTCGTGCCAGCGCCGCCTCAAGTGCCTCGCCGCCGACGTTGTCGAAGAACACATCAACGCCGTTGGGAGCGCTGGCTTTTAGCTGCGCGCGCAGATCACCGGCTTTGTAGTCGATGGCGGCGTCGAACCCGAGCTCTTCGACGAGCCAGCGACACTTCTCCTGGCCACCGGCGATACCGATCGCGCGGCATCCCTTGATCCGTGCGATCTGCCCGGCGACGCTTCCCACCGACCCGGCCGCGCCCGAGATGACGACCGTCTGCCCCGGTTCGGGCCTGCCGACGTCGAGCAGCCCGAAGTAGGCGGTCAGGCCGCTGATACCGAGGGCACCGAGATGTACAGGGGCGGGCGCGAGACTGGTGTCCACCTGGGTCACACCACGTCCGTCCGACAGCGCGTAGCGCTGAACCCCGAAGACGCCGTACACCTCGTCGCCCACCGCGAACTGAGGGTGGCGCGACTCGACGACACGTCCGATGCCGGCCGCACGCATCACTTCGCCGATCCCGACGGGTGGCACGTACGAACGACCGGCATTCATCCAGGTGCGCATCGCCGGATCGATGGACAGGTACTCGACCCGCACGAGGAGTTCACCCTCGGCCGGACTCGACACCGGCTCCTCGGTGAACGTCCAATCGGTCGGCCTGGGGAGGCCGACCGGCCGCGCGGCCAGACGGCATTGCGTGTTGACGAGCGTCACTATTCACATCTCCTGGTTTGCGTTGAGTCGCAGCGCCACCGCGTTGAGCGTGGCGGCGCCGCAGGGGTCCTCGGCGGTGGCGGGCACGATCGCCACGGTATCGGCACCGGCATCGTAATAAGCCTGCATCCGCTCGGCGATGCCCTCCGGTGAGCCCAAGGCGCACACCTGGTCGAGTAGCTCGACGGGGACGGCGGTCGCCAGCTCGGCGCGGCGCGCACCCGACCGGGCGCGCTGCACGAGGTCGAGAAAGCCGAGCTCGCTGAACATCTCGCCGTATCCGGGAGGGGCTAGGTAGACGGCCAGCTGGGCAGCCAGTTGGCCAAGCGCCGTGTCGCCGGGGTTGACCGCGACCGGAACCCAGACCGTCAGCCGCGGCGGGATACCTCTGGCCGCGGCGGCCGCACCGTCGATGATCGCCCGCACTTTGGCAACTCGGGCGGGCGGAACGAGATTGAGCACGACCTCATCAGCATGCTGCGCCGCCACCCGCGTCATTGCAGGCCCGAATGCACCTACCGCGATTCTGCTGTCCGGCATCGGCTTTCGTAGCCGGAAGCCGTGGCTGCGAACGTGTCGTCCGGTGTAGTCGACCCTCGTCCCCGCCAGGATCGGCCTCAGACACTCGATCGTTTCGCGCATCCGCGACGCATGCTGCGCCCACTCGCGGTCGTGCCAGCCGGCCACGATCGCCGGACTGGAGGCCCCCAGCGCGATGTCGACCTCGCTACCGGTCAGCGAGGCGACCGAGGAAGCGCCCAACGCCAGCGCTACCGGGCTGCGAACGGCGAGCGCCAGCGGTCCCACCTTCAGGCGCACGCCGGGTGCGCGGTGCCCGACCGCGGTGGCCAACGCGAAGGCGTCGTAGGTGGCCATTTCACCAATCCACAGCGTGTCGAAATGGGCTTCACGCGCCGCCAGCGCGACGTCAAGCGCCTCCTCGTCGGGCCGGTTCAGCCAGAACGGCAGGGCGACTTCGATACGTCCGGTCACAGCATCGACACGTCGGCCGGCTGCTCCAGCAGGATGCGTCCAGGCAGCTCGCGCGACGCCTCGTTGACCTGGAAATGCGCGGTGGCGGTGTACGCATCTCGGAATCGTCGCTGCAGTGGGGAGCTGTCGTATATAGCGGTGCCGCCGGCAAGGTCGTACATGTCGCGCACCACGTCGGCGGAAGTCCGTACCGCGTGAGTTGCCGCCAGACGCAGTCGGTTTCGCGTCTCGACCGACACGCCCTCGCCGTACTGGCTCGCCTGCCACGCAGTCTCGATCGCCTGGTAGTACAGTGCTCGCGCCGCGCTCAGCGCCGACTCCGCGGTCGCTGCGGCCGCTTGTGTGGCGGGGCGCTCGGCCAGTGTGCGGGTCGACCCGAGCCCTTTCTTGGCGCAGGCCAGCTCGATGAGGTCGTCGATTGCGGCGCGCGCATTACCCAGAGCTGCCGCGCCGATCGACAACGCGAAGAAGCCGAAGACGGGGAAGCGATACAGCGGCCGATCCACGATCGGGCCGTCAAACAGCGAGAACACGCGGTCGGTCGGCACGAAGACCTCATTGGCCAACGTGTCGTGACTGCCGGTGCCGCGCAGGCCCAGCGTGTGCCACGTGTCGAGAACCTGGAGGTCTTCTTTGCGCAGCGCGACCACCGACGGCACGCGCTGACCGTCGACCAGGCAGCCGGCGAACATCATGTCCGCGTGTGTGATTCCGCTGCAGAACGGCCAGCGACCCGACACCACGATGCCGCCGTCCACTGTCCGGCCGGTGCCGCGGGGCGCCCACACGCCGGCGGCGACGCCGCGCCCGTCGCCGAAGAGTGCATCGCGGCTCGAAACCGGCAAGTAGGCGACAAGCAGGCTGCTGGTGATCGCGATCGAAAGACACCAGCCCGCTGACGCGTTGCCGCGCGCCACCGCTTCTGCGCATCGCAGGGCGACTGCTGGCGGCAACTCCAGCCCGCGGACTTCCGCCGGCGCGCCGGCCCGCAGCAGCCCGGAGTCTCCGAGGAGCGCCACCAACTCGTCGGGTAGCCGACGGTCGTTGTCGATCTCGCTGGACATCTCCCGCGCCGCCGCAGCGATCTGCCGTGCGACGGTGTCGATGTCGTTCGCACTGCTCGGCGGTGCTGTCGTGAGGTTGGGCTGGTTCATGGCGATCTCGGCATTCGTGTGAGGCAGGCGGTCGGTTCAATTACGTTACCACTATCGGTTCAGCAGTTGAACCAGTATGGTTATTGAACCGTGTCCGCTTCCTCTGACCTATCCCACCGGTTCGAAGCCGAGTCTGTCGGCCGGGCCCTCGAGCTGGTCGGCGAACGCTGGACGCTGCTCATCCTGCGCGAAGCGTTCTTCGGGGTGCGCCGGTTCGGTCAGCTCGCGCGCAACCTCAACATCCCGCGGCCAACGCTCTCGTCCCGGCTGCGGATGCTGGTCGACGCGGGCCTTCTTGAGCGGATCCCGTATTCACGCGATCCCGAGCGTCACGAGTATCGGCTCACCGACGCCGGGCGTGATCTGTTCGGAGCGATCGTGACCCTCATGCGATGGGGCGACGAGTATCTGCCGCACCCCAGCGGCCCGCCGGTCGTGCTGCGTCACAACGCCTGCGGCGAAATCGCCGACCCGCGCCTGACGTGCACCCATTGCGGCGAGGAGATCACCGCACACAACGTCACCCCTGAGGCTGGCCCCGGCTTCCGCACCGATTTGGGCGACGAAGAGCCCGCCTGATCGGCGACCGCGAGGACAGTCATTCGCGCACACGGCCATTCGGCTCGGGACGTCGAACCCGACTACGGCGCACACCTTTCACGGTCGCGGCGACGTCGCGAGGTCCTCGGGGACTCCAAAGGCGATTTGATCCCACCGATTCGACGAACTCGTTGCGATTCACTCACCCAGCATTCCTTTGAGCATCGCGGTGAGCACCCTGCGCACGAGCGGTTCGATCTCGAAGACTGCGTGGCGGCGGCGCGCATCCAGCATCGGGAAGGGCAGCATCTGCGGGTCGCTACGGTAGAGCGCCGCTACATCTGTACCTGGGTTGGCCATTTGCCAGAATGCGCCGGAAACTGAGGTCGCGGTGGCGATGACGTCGATGCAGTCTCGTTCCGTGAGGCCGGGCAGGAGCCGTCGCATGACCTTGACGATGGCGTCGACTTCGTTGTGGGTGATGAGCTTGAAGGCGCGTACGGCTTCCAGGGACACGTTTCGTTCCAGGTTCAGCGGCGCCTGGGCGAGCAGGTCGCAGAACATGCCGCGGTCGGTCAGCGTGGTGGAAAAGGCGGACGCCACCTTTTCCGCGGTCGGGAAGCGGCCAAACTTCTCCAATTTCGCGCGCAGCGCCGCCGACCATTCTTGCCAGCCCTCGGCAGTGAGGCGCAGGAAGATCTGCTCACGCGTCTCGAAGTAGCGCAGCAGGGCCGACTTGTGCATTCCGACCGCCTCGGCGATATCGGTAAGGGTGATCTGCCGGATACCGCGTTTGGCACCGAGCGAGCGTGCCGCTGCCAGGATGGCGTCTTCGCGCTGTTGCTTGGCCTCTGGACTGCGGGCCCTTTGAAAATCCGAGCCATCCATCCGCTGATTTTAGCACAACACTGTTGCGCTAATAACGAAACGGTGTTTTACTAAAGCCATCTCGCCGACATGGTTCATCACCGGTTCGTCCCGCGGCTTCGTGGTTGGAGCACCGGCCACACAGCAGAGGCTCTGACAGTCAAACCGACAACCGGGCGAGGGCCGCATGAAAGAAAAGGAGTCGATCAACATGCTCGATAGCATCCTCGGCGCACGCCTAAGCTGGCACTTCGCCAACGGGTGGGTCTTCGAACCTGCCATCGTGGGGCCCGACATCGTCGAATACACGCTGACAGCGGGGCCGCACGCAGGACGACATGCCATCCAGCACTTCTACTACCAGCGGGTGGCTCCAGGCGTCGAAACGACGGTCTGGTACGAGGAGAGCGGCGCCCTTGTCCACATCACGTGGTACCTGGAGTCACAAACTGTCCACCGTTTCGCCGCTCTTCCGGCCTGGCTGGCTGAAGACATGACCGTCTATCGCGGTGACAACCAAGACCCGGCGTTCATCGCGAAAATCAGAAAACTTAGTTCGCAGCAACAGGATTGGCCGCGGCACATCCTCAACGACGACGGCTACTTCAGGGTGATCTGAGGCGCACGGCGTCGAATCCGCCTGTTGGCGGCGGCGTTCACCGGGTCATCCTCAGCCGCATGCCGGACCTTGAGCACTTTGCCGAAGCGAGCACCGCTGCTCAGCTCGTAGAAGTCCTCAGGACCGTCTCTGGCCAAATACCAACACGACGAATGGAGTACTGACATGAATTTCCTCGACGAGCACCGGTGGAGCGAAAAAATCTTCACCGGGGAGTGGACAGCGCCCGACGGCGGGACGATTCCTGTCGTCGAACCGGCCACCGGGATCGAGGTCGGCCGCGTGGGTGAGGCGTCACTCAGCGACCTGGAGCGATCGGTCGCTCGGGCCCGTGAGACCCAAACCGCCTGGGCTGCGGTGTCATTCACCGAGCGGGCGGCGGTCATGCGCCGCGCCGCTGACCTGTGGACAAACCACGCCGATGAGGTGCACAACTGGCTCATGCGCGAAGCCGGCGGCATCCGTCTCAAGGCGCAGTACGAAGTGTACGGAGCAGTGCAGGAGTGCCTCGAGTCTTCCGAGCTACCCTCTCATGCGCTGGGCGAGGTTCTGCCGACCGACCGCGCCCGGTTGAGTATGAGCCGCCGGACCCCGGTCGGGGTGGTGGCCGTCATCGCGCCGTTCAACATGCCGCTCAAACTGGCGATCCGCTCGGTGGCGCCCGCCCTCGCACTGGGCAACGCGGTGATCCTCAAGCCCGATCCGCGCACCCCGGTCTCCGGTGGCGTCGTGATCGCCAGAGTCTTCGAGGAGGCGGGGCTGCCTCCCGGCCTACTGCATGTCCTGCCCGGTGGTGGCGAATTGGGTTCAGCGATGGTCGCGCATCCCGACGTCAACGCCGTGTCCTTCACCGGTTCCACCCAGGCCGGTCGCTCCGTGGGCGAGCTCGCCGCACGTCACTTCACCCGCGCCCACCTCGAACTGGGCGGCAACAACGCGATGATCGTGCTCCCCGACGCCGACCTGGACAACGGGATGAACGCCCTGGCGTACGGCAGCTTCTTCAACCAAGGCCAGGGCTGCATGATCATCGGCCGACATCTGGTGCACGAGTCCATCTACGACGACTACGTGTACCGACTCGTCGCGAAGGCCGAAACACTGACCGTGGGCAACCCAATGACCGGGGATGTGTCGCTTGGTCCGATCATCGACGCCAAGCAGCGCGACAGGATCCATGCACTGGTCACCGACAGCGTCGCGGCGGGAGCCAAGCTGCTCACCGGTGGCACCTATGAGGGGTTGTTCTACCGGCCGACGGTGCTGGCCGACGCCGGACCCGGCATTCCCGCCTACGACCAGGAGGTGTTCGGCCCGGTCGCTTGCGTCACGCGCTTTTCGACGCTCGACGAAGCCGTGGGGCTGGCCTGCGACACCGAATACGGTCTCGCGCTGGGCATCTTCACCGCCGATGTCGCTACCGGACTCGCCTTGGCCGAGCGCATTCCCACAGGCACCGCGCACGTCAACGACCAGACACTGCGCGACGACGCGCACGTGCCCTTCGGCGGGGTTCGCAACTCGGGCAACTCATCTCGCTTCGGCACCGCTGCCGCCAATATCGAGGCCTACACCGACACCCGATGGATCACCGTTCAGCCCACACCGCCTGCATATCCCTTCTGACCCAGCCGAATAACGAAAGGAAGCTTCACTGTCGGGTATCAAAGTGTTGACGTCTACCAAGGCCTCGGAGGGGGCCTCGGCGAACTCCGCTCTACAACGAGGACATCGACAACGCCGCCGACCTACCCGCGTCGGCTAGCACGCTGCGCGGCGCCCGTCGCTGAAGCCAACGCGATCCTGTTGGTGACACCGGAGCACAACGGCAGCACTCCCGGCGGACTCAAGAATGCGATCGACTGGCTGTCTAGCCCCTCCCGTGCAAAATGCGATGGCGGACGAGCCGCTGGCTATGGTTGGCGCCTCCATGGGCCAGTATGGCGGGATATCGGGGAACGATAAGGCCCGTAAGTCATTCGGGATCGCCGGGGCCGACGTTGTCGATGCGCCCGCGTTCTCGCTGCCGATCGACACACTGGGTGGCAAGCCTCCGCGCGAGAGCGACGACGCGGTCGCCGGCCTCACCGACGTGTTAAGCAAGCTCGCCGCCGAGGCGGGCTGACCCGGAAGGTGTAGAAAAGCCGCCGACGAGTCATCTTCCGGACTGGTCGGCGGCTTTGCTGGGTACGATATTGGCCGGTTCTCGCCCCGTATGTCCGCACCCTGCTCGCCGCGTCTAGAACACCGAGGTCCGCAACCTCCTCGCCTACGATGACGATCAACACCCCGCACGAACAGACCGCCTCCTACTCGCCAAAACCGGGAATTCGATGCCACTTTTCACCGTCACAATGCGTACCGGGAGAACGGTGACAGAAAAGGACGCAATATCCGCCGCCATTCATGAAGCAAGCGTCAGCGCTGGTTATCCTGAGGACGATCACTTCCAGAGGTTCATCTCGTTGGAAGAAGCTGACCTTCGCATCAGCCCTCGCTATCCCGACCTGCAGAAGTCTCGCAGCGAGCATGTCCTGATGATCGAGGTCTTGGTCTCGTCGGGAACTGAGGAAGACAGGAAGCGCTCGCTTCTTTCCGCGATCGTGACTCGCCTGCAGGCGGCAGGAACGGACCCAAACGACGTCATGGTCTTCTTCGGCGAGATCGACCGTGCCAGTAGCTCCTTCGGTGGCGGCCGTCCCGCCCTGCCTGTCGAGGTGTGGCCCTAAACACTCACTCCCCCGGTTCGGCAGGCTCGACGTCATCGTCAACGACGCGGCTACGCCAACGTGTCACCGATCGAGACCGGAGACGACCAGGACTTCCGCGCCCAGTTCGAGACCAACTTCTGGGGTGTCTACAACGTCTCGAAGGCGGCCATCCCCGTGCTGCGAGAACAAGGCGGCGCATTGATCATGCAGTTCTCGTCGATGGGCGGCCGCGTCGGTAGCCCCCGGCATCGCTTCCCACCAGGCGGCCAAATTCGCGATCGACGGATTCAGCCGCGTGCTGCGGGCCGAGACCGCTCGGTTCGGCATCTAGGTGATCGTCCTCGAACCGAGCGGTTTTCGCACCGGCGGGGCAGGGTCGTCGATGACCGTCCGGCCCAACCCCGAGGAGTACGCCCTAGATACTCGCCTGGCGTCGTGAGGCCGGTGGCGTTGCGGCCGGGACCCGGGCCGAGCGGCCGAAATACTCGTCCAGGTCGCGAAGCGTCGCGACATTCCCCACAATCTGCCTCTTGGAGTGAACTCGACGGAGGGCTCGATACGGCTCGACAAAGCGCACCTCGCCGAAGATCGCAAGTGGTCAGCAGAGCAGGTCAGCCGATTTCGCCGAGGCCTTCCCTGTCGAGTTTCCCCCGACATCTGATCGGCCCGTTTGGTCCAGAAGAGAGACAACGGCGATCATTCGCCGCTAACGGTGGGGTTGCCTTGCGGCGAGGGTGTTGACGGCCCGGCTGACGCGATGTGGGCATGGCGCCGGAGGAACTCGACTTCCCACTCGATGACGTCGTCGAAGGCGATTCCGCCATCGTAGACGTCGTAGTGGCCGCCCTTGCTGCGGTGAAGTTCTGCTTGGGGTGCGCGATCGGCCATGGCGAGCGCCGGACCGATCGGTGCCTGGGTGTCGTGTTCGGCGACGATGAGCAGGATGGGGATGTTGATGTCGCGGGCGTGGCGGACGGGGCGGTGGGCGGGGATGCTCAGCAGTGACCGTGCTGCCATCCGGTTGTGCCAGTCGACCGGCTCGCGAGGGTGCATGACCTTCTTGCCGAACAGCGCATCTGGCGTGTCGGCGATGCCCCATTCTCCGGGCGCCACATTGACTGGCAGATATATCGGCTCGCGGCCGACGAGCGACCCGAGGCGATCGACGATCGCGGTGGCGAATAGCGCAAGGGAGCGGCTGGGGCGCACCAGGCGTGAACCGGCGAGACCGTCAACCAGTGGGCATTGGGCGATCGCGCCGGCGAGGCGGTGATCGGAGGCGGCCAGTGCGGTGGCGTGCATGCCGGCAAATGAAGTGCCCCACACGAATATTCGGTGTTCGTCGATGTTCGGTTGGGCCCCGGCCCAACCGATCGCGGCACCGTAGTCGTCGCGTTGGCGCCCGACGTTGAGTTCGTCGCGCGGCTGCTGCCCCTCCGAGCCGCCCCATTGGCGGTAATCGATGACCACCGCGGCGAACATTTCCCGGCAGAATCGTTCGGCGAATGATGCCAGTCCGCCGACCTTGACGGCACCCAGTCCGTGACCCATCACGACCGCGGGAAACGGGCCCTGTCCCTCGGGCAGGTAGAGCCAGGCCTCGATATCGAACCCAGATGGCGTCGGGATACGGACGGTGGTGCGATTGATATCGGTCATCGACACTCCATACTTCCTCGGTGTGTAGGGATCACTGCGCGCACTGGTCAAGCGCGGGTTGTCGCCGTCACGATTACCAATCTGGTTCAGCGGCCGTGACGATGCCGCGAGTGTGGTATCAAGTCAGTCCGAAATCACAGGGTATGCCCCTGCCAGCGCGCCGTCGTGTGTGCAGGCGAAGGCCGCGCGCAGCAGCTCGGCGTAGTTCTGGGTGCCGAAGACCCACAGGCCGTTTCGCACGGCCCAGCCAATACGCGGGCTGACGGACCAGCATGCGACAAAATGCTCCGCCTGGCACCCGGACGTTCGCATCCGTAGGATCCCCAGGTGGGCGTTCGGCCGCACCCCTACCGTCTGCACTGTCCCGGCTGGCGCCACCCCCGACCGACACCGATTCTGTTAGGTCACGTTCGGATTGATGGGCAGTGCTCGGTGCAACTGCATGCGTATGTGATCTAGCTTGGTGTCGCTCGCTGCCATCCATCGATATGGGCGAGGGATCCCACGGGGGCGAAGGCATGGGTCAATCGACGGCGCGACCGGTGCCTGGCACGCACACCGATGTGTTGGTGCTCGATAAGTACCTTGATCTATTCGCCGAAGCGCAGCGCGCCAGGCGCCGAGACCAGTCAGGTGCCAGTGTCACGCGATGGTGATCGGCACAGCAGCTAGTCCACGACAGTCGCCGAGTGGGGCCGTTGGTCCCAGGGCAGGGCGACGAGTGCTTGCAGGAATGCTTCTGCTAGCGGCGACCAACTCTGGCGGGTAAAGGCTACGAGCTGACGAACCAGTGGCGACTTCAGACTTCGTACACCGGCGTCGAGACCGCGCGGTAGGACGTTGTTGGGGACGATCGTCACTCCCAGGCTGCAGGCGGCGAGATGCGCGGCCGCGGCCACTTGTCCCGTTTGAGCGGCGCTCCGGGGAACGAAGCCGACGCGTGCACAGGCTGTCTGAATCAGGTGCGTCAATCCGTGGTCAGGCCCGTAGAGAACCCAATCGCGGTCTGCGAGTTCCTCGAGCGATATCGCCCGCTTGCTCTTCGTCAGCGGGTCCGATCGAGGCAAGACGACGACGAACTCTTCCCATCCGAGAGCAACCAGCGGGCCTTTCCAGTGCGGCGGGCGAGGTCCGACCGCTATGTCACCGACACCCGCTCGTACCGCGTCGTCGAGTGCCTGACGGTGTGTGAACTCGCGCAGGGCAATCCTTGTCGACGGATGGTTTGCGTGCCACAGTTCAAAGGCCGGGGGTAGCACTCCGAAGGCTACCGACGTCACGGTTGCTACTTCGAGTTCTCCCCCTTCGAGTCCGAACACGCTGCGCGCATTGCGCTTTGCGCGATCGGCATGGGTGACGGCAGCGCGGGCCTCGGGCAGGAACTCTTTGCCTGCCGCGGTAAGCCGAACGCCCTTGGGTAGGCGCTCCAGTAACGCCCCGCCGAGTTCGTGTTCGAGGCTCTTCACGTGTTGCGAGAGCGAGGGCTGAGCCACGAGTAGTCGCTCCGCTGCACGGGTGAAGGAACCCTCCTCGGCGATGGACACAAAGTAACGAAGCTGCAGAAGGTTCACCCACAACACCATAATGTTTTCTTATACAGAATTGGATAATTTCGTCTTTGCAATATATCGCCGGGACGGCGAAGGTAGTGGCATGGCTCCGCCGTCCCGCCACGAGAGCGTTGGAGCGCGAATTACCTCGCCGGGTCATGTGTTCAGCGCCGCATCGATGACAGCTTCATAAGGAGACCTCGATGGATTTTCAATTGCATGACCGCGTTGTTGTGATCACTGGGGCGGGTTCGGGCATCGGTCTGGCCACGACACAGACATTCCTCGGCGAAGGCGCGAAAGTGGTCGCCGCGGACCTCGATCCGTCGGCCGCCGGCGAACTGTCGGACAACGTGACAGCACTTAAAGTCGATATGTCCACGCCCGACGGCGCAGGTTTCGCGGTTGCCGAAACGATGAGAGCGTTCGGCCGAGTGGATGTGCTCGTGAACAATGTCGGCGCGTTCCCGTTCCGCGAGAGCTTCTTGGCTGTTTCGGACGCCGAGTGGAACGAACTGATGAATCTCAACTTCTATTCGGCCGTGCGAGCCTGTCGTGCCGTGCTGCCGCACATGGTCGAACAAGGGCGCGGCGCAATAGTATCCGTGGCCTCAGACGTGGGACGTGCCCCCGACCGATTCTTCGTCGACTACAGCGTCTCCAAGGCCGCGATATTGATGATCTCAAAGGCGCTCAGCATCGAATTCGGTCCTGCTGGAGTTCGCTCCAACTGTGTCTCGCCGGGCCCGACGCGAACACCGGCGTGGGACCGACCGGGTGGCTTCGGCGACTCACTGGCAACGGAATACAACCTCGACAAAGAAGCGGCTATCGATCATTTCGCCAAGGAGGTTCGAAAATTGCCGCTGCAGAAGCTCGGTGACCCAGCCGACGTTGCTCGAGTCATCGCTTTCCTCGCTTCGGACATGTCGAAACACGTCACCGGAGCTGACTACACCGTGGACGGTGGCATCGTCTCCGCCGTCTAGTGACCGTCGCCTCGAACTAGCAAAAGACCTACAACTATGGAGGATTGGAATGTCTGATCGGCACGCAGTGATCGTCGGTGGGCTGGGAGTAATCGGGCGCTCACTGATCGATCACCTGACTGGTGACCCGAACTGGGATGTGGTGGCGTTATCGCGACGGGCTCCCGATTTCGACACGACAGCCCGTTTCCTGTCGGTCGACTTGCGCGAAAAGGACAGCGCTACTGTTGCGCTCGCAGAACTCAAGAAGACTACGCACATCTTCTATGCGGCCTACCAGCCCATGCCCTCGCGCGCTCTGGAGGTCGACGCGAATCTCGCCCTCCTCGTCAACGCTGTGGAGGCGCTGAGTTCGGCATCGCCGAGCCTGGAACACGTCAACCTGATGGAGGGTGGGAAGTGGTACGGCTGCCATCTCGGGCCGATCCGCACGCCGGCGCTGGAAGACGACCCGCGGCACATGCCACCGAATTTCTATTACGACCAACAGGATTGGCTCGAAGAGGCCGCTGTGGGCGGTGGCTTCGCGTGGTCGGCCCTTCGTCCCGAGGCAGTCTGTGGGTTCGCCGTCGGCAACCCGATGAACTTGACCATGGCGATCGCTGTGTACGCGGCGATCTGCGGTGAACTGGATGTCCCGTTCTCGTTCCCGGGCAAACCGGGCGCCTGGACAGCTCTCTACGAAGTCACCGACGCGCGCATCCTTGCCGAGGCGGCGCACTGGGCGGCGACCACGCCGTCAGCAGCGGGACAAGCGTTCAACATCACCAACGGCGACTACTTCCGCTGGTGCAACATCTGGCCCCAGTTCGCGGCCATGTTCGACCGCCCTGACACGGAACCGCGCCACATCTCGCTGACGGAGTTCATGGCAGACAAGGGACCGGTGTGGGATCGCATCGTCGCAAAGCACAACCTGCAGCCATACGCTTATCCCGACATCGTCTCGTGGGGCTTCGCGGACGCTATCTTCGGATCGGACTGGGACATTGCGCGGTCGACACTGAAGGCACGACGGTACGGCTTCGCCCCATTCATCGAGACAGATCGCATGTTCGCCGAGCTGTTCGCTGACCTCCAGCGCAATCGCATCATCCCGAGCACTTTCACTGTTCAGTAAGACAGTTCGACTCCCCCGCCAGCACACCGCCCAACGATGGAAGCAAGGAATACCGATCATGAGCGACCCGAATACGAAGATTCCGCCGCCCCGCACGACCGTGCGGATTCCGACACTCGGTGGCGAGGAATTGGACGCGTGGTTCTACGAGCCCGCGGGGCAAGGCCCGCACCCAGCGGTCGTCATGGGACACGGTCTGGGTGCAGTGAAGGCAGGTGGATTGGCGCCCTTCGCGGAGCGGTTCTGCCGTGAAGGTTTCGCCGTGGTGGCGATCGACTATCGGCAGTGGGGCGCTTCGAGTGGGTGGCCGCGTGATGAGCTCAACGTCCCGCGCCAGCGTCAGGACTATATCACCGTAATCGGTTGGGCTGCAGCGCATCCCAACATCGACGCGCAGCGGATCTTCGCGTGGGGCACCTCGTTCGCCGGCATGCATGTCACCGCACTCGCCGCGTCGGACTCACGACTTGCGGGAGCCGTCGCCCAATGCCCACTCGTCGACGGCCTCGCGGGGGCAACGTTGATTCGGCCCAGTCGATCGATTCGGCTCATGTCGGTCGCACTGGCGGATCGAATTGGCTCGCTGCTCGGGCGAGCCCCGATCTACCTGCCCATTAGTGTGGCACCGGGACAGTGGGGCGTCTCCGACACCCCGGACGCGCTCTTCGGCAAAGAGATGGTGGCCCCTCGGGAACCGGTGCACTGGAACAACCGCCTGGCCGCGCGGTCGTTACTGAGCATCTCGATGCACCGGCCCGTTCGCCGCGCCGCGTCGATTCGCATACCGATTCTCCTGATCGTCGCCGAAACCGACACGCAGGCTCCGGTAGCACCCGCTCTGCGGGTGGCCGAACTCACTGCGCACGCCGAACTGCACCGCAGCAAGGGCGGCCATTACGACGTGTACCAAGGTGGCGTCGCCTTCGACGACACGCTGCGTCTGGAGGTCGAATTCCTACGCAGGCACGCAGGACTCCCGACATGGTGAGCGACGCAGACATTGAGCATGTGGACTTGCACGGGAAAGTTGTCGCGATCACCGGGGGCGCCCGTGGGATCGGGTTGGCCACAGCCAACGCATTCGCACGGCGAGGTGCCCTGGTCGCAATCGGCGACCTCGATGCAGCAGGCGCCGGTGTGGCCGCCAGGGGGATCGGGAGGAACGCGATCGGCCTTGCGCTCGACGTAACCGATCGGGCCAGCTTCGAGTCATTTCTGAGCGAGGTAGAACACCGACTCGGTTCTCTGGACGTGATGGTGAACAACGCGGGCGTTCAGCATGTGGGACTGTTCGGGGACGAGAGCGACGCGTCCACCGGCACTCAGGTCGCCGTCAACCTCGGTGGCGTGCTGACTGGCACGAAGCTCGCGCTTGCCCGGATGGGTCCTCGTGGCCGGGGCCACATCGTCAACCTGGCCTCGGT
>Ga0164301_10000087_pt1 | contig 22070 bp, 24 predicted proteins | sample Whisoiple_231_MG_FD_109711 | JGI IMG/M metagenome (GOLD analysis project Ga0164301, IMG submission 109711) | Unamended control soil microbial communities from upstate New York, USA - Whitman soil sample_231_MG | ecosystem: Environmental > Terrestrial > Soil > Agricultural land ... | reverse complement strand
CGTCGAGCGGGCGGCCGAGCGGGTCGACCATGCGGCCGAGCAGCTCGTCGCCGACCGGGATCTCGAGCAGCTTGCCGGTCCGCTTGACCGTGTCGCCCTCGACGATCTCGTCCCAGGCGCCGAACAGCACGGCGCCGACGTTGTCGGCCTCCAGGTTCAGCGCCAGGCCGGTGACCCCGTGCGGCAGCTCGAGCATCTCGAGCGCCATGCAGTTGTCGAGCCCGTGGATGCGGGCGATGCCGTCGGCGACGGACAGGACCGTGCCGACCTCGGTGAGGTCGGCGGACTCGCTGTCGAGTCCCTCGATCCGCTCTCGCAGAATGCTTGCGATCTCGTCGGGCTTGATCTCCATCGGGTGCTCTCTGCCTCCTTACGCCGCTTGGGCGACGCTCTTTCGAAGTTTCTCCAGGCGACTGCGGATGCTCGCGTCCAGGACCATGTTGCCGACCTGCAGGACGATGCCGCCGAGGATGCCGGAGTCGACCGCGCTCGAGAGGTCGACCTCCTCCCCGGTCTGGCGTTCGACCTCCTGGCCGATTTTCTCGACGACCGCCGAGTCGAGCTCGACGGCGCTCGTCACGGTGACGTCGATGCGGCGGTTCTCACGCTTCCAAAGCTCCTCGAACTCGCGACGGATGCGGAAGATCTCCGTCATCCGGTGCTTGTCGACGAGCAGCTCGAGGAAGTTGATCAGCTCGGGCTCGGCGCCCGTGATCGCCCGCTCGATCCCCTCCTGCTTCTCGGTCGAGGAGAGGTACGGGCTGAAAAAGAAGACCTGCAGCTCGCGGTTGCGGTCGACGGCGTCGGCGAACTCGCCCAGCTGCTGCTGCAGCGAGTCCAGCTTGCCTTTGTCGCGGCCCACCTCGAAGAGGGCCTCCGCATATACGCGAGATGCATCGGCCATGACTAGCTCTTCTCCGCCCCCGAGAGGGTCGAGAAGTCGACCTCGCTGAGCGCCTCCTCGACGAGGCGTTTCTGGTCCTCGTCGTTGAGCGATTTGCGGGTCACGCGCTCGGTGGCGAGCACGGTCAGGTCGGCGACCTCCTGGCGGATCTGGTCGAGCGAGCGCCGCGTCTCGGCTTCGATGTCGCGCTTGGCGGCCTCGACCAGCTCCTCGCGTTTCTCCTTGCCGGCCGCCGCGGCCTCGGCTTCGGCGGTCTCCGCCGATTTGCGGGCCCGGACCATGATGTCGTCGGCCTGCTCCCTCGCCTCGGCGAGGCGGGCGCGGTACTCGCTGAGCAGCTCGTCCGATTCCTTGCGCTGCCGTTCGGCGGCGTCGATCGACTCGGCGATCGTCGCGGCGCGTTTGTCGAGCGCTTCCTGAATTTTCGGGAAGGCGACCTTGCTCAACACCCACATCGTGATCAGGAACAGGACCAGCGTCCAGATCATCAGCCCCAGACCAGGGCTGACCAGGAAGCTGCCGCCGCTTTCCTCGCCGTGTTCCGCCGCCTCGGCGGCGAGCGGGACTATGTAGCCGAGCAGCTCCATCAACCTAGGCGAGGAAGAAGGCGATCAGACCGAAGATGAAGGTGTAGAAGGCGACCGCCTCGGTCAGCGCGAAGCCGAGCCAGCGGATGCTTTCCAGGTCGCTTTTCATCTCGGGCTGGCGAGCGACCGACTCGATCTCCTTACCGAAGATGAAGCCAACGCCGATACCGGCGCCGATCGAGCCGAGCCCGGCGCCGACGCCGAGGGCGATCGCTTTGCCGGCGCTTTCGACAGCTTCGCTGCTGACCTCGCCGATGGGCAACATGGTGGGATCCATTGAGAATTGACTCCTTTTCTAGTGAGAGGCGGAGGTCGCTCCGCCGATGTAGATAGCGCTAAGCGTCGAGAAGATGAATGCCTGCAGGGTCGCCACCAGCCCGACCTCGAAGATGAAGAAGGCGAAGGCGAGCGGGAAGGTGAGCGCCCCGAGGGCGGCGATCCCCAGCAGCACCGCCAGCCCGCCGCCCATGAAGAGCAGCAGCAGGTGGCCGGCGAGGATGTTGGCGAAAAGACGGACGGAGAGGCTGATCAGCCGCACGAAGTGGGAGATCACCTCGATCACGAAGATCGCGGCCTTGCCGACCGGGCTCATCTCCTCCAGGCCCGGGGGCAGCCAGCTCTTGAAGTAGGGCAGCGCGCCCTTCGCCCGGATGCCCTCGACGTGGTAGCTGAGCCAGACGACGAGGGTGAGGACGAGCGGGATGGCGATGTTGGCGGTCGCGGCGTAAATCGCGAAGGAGGGGATCTCGAGCCCGCCGACCGAGAAGGTGTGCTCGGTGTTGGTCGGCAGCGGCAGGAAGCCGAGCATGTTCGAGAACCAGATCCAGAAGAAGAGGGCGCCGATGAAGGGGAACCATTTGCGCGCCAGCTCGCCCTGGAGGCTGCCGCCGGTGATCGTGTTCTTGGTCAGGTCGTAGGCGACCTCGACCGCGGTCTGCACCCGGTTCGGTTTCTGCACCATCCGCCGCGCGATCCAGGTCATCGTGAAGATCGTCAGAGCGCTGGCGAGGACCAGGTAGAGGACCGCCTTGTTGATGCTGAGGTCGAGGCTGCCGATGTGGATCGAGACCCACGGTTCGAGTTTGAACTCGTTCTGCGGCTTGAAGGCTTCGTTCTTGCCGTCGTTGCCGAAGATCAGCAGCAACAGGATCGAGATCGCGAAGTAGGCGCCGAAGCCGATCAGAACCTTGGCTTTGGTGCTGAGGCCCCTCTTCTCGGGGTCGCCACCGGCGGCGGCGCCGCCCGGCGCCTGAATCGAAGCCGACTCCATGACTAGGCCCCCTGGCCCTCGGGCTGGTCGTCGAACAGGTGCGCGAGGCCCTGGGCGGCGAAGGAGATGGTGAAGAGGGCGAGCAGCAGGATCGCCGCCGCGAGGCCGGACTCGCGTTCGGCGATGCCCACGAGGAGGACGGCGGTCGCCATCAGCCAGACGCGGCCGAGGGTGCTGCCGGCGACGATGCCCATCGCCTTCTGGCGGTTGCCTCGGGCCAGTTCCTGCTTCATGCGGCGCTGCGCGAGCATCTGGATCCCCCGCTGGGTGAGCCAGACCGCGGCCGCGACGCCGAAACCGAGCAGGGGCAGATCGCCGAGCAGGAAAACGGCGAGCGCGGCCAGCAGCGCGATTAGATCGACGTACTTGGGAGGAGACATAACAAGGAAACTGTGCCCGGTCGGGGCAGATTGGGCGCAGGGGCGACTATATCCAATGGTGCCCTGGAATGGCTTTGCGAAGCCACATAGTGAGGGTTGCCACTACCGACAGGCGGTGTTTGCGGGGAGGGGGCGGGAGACCCACCCCAGACACATCTCGCTATGGCTCGATGTTGAGTGTCTGGGGCAGGTCTCCCGCCCCCTCCTCAACACCCAACAAGGCATGGCCTCTGGGAGTAGACGCTGTTATTTGATCGCTTCGAACTCGCCCGTCTCTGGGTCAACGGTTGGGAAAGTGCCGGTTTCAAGCTCCTGCTCGACTGCGGCGTTGACGTCGCCCAGGTTGGGCTCGGGGGCGCCGGCGGTTCGGCGCAGGGTGATCAGCTGGCGGAGGCGGGTTTGGCGCAGCTTGAGGATCTCCAGCACCTCTACGAGGTAGACGCTGGCGGCGAGGGCGAGGATGCCGAAGAGGGCGATCACCGCGGTCCAGAGCGGGTCGAAGTTGCCGTGGTCGTCGCTGTAGGGGACGAAGCGCAGGGCGAGGGCGAGGAGCGCCATCACCGCGGTCCAGCCGTAGAGGTAGAGCAGCGTTCGCCGCTGGGAGAAACCGATGTCGGCCATCCGGTGGTGGAAGTGCCAGCGGTCGGCTTTGTAGATCGGGCGGCCGTATTTGAGCCGCTTGGCGACGACGAAGCCGGTGTCGAGGATCGGCACCGCGAGGATGATCAGCGGCAGGAACAAGGCGATCACGGCGTTGGTCTTCAGCGCGCCCTGCACCGCCACCGCCCCCAGCAGGTAGCCGAGCAGGTTGGAGCCGGTGTCCCCCATGAAGGTGCTGGCCGGGGGAAAGCCCCAGCGCAGGTAGCCGAGGGCGGCGCCGGCGGTCAGCGCGGCGAGGACGCCGGCGGCGTTGCGGTCGAGCGAGAGGGCGATCGTCGCCAGGGTGACGCCGGAGATCACCGCGACGCCAGCGGCGAGGCCGTCGACGCCGTCGATCAGGTTGATGACGTTGATCACGGCGACGATCGCGATCACGGTGCCGACGTCGCCGAGGTGGACGACGCCGCCGCCGGGCAGGGTGAGGAGGTCGACGGTCCCCGGCGTCAGCCGCCCGAAGAAGGGGAAGGTGAAGTTGTCGACGGTGACGCCGGCCGAGACCGGGATGACGACGGCCGCGGTCTGGCCGAGCAGCTTCACCGCGGCCGGGAGGTCGAAGATGTCGTCGAGGACGCCGACCGCGGCGATCGCCGCGGCGCCGATCAGGATCGCGTGGCTTTCGCTGTCGCCGGGGAGGAAGAGGAGGCCGGCGACGGCGACGCCGCCGAGGATCCCGAGGCCGCCCAGCTTCGGGGTCGGGGCGAGATGGAGCTTGCGCTCGCTGGGGTAGTCGATCGCCCCCACCCGCAGCGCCAGCCACTTGGTCAGCGGCACCAGCAGCAGGGTGAGGACTCCGGCGACGAGGAAGGCGAGGTAGGCGTCGGTGTCAGTCGGCATAGCGGTCGAACCAGAGGGTAAGCGCCATCAGGCCCCAGATCTGGCGGCTGAGGTCCTCGCGGCCGGAGATGTGCCGATCGAGGATCGGGGTGACGGCGGCGGGATCGAGCAGGCCTTGGCGCGCCAGGGCCGAGGGCGCGAGGGTCTCGCGGGCGAACGGCTCCAGCGGCCCGCGCAGCCAGGCGGCGAGCGGGATCGAGAAGCCCTGCTTGCGGCCCTGGACGATCTCGTCGGGCAGCAGCGGCGCCAGGGCGCGGCGCAGCAGCCGCTTCTTCTGGAAGCCGCGCACCTTCGCCCTGCGGGGGAGCGAGAAGGCGAACTCGGCGACCTTCTGGTCGAGGAAGGGGACGCGCAGCTCGAGCGAGTGGGCCATGCTGAGCCGGTCGGTCTTGACCAGCAGGTCGTCGACCAGGTAGATGCCGAGGTCGACGTCCTGCATCCGCGCCAGCGGGTCGGCGCCGGCGGTCTCGGCGTAGCGCTCGCGGTAGAGGTCGAGCGGGTCCCAGGCGGAAGCGGCGGCGCCCGCGAGGCCGGCCCGGTCCTGCGCGGAGAAGATCTCCTTCCAGCCGTGGTGGCGCTCCAGCGGCGGCAGCGCGGCAGCGCGGGCGAAGCGCTTGGCTTTGTAGTCGAAGCCGACCCGGTCGTGGCGGCTCGGCAGGGCCTCGGCGAGCGGCCGCGCCAGCGGCGCCAGGCGGCCGACGCGGCGGGCGAGGAGGTCGGCGACGTAGGTGTAGTAGCCGCCGAAGAGCTCGTCGCCGCCCTCGCCCGAGATCGCGGTCTTGACCCGCCCGGCGGCAAGCTGGGAGACGAGGTAGGTGGGCAGCGCCGAGGAGTCGCCGAAGGGCTCGTCGAAGGCCTCGACCAGCCGCGGCAGCAGCTCGATCGCGTCGGGGCGGACGACCAGCTCGTGGTGGTCGGTGCCGTAGCGCTCGGCGACCAGGCGGGCGCGGGAGAGCTCGTCGAACCCCTCCTCCTCGAAGCCGATCGAGAAGGTCCGCAGCGGCTCGCCGGCGTGGGCGCTGGCGAGCGCGGCGAGGCCGCCGGAGTCGACCCCGCCGGAGAGCAGGACCCCGACCGAGACGTCGGCGACGAGATGGGCGCGGACGCTGTCGTCGAGGACCTCGCGCAGCTCCTCGGCCAGCTCTGCCTCGGAGCCGCGGCGCGGAGCGGCGCCGGGCACCGCGCCGACGCGGGCGAAGCGCCGCATCTCAACCTCTCCCCCCTCCCAGGCAAGCAGATGGCCGGGGGGCAGCTTGCGCGCCTCGGCGAAGATCGTCAGCGGCGCCGGGATCGAGTTGAAGGCGAGGTAGGCGGAGACCGCCTCGGGGTCGATCTCGCGCGAGAAGCCGGGCTGCGCGAGCATCGCCTTCAGCTCAGAGGCGAAGGAGAGCTCGCCGCGGACGTGGCGGTAGTAGAGCGGCTTGATCCCGAACCGGTCGCGGGCCAGCAGCAGCCGTTGGCGGCGCTTGTCCCAGAGCGCGATCGCAAACATCCCCCGCAACCGCTCGACGAACCCTTCCCCCCACTCCTCGTAGGCGTGGACCAGGACCTCGGTGTCGCAGTCGGTCGCGAACCGGTGCCCCTTGCCCTCCAGCTCCCGCTTCAGCTCGCGGTAGTTGTAGATCTCCCCGTTCTGGACGACCACCGCCGAGCCGTCCTCGTTGGCGATCGGCTGGTGCCCATGATCGAGGTCGATGATCGAGAGTCGCCTCGCGGCCAGCGCAACCGGGCCCTCGTGGAACAGCCCGTCGTCATCGGGCCCGCGGTGGACTAGCCGCCCGCTCATCCGCTCCACCGCCTCGAGGTCGGGACCCCCGTCGGGGCTGACGACTCCACAGATCCCGCACATAGGCGGGCAGTCTCGCAGTCGCTCAGGAAGTCGGTTGCCCGCGCCCTAGCACCTTGGCCACGGTCGCCAGCAGGACTTGGAAGTAGAGGTTGACCGAGCGGTCGGCGATGTACTCCATGTCGTGGGCGAGCTTGTCGGCCCAGGTCTCCTCGCGGGTGATGCGGGTCTGGGCGAATCCGGTGACGCCGGGCCGGACGACGAGGCGCTGCCAGTACTGGGGGATCTCGCGGCAGAGCTCGGCGTAGAAGGTCGGCCGGATCGGGCGCGGGCCGACGATCGACATGTCGCCGCGCAACACGTTCCACAGCTGCGGCACCTCGTCGAGGTGGGTCTTGCGCAGGGCGCCGCCGATCCGGGTCCGCTCCTCCTCGGTGCGCCGGGTCAGCTCCTCGCCGTAGTAGGGCCCGAGGCGGGTTTCGGCGTCCGGGTTGAGGGTGCGGAACTTGTACATCCAGAAGAGATGGCCGGCTTTGCCGACCCGGGCGCCGCGGTAGAGGACAGGGCGGCCGGAGTCGAGCGCGATCGCCAGCGCGATCAGCGCCAGCAGCGGCGAGAGGACGAGCAGGATGGAGCCGGAGATGAGGATGTCGAGCGCCCGCAGGACCGGGTCGATCGGCCGCGGGTCACCTTCCGCCGCGGGCGCGACGAGTTCTTCGAGGCCGAGGTCGGCCTCGGGCAGCTCGCTCAGGAGGGGGTTACGGGATGGGGGTCTTCGCGCAATGGTTGGGCTCCGACGGTTCCGAGGATGGTCGCGACCAGCGTGGACGGATCGCGGCGTGTGGGCGCCGACCCGGCGGTCCGCTTGCGCAGCTCCAGCGCCCGGGCGTCGGTCAGCGGCCGCAGCCGGCCGGAGCGGATCAGCGCTTCGTCGACGCCGCCGAGGCGGCCACCGTAGGTGGTGTAGACGGGGACGCCGAGGGCGGCGGCCTCGCGGTTCATCGTGCCGCCGGCGGAGAGGACGAGGTCGGCGAGGGCGACGAGGCTCTGCGCCTCCACCGCGCCGGGCGGGACGATCACCGAGGGCAGGCCGAGGCCGGTGATGAACTCGCGCTGCGCCGCGGTGCGCGGCAGGACGACGGCGTGCACCCCCTCGTCGCGGCCGAGGCGGTCGAGGACCTTGGGGAAGAGCGGGTTCGACTTGCGGTGGTAGAGCGAGACGTCGGGCGGCGGGCGGACGATGACGACGACGCGCTCGCTCTCGACGCCGAGCCTCACCAGCGCCTCGGGATCGGGCTCGAAGTCGTAGAGGTAGTACTCCTCCTTCAGGCCCGGGTAGGGGAAGTACTTCTCCTCGCTGACGCCGAAGCGGCGCAGGCGGTCGAGCGGCACCGTGTCCGGGAACATCACCCGCCGCGCCAGCCGGCAGCCGATCCGGTGCTGGGTGACCGCGTACTCGTAGTCGTGCATGTTGGCCTCGGGCACGCCGAGCGTCTTCGCCGCGATCGCCAGGTCGTTGGAGCCGTGGGCGAGCGCCAGGTCGAAGCCGCGGCCGCGGCCGAACCCCAGCATCCCGGCGCTGCGCGAGGCAAGGCTGTAGGCCTTGCGCAGGCGCGAGGCGCCGCCGTGGCGGCCGATCGGCGTGTGCTCCATCCCGTGCAGCTCGAGCAACTGCTGCGTCTGCGCGTAGTCGCGCGAGGTGATCTCCACCTCGTGGCCTTCGGCTCGCAGCCGTTCGATGATCGGGCGCAGCACCAGCACGTGCGCCGGGGCGCTCATGTCGACCCAGATCTTCAACGGCCTAGACGGTCGCCGCGAGCTCGGCGTAGAGCGGGAAGCGGTCCATCAGCGCCTCGGTGCGGGCGCGGAGGTCCTGCTTCGAGGACTCGAAGTCGGGGCCGAGGGCGGCGACGATCACCTCGGCGATCTCGGTCATCTCCTCCTCGCCCATGCCGCGGGTGGTCAGCGCGGGGGTCCCGATCCGCAGTCCGGAGGGGTTCATCGGCGGCCGCGGATCGAAGGGGATCGCGTTGCGGTTGACGGTGATCCCGACCTCGTCGAGCCGATCCTCCGCGGTCTGGCCGTCGAGGCCGGTCGGGGTGAGGTCGACGAGGACGAGATGGACGTCGGTGCCGCCGGTGATGACCGGGACGCCGCCGGCTTCGAGCCCGGCGGCGAAGGCCTGGGCGTTGGCGATCGTCTGCCGCTGGCGCTGCCTGAATCCCTCGCTTGCGGCGATGCGCATCGCCACCGCCTTGGCGGCGACGGTGTGCATCAGCGGGCCGCCCTGCTGGCCGGGGAAGACCGCCTTGTCGATCGCTTTCGCGTGCTCGGAGCGGCAGAGGATCATGCCGCTGCGCGGGCCGCAGAGGGTCTTGTGGATCGTCGTCGTGACGACGTCGGCGTGCTCGACCGGGTTGGGGTGCTCGCCGGCGGCGACGAGGCCGGCGAAGTGGGCCATGTCGACCATCAGCTTGGCGCCGACCGAGTCGGCGATCTCGCGGAAGGCGGCGAAGTCGAGCTGGCGCGGGTAGGCCGACCATCCGGTGACGATCAGCGCCGGCTTGTGCTCGTTCGCCAGGCGCTCGACCTCGTCCATGTCGACGAGGAAGTCCTCGCGGCGCACGTGGTAGGGCACCGGGTTGTAAAGCGTGCCGCTGACGTTGATTTTCATCCCGTGGCTGAGGTGGCCGCCGTGGTCGAGGGCGAGGCCGAGGAAGGTGTCGCCCGGTTCCAGCAGCGCCATGTAGACGGCGTTGTTGGCCTGGGCGCCGCTGTGGGCCTGGACGTTGGCGTGCTCGGCGCCGAACAAATTCTTGGCCCGCTCGATCGCCAGTTCCTCGGCGACGTCGACCTCCTCGCAACCGCCGTAATAGCGGCGGCCGGGGTATCCCTCGGCGTACTTGTTGGTCAGCACCGAGCCGACCGCTTCGAGCACCGCCTGGGGGACGAAGTTCTCCGAGGCGATCATCTCCAGAGTCCGCTGCTGGCGCCGCAGCTCGGCGTCGAGGACGCCGGCGATCTCGGGATCGACCTCGCTCAGCGGCGCGCTTTGAAGGTTCTCTGGAAGATCGGCCATCGACGGCCGACGATAGCAACGGTCATGGATAGTCTGGAGCCGGTGAGAGCCCGAGCTCTGCTCGCCCCGCTGGCCCTGCTGCTGGCCTCGGCCCTGCCGGTCGCCGCCGCCCCGGCCGCGGTCGAGAACCCGTGCGAGACGGCCGAAGCGCGCTTCCTCCTCTGCCCCAACCTGCGGATCGCGCCGCCGAGCGAGATGTACGCGCAGGAGGCCGACGGGCACGTGCTGCTGCGGGCAACCAGCGACGTCGAGAGCCGCGGCCTCGGCCCGATGGAGCTGCACGGCCGCCGCGACGGCCCCCGCTCGATGAAGGTCAACCAGTGGATCTTCAGGAAAGGCGGCGGCCACATCACCCTCCGCACCGAGGCGAAGCTGCGCTTCACCTATGTCGGCACCTACTTCGGCGGCTCCTACTGGAAGGTCCACGAGCTCGCCAACTTCGAGCTGCGCCGAGTCGGGCCCGAGGGCGACGTCGGTGACGTCGTCCGCACCAGCCCCAAGCTCAACTACTGCCTGCGCGACCTGACCCGGACCCAGCCCAGCCGCCGCTCGCCGCCCGAGCGGTATTACCCGGGCTGCAACCAGAACCCCCTCCAGGACCACGTCAGGCTCGGGACCTCGATCGGCTGGTCGGACATCTACCCCGCCACCTACCACCAGCAGTGGATCAACGTCACCGGCCTGCGCGGCTGCTTCGCCTACCGGATGATCGTCGACCCGGAGGAAAACCTCTTCGAGGCGAACGAGAACGACAACATGTCCCAGGTCCTGGTCCGGCTGCCCTTCAAGGGCGAGACCGGCTGCTAGGCCCGGGCGCAGCCCAAGCGCTCTTATCCGAGGCCGACCGAGGCGAGCCTGCTCGCTAGGTCGCCGGGCGAGAGGGCGCCGTCGCGGAGGATCCGCCAGCGGCCGTCGTCCTCGATCGCGGTGATGTCGACCACGGTCGAGGGCAGCCCCGGCAGCTCGCCGCCGTCGATCGCCAGGTCGGCGCCGTCGCGGATCGCGGCCGGCACGTCGGCGAAGCGAGCCGGCGCCGGCTCGCCGCTGAGGTTGGCCGAGGTCTGGAAGACGGGGCACATCGTCCCCGCCAGCGGGCCGCCGATCAGGCGGATACCGAGCTGCTCGGGGTCCTGGCGACAGGCGAGCGGGTAGCGCCGCAGCGGGTTGGCGACGACGAGGGTCACCGGCCCCGGCATCAGGGCGCTGACCGCCGCTTTCGTCCGCGGCCCCAGGCCCGCGACGAGCTCGCGGATCGCCAGCGGCGAGAAGTACATGACCGCCGAGGGCTTGCCGTCGTCGCGGCCCTTGAGCCGGTGGATCTTGGCGATCGCCCCCGCGTCGAGCGGGTCGCAGGCGAGCCCGTAGAGCCCGTCGGAGGGAAAGACGGCGACGCCGCCGCCGGAGACGCAGCGTTCCAGCGCCTTGCGCGCCACCTGCGCCTCGCCGCTTTCCAGCCGGATCAGCTCGCTCACGCCGCTCCCCCTACCCGGCCGAGGACGACCCGCTCGATCCCGGCCAGGTCGCGCCGCACCTCGATCGCGCCGAAGCCGGCCTCGCGCATCATCTCCCCGACCGCCTCGGCCTGCCCCTCCCCCACCTCTACGGCGACTGCGGCAGAGCTTTTCCCTCCATGAGATGGAAAAGCTCTGCCGCACTCGGGGATGAAGCTCCGGTAGGCGTCGAGGCCGTCGGGGCCGGCGAGTAGCGCCTCACGCGGCTCCCACTGGGTGACCTCGGGCTGGAGCGAGGACCAGTCGCGCTCGGCGACGTACGGGAGGTTGGCGAGGACGAGGTCGAAGCTTGCCTCCGGCAGGGTGCCTTCGACGAAATGGACCCGGTCCGCGAGGCCAAGCCGACTGGCGTTGGCGCTGGCGACTTCAAGTGCACGTTGTGAAGTGTCAGCGGCAGTTACTTGACACTCCGCAAGCTCGTCGGCGACCGCCAGCGCGATCGCGCCCGAGCCGGTGCCGACGTCGAGGACCTCCCCCGGCTCCAACTCCAGCGCGAGTTCGACCAGCAGCTCCGTCTCCGGCCGCGGGATCAACACTCGGGCGTCGACCTTCAGCTCAATGCTGCGGAAGCCCTTGCGGCCGAGGATGTAGGCGACCGGCTCGCGCCGCAGCCGCCGCCGCACCAGCTCCCCGAACAGCCGGCCCGCGGACGCCGGCACCTCCTCCCCGCCATCGGCGATCAAAGCAGCGCGTTCGCGCCCCATCGCGTCACCCAGCAGCAGTTCCGCGTCCAGCCGCGGCTCTTCGACGCCCGCCGCCGTCAACGCGTCAACCGCAGCGTCCAGCGCGTCGCGCACGGTCGCGCCCGTCATCGTCGCCACGGGTCAGGCGGCCGAAGCCGCCGCCTCGAGCCGCTGCCGCTTCTCCTCGGCCGCCAGCGCGTCGGTGAACTCGCCGAGCTGGCCCGCCAGCACGCCCTCGAGGTTGTGGGAGGTGTGCTTGATCCGGTGGTCGGTGACCCGGCCCTGGGGGAAGTTGTAGGTGCGGATCTTCTCCGAGCGCTCGCCGCTGCCGACCTGGGCCTTGCGCTCGGAGGCGACCTTCGCCTGCTGCTCGGCCAGCTCGCGCTCATACAGCCGCGCCCGCAGCACCCGCATCGCCCGCTCCTTGTTCTGCAGCTGGGACTTCTCGTCCTGCATCGAGACGACGACGCCCGTCGGTTTGTGGGTGATTCGCACCGCCGAGTCGGTCGTGTTGACCGACTGGCCGCCGGGGCCGGAGGAGCGGTAGACGTCGATCTGCAGGTCGTTCTGGTCGACCTCGACCTCGACCTCCTCCGCCTCGGGCAGGACGGCGACGGTCGCGGTCGAGGTGTGGATCCGACCCTGCGACTCGGTCTCCGGGACCCGCTGGACGCGGTGGGTGCCGCCCTCGAACTTGAAGACCGAGTAGGCGCCCTCGCCCTTGACCTCGAAGGTGACGTCCTTGAAGCCGCCCGAATCGGAGGCCGACTGCGAGAGCACTTCGGTCGAGAAGCCGCGCTCGTCGGAGTAGCGGGTCAGCATCTTGTAGAGGTCGCCGGCGAAGAGCGCCGCCTCGTCGCCGCCGGTGCCGGCGCGGATCTCGACGATCACGTTTTTGGCGTCGTTGGGGTCGCGCTCGACCATCGCCAGGCGGATCTCCTCTTCCAGCGCCTCCAGCTGTCCCGGCGCCTCCTCGACCAGCTGCCGCATTTCCTCGTCCTCGCCCTCGGCGAGCAGCTCCCGCGCCCCTTCGAGGTCGTCGCGCAGCGTCCGCCACCGCGCCGCCAAGTCGGCGGCCGGCTGCAACTCCCGGTATTCGCGCCCGACCTCGGCATACCGCGCCCGGTCCGAGATCACCTCCGGGTCGGACATCTGCGCCTCGAGGTCCGCGAACCGCGCCTCTATCTGATCGACAAGAGTCTCAATCACGCTTCAAACATAGAGCTATCTGCGCGGCCTCTCGCGGCGGGTGGCGCCGATTTGGGGGACCACCCCGGCAGGGGTGGTGGAACCAAATCGGGGACAGGACCCGCCGCGCCAGGGCCTAAGCGACGATCTCGATGTGCGGCTTTTTCGCCGCTTCCTCAGGAGTCTCCCGCGCCAGCACCGCGTTGAGCGAGGCGATCGCCACCGCGAGCTGCTCTTCGTCGGGCTCGCGGGTGGTCAGGTTCTGCAGCATCAGGCCGGGCCACATGACCGCCCGCACCCAGCGTTTGCGCCTGTTTTTTCCGGCCCACTTGATCACCTCGTAGGAGAGGCCGGCGATCAGCGGGATGCCGAGTATCCGCGAGGCCAGGAGCCAGTACCAGGCCGGCAGCCCGATCGGGGCGAAGACGAAGATCGCCAGCACCATCACGATCAGCAGGAAGCTGGTCCCGCAGCGGGGATGCAGGCGCGAGTAGAGCTTCGCCCGGGCGGGCACGAGTTCGTCTTCGGCCTCGTAGCAGGAGATCGTCTTGTGCTCGGCGCCGTGATACTCGAAGACCCGCCGCAGGTCGGGCATTTTGCTGATCGCGAGGATGTAGCCGATGAAGATCGCGGTGCGCAGGACCCCCTCGACCAGCCAGAACAGCAGCGAGGAGCCGAGCTGGTCCTTGATCAGGCTGGTGAGGCCGACCGGGACGACGAAGAAGAGGCCGACCGCGAGCAGCATCGAGAGGAAGATCGTCACGCCCCAGATCCAGCCGCCGATTTCCTCTTTCTCGCCCTGCTCGTCCTCCTCCAGCTGCGCGTTGGCGGAGATCGCCAGGGCTTTGAAGCCGATCTTCAGCGACTCGCCGAGGGCGACGACGCCGCGGATCACCGGCAGGCGCCAGAGCCGGTGCCGCTGCGCCCAGGGGACGAGCTGCTCGGACTCGACCTCGATCTGGCCCTCGGGGGTGCGGACGGCGACCGCCCAGACCGATACGCCGCGCATCATCACGCCCTCCAGCACCGCCTGGCCGCCGACCGGCGCGTCGCGCTTGGCGACCAGCGCCCCGTCGGGCATGCGCACAGGATCCCCTCCGTTGCCGGAGGGGTTTTCGTGGGATGCCAGTGCCGAGCCCGACGGCGGGCTCACGCGCTACTTCCCGGCCCGGTGCTTGGCGGCGCGGCGCTGGAAACGCTCAACGCGGCCGCCGGTGTCGACCAGCTTTTGCTTGCCCGTGTAAAAGGGGTGGCACTCGGAGCAGAGCTCTACATGCAAGTCCTCTTTCGTGGAGCGCGTGTAGAACTGGTTGCCGCACGAGCAATGCATGTTGGCAAGCGTGTAATTGGGGTGGATTGCTGCCTTCATCTCCTCCAAGTCTAGAGAACCGCGCAAGCCGTGCCGATACGACCATGTGAGAAAAGCAGTGGCAGCGATTCTTTTCGGCGGCGCGGCGCTGGTCATCGCCCATGACTGGATCGGGATCGGCGGCTCTGGACTCGACGTCGCGATCAACGGTGTCGTCTACGACGCGGTCGTCGTCTGTGCCGGTCTCGCCTGCCTGACGCGGGCGCTGCGCGGCGGTCCCGAGCGCGCCGCCTGGCTCGCGATCGGCGCCTCGATCCTGGCCTGGGCAGCCGGCGAGATCTGGTGGACGCTCTACATCGAAGGCAACGCCGGCGCGCCCTACCCCTCCCCCGCCGACATCGGCTACCTCGCCTTCTACCCACTGGCGATCCTCGGCCTCTACCTGCTGGTCCGGGCCCGCGCCGAGGAGCTCGACCCCCGTCTCTGGATGGACGGCCTGATCGCCGCGCTCGGGACCGGGGCACTCGGCGCCGCGCTGATCTTCGAGTTCGTCGCCGACCGCGCCGAAGGCACGACGGCGGAAGTCGCGACCACGCTCGCCTACCCGTTCGGCGACGTCGTCCTGATTTCCCTGGTGGTCGGCGTCATCGCCCTCACCCGCTGGCGGCCCGGCCGGACCTGGGTGCTGCTACTCGGCGGGCTCGCGGTGATGGCCGTCGCCGACGTCGCCTTCACCCTGCAGAGCTACGAAGCGAGCGTGCCCGGCGGCGACTGGGTCGAACCGATCTACCTGCTCTCCGCGGTCCTGCTCGGCGCGGAGGCCTGGCAGCCGGACGCCGACCGGATCCTCCCCGACGCCCGCTTCGACGGCTGGCGGGAAATGATGGTGCCCGGGATCGTCGCGGTGGCGATGATCGCCCTGGTCGTCATCCAATACTCGAACAGCCACGAGAGCGCGCTGACGACGATCCTCTGGGCGACGACGATGCTGGCCGTGATCGGCAGGCTGGCGCTGAGCCTGCGCGATAACACGCGCCTGCTGGAGCAGGTGCGGACCGATCCGCTCACCGGCCTCGGCAGCCAGGCGCGGCTGCGGATGGATCTCGAGCGGCACGAACGGGCGCCGGGCGCCCCGATGACCGTGATCCTCCTCGACCTCAACGGGTTCAAGCGCTACAACGACACCTTCGGCCACCCCGCCGGCGACAAGATGCTCGGCCTGCTCGGCAGGCGGCTCGGGGTGGCGGTCGCGCCGGAGGCGACCGGCTACCGGCTCGGCGGCGACGAGTTCCTCGTCCTCGTCGAGGGCGGCCTCGTCGCCCTCGGCCAGCGCGAGCGCGACGGGCTCGCCGCGCGTGCCGCCGAAGCGCTCACCTCCAGCGGGCGCGGCTTCGAACTCAGCGCCGCCTGGGGCGTCGCCTCGATTCCGGAGGAGGCGGACTCGCCCGCCGAGGCGATGCAGCTCGCCGACGTGCGGATGTACGCCCAGAAGGAGTCGCGGCGCCTGGCCGGGTCAGTCGAGGCGCTCGACCGCGAAGCCCTCGAGCAGCCGCAGTAGGACCTCGGTCACCTCGGCCCGGCTCTGCGGGCGATCGTCGCGGGCCAGCAGCATCGCCGCCTCGTCGAGCGCCCCCAGCAGCAGGTGGGCGAGCGGCTTGACCGGCAGCCGGCGAATCTCGCCGGCCTCGATCGCCGCGGCGAGGCTGGCTTCGATCAGGCCGAGACCGTTGGCGGCGCCGATCTCCCGCCAGCGCTCCCAGCCGAGAACCGCCGGGGCGTCGTGGAGGGCGATCTGCCGCAGCTCCGGCTTCGCGCACTCGTCGAGAAAGGCCTCGATTCCCGCCATCATCGCCGCCACCGGGCTGTGCAGCTCCGAACCGAGGACGATGCGGGCGACCCGCTCGGTCGATTCGGCCTCGATCCGTTCGTAGACCGCCTCCAGCAGGCTCGCCTTGTCGCCGAACTGGTGATAGAGGGCGCCCCGGGTGACCCCGGCGGTGCGGACGATCTCCTCGGTGCCGACCTGGTCGTAGCCGCGCTCGGTGAAGAGCCCGCGAGCGGCGGCGATCAGCGCCTCGCGGGTGGCCTGAGTGCGTTCGGCCTGAGTGCGCTTCATCGACTCTCCGCCCGAAAAAGCCGCCTAAGGCTTTTTCGGTTTATCCCGGATACATTCATTCTGTATGTATGTTAGATGTCGACACCGACGAGAGGAGCACCATGACCGACCAGCGCAAGGAGTTGCAACTGCCCCAGGGAACGATTCGCTACCGCGAGGCGGGCGCCGGCAAGCCGATCGTCTTCGTCCACGGCTACCTGGTCGACGGCCGACTCTGGGACGGGGTCGTCGACGCCCTCTCCGACCGGTTCCGCTGCATCGCGCCGGACTGGCCGATCGCCGCCCACCAGGTGGCGATGAGCCCGGATGCCGACCTCTCCCCGCCGGGCATCGCCCGGCTGATCTCCGAGTTCCTCGCCAAGCTCGAGCTGGAGGACGTGACGATCGTCGGCAACGACTCCGGCGGCGCGATGTCCCAGGTCCTGGTCACCTCGTATTCGGAGCGGATCGGGCGCCTGGTGCTGACCAACTGCGACACCCACGAGAACTTTCCGCCGGGGATGTTCAAGGCGATGCCACCGCTGGCGAAGCTGCCGGGCGGGATGTTCCTCCTCGCGGCGCCGTTTCGAGTCGAAGCGCTCGCCCGGCGCGCCTTCAAGCCGTTCGCGAAGACGAAGATCCCCGACGAGCTGGTCGCCTCCTGGATGGCGCCGGCGAAGACCGACTCGGCGGTCCTCCGCGACGCCGCCAAGGTCACCGCGGGGATGAACAAGCGCCACACGCTGGCGGCGGCGGAGAAGCTGCGGGGGTCGCAGTTGCCGATCCTGCTGGCCTGGGCGCCGGGCGACAAGTACTTCCCGATCTCCTACGCCGAGCGGCTCGCCGGCGAAGCCGGGAACGCGAAGCTGGTGCGGATCCCGGACGCGAAAACCTTCGTCGCGCTCGATCAACCGCAGCGGCTGGCCGAGGAGATCGCCGAGTTTGCGGCTTCCTCCTGACCGCCTGAGCGAACAAGCGTTCCCAAACAATCGCAAACTGCATATTTTTCGTCCGACGGGCGAGGGGAAGATTCGTCAACCCCCTACAGGAGGACGGACTCGATGTCCAAGCAGATCTTCGACCAGCACCGCCCCCGCAGCACCATGGCCCGGCGCCTCGACGAAGCCTTCGCCGGCTGCGACGAGTGGACCGTGATCGCAGCGCCGCGGCGGCGAAGCACCCTCGACTTCACTCCGACGGCAGCCAGCACCGCCCAGATCTTCGACGGCGCGGCGCTGCTCCGGACGGAGGAAGCCGAAGCGGCTTAGGCACCACTCCGTCGGCGGCCGCTCAGCGGCGGTCGTACTTCATGCCCACTCGGGACATCTGGTCGATTCCAATACCCGAGACGACGATCATCGCCGCCGTGGCGAGTCCTCCGTTCCCGCTCAGCAGAACAACTGCCAGCCACGCACCGAGGCCCGCCACGACAATCACGATCATCATCAGGGCAATCGCTTTGCGTTCGGTCATGTTTCCACCTTAGCTGGTCGACGCAGACAAAACAATTACACAAGTCGCGAGGATAATCCCGACGATTCCGCCTCTCAGCGTCGCCCTCCGAAGTCGCTGCTCATCGGCGCCCGAGAGCGCTGGCTTGACATGTGCGATGAATCCGCAGACGGCGATCGCGGCCGCTGCGAGGCCAAAGGCCGTCACCACGTCGTTCGTCAAAGACGCCAGAACCACACTGCGACCCTAAAAGGCCGATCCGCACGCGTGGCGCGCGGATCGTGCCTTTAGGCGAACCGCTTTTCTACGTCTCTTGGTACAGCGGGCCGTCGCCGCCCTCGGGGAGGGTGAGGCGGCCGCCCTTGGCCGTGATCGCGCCGCACTGGACGCAGTTGGAGGCGGTGACATGGACGTCGACTTCGGCCGCGCCACTCTCCAGCTGGTCCTCGGGGATCTCGTAGACCTGCGCCGGGCACATCGAGACCCAGGTCTGGGCGACCTCGCGCGGGACGTGGGTCTGGATGCGGACGTGGTTCGGGGCGTCGTCGCGGGTGGCGTTGCCGGAGAGGAAGACCGAGTCCAGCTTGTTGAAGGTCACCTCGTTGTCGGGCTTGGGGTAGGCGTCCCCCGCCTTGCCCTCGAAGACCGGGATCTCGGCGTTGTCCTCGATCTTCCAGTGGCCGCCGGGGAAGGCGCCTTTGGTCGCGACCATCGCGCTTCCCATTGCGCCGCCGAAGATCAGGCCCTTGGTCAGCGGCTGCTTCATGTTCCGCGAGCGGTAGAGGTCCTTCTCGATCTCCGAGTTGCGGATCATCGCGTCGTAGCCTTCGAAATTGACCGAGTCGATGTCCTTCTTCAGCGACTCGACGATCGCTTCCGCCGCGTACATCCCGGCGTGCATCGCGTAGTGAACGCCGGCGAGTTCGGCGATGTTGACCATGCCGGCGGCGTCGCCGGCCATCAGCATGCCGGGCACCGAGAAGCGCTTCGGCAGCGCCCAGTAGCCGCCCGAGGGGATCGTCTTCGCCCCCCAGCCGACCCGCTTGCCGCCCTCGATGATCTTGGCGATGAACGGGTGGGTCTTGAACAGCTGCAGGGCGTCGTGGACCGAGAAGGTGGCATCGGTGTTGTCGAGGCCGACGACGAGGCCGAAGCAGACCTTGTCCTCGCCCATCGGGTAGATGAAGCTGCCGCCCGCCTCCTTGAAGCGCGGGCTCCAGCGCAGCGGCCAGCCGAGGGTGTGGATGACGCGATCGAGCGGCTTGGGGACCTCCCAGATCTCCTTCACCCCGAGCTCCCAGACCTGCGGGTCGGAGCCCTCGCGCATGTCGAAGTAGTCCATCGCGGCGTAGGTGAGGTGGCCGATCGTGCCCTCGGCCAAGACGGTCGCCTTGGCGACTACGTCGGAGCCGGGCTCGAAGTTGCCGAGCTCTTCGCCTTCCTTGCCGCGGCCGCGGTCGCCGGAGCGGACGCCCTTGACGATCCGGTCCTCGACCAGCAGCTGCGTCGCCGCGGTCTCGGTGAGGATGTAGACGCCGGCCTCTTCGGCTTTTTCGGAGAGGAAGCGGCCCAGCTTGGAGACCGACATCGTGTAGGTCCCCTCTTTGCGGAAGTTGGGCGGCGGCGGCTTCAGCGGGAAGGCTTTGCTCTTGGTCAGGAAGTAGGTCGCGTCCTTGGTGACCTCCTGGTAGACCGGCGGCCAGTCGGCCGGGTCGAGGTCGGGAAAGAGCCTGGTCAGCGCCGAGGGGTCGACGTTGGCGCCGGAGAGCAGGTGGGCGCCGGCGACTTTGCCCTTCTCGATCACCGCGACCGGGACTTCGCCGAGCTTCTCCAGTAGCTCCGGCTCGTTCTCCAGGAGCTGCATCAATTTGTTGGCGCAGGCGAGGCCGGCGGGGCCGCCGCCGACGATCGCCACGCCAACTTCAATACGCTCGTCCTCCGGGTCCGTCGGCGCCGCGATGACGCTCTCGGGATCGAACGGGGGCGGGAACTCGCTCGGAGCTACTGGCATCGCTCTCTAGCCCTTCTTCGCTTTGATCGCCTCGGTCAGCTTGGGGACGATCTTGTGGAGATCGCCCACCACGCCGAGGTCCGAGAACTCGAAGATCGGAGCGTTCGGGTCCTTGTTGATCGCAAGGATGTTCTCCGAATTCTGCATCCCGACCTTGTGCTGGATCGCCCCGGAGACGCCGGCGGCGAGGTACAGCTTCGGCGCCACCGTCTTGCCGGTCTGGCCGATCTGGGCCGCGTAGGGGTACCAGCCGGCGTCGACGACCGCGCGGGTCGCCGCGACGGCTCCGCCCATCGAGTCGGCGAGCTGCTCGCAGAGCTCGAAGCCCTCTTTGGCTCCGAGGCCGCGACCGCCGCCGACGAGGATGTCGGCGTCCTCGATGTTGACGTCGGCGCCGCGCTGCTCGCCGCGCTGGACCAGCTTCGCCTTGGACGACCACTCGGATAGCTCGACGTCGACGTCGACGACCTCAGCGGTGCCGCCGGACTCCTTGGCGTCGAAGGCGTTGAGGCGGCCGATGATGATGCCGGGCTCGGAGACGTAGCCGACGTCGGCGATCTCGGAGTCCTGCAGGATCGGCCGCTCGACGACCAGCTTGCCGCCGTCGACCTTGACCGCCGTGACCTCCATGGTCACGCCGGCGTTGAGCCGGGCGGTGAGACCGGCCCCGATCTCGAAGCCGAGCAGGCCGCCGCCGAAGAGGGCGTAGGAGATCCCCTCGTCCTGGATGACCTTGGCCATCGCGTCGACGATCGGCTGCGCCAGGCCCTCGGGCACGCTCTTGGCCCGGTAGACCTTGGCGGCGCCGTAGTTGCCGAGCGAGGCGCAGGCGTCGTCGGCGACCTCGCCGACCACCAGCGCGGAGGCCTCGCCGCCGACTTCGCCGGCCAGCTTGGCCGCCTCGGAGATCGCCCCGAGCGAGTTCTTGTTGAAGTTGCCCTCGTCGTCGTGGAGGGCGTAAACCAGGATGCCTGCCATCTAGATCAGCTTCCTCTCGTCCAGCCAAGCGACGATCTTTTCGACCGTCTCGTTGGTGTCCTCGTCCTCGATGATCTCGCCCGCTTCCTTCGCCGGAGGCGGGTTCAGACCCAGGACCTTGGTCTTCGAGCCGTCGGCGCCGACCTGGCCGGCCTCGATGCCGACGTCGCCGGTCGCCTTCGAGTCGAGCGGCTTCTTTTTCGCGCCCATGATCGCTTTCAGGCTCGGGTAACGCGGCTCGTTGATCGCGTCGCCGACGCTGATCACGGCCGGCAGCTCGATCTCGACGGTGTCGTAGCCATACTCGGCCTGACGCTCGCAGCGCAGCCTGCCGTCGGTGACGTCGATCTGGATCACCTGGGTCAGCGAGGGCATCTTCAGGTGGTCGGCGACCACGGCGCCGATCGTGTAGCACTCGCCGTCGTCCGACTGCTGGCCCAGCAGGACCAGGTCGGGGCTCTCCGCCTCGAGCACCTTGGCCAGCGCGTAGCCGGTGGCGCAGACGTCGGAGCCGGCCAGCGCGTCGTCGGAGAGGTGGACCGAGCGATCGGCGCCGAGGGCGACGGCCTTGTGCAGCGCGCGGACCGCGGAGCTCGGGCCCATCGTCACCGCCACGACCTCCTCGACCGGGATCGCCCCACCCTCCTTGATCTGCATTGCCGCCTCGAGGGCGTGCGTGTCGAAGGGGTTGAGGTTTTTCTCGCCGCCGCGGTCCAGCCGCATCGTGCTTGGGTCGATGCGCTTCTGAACGGCGGCGTCCGGGACCTCCTTGACCAGGACGCAGATCTTCAAAACAAAGCCTCCTTAGGGGGTGATTCTCAGGTCTTCGCGGGGCGCGATCTTAGCGCCTGCCGGCGGTTGACTGACGAGTCAATCAGGATGATACCCGGATCGGACGGACCTATGCACGAATCCGTGTCAGATGTCACGCAGGCGGCGCAGACACCGCGGTCCGAGCTCAGTCTTCGGCGTGGCGGGCGGTCGCCCGCTCCTGAATGAACTCGACGATGTCGTCGGTTCCGGCGCCGGGAGTGAAGACCTCGGCGACCCCGAGCTGCTTCAGCTCAGGGATGTCGTCGGCGGGGATCGTGCCACCGACGGTGACGAGGACGTCGTCGCCGCCTTGCTCTTTCAAAAGTGCGACCACTTTCGGGACCAGCGTCATGTGGGCGCCGGAGAGAATCGAGAGGCCGACGGCGTCGGCATCCTCCTGGATCACCGTCTCGGCGATCTGCTCGGGCGTCTGGTGCAGCCCGGTGTAGATCACCTCCATGCCGGCGTCGCGCAGGGCGCGGGCGATGATCTTGGCGCCGCGGTCGTGGCCGTCCAAGCCGGGCTTGGCG
>Ga0164301_10000082_pt1 | contig 22332 bp, 21 predicted proteins | sample Whisoiple_231_MG_FD_109711 | JGI IMG/M metagenome (GOLD analysis project Ga0164301, IMG submission 109711) | Unamended control soil microbial communities from upstate New York, USA - Whitman soil sample_231_MG | ecosystem: Environmental > Terrestrial > Soil > Agricultural land ... | reverse complement strand
GCTCTACTCGACCGCGGTCTGGGTCGGCCACCCGACCTCGCGCGAATACACCGGCTTCGGCGGTCCCACCGCCGGCCCGATCTGGGCCAACTACATGTCGAGCGCGGTCGAAGGCGACTGCCCGGAATTCGAAACCCCCGGCTCGCTCCCCGAACTCTACGGCCTCGACAGCGAACACACCTCTTCGAGCAGCTACAACAGCTACGAAGAAGAAGAAAGCTACGAAGGCGAAGAAGAAAGCGACGAAAAGAAGGGCAAGGGCAAGGAAGGCGAAGAAGGCGGCGAAGAAGACGCCGCCGAACCCGAGCCCGAACCCACCCCGGAACCCGAACCGGCGCCGGAACCGACCCCCGCCCCGGCACCCGCCGGCGGCGGCATCAGCCCCGGCTGAGCCTCACTCGCCGATCAGCTCGACGCGGTAGCCGTCGGGATCTCTGACGAAGCAGATGCGGTGGCCCTCGGTGCGGCCGCCGGGGCGGTAGGGGGGCTTTTCGGGCTCGATCCCCACCGTGGCCAGCTGGCCCAGGGTGGCGTCGAGGTCGTCGACGCCGAGGGCGATGTGGTTGTAGCCGGTGCCATGGTCGTAGTCGGTGACGCCGTGGTTGTAGGTCAGCTCGAGGCGCGGGTCCTCGCCGGGCATCGCCATGAAGACGTTGATCGCCTCGTCGCCGATCGGCATCCGATGGACCTCCTCGAAGCCGAGCTTCTCGTAGAAGTCGACCGAGCGATCGATGTCGCCGATCCGGTAGCAGGTGTGGAGGAAGGTGGCCATGGAGGTGGCTCAAGGTTACCGAGGGTGGAAATGCACGAAAAGCAGGTAGTGCTCACCTTTCTTCGTTGAACTCCGCCGATCCAGGTATTACCGTGGCGCGTCGGCCGAATCTGGGGCCGTCTCCGGGGCTGGGACAGTCCCGCCTCGCAATTGCACTCGAAGGGAAAGGCATCGCTTTGAAGCTTTCACGCGCCCGCCTGCGGGCTCTCGTCCTGGTGGCCTCGTCGGCCATCCTCGCGCTCGCCGTCAGCGGCCCGGTCTCGACCGCCGCGACGCCGACCGGCAAAACCGACGTCGTCAGCATCGAGCTGACCAAAGGCAAGCTGAAGTTCGTCGGCCCGGAAACGGTCACCGTCGGCGACCAGCTGGAAATCGTCAACAAGACGAACCCGAAACAGGTCGGCCCGCACACCTTCTCGCTGGTCACCAAAGGCTCGCTGCCGAAGACCCCGTCCGCCCGCAAGAGCTGCTTCACCCCGAAGCACATCTGCCTCGCGGTCGCCAAATGGCACGGGTTCAACCCGAAAAACGAAAAGATCACGATCAACCCCGCCAAAGCCGGCCCCGAGGGCTGGAGCACCGCCGGCAACGCGACCGGCAAAAAGGGGGACTCGTGGTTCAGCGGCGAAGCGAAAGGCGGCCACTTCTCCCAGGAAGTGACGGCCGAAGCCGGCAGCACCCTCTACTACCTCTGCGCTGTGCATCCCTGGATGCAGGGCAAGGTCACCGTCGAGGCCCCGGTAGTCCCGCTGCCCACGCCGACCAGCTAGCGACACGGCTGGGCAGTCCTCAGTCACGCTCCGCTACGGGCGCCGAGCTTTCCTCGGCGCCCTCGGCGGCGGCACCCTGGCCGCGCTCCTGCCCCTCCGGGGCGGGGGCGGCGGCCTCCTGCCGCTGACGGCGGAACCGCCGCCCGCGCTCGCCGCGGAGCCCTTCCGCTCCCGGCTGCCGATCCCCGAGGTCCTCACCGACGACCACGTCCGGATCCCGATCCGCGCCGCCGAGCAGCAGATCTTCCCCGGGCCGAAGACCCGCCTCTGGACCTTCGGCGGGACCTTCCCCGGGCCGACGGTCCGCCGCCGCGCCGGTCAACGCACCCGGGTCACCTTCGACCACCAGCTGCCGGCGAAGGTGGGGGAGCTGTCGATCCACCTCCACGGCGGCCACAACCGCACCCAGTTCGACGGCCAGCCCGGCGGCCTCACCAAGCGCCAGCCGATCTCCGCCTTCTGCAACATCCCGAGTGGCCTCTCGGCCCGCGCGCAGGGCAACGACCTCCTGCTCGAGCCGGGACGGCGCAAAACCTACGTCTACGACCTGGTCGAGGACGGCCGGCCGGAACGGGCCTCGTTCCAGTGGTACCACGACCACCGCCTCGACCGCACCGCCCCGCACGTCTGGAAGGGGCTGGCCGGGATGTGGATCGTCGACGACGCCTTCGAGGAAGCGCTGCCGCTCCCCGGCGGCGACCGTGACCTGCCGCTGATGATCGGCGACCGCACCTTCGACCGCCACAACCAGCTCACCGACCCCTTCACCAACCGCCGCCCGCCGGCCGACGGGATCCTCGCCGAGACGATCCTCGTCAACGGCGCCCACATGCCCTACCACCGGGTCGGCCCCTGTCGCTACCGCCTGCGCCTGCTCAACGTCTCCGCCTTCCGCAGCTACAACGTCCAGCTCTCCAACGGCGCTCCGATGGTCCAGATCGCGACCGAGAGCGGGCTGATGCCGAAGCCGATCCGCCGCCGGGAGATCCTCCTCGGCCCGGCCGAGCGGGTCGAGGTGATCGTCGACTTCGCCGGCATGGCGGGGGAGAGCGTCGAGCTGCGCAGCGGCAAGCGTCACCCCGGGCGCAACCCCGACGGCGCCCACACCTACGGGGGCGCCCTGATGCAGTTCCGCGTCGGCCGCGACCGCGTCGCCGACCCCAGCCGCGTGCCGCGCAACCTGCGGCCGCTGCCAACCTGGACCCGCCGGGTGAGCCGCAAGCCCGACAAGCGCTGGCAGATCACGATCGGCGGCTTCTTCAAGACGCGCTGGGAAATCAACGGCCGCACCTTCAACCCAGCCCGCTCCGAGGCGTTCCCGAAGCTGAACTCGACCGAGACCTGGGAGATCCACAACAAGACCAACGTCGCCCACGTGATGCACCTGCACCACAGCGACTGGTTCCTGCTCGAGCGTAACGGCAGGCGGCCGCCGCCGTGGGAAAACTGTCTCAAGGAGACCTTTTTCGTCTACCCCAATGAAAAAATTCTCCTTGCCGGTCACTTCGCCGATTACACCGGGAAATTCGCGATCCACTGCCACATGCTGGACCACGAGGATCACGGCTTGATGAGCCAGTTCGAGGTCGTTCACGCCTAAAGAAAACGCCCGCGTTTGCCGATGGCCCAGGCATGGCGGCTAATCAAAACCGGGTAGGGCGGAAAACCTCCGGCAGTTGGGAAGCGAAAGCCGCCGCCGCCCTGCCGATCGCCGGCGCCGGCCTCGTGTTCCTCTCGCTGGCGCTGCCGCATCCGAGCGGCGGCGACGAAGCCGCGCTACTGATCACCGCCGGGGCGATGGTGCTGGTCGGGGCCCTGGCGATGGCCTTCGCCGGCCGCATCCCCTACTTCGGCGTCCACGCGATCATCGCCGCCGCCGTCGCGGTCACCGGCCTGCTGATCTACGAGTCCGGCGCCGCCGTCGGCCAGTACGGCACGATCTGGGTCTGGGCGATCCTGGTTGCCTCCTACTTCTTCCCGCGCCGGCTGGCGATCGCCCACCTCGCCTGGCTGCTCGCCGTCTACGCGGTCGCCCTCGGCCTGGTCGAAAACACCGCCGGCTACTCGCCGCTGACCCGCTGGCTCTTCACCTTCGTCTCGCTGACCGTGGTGATGATGCTGGTCACCGGGATCGTCAGCGCCCAGGCCCGCGCCGACAAGCGCGCCCGCCGCTTCTTCGAGCTCTCCCACGACATGCTCTGCACGATGGACGAGGAGGGACGCTGCCGCGAGGTCAACGGCGCCTGGGCCCGTCACCTCGGCTACTCGCCCGAGGAACTGCGCGGCACCCGCCTGCTCGACCTCACCCACCCCGAGGACCACGAGCGCGCCCTGGCCGAGGCGGTGAGCCTGTTCAAGTCCGGTTCCTCCTCGGTGCTCGAGACCCGCGTCCGGGCCAAGGACGGCAGCTGGCACTGGCTGCGGACCAGCTCGACCCTGGCCAAGGACGAGCGTCTGGTATACGCCCGCTCGACCGACGTCACCCAGCTGAAGCTGATCGAGGGCGAACGCGAGAAGCTGCTGGGCGAAGTCCAGGACCTGGCCCGCCACGACGCCCTCACCGGGCTGCCCAACCGGCGGGTGCTGCAGGAGCTGCTGCCGCGGGAGATGGCCCGCGCCCGTCGCCGCGAGGCGCCGCTCTGCCTGGCGATCGTCGACATCGACCACTTCAAGGCCTACAACGACACACACGGCCACCTGGCCGGCGACGAGGTGCTGCGCGCCTGCGCCCGCGAGTGGGACAACGCCCTGCGCGGCGAAGACACGCTGGTCCGCTTTGGCGGCGAGGAGTTCCTCGTCCTGCTCCCCGACACCGAGCCCGACCAGGCGGCGGAGATCGTCGAGCGGCTGCGCGAGCAGACGCCGCTGGAGCAGACCTGCTCGGCCGGGCTCGCGCTCTGGGACTACGCCGAGAGCATCGACGAGCTGCTGCGGCGCGCCGACGAGGCGCTCTACCTGGCCAAGGCCGGCGGCCGCGACCAGCTGGCTCAGGCCGAGCTGACCGCTTAGTAGCCACGAACAGGCACCGGCCGATCCGGTCATGATGCGCGCATGGGTCGCGCAGAGCACGAACGCGCGGTGCGCTTCCGCACCGCCCGCCGCGACCCGGAGCTGACCGTCATCGAGGGCTTCCACGCCCTCAAGCACGCGCTGCGCTTCGGTGCCGAGGTGGTCGAGGCGGTGGCGGTCGACCCGGCGGCGCTGGAGACGATGGCGGGCGAGCTGGCCCCGGACCTGGCCGGTCAGCTGGCGGGACGGGTCGAGGCGGTCGACAAGGAGACCCTCGCCGACCTGGTGCCGCTGGTCCCGCACACCGGGGTGGCGGCGATCGCCCGCCGGCCCCGCGTCGACCTCGCTGCGGCGCTCGCCGACCCCGCCCCCGCGCCTGCGGTGCTGCTGGAGCAGCCGCGCAACATGGGCAACATCGGCGCCTGCATCCGCGTCGCCGCCGCGGCCGGCGCCGCGGCGTTGATCACCACCGGCGAGAACGACCCCTGGCACCCCGACGCCGTCCGCGGCGCCGCCGGCCTCCAGTTCGCGCTCCCGGTCGCCGCCGTCAAGGCCCTGCCGGAGAGCGACCGGCCGCTGCTGGCGATCGACCCGGAGGGGGAGGCGCTGGCGCCCGAGCGGCTGCCCGAGCGCGCAATCCTCGCCTTCGGCACCGAGCGCCACGGCCTCAGCAGCGAAGTCTTCGAGCAAGCCCAGGCGCGCGTCTCGATCCCGATGCGCGAGGGTGTCTCCAGTCTCAACCTCGCGACCTCGGTTGCAATCGCGCTGTTTGTGATGAGAATGGGGAACCCCTAAGGGTTCTTAAACCAAGAAAGGAACAACCTTGTTGCCACTCCCAGTCGCCGACATCAGCTTCGGCGAACTTCTCCTCATCGCGCTGGAGGTCTTCTTCTTCGTGATCTGGATCTGGATCCTGATCACGATCCTCTCCGACCTCTTCCGCGACCACGAGCTATCCGGGTGGGCCAAGGCCGCCTGGGTGCTATTCCTCGTCTTCATCCCGTTCCTGACGGCGTTGATCTACCTGATCGCGCGCGGGGAGGGGATGCGAGACCGCACGATCAAAGCCCAGGCGGACGCGAAAAAGCATTTCGACGAATACGTCCGCGAGCAGGCGCACACCGGCTCCCCCGCCGACGAGCTGCACAAGCTCTCCGAGCTGAAGGCGAAGGGCGACCTCAGCGACGCGGAGTTCGAGCAGGCCAAGGCCAAACTGCTGGCCTAGCCAGGCACGGAGGGTCCGGGGGTCGGCGACGGCCCCCGGACTCCTTCAAAACCCGCAATTTGCAAGGGAAGTTGCGGGTTATCGACCACCTTCAGCGGCTTTAGGCGCCTTCGCTAGCCTGCGCCACCGTGCTGTTCGCCTCCTCTCCGAGCGCGGCTCGCCGCCGTGCCCTGATCTTCGCCGCGCTGCTTTTCGCGGCTCTCTGCGCCCTGGCCGGTTCCTGGGCGTCGAGCGCCCCTGCCGATCCGCAGGACAAGCTGGAAGCGACGCGGGACAAGCTGGAAGGCGTTCGCGAAGAGGGCAGCGACCTGGCGGAAACGATCGCCGCCCAGAACGCGGCGATCGACGCCAAGCTCGGCGAAGTCTCCCAACTGCGGCAGGAGCAGGAAGCGGTCGAGGCCGAACTGGAGGAGAAGCAGGCGGAGCTCGACCGCGCCACCGCGGCGCTGGAAGCCGAAGAAGCGCACCTCGAGCGGGTGCGGGTCAAATTGCGCAAGGGGCTGGCCCTGCTCGGCAACCGCCTTGTCTCGATCTACGAGGCGGGCTCGCCGGACATGCTGAACGCGATCCTCGAATCCGAAGACTGGACCGAGATGTCGGCGCAGACCGAATACCTGCGCCAGATCCAGGCCTACGACGACGCCGTCGTCGACCGGGTGAAGACGCTGCGCGACGAAGTCCGGGGCGCGGTCGAACGGCTCGACGAGCGCCGTGCCGAGATCGAAGCTGCGCGCGACGAAATCGCCGCCAAGGAGCGCGAAGTCGCCGCCGCCAGCGCCGAAGCCTCGGCCCGCTTCCATGAACTGAAGGCCGAACAGGCCGAGCGCCAGGAAGCGCTCGACGCGCTGCAGTCGCGCGAAGAAGCGCTCAGCGACAACCTCTCGGCGATCTCCGAACAGGTCGCCTCCGAAGGCGGCGACGCGACCGAAGGGCAGATGCCCGCGCCGCTCAACCCCGGTCAGGAAGCCCAGGTGATCAGCGAAAGCGAAGCGAGCGCGCCCGCCTCGGCGCCGCAGGCGGTCAAGGACGCGATCTCCGCCGGTAACGCGATCGCCACCACTCCGTACATCTGGGGCGGCGGCCACGGCTCCTTCGAATCCTCCGGCTACGACTGCTCCGGCGCCGTCAGCTACGCGCTGCACGGTGGCGGCCTGCTGGAAAGCCCGCTGGACTCGACCGGCCTCGAGACCTGGGGCGAACCCGGGCCCGGCCGCTGGATCACGGTCTACGCCAACTCCGGCCACGCCTGGATGGTCATCGCCGGCATCGCCTTCGACACCGTCGGCGGCCCCGGCCCGCGCTGGCACGACCCCTGGGTCGACTCCCCGGAAGGCTTCATCGCGAGGCACCCAGCCGGACTTTGATTCAGCCATGGGGCCTCGGGTAGGTTTGCGCCATGGATCTTGAGCAGCAGTTGGAGGAGATGCTGGGGATCGAGCGGTTCGAGCCGCCGGAGGAGTTCCGGGCTGCCGCGAGCTGGTCGGACCCGAAGGTCTACGAGGAGGCCGCTGCCGACCCCGAGGCGTGGTGGCTGGCGCAGGCGAAGGAGGTGCTCGACTGGGACGTCGAGCCAACCCAGGGCCTCGACGACTCCGATCCGCCCTTTTACAAGTGGTTCGCCGACGGCAGGCTGAACGCCTCGGCCCAGTGCCTCGACCGCCACGTCGAGGCCGGGATCGGCGACCGCGTCGCCTTCCACTGGCGGGGCGAGGAGGGGGAGGAGCGCGACGTCACCTACGCCGACCTCCACCGCGACGTCCAGCGCTTCGCCAACGCGCTCAAGGACCTCGGGGTGCAGAAGGGCGACGTGGTCGGGATCTACCTGCCGATGATCCCCGAGGTCGTCGTCGCGATGCTCGCCTGCGCCCGGATCGGCGCCCCGCACAACGTCGTCTTCGGCGGCTTCTCCGCCGAGGCGGTGGCGGAGCGGATGGACTTCTCCCACGCCAAGGCGCTGATTACCGTCGACGGCGCCCGCCGCAAAGGCAAGACCGCCCCGATCAAGACCACCGTCGACGAGCACATGGGCGGCCACGAGGCGCTGGAGACGATCGTCGTCGTCCGCCACACCGGGATCGATTGCCCGATGAGCGAGGGCCGCGACCACTTCTACGACGAGGTGGTTGACGCCGCCGACCCCGAGTGCCCGGCCGAGCCGATGGAGGCCGAGCACCCGCTCTACATCCTCTACACCTCGGGCTCGACCGCGAAGCCGAAGGGGATCCTCCACACCACCGGCGGCTACATGGCCGGCGTCACCGCCACCCACCGCCAGGTCTTCGACCTCAAGCCCGAGACTGACGTCTACTGGTGCGCCGCCGACGTCGGCTGGGTCACCGGCCACTCCTACATCGTCTACGGACCGCTCTCCAACGGCGCCACCTCGGTGATGTGGGAGGGGGCGCCCGACTACCCCCACAAGGGGATCTGGTGGGAGGTCGCCGCCCGCTACAAGGCGACGATCCTCTACGCGGCGCCGACCGCGATCCGCACCTTCATCAAGTGGGGGGAGGAGATCCCGGCCGAACACGACCTCTCCGCTTTGCGGCTGCTGGGCTCGGTCGGCGAGCCGATCAACCCCAAGGCCTGGCTCTGGTACCACCAGGTGATCGGCGGCGGCCGCTGCCCGATCGTCGACACCTGGTGGCAGACGGAGACCGGCGGGATCATGATCTCGCCGCTGCCGGGGATCACCGCGACCAAGCCGGGCTCGGCGACGGTGCCGTTCCCCGGGGTCGAGGCCTCGGTGGTCGACGAGCGCAGCGGCGAGCCGATCGACGAAGGGCAGGGCCTGCTGGTCCTGGAGCGGCCGTGGCCCTCGATGCTGCGCGGCCTCTACAAAGAGGACGACCGGTTCATCGAGACCTACTTCTCCCGCTTCGGCAAGGAGCGCTACCTGGTCGGCGACGCCGCCCGCCGCGACGAGGACGGCTACTTCTGGGTGATCGGCCGGATCGACGACGTCGTCAACGTCTCCGGCCACCGGCTCTCGACCGCCGAGGTCGAGTCGGCGATCGTCGCCCACCCCGACGTCGCCGAGGCGGCGGTGATCGGCCAGTCCGACGAGGACACCGGCCAGGCGATCTGCGCCTTCGTCACCCTGCGCGGCGACATCGAGGAGAGCGAGGAGCTGGTCGACGGCATCCGCGGCACCGTCGCCGAGCGGATCGGCAAATTCGCCCGCCCGAAGCGGATCATCTGGGCCGACGACCTGCCGAAGACGCGCTCCGGCAAGATCATGCGCCGACTCCTACGCGACATCGCCGAGGGACGCGCCCTGGGCGACGTCACCACCCTGCGCGACCCCGACGTGATGGGCGAGTTGGAGGCAAAGATCGCCGAGGAGCAGGCCCAGGGCGACTAGCGCTTCGCCATCTGCTCGATCGCGATCTCGAGTGCCTGCAGCTGCTCCTGGACGCTCTTCAGTTCGCGCAGGGCGAGCGCCTCGGCGCTGAGGCTCTCCTCCTCCAACTCCTCCTCGATCTCGGCGATTTCGGGGGCGAGGAAGCGCTGGGCGAAGGAGCCGGTGAGCAGGGCGACGAAACCGATCCCGACCAGGAGGACGAAGACGGAGACGATCTCGCCGCCGGTGGTGGTCGGCTCGATGTTCGAGCCCAGCGTGGTCATCGTCGTGATCGCCCAGTAGATGTCATCCCAGAAGTCGAGGTCCTGGCGCTGCTCGAAGGCGTCGAAGAGGGCGGCGCCGCCGACGACCGAGAGGAGGGCCAGCAGGGCGGCGTAGCGCACGCCCTCCAGCGAGAAGACCTCGCGCGAGAGCTGGGCGAGCCGCAGCAGCCGCAGCAATCGGAGCAGGCGCAGAACCCGCAGGCTCTGCAGGCCGGCGGGCAGCACCGGCGGGGTGAGGAAGACGATGACGATGTCCAGCGGGTGGTGCCGGATCCACTTACGCCGGTCCGGCACGACCGAAAGCATCACCACGAACTCGACCAGGAAGGCGGTCCAGGTCACCCAGTTGAGCCCGACCGCGATCTGCTGCAGCAGCCCGCCCGGCTCGGACTCGGTGATCGCCACGGTAGGCAAGGTCAGCGCCGCCGCGATCAGCATCGGCGTCTTCAGTCGTTCGGCGACCCGCGTGCTGCGGGCATCCATCCCCGGCTCAAAGTGAATCGGCTTCTCGACGTCGCGTGCCTCCACCGCGACTGATTCGACGCCTCGGCGCCGGCGCCTTTTCGGGTGAGGCGGGGTTCTAGCCCTGGCGGGCGGCCTTGACCAGGGCCGCTCCCGGCTTCATCACCTGGAACGGGACGAAGCTCTTCTTCGCGACCGAGACGGTGATCGGGCCGACGCTGGGGTCGCCGCTGGGGAGGATCTCGAAGTTGCCGGTGATCCCGTTGTGGACCGAGGTCGCGCGCACGGCGTCGATCGTGCCGCTGCGGTCGCGGCCCTTGCCGATCGCGTCGAGGACGACGTCGGCGGCCTGGCCCGCGTAGGGCGCATACAGTTCGACCGGCCCGCCCAGCTCTTTTTCGAGTTCGCCGACCAGCTTCTTGCCGGGCCCGGTGAGGTTCTGCGGCACCTCGCCGGGGACGCTGGCGAACATCCCCTTCGAGGCCTTGCCCGCGAGGTCGATCGTCGACTGCTGGGCGAAGCCGTCGGGGGCAAGCAGCTTGACGCCGCTGTTGGGGCCGAGCACCGCGACCTTGTCCTTGATCAGGCGGGCGCCGTTCGACTCGGTCAGGCCGGCGAGCAGGACCGCGTCGGGGGCGGCGTCGGCGACCATCCCCATCAGCCCCCGGTAGCTCGAGGCGTTGACGTTCCAGGCCTTGAAACCGACGACGTGGATGCCGAGCTTGCGGGCGGCGCCGCGGAAGGTCTTCGCCTGGCCGAGGCTGGTCGGGTCCTTGCCGGCGTAGAGGACGTAGGCCAGCTCGACTCCCTGCCGCTTTGCGAAGCTCGCCAGGCCGGCTCCCTGGTAGGCGTCATTGGGGACGACGCGGGCGTAGTTGCGCCGCCCGGGGTAGAGGCTCTTCGGCTCGCCCTTGCCGCAGCTGGGGCTGGTCTGGGTGAGGCAGATCAGGGTGTTGCCGGGAGAGACCATCGCCAGCCCGCCGCCGGGGGCCTGACTGAGAATCGGGATCATCGCCTCGGCGCAGCCCGAGTTGTAGGTGCCGATCACGCCGAGCACGCTCGCGTCGGCGGCGTAGGCCCTGGCGTTGGCCTGGCACTGGGCCTTGGTCCAGAGGCCGGTCTTGGCGCTCGAGTCGTCGCAGGCCTGGAAGCCGACTTTGACCCCGCCCGCCTGCCAGTTGGCGCCTTCGAGGACGAGCCGGATCGCGTCGTTCATCTGCGCCGAGCGCTGCTTCGAGTCGCCCTGCAGCGGCAGGTCGGAGACGACGATCGCCTCGGGCGCTCCCTGGCCGCCGTACTGGAGTGCCCCGCAGGCCGAGGAGGCGACCGGAGTCGCAGCCGGGCCTGCTGCGCCGCTGTTACCGCCGAAGGCGAAGAGCGCGACCGCGGTCAGCAGCAGGGCGGCGAGGCCGAGGGTCTTCGTCAGGCGCAGAGACAAGGTCCGACCACCCTATCCCCTGCTTCGGAGGCCGCCCCTAGAACGACAAGACCCGCCGGAGCGGGTCGAGTCAAGGTGAAGCGGGGAACCACCCCGCACACGATTCACACCGTGCCTCCAAAGTAGCACGGCCTGCCGTGCCCTCTGACTCGATCGCTCGCGACGGTCTATGTCTGCGGAGGGCGCCGGACTCGAACCGGACTCAGGAAGTCGATTCGGTGACGGGTTCCGAGCCCAACTCCACGTGGGCCTTGCTGTCCGCGGTGCGGATCAGGAGGAGGGTGGCGATCAGGCCGAGGACGGCGAAGCCGGCGCCGAGGAGGAAGGCGGAGCTGAAGCCGTCGGTGAGCACGACGGGGTCGCGGGAGTTGCCGATCTCCGAGTTGGCGATCGCGGCGAGGACGGCGAGGCCGAGGGCTCCGCCGACCTGCTGGGAGGTGTTGATCAGGCCGCTGGCCAGTCCCTGCTCGCGGTCCTCGACCCCGGAGACGGCGGCGATCGTCACCGGGACAAAGGCGAAGCCGAGCCCGACTGCGGCGAAGAGGGAGGGGCCGAGGATGTCGGCGAGGAAGCTGCCGTCGGCGGAGATCTGGCTGAACCAGACGAGACCGATGGCGATGAAAGCCATGCCGGCGGCGAGGATCGGCTTGAAGCCGACTTTGGTCACCAGGCCGGAGGCGATCCCGGCCGAGAGCATGATCGCGACGGCCAGCGGCAGGTAGGAGAGACCGGCCTTGATCGCGCTGTAGCCGAGCACCTGCTGCATGTAGAGCGAGATGAAGAAAAACATCGAGAAGAGCGAGGCGCCGACCAGGATCCCGACCACGTTGGCGCCGGTGATCGTCCGCAGGCGGAAAATCGAAAAGGGGACGAGCGGGGCGCGCGAGCGGCGCTCAATCGCGACGAAGGCGATCAGCAGGACCGCCGAGGCGGCGAGGATGCCGATCGTCTGGGTCGAGCCCCAGCCGGCGTCTTCGGCGTCGAGCAGAGCGAAGACGAGGGCCGAGAGGCCAAGCGTGATCGTCAGCGCGCCGGCGACGTCGAAGTTCCGCTCCTCGCCCTCGTTGCGCGATTCGGCGATCAGGCCGGGGGAGAGGGCCGCGGCGGCGATCCCGATCGGGACATTGACCCAAAGGACCCACTCCCAGCCGAGATATTCGGTCAGGACGCCGCCCAGGAGCACCCCGGCGGCGCCGCCGGAGCCGGCGACCGCGCCCCAGATCCCCAGCGCTTTGTTGCGCTCGGCGCCGTCGCGGAAGGTGGTGGCGACGATCGAGAGCGCGGCGGGGGAGAGGATCGCGGCGCCGAGGCCCTGCACCGCCCGCGCGGCGATCAGCTGCCCGGAGGTACTCGCCAGCCCGCCAAACAGCGAGGCGATCGCGAAGAGCACCAGGCCGAACATGAAGACGCGGCGGCGGCCGAGCAGGTCGGCGAGCCGGCCGCCGAGCAGGAGGAAGCCCCCGAAGGTGAGGACGTAGGCGTTGACTACCCAGGGCAGGCTGCTCTCGCTGAAGTCAAGCGCTTCGCCGATCGTCGGCAGGGCGACGTTGACGATCGAGGCGTCGAGGACGACGACGAACTGCGCCGAGCAGAGCAGGATCAGGGCGATCCAGCGCTTGTCGCGGGCCTCGGCGGCGTCGGTCATCGAGGGACCTCCATCGCCGCTGAGGATTTCACATCGGCGCTGCCGGCTCTTCTCGAATCGTGCGGTTCTAAGATCGACTCATGTGCAGAAACATCAGAACCCTCCACAACTTCGATCCACCCGCGACCGACGAGGAGATCCAGGCCTCGGCGCTCCAGTACGTGCGCAAGATCAGCGGCTCGACCAAGCCGTCGCAGGCCAATGCCGAGGCCTTCGACGAGGCGGTCGAGGCGGTGGCCGCCGTCACCCGCGACCTGCTGGACCGCCTCGTCACGAACGCGCCGCCGAAGGACCGCGAGGTCGAGGCCGCCAAGGCCAAGGCCCGCTCCGAAGCGCGCTTCGCGGCGTAGCTAGCCGGCGGGCTCGGAGACCGGCGCCCCGGCCCGGGCGAGGAATTCGACCAGCAGTCGCTCGACCGTCTCCGGCGCGTCGACGAAGGGCCAGTGGCCGCTGGTGGCCAGCACGTGGACATCGGCGCCGGGGAAGGCCTTCTCCTGCTCGTGGGCGTAGGAGGCGGGCAGGTAGGCGTCGTGCTCACCCCAGATCACCAGCGCCGGGATCTGGCGCGGGGCGAGCAGCCCGATCAGGTTCTCGGACATGCCGCCGGGGTCCGGCGTCGCCCGGTAGAGCTTCAGCACCGCCCGCCGCGTCCGCCGGTCGTAGTGGTCGTACATCGTTTCGACGAACTCGCGCGGCAGCCCGCGAGGCTCGTTGCGGTTGAGCGCGAAGCGGTAGCCGCTGCGGTTGGTGATCGCCTGGAACAGCTCGCCGAGCACCGGCGTGCGCCAGACCCGCGCCAGGGTGTGCCAGGTGTAGCCGGGGAGGACCCCGGTGTCGATCAGGACGATGCCGGCGAGGGCGTCGGGATGGCCCATCGCCCAGATCAGCCCGATCGGGCCGCCGAAGTCGTGCAGGACCAGCTGTGCGCGCTCGATCCCCAGCTCCTGCAGCGCTTCGGCAACGAACTCCGCATAGCCGAACGGGGTGTGCTCGAAGCCGTCCGGGGCGATCGTCTCGCCGAAGTCCGGCAGGTCGAAGGCGACGGCGCGATGCCCGGCGGCGCCCGCGGCCGCGACCAGCCGCTCCCAGTCGTCGGCCGAGCCGGGGTTGCCGTGGACGAAGACGACGGCCTCGGTCGCCTCCGCCGGCCCGGCCTGCACCAACCGCGTCCTGGTGCCGCCGGCGAGCAGGGTGGTGCGCTGCGCCGCGGCGCTCATCGGGCGAGGGCGTGGCGGGCGTGGACGGCGACCGCGCGCGGCAGCAGGCGGGGCATCGCCTGCTGCGGCCTGGCCCGGCGGGTCCCCATCCGGTCGAGCAGCTCGGCCGCCTTCGGGTCCTGAGCCGCGGCGGAGAACATCAGCCGTTCGACCGCGCTCATCGGCCGCCCCGTCGCGTAGTCGTGGATCAGGAAGGCATGGCCGCGCAGCTCCCGCGCGTGGCGGCGGCGGTAGCGCTCCAGGCCCTGCTCGAGCGACTCTTCCCCCTGGAAGGCCGGCAGGACCGCGTCCGAAAGCCACTCCGCCGACTGGAAGGCCCAGCCGCAGCCGACGCCGAAGAGGGGGTCGGTGGCCAGCGCCGCGTCGCCGATCAGCGCCAGCCCCGGCGCCACCGGCTTGCGCATCCGGTTGGTCATCTCGATCTTGCCGAGCACCGGTTCGACCGGGCGCGAGTCGAGGATCGGGGGCGCCTCGGGAACGTCGGCGACGAAGCGGACCAGCGCTGCCTCGGGGTCCCGCTTGAATTCGGGCAGGCGGTCCTTGGTCGGCATCGCTGCGTAGAAGGTGAGGTCGCTGTCGGTTGGGAAGGCCGCCGCCCAGTGCGGGTCGAGGAACCAGATCGTGCTGTCCGGCGAGTGCTTCGGGGGCGGGCCTTCGAAGTAGCCGCCGTAGGCGATGCGGTTGTGCGGGTAGGTCTTGACCGGCACCTCGGAGAGCTCGGCGACCTTCGAGTCGCGCCCGTCGGCGCCGATCGTCAGGCGCCCGCGCAGCTCCCGCTCGGTCCCCTCGCGGTCGCGGGCGACGACGCCGCCGAAGCCACCGTCGCCGCGCAGCAGCCGCTCGACGCTCCAGCCGAGCATCACCTCGACGCCCGGCGTCTCCGCCGCGGTGTTGCGGACCATCGGGTCGAGCACCTCGCGGCGCAGGTTGACCCCGCGGCCGGCGCGATCGGGCGGCGCTTCGACCCATCCCCACCGCGTCCACATGTGCATCTGGGGACGCAGCCCGCCGGCCGCTTCGATCGGCTCGAGCAGGCCGAGGCGCTCGATCGCCGGCACCCCGGAGGCCTGGATGAAGTGCGAGCACATCCGCTTGAAGGCGTTCGGGTCGGGTTGCTTCTCGATCATCGCCACGCGCAGGCCGGCGCGGCCGAGCTGGATCGCCGTCGCGCAGCCGGCGAGGCTGGCGCCGACGATGACCGCGTCGTACGCCGGTGGGTCGCCGATGATGGGTGACTGGGAATCGGTGCCGGACATCTGGTGCCTCCCGCAATCGCTGTATCGTTCGTCCCGTACTATACGCATCGAACTATGAAAAGCAAGTCGAAAGAGATCAAGCTCACCGGCACCTCCTACGCGCTAATGGCCGTCCTGCACGAGTTCGGCGAGATGACCTCCTACGACATCAAGCAGGCGATGGAGAGCTCGATCCAGAACTTCTGGCCGGTGCCCCACACCACCGCTTACGAGGAGCCCGCCCGGCTCGCCGCCGCCGGCTACCTGGCGGCGCGGCAGGAGGAGGGCGGTCGCCGCCGCCGCGTCTACTCGCTGACCGAGGCGGGGAGCCGGGCCCTGGCCGAGTGGGCCGCGCAACCGCAGACGGCGCCGCCGCAGCTGCGCGACGAAGTGATGCTGAAGGTCTTCGCCGGCGCCGACCCGGCGGTGCTGGTCGCCGACCGGGTCGAGTGGCACCGCGGCAAGCTCGAGGAGCTGCGCGGCTACCTGGCCCTGGCCCGTGAGGGCGAGGGGTTCGGGGCCTCGGAACGGACCCTGATCGCCGGCATCGCCTACCACGAGAAGATGCTGGAGATGATCGACCGCCTGGCTGCCGCCTCGCGGGACGCCGGCTAGCGGCCGACGAGCCGGCGGAGGTTGACGGCCGCGATCCGCCCTGCCATCGGGGCGAGCATTTCCTGCGGTCGCCTGCGGCGGGTGCCGACCGACTCGAAGAGTGCTGCCGCCCGCGGGTCGCGAGCCGCGGTGGAGATCATCAGCCGTTCGGAGAGGTCGAACTTGCGGCCGGTGGAGTAGTCGTGGATCAGGCGGGCGTGCATCCCCAGCTGCCGGCGGTGGCGCTTGCGGTAGCGGCGCAGCCCGTTCTCCAGGGACTCGATCCCGCGCAGGGCCGGGGAGACGCTGTCGGCCAGCCATTCGCCGGACTGGAACGCGAATCCGCAGCCGACGCCGAAGAGGGGGTCGGTGGCCAGCGCCGCGTCGCCGATCAGCGCCAGCCCGGGGGCGATCGGCCCGCGGATTCGGTTGGGCATCTCGATCTTGCCGGTCGGCGTACCGACCAACCGGCTCGCGCGGATCGGCGGCGGCTCCGGGACGCCGGCGACGTGGTCGACCAGGGCCCGCTCGGCGTCCTGCTTGAACTCCGGCGCGCGGTCCTTGTGCACCATCGCGATGTAGAAGACGAGCCCGCCGTCGGTGGGAAACGCGGCGGCCATGTCGGGATCGAGGAGCCAGACGGCGCCGTCGGGCCAGAACCTCGGCTTCGGCCCCTCGAAGTAGGCGCCGTAGGCGAGGCGATCGTGGGGGAGGGTCTTGTCGGTCACCTGGGCCATCTCGGCGACCCGGGAGTCACGGCCATCGGCACCGACGGTGAGTCTTGCCGCGATCTCGCGCCGGCGTCCCTCGCGATCCTGGACCACCACGCCGCGGCAGGTCCTTCCGTCCCGCAACAGCTCCTCCGCCCTCTGCCCGAGCATCAGCTCGACGCCCGGTTGAGCGGCAGCTTGCTCTTTCAGCATCGGGTCGAGCAGCGAGCGGCGCAGGTTGAGGCAGTAGGCGCTTCGCTTCCCGGTGGGTTCGATCCAGCCCCAGCGGGTCCAGGAGTGGAAGCGGGATCGGACCCCGCCCGCGGCGAGGATCGGCTCATATAGGCCGATCCGTTCGATCGTCGGCACCGCCGAGGCCTGGATGAAGTGCGAGCAGACGCGCTTGTAGGCGTTCGGGTCGGGGCTCTTCTCGATCAGGGCGACCCGCGCCCCGGAGCGGGCGAGGAGGATCGCCGCGGTGCATCCGGCAAGGCTGGCGCCGACGATCGCAACGTCGTACTCGCCTGCGTCTTGCGCCATTCCCGCAACCTAGCCACGGGAAGCCGCGATTGCCAGGCACTTTATCACACAACTAGTTTGCTAAACTAATTATCAGAGCTAATCAATGCAGATCCAGGCCAAGGACATCCCCCTAAGCGAGCGCGCCGCGCACCTGCGCACGGCGATCGTCCGCACCGCCCGGCGCCTGCGTCAAGAGGCGGCGGCGGAGACCAGCGGCCTGACCCCGACCTCGGTCGCCGCGCTGGCGACGATCGAGCGCCACGGGCCGCTGACCCCGAGTGAGATCGCCGCGATCGAGCGGGTCAAGCGGCCGACCATCACCCGCACCCTCGGCTGCCTCGAACGCGAGGGGCTGATCGACCGCGCCCCCGACCCGGAGGACGGCCGCAGCTCCTTGGTCAGCGTCAACGGCGCCGGCCGCGAGCGTCTGCGACGCCTGCGCGGGCGCAAGAACGCCTACCTGGCCCGCCGCATGCGCGGCCTCACGGACGAGGAAGTCGAGACGCTCGAGCGGGCGGCCGAGATCCTCGAGCGGATGCGGGAGGGAGAGCGGTCTTGACGGCCGCGATCCGCCACTCGTTCAACTCGCTGGAGGTCCCCAACTACCGCCGCTATTTCGCCGGCCAGCTGATCTCTCTCTCCGGGACCTGGATGCAGACGGTCGCCGCGATCTGGGTGATCCTGACCCTGACCGACAGCGGCGTCGCCGTCGGCCTGACCACCGCCCTGCAGTTCCTGCCGATGTTGCTGCTCGGCGCCTGGGGCGGGCTGCTCGCCGACCGGATGCCGAAACGGCGGCTGCTGATCACGACCCAGGCGCTGATGGCGATCCCCGCCGTCGGCCTCTTCGCCGTCACCGCCACCGGCGTGGTGACGCCCTGGATGGTCTACCTCGCGGTCTTCGCGATGGGTTCGGTCAACGCGGTCGACAACCCGACCCGGCAGAGCTTCGTCTACGAGATGGTCGGCCCCGACCGGGTCGTCAACGCGGTCAGCCTCAACAGCGTCATCGTCCAGGCGGCGCGGATCGTCGGCCCGGCGATCGCCGGCATCCTGATCGCCACCGTCGGCGTCGCCCCGGTCTTTGCGCTCAACGCCCTCACCTTCGTGGCGATGATCCTGGCCCTGCGGGGGATGGACCCCGGCCGGCTGCACGCCGAGCCGGTCGCCGAGCGCGCGCCGGGCGCGATCCGCGCCGGCCTGCGCTACGTCCTCGCCACCCCGGAGCTGCTGGTGCCGCTGGCGCTGATGGCGCTGGTCGGGACCCTCGGCTTCAACTTCCAGGTGGTGCTGCCGCTGCTCGCCAAATTCAGCTTCGAGTCCGGGGCGATGACCTACGCCGCCCTCGTCTCGGCGATGGCGGTCGGCTCGATCGCCGGCGCCCTGGTCAACGGCCACCGCGGCCGCACCGGCCCCCGCCTGATCGCCGGCGGCGCGCTCGCCTTCGGCGCCTCGGCCCTGCTGGCGGCGGCGATGCCCAGCCTCGCCCTGGAGATCGTGATGCTGGCCCTCCTCGGCGCCGCCTCGGTCACCTTCGCCGCGACGATCAACTCCACCCTCCAACTCGCGGTCACCCCCGAGATGCGAGGCCGCGTGATGGCCCTCTACTCAGTCGTCTTCCTGGGCTCAACCCCCATAGGCGCCCCCCTGACCGGCTGGCTAGCCCAGTCCTACGACCCAAGAATCGCCCTCGTCCTAGCAGGTGCCTCCGGCCTGACGGCGGCCTGGGCAGCCCACGTCAGCTTCAACCACATCAGGCGTCACCGAGAGCCACACACCGGCGAACACGCAGTGGCGTAGCCCCCTCGCGGTCTACCAGGACGCTGTCGGAGGGCCGGCCGGTGGGGGTGTCCCGGTACTCAGCATGGAGCCGGCCCACCAGCCCCCAAGGCGTCAGCCGTAAAACGAACCAGCCGGCGGAGGTGCTCCGGGGCACCCCCACCGGCCGGCCCTGAATCAACCGCCTACGTACCCAGCCGATTCGAGGTACGCCGCAGCGGCCTGCTTCGGCGTTTCCTTTTCGAGTTCGACCCGAGCATCGAGCTCCTGCATCACCTTCAGGTCAAGCCCTTCCTGCACCTGCAGGATCGTCTTTTCGTAATCCGGCCCCGCCTTTTCCGCGACCGACTTCTTGGTCACGAAGATCACGTTGCCGGCCGGGAAGACTTCCTTGTCGTCTTCGAGGATGACGAACTTGTCGCTCTCGGCCGAGAGCTGGGGGTCGGTGGTGAAGAGGATCGAGAGATCCGCCTGACCCTTTTCCAGCACCGTGTAGCGGAGGCCGATGTCGACCGGGGTGAACGACTTGAACTTCAGCCCGTACAGTTCTTCCAGTCCCAGTTTGCAGTCGATCCTCTGAGGGCACTCGGGCGACCCGTAGAGGGACAGTTCTTCCGAGACCCCATCGAGGTCGGAGACCGTCTTCAGGCCGTACTTTTCAGCGGTCTCCTTGGTGGTGCCGACCGCGTTGGCACTGGCGAACGGCGTCGGTTCGAACGCCTCCAGGCCTTCTTTTTCGAATTCAGCGTTGGCCTTTTCCCACGCTTCGGCGCCGTCGGCCGGGACTTCTTCGGGTTCGAGGCCGAAGAACGAGGTGAGGGCCGTTGAGGCGTACTCCGGGTAGCCGGAGATCTGCCCCGTCTTCACCGCTTTCAGGGCCACGGTTTCGGAGCCGAGGTTGAGCGCGCTCTTCACCTTGTAGCCGGCCGCGGTCAGAGCCTGGGCGTAGATTTCGCCGAGGATTTCCTGTTCGGGGAAGTTCTTCGAGCCGATCGTCAGGCTGACTTTGCCGTTGGCGGGGTTGGACTGGATCGCCCCGGCTTCGCCGCCGCTTTCGGTCGAGCCGGAAGTGGTGCTGTCGTCGCTGCTGCCGCAGGCGGCGACACCAAGGGTCAGCGCGAGCGCCGCCAGTGCCGCAAGCAGCACCCGCATTCTCGTCTGGTCGGTCCTCACTGATTGCCTCCTAATTGGGGTGGATTGGGTGAGTCGTTGTTACGCAGTCTTTACTTTCAGCCCGTCGGAAGTAAGCCGGCGCTGCAGAAGCGCGAGCGAACCCTCGATTGCGAGGGCGAGCAGGGCGACCAGAATTGCGCCTGCCAGCAGGCCGTTTTCGCCGTAGACGTTGCGGTTGATGATGAAGTCCCCGAGCGTTTCGACTCCGGCGAGCGGGGCGATCGTGGCGGTGGCCAGGATCACGATGGCCGCGGAACGGATCCCTCCCATGACCGTCGGGATCGCCAGCGGCAGCTCCACCCTGCGGATGATGCTCAGCTCGCTCATCCCCATGCCGCGGGCAGCTTCGACCGTGGCGGGCTCGACTTGGCGGACGCCCACGTAGGTGTTGACCAGGATCGGGGCGATTCCGAGAATCGCCAGCGCTGGGGCCACGGTCTTCAATCCCACTCCGATCAAGACGGCGACGAGGGCGATCACCGCCAGCTCAGGGATCGCTCTGCCGGCATTGCCGAACCCGACCGCGAACAGTTCACCTTTGCCACGGTGACCCAGGTAGAGGCCGAGCGGCAGCGCCACGATCAGGGCGATGGCAAGGGCCAAGGCAGTTACCTCGAGGTGCTTGAGCACCAGTTCCAGCGACTTGTCGAAGCCACCCACCTTGTTGCCGCCGGTGACGTTGGAGTCCTGCGGCGTGAAGATGAATTCGATCGCGCCGGCGAACGAGGCGAGGGGGAGGGTGTTCATGCCGGTCGCACTCTTCGCCAGGGGGTGGTTAGACGCTGCACGGTCAGCAGCACCAGGTCAAAGGCCAGTGCCATCGTCATCACGATCGCGGCGGCGATGATGATGCTGGTCGGGAAAGTCAGGTTGCCGCTTCCGTACATCTGGGTCCCCAGGCCGCCGGCATTGATGAAGACGACGAGCGTCGCGATCGCGATAGTGCTGACCACCGCGACGCGCAGGCCGGCGACGATCTCCGGAATCGCCAAAGGCAACTCCACCCTCCAGAGGATCTGGCGTTCGGTCAGCCCCATCCCCCGGGCGGCGTCCTTGACCGCATCAGGAACGTTGGCAAGGCCGAGGATCGTGTTGCGGTAGATGATCTGCAGGGTGTAGGCAGCGAGGACGATGATCGCCGTGTCGCGGCCGAAACCGGTGAGCGGCAGCAGCAGGAAGAAGAAGGCGATGCTGGGGATCGTGTAAAGCACGCCGGTGGCCGCGAGGAGCGGGGGCTGCAGCCGGCGGCGCCTATGCGCGAGCACTGCCAGAGCGAAGGCGACGGCGAACCCGATCACGACCGAGAGCACGACGATTTCCAGGTGCTGGACGGTCGGGGTGCCGTAACGGTCGATGTTTTCCTTCGCCCAGTCGAAACAGAAGACGTGGTCGGGCTGTGCCTGGCACGGCAGCGTGTCGCTGGTCCGTTCTTTGAAGAAGTCGCCGCCGACCTGCCCGGCGGCCGCGAGCAGGAAGGGGCTAGCCATGAGGCCGCTCCACGGCCGGGTGCTCGTCGCTCTTGGCGTCGGGCGAGGCGAGGAACTCGGAGATGATCTCGACCGAGAGGACGCCGACTATGCGCCGCTCGTGGTCGACCACCGGCGCGTACTGAGCCTCGCCCTGGAGCAGGTCGGCGAGCGCGTCGCGCATCACGTCGTCGAGCTCCAGCACCGGCCCGAGCGGCGAGTCCGGCCGCTGCGGGACCGTCTCGGCGGCGAGGTCGCGCTCGCTGAGCCAGCCGAGCGGCCGCCGCTCGCTGTCGACCAGCAGCGGGTAGGCGACTTCGACGTCGGGCGAGTCGAGCTTCGCCCGCACCTCCGCAGTCGCCTGGCCGACGTGGGCCAGCGGCGCCTCCCAGAGGGAGATGTCGCGGACCCGCATCAGCGCCAGACGCTTCAGCGCCCGATCGGCGCCGACGAAGTCCTCGACGAACTCGTTGGCGGGCGCCATCAGCAGCTCCGCCGGGGTCGCGTACTGCTCGACCCGACCGCCCTCGCGCATCACCGCGATCCGGTCGCCCATCTTGATCGCCTCGTCGATGTCGTGGGTGACGAAGAGGACCGTCTTCTGGATCTCCGCCTGGAGGCGGAGGAACTCGTTCTGCAGGCGCTCGCGGTTGATCGGGTCGATCGCGCCGAAGGGCTCGTCCATCAG
>Ga0164301_10000079_pt1 | contig 22690 bp, 20 predicted proteins | sample Whisoiple_231_MG_FD_109711 | JGI IMG/M metagenome (GOLD analysis project Ga0164301, IMG submission 109711) | Unamended control soil microbial communities from upstate New York, USA - Whitman soil sample_231_MG | ecosystem: Environmental > Terrestrial > Soil > Agricultural land ... | reverse complement strand
GCCTCCTTGGCGGCGGCCGGAGCCTCGCCGCTGACCAGGCCTTTCTCGGCGATCTGCCCGAGCTGCAGGGCCAGGCCCTGGATCATCGATCCCAGGCCGCGGACGAGACCGGTGAGCGGGCTGGCGACGACTCCCGCCAGCTGCCCGTTCAGCACTTCGCGGCCGGGCAGTTTGGCGATCGATTTGAACGCGACTTCGTCGAGTGAGGTCGCCTCCATGAAGCCGCCCTTGTAGGTGAGCACTTCGTGCTCTTTGTTGAAGGTCGTGATCGCCTTCGCCGCCTGGGCGGTGTCGCCGCGGACGAAGGTGAGCGCGGTCGGCCCGCTGAGCAGCTCGGCCAGCCGTTCCTCGCCGGCCTCGTCGGCGGCGATTTTCGTCAGGCGGTTCTTGACGATTCGGAAGCTGGCGTCGGCTTCGCGCAACTTAGAGCGCAACTCGGCGGCCTGGGGGACGCTGATACCGCGGTAGTCGACGGCGAAAATCGCCTCAGATCCCTCGATCTCGGCGACGATCTCTTTTATGGCTGCTGACTTTTCTTCGCGATTCATCGTCTCACCTGCACTGGGCTTCCGGGCAACGCCCCGCCAGTGGTCTGCGGTTAGCGGCGACGCAGTTTAAGCGGTCGCCAGCTCCTCTGCGGTCTCCCCCGCGCCGGCCGCCTCGCGGTCGGCGGTTTTGCCGGAGTCGACGCGGATGCCGGGGCCCATCGTCGTCGCCAGGGTGGCGGAGATGACGTATTTGCCCTTGGAGGAGGACGGTTTCGCCCGCACGATCTCCTCCATCACGGCGTGGTAGTTGTCGAGCAGTTTGCTCTCGTCGAAGCTGGCTTTGCCGATCGTCATGTGGACGATCGCCTGGCGGTCGGTGCGGTATTCGACTTTGCCGGACTTGGAGTCGTTGATCGCCTTCTCGACGTCGTCGGTGACGGTGCCGACCTTGGGATTCGGCATCAGGCCCTGGGGGCCGAGCACGCGCCCGAGCTGGCCGACGCCTTTCATCATCTCCGGGGTCGAGATCGCGACGTCGAAGTCGGTCCAGCCCTCCTGGACTTTCTCGACCAGGTCCTGACCGCCGACGAAGTCGGCTCCGGCGGCCTCGGCGTCGCGGGCCTGCTGGCCCTGGGCGAAGACGGCGACGGTGACGTCGCGGCCGAGCCCGTGGGGCAGCGCCAGGGTGCCGCGCAGCTGCTCGTCGGCGTGGCGGACGTTGACGCCGAGCAGGATGTGCAGCTCGACGGTCTCGTCGAACTTGGCGCTGGCGGTCTCCTTGATCAGCGCGATCGCCTCGGCAGGCGGGTAGGCGTGATCGCGATCGATCTTGTCGTACTGGGCGCGGAATCGTTTGCCGTGGGCCATCGAAATCTCCTAGGCGACGTCGACGCCCATCGAACGGGCGGTGCCGGCGATGATTTTCTTCGCGGCGTCGATGTCGTTGGCGTTGAGGTCGGGCATCTTCCGTTCGGCGATCTCCTGGATCTGCGCGTCGGAGATCGTCCCGACTTTGTTGACGTGGGGCTCGCCCGAGCCCTTCGAGATCCGGATCGCCTCCTTGATCAGGACGGCGGCCGGGGGCGTCTTGGTGATGAAGGTGAACGAGCGGTCCTCGTAGACAGTGATCTCGACCGGGATGATCGTCCCGCCTTCAGATTGAGTCTGGGCGTTGAACGCTTTGCAGAAGTCCATGATGTTGACGCCGTGCTGACCCAGGGCGGGGCCGACCGGCGGCGCCGGGTTGGCGTTGCCGGCCTGGATCTGCAGCTTGATGAGGGTGAGGACTTTCTTGGCCATGAGCGGGTGGAGGAGGGTAGCGGTCTTTGCGACCTAGATCTTCTTGACCTGGTCGTAGCCGACCTCGACCGGCGTCTCGCGACCGAAGATCGAGACCAGCACCTTGAGTTTCGCCGCGTCCTCGTTGATCTCGGCGATCTCGCCGGAGAAGTCCGAGAGCGGGCCGGAGATGACTTTGACCGATTCCCCGATCGCGAACTGCGCCTGGGTGCGGGGCCGCTCGGCGGTCTCGCGGTGGAGCAGGCGATCGACCTCCGGTTTGGAGAGCGGCACCGGCTTGTTGCGTTCGGCGCCGACGAAGCCGGTCACCCCGGGGGTGTTTTTCACCAGGTTCCAGGAGTCGTCGGTCATCTCCATGTTGACGAGGACGTAGCCGGGCATCGTCCGTTTCTCTTTCGTCTCTTTCTGCCCGTCCTTCATCTCGGTGACCTGCTCGGTCGGGACGACGACCTGCCGCACGTTGCGGTTCTGGCTCATCGTCTGCACCCGGTGCTCGAGGTTGTGCTTGACCTTGTTCTCGTGTCCGGAGTAGGTGTTGATCACGTACCAGCGATACATCTAGGAAGCCTTTGTTCGGGACCCTCGTTAGAGGATCTGCTTGATGAGCCAGCTGAATGCCGCGTCGAGAGCGCCGAGATAGGCGGCCGCGACGGCGACGAAGAGGATGGTCACAGCGGTTGCCTGGATCAGCGTCTCGCGATCCGGCCACTGGACTTTCTTCAGCTCCTGCCAACAGGATATGAGGAAGCCGATGAAACCGGAGCGCTGACGTTCGGCCCTCGCCTGTTTCTGCTTTTTGTCGAGCTGCTGGCGCTCGCGTCGCTTCTGCTCCTCGCGTTTACGCTTCTCGGCTTCTTTGGCGGCCCGTTTCTCGGCCCGCTTGTCGCCCCGGGAGGGCTGCGGATCCTCGGGGAGGCGCAGCGCCTCCTCGGAGGCGCCGGCGGCCATGCCGAGCTCCCGCGCCTCGATCAGGGCCTCGTCGCCGGAGATCGGAACCTGGGTGTCGTGCTGAGCCTGAGCCGGGCTCTCGTGCCCGCTGGAGCGTTTCCGCTCCTCAGCTTCCCGAGCCCGGCGCTCGGCCTTGCGCTGTGCGCGGGTCTTGGCCATCGGGGGCTACCGGGTCTCCTTGTGAGGGGTGTGGTGGCCACACCAGCGGCAGTACTTGCGCATCTCGACACGGTCCGGAGTGTTCCGCCGGGACTTGTTGGTCTGGTAATTCCGCCGCTTGCACTCTTCGCAAGCCAACGTCACCGCTATGCGGACATCTCCGCGAGCCATCTTCTCCCTCGTTCTGTGCCTGAAGCAGTCGTTACAGAAGAAAAACCCCGGGCCGAAGCGCGAGGCTGCGCGAAGGATAGCGCTCTGCGGAGCCTGGGGCTGGTTGCCGCCGACCACTCAGGTAAGACCTCCCACGCGCTACTCAATTCTTTGTAAAGTCGATTTTGGCGCAATGAGCGGCGGGCTCTACGACAGAGACAGCTTCGTGGAAGCGATCGAAGAGCGGATCGTCGACCCGTTCTACCGCGGGCGGCCGGGGGCGCTGCTGCTGCTCGACGTCGACGCCTTCCACATCGTCAACGACTCGCTCGGCCACGAGGCCGGCGACCGCCTGCTGGAGACGGTGGCGGCGACCCTGCGGGCGGAGTCGCGGACCGACGACCTGCCGGCGCGGATCTGCGCTGACGAATTCGGGCTGCTGCTGCCGCGCGCGAACCCGAGCCAAGCGATGGCGACCGCCGAACGGCTGATCGCCCTGGTGCGCGAACGGGGCGAGCCGGCGGTGGGTATCAGCGTCGGGGTCGCCACCTTCGGCGGCAGCGGCGAGGAGGTCACCGCCGAAGGGTTGATGATCACCGCCGACATCGCCCTCTGCGAAGCCAAGGAGGCGGGCGGCGGCCGCGCCGTCGACGCGGCCAGCGGCCCTAATCACAAACTCACCTGGGCCGACCGGATCCGCGAGGCGATCGACAAGCGGCGGATCGTCGTCCACGCGCAGCCGATCTTCGACCTGCGCAAGGAGTGCGTCGCCCGTGAAGAGCTGCTGGTGCGGATGCTGGACGACAACGACGACGTGATCCCGCCCTCCTCCTTCCTGCCCACCGCCGAGCAGCTCGGGTTGATCACCGAGATCGACCGGCTGGTGCTTTCGAAGGCGATCGAGCTGGCCGGCCGCTCGCAGCCGATCGCCGTCAACGTCAGCGGCGCCTCCCTCTCCGACCCGCGGCTGATCGCCGACGTGCGCGCCGCGATCGCCGACGGGCTGAACCCGGCCTGGCTCGACTTCGAGATCACCGAGACGGCGGCGATCTCCAACATGGGCGACGCCCGCACCTTCGCCCACACCGTCACCGAGCTCGGCTGCGGCCTCGGCCTCGACGACTTCGGCACCGGCTTCAGCTCCTTCAGCTACCTGAAGGAACTGCCGGTGCAGCACCTGAAGATCGACGTCGAGTTCATCCGCGACCTCCCCTCCTCCCCCACCGACCAGCGGCTGGTCCAGGCGCTGGTCCAGTTCGCCAAGGCGTTCGGGCTGGAGACCGTCGCCGAGGGGATCGAGAGCTCCGAGACCCTCGCCCTCGTCCGCGCCTTCGAGGTCGACTACGCCCAGGGCTTCCATATCGGCGAACCGGCCCTGGTCGACGGCGGCCAGATGGCGGCGACCGCCTGATAGCCATTCGGGGTTCCGTCATCATCTGCGAGGTGGAAGCGCAAATCCTCGAAAGGCTGCCCGGCGCCGAGATCGTGCTCCCCGGAATCGCCGACCTGAAGGCCGGACGCTCGAGCACGAATGCCCTTGCGGTGGAATCGGCCGCATCGCGCCTTCGTGCCCTCGGCTTGGACGCGCCCGGAGCGCGGGGCGAAGAGCCGGCCACGCACCGCCTCTACCGCCAGCTTCAGGGGGAGCTGGGCGACTCCGCCCACTCCCGCTACAACGCGATCCTCAGCCGGGTGGTCAGCTTCGCCCGCGCTGCCGAGCGTGCGAGCGTCCGCTGACGCCGAGCGGATAGAGCGCCTCGCAAAGGAGCTCGGCCGCGCGGTATTGCCCGGGACGAGGATGTATCTGACGGGCGGGGCGACGGCGGTGCTCGAGGGCTGGCGCCCGTCCACGGTCGACATAGACGTCGCATTCGAGCCCGACAGCGACGCTGCCCTTCGGCGGATCGCGGAGCTGAAGGAGCGCCTGCAAGTCAACGTCGAGCTTGCCTCCCCCCTCGACTTTCTGCCCCCGCTTGCGGGCTGGCAAGACCGGTCCCGCTTTCGTTTTCGAGCCGGGAACCTTGAGGTGTTCGACTTCGACCTCTACTCACAGGCGCTTTCGAAGCTCGAGCGAGGCTTCGAGCTCGACCTCGAAGACGTTGCACAGATGGTGGACTCGGGTCAGGTCGAGCCGGCGCGACTGCTGGATCTCTTCGAGGGGATCGAGCACGAGCTGTTCAGGTTTCCGGCCGTCGACCCGGCGCGGCTGAGGCAAGCGGTCGAGGGGCTTTAAAGGCCCAGCGTTTTGGCGATGATGCCGCGCTGGATCTCGGAGGTGCCGCCGTAGATGGTCGAGACCAGCGAGGTGCGGACGAGCCGCTCCATGTCGTACTCGGAGGAGTAGCCGTAGCCGCCCATCATCTGCATCCCCTCCAGGGTGGTGCGCTTGGCGACCTCGGTGACGAAGAGCTTCACCATCGAGGCCTCCTGAGGCAGCATGCGGTCGGGGTCCTCGTCGACCATCGAGGCCACCCAGTGGGTCATCAGGCGGGCGGCCTTGAGATCGGTGGCGAGGTCGGCGATGCGGTGCTGCAGGGCCTGGAAGGAGCCGATCGGGCGGTCGAACTGGCGCCGCTCCTTGACGTAGAGGAGGAGGTCGTCGAAAGCGCGCTGGGCGATGCCGAGCATCGTCGCGGCGAGGATCAGGCGCTCGACGTTGAGGCCGGCCATCAGCTGCATCCAGGCCTGGTCGACCTGGCCGAGGACCGCCTCGGCAGGGGCGGCGCAGTCGGTGAAGTAGAGGTGGTTGGTCTCGCGGCCGCCCATCGTCTCGATCGGGACGACCTCCATCCCCTCGACGTCCTTGGGCACCCAGATCATCGTCATCCCCTCGTGCTTGCTGCCGCTGTTGTCGGTGCGGCAGACGACGAGCACGTGGTCGGAGATGTGGGCGTTGGAGCAGAAGACCTTCTGGCCGTTGATGACGAAGCCGCCGTCGACCGCCTCGGCCTTGCAGGAGAGGGCGCCGACGTCGGAGCCGGCCTCGGGCTCGGTCATCGCGATCGCCTCGACCGCGCCGGCGGCGATCCCGCCGAGGATCTCTTCCTTCTGCGCCTCGGTGCCGAAGCGCTCGGTGGCGCCGGCGACGATCAGGGTCGTCGCGTAGCCGCCGATCGGCGCCAGGCCGCGGGAGGTCTCCTCCATGAACAGGCAGGCGTCGAGCATCGAGCCACCGGAGCCGCCGTACTTCTCGTCGATCGTCACCCCGAGCCAGCCCAGCTCTGCCATCTGCTTGTAGACGTCGAAGTTGTGATGCTCGCGATAGCCGTCGGTCAGCCGCTCGCGCTGATCCGGCGTCCCGCACTCGCGGTCGCAGAAGTTGCGAATCGCGTCGACGAAGTCCTTCTGCTCGTCGGAGAGGGCGAAGTCCACGGCCGGCAGCCTACAGCGGTTGCCCGGGTTCTGACTGCGCCTAGCCGGCGAACGGATCGAGCAGTTCGACGCCGGTGCCCTTGACGTCGGCGACGTTGCGGGTGACCAGCGTCAGCCCCAGGACCCGCGCCGTCGCGGCCAGCAGGCCGTCGACGACAGGCAGGGGGTCCGGGACGTTCATCCTTCCCCACTCCTCGACGATCGCGCGGTCGATCGAGAGGACGCGGTCGCCGTGAGCCTCGCTCAAGAGAGCGAGCCAGCGATCGAGGACGGCCGCCGAATCCGGATCGCGGCGTCGCACGCTCTCGATCCCGCGGCGGATCTCCCCGATCGTCAGAACGCTGAGGAAGATCTCCTCCTCGGCGACGCCAGCGAACCAGGCGGTGACGCTCGGCTCGGCTCGCTCGCCCTTGCGCAGCTCGGAGATGACGTTGGTATCGAGGAGATAGCTCAAAGCTCGATCGGCCGGCCGCGGTCATCCGGCCGCTCGAAATCGCGATCCTCGCCCACGTCTGGCATCTCGAGCAGAAGCTCCTTGAGGGGCTTTGCCGGACCATCGGCATAGAGCGCCGCACGGAGGATTTGGCGGTGCTCCTCCTCCGCCGAATGGCCGTGCCGCGCAGCGCGAAGCTTCAGCTCGCGCACGACGTCGCTCTCTATATCTCGAACCAATAGCTGCGCCACAGTGATAGCAATGATATCGCAGTTGGGAAACGCTTCGGTGAAGCCCGGAACGAGACTCGAACTCGTGACCCCTTCCTTACCATTCACGGTCGCTGGGCGACGGAGGACACGCTGCAAACTGGCTTTTAGCAGGTATTTCATGCTGTCTACCGACCCGGAATCCGGAGTCTAAGGACCGCTGGATATGTCGCAATATGCAGCGATTGATCTGGCTTTCTGCCACTCGTGAGATCCGAGTGGCAGAACGAGAAGGTCGACGAGGCTTGCAGGCGAGGACTCAAATCGGTGACCGCCTGGGCTAATAACCGTCTTCACGAAAAAGCTCGGTGTCGGCGTGAAAACGCGGCTGTAGCTCGGAGGCGGTTATTTAGTTGAAATGATCCGGCTCGTGAATCTGCGCGGGGGCGTCCAACACGTGGTCTTGGCCTGCCTGATCGCGGGAACGGCAGTGCTCTCAATAGCCGGCTGCGGCTCGCAGGCCGATGCTGGTCTACAGGCGTCGACCAACACGATCAACCCGCTCGAGCCCCAACGCCTTGCCATCGCTGGCGACCACCGGCTCAGCATCATCGAAGGGAGGCAAATCCGAACGATCGCCGCGCTGCCCTCCGATTCGACGATCGAAGAATTCACCTGGTCAGGCGACGGCCGCCAGCTCGGATGGCGCGACTACGAGGAAGGTCCCAGCGGCGTCGCCTCCTACCTCACCATGGTCGACATCGAAACGGCTGAGCGCCACCGCTTCAAAGACGTTTATGGCCCCATTTCCCCGGGCACGACCGGAATCGTGGTCGGCGGCTACGAAGGGAGCTTCACGCAGTACCTGCCGGACGGCCAGAGCGAAGAAATTGCAGTCAGGATCCCGCCTCCCCCCAACCCTGAACGGACCGAACCCACCTCAACCCAGGTGCTCGGTGCGGTTCCCGCCGAAGGAGCCTGGCTGATCGCAGCCGAGAACAGCGCCCGGCTCGCGATGCCCGCCGACTCCTACCGGGTCTTCCGCTTCGACCCCGAGCATCCGACCTTGTTCCCGCTTCTCAGCATCCGCTTCAGCTGGACGCAGCCGACGCGCCTCGACGACGATCGCCTTGTCTGGATTCACCCCGAAGTCGTCGACACCTGCCGTAACTCGGATCGGCTCGCCGGCTACCGAGTCCGGCCGCCACCTCTCCCCTCCCGGTCCGACCACCGCAGTTGGAGGATCAACAAGGTAATCGTCGACGACGGAGGCATCGAGGCCTTGGCGCGAGGGACCGGGCCCCCACACGAGGACGGGTCCGGCTACGAAGAAGACTGCGAACGGGGCGAGAGCTCCTACCATTGGCTGTCCCTGCGCAACGGCGCCTGGGTCGATCGTGGCGGAGATCTGGTCGAACTCGACGTCTCCGACGACGGACGGGTCGCTCGCGTCTCCGGCCATGCCTGCGCCCCCTACGCGTACGGCGGCGCGGCTTCCTGCGAGGGCGGGGGTGAGGGTGAGTACGAGTCTCTGCACTACGGTGCCGCCCGCCTCGACTTCCCAGACGGTTCGCACCTGCCACTGCCGCCGTGGGTCCGGAGGGTGAAGTTCTCCCCGGGGACCCCGATCACCGTCGATCGCACCGTCGGCCACGGGCCGGCGATCGACGACACGCTGCCCCTCGACTACGACGGACTCGGCTCGCTTCGCTTCGGCGCGACCCCCTCCGAGATGCAGGCGGGGACCGCGTCACCTCTGCGCTTCGAAGTCGACCGCAGCGGCTGCGGGACTGTCGAGCTGGCCGACGCAACCGCCAACCGTGAACTCGGCGTCGAAGGCCAGCTAACCGACGGGCGACTTGTCGCGCTCACCGTCAGCACCCTTGACAGGCCCGTTGACGAAACGCACGCACCGCTCTCGGAAGTGCAGCCTGACGTCAGCGCGATCGAGGCCCGTGGCCCCCGCACCGATCGCGGGGTGCAAGTCGGCGACGACGCCGACCGCCTCCTCCGTGCCTACGGCACGCCAAGCGAGACCAACACCGAGCCCAAGACCGAGATGACCGAATACGTCTTCGACGCAGACGGCGCCAGATTGGCTGCAACCGTCGATGGCGGCGCGACCGTTCGCCGCCTCGAACTCAACAAGGGCGAATGGGAGCCATGCGGCGACTAGCGGCCCTGGCTGGCGTGCTGCTCGTGCCGGCGCTGATCGTCGGTTGCGGCGGCTCCGGCGGAGCCGGCGAGGCCAAGCTGCCCCCGGCCAACGTCAAGGCCGTCGAGCCCCAGCAGCCCCAGCTCCTCGCCTTCGTCGCCGGCAGACGAATCGGCGTCGTCGAAGGCAACCGGATCAGATATGTCGCCAAACTGGCGCCGGGAGACGTCCCGATCGAACTCGATTGGTCCGGCGACGGCCGCCAGCTCGCCTGGACCGTCTCCCGCAGAGAAGAAGAGGTGGGGCTCACGCTCGAAATGGTTGACGTCGAAACCGGTGCACGCCGAGCCTGGCACAGCGTCACCGGGTCCCCGGACCCCGGCTTGGAAGGCATCGTCGTCGCTGATTACCACGGTCGCTTCATCGAATACCTCCCTGACGGCGAACGCCTGATCTTTCCGTTCCACCTGCACCACCTCCGGCGACCCGGATACCCCTCGACCACGGGCGTCGATGCCGTCATGCCGTTCCGGGACCGCTGGCTCGTCCTGGGCGAATACACCGTGTTCTCCGGGAGAGGCGGTCCGGTGCGAGGGTTCCTCTACGACCCGCAGACGGCACGGTTCAGTCAGGTCGCGAAGGGCATCGGCTTCCCGGCGGAGCCGACGCCGCTCGAAGGCGGGGGCGCGGCCTGGATTGAGCGTCGCTCGGGCAGCGCCTGTCTGGAGGGGGACGAAATCGGATCGATCGGCAACGAGGTGCCCGCCCTGCCGCCACACGCAGACGAGCACGGGTGGGGCGTCCGCCGCCTGATCACGGCAAGGGGGATCTCCCTCCTCGCCCTGAGGACCGGTGACTGGATCGGATCGCCCGAAAACCTCGAATGCGACGACGACCCCTCCTATTCATGGCTCGAACTGAAGGATGGCGATTGGGTCACCCGGGAACAGGGCCTGCTCGACCTCGACCTCGCCGCCGATGGCCGCATCGCCCGGGTGCGGGGCAGCATCTGCAACGAGGACGAAGCGTGTCCGCAGAGCATTTACATGCACGCCGCGACCAGCGAAGCCACCCTCGAAGACCCCGCCAGCGACCAAGTCGTGACCCTGCCCAGGAACACCGTCCAGGTGCGCTTCTCACCGGCACACCAAGCCGCCGCGCCTGACTACAGCGGCGAGGGCCCGGCGCTGAGCCCGGCGATGCGGCTCGACATGGGCGGCTTCGGCCCACTGCGGATGGGGATGAGTCCGACCGAGATGCAGAGCGGTACCTCGACTCCGCTCACCTTCCAGCTCGATGCGGCCGGTTGCGGCACCATCACTCCGACCGACTACCTCACGAACCGGGAGCTCGGCTTCGAAGGGGAGATCCGGAGCGACCGCCTTGCCGCGATCCGCGTCACCACCCTGGACGGCCCGCCGAAGGTCGACGAATATGAAGACGCAGACGAAGAACCGGACCCGCTCTCGGACCTGCAGCCCGGGGTCGGATCGGTGAGGGCGCGGGGGCCCCAGATCGACGGCGCCCTGCGCGCCGGCGACACCGTCGACCTGATGCTCGAGCGTCTCGGCCGACCCGCAGACGAGACCGGCCTCACTCCGACCGATGCGGTCGATTACTCCTACGAACTCGACGGGGGGTCGCTGCTCGCCCACGCCGACGGCGCCGGCACGCTGCGCCGCCTCGAACTCCGGGCAGAGCCAACCCCGCCCTGTTAGGCGCGCGGCCTGCAGGGGCGCTGGTAGGGCGGCCAGGGTCCGACCAGCTCGATCCAGTCAGCCGGGCTGAGGAACTGATGGGTGCGATCGCAGATCTCCTGGCTCCAGGCCGAGGTCCCGAACGGGATCAATTTCACCGTCGCCTGCGCGACCGCAAGGGTGGCGAGGGTTCCGCCGTGAGTGGCCAGTGCCGCGCCGCCGCCGCTGTCCCCAAGCGAGCGTGCGCCGACCACCTGGAAGGTGCGGGTCTCGAGAAACGTGACCTTGCTGCCGTCTCCGACGACCGCCAGGACACCGCCGTCCGCAGACCAGGCGGCGTCGGTCGCCAGTTCGTTTTCGGTCGAGACCGTGCGCAGGAGACGGGGGGTGTCACCGGCGACGTTGAAGATCTCGACGCGCCCGCTAAACCCGACTGCGGCCGCCCGCTTGCCGTGGACGCGCACCGCGATCATCCCCGGATCTCCGGTGGGGGTGTTTCCACCGACCTGTTCGAGGTGCGTATTGAGGACGCGCAGGATCGCTTCGGAACGATCGCCTTCGGAATCGGCGCCACTGCTGACCAGAAGCCGGTCGCTGTCGAGCCAGGCGACCCCGAGGGCGTCTATTTCTTCCCCACCGTTTTCGAAGCCTTCGACGTCCGGGCGCATCAACACGACGCCGACGCCGGGGACGCCGGCGACCGCAAGGTTCTTGCCGTCGGGAGACAGCTCGAGGTCGCGGATCACCCCGCCGAGGGCAACTGAGTAGTGGATGTCCGCGGTGGGGTCACGGGCATCGATGCGGGCTACTTGGCCGGTGTCGCCAGCTGCCCAGACCCAGCGACCGAGGGGGTCCACCTCGACCGCCCTGACTATGCCGGGGAACACGTGCTTCCAGACGAGGGCGCCAGCGTCGGGATCGCGCGGATCGAAGACCGAGACGTCGCCCTCTTGGGAACCGACAGCCACACGTTCGCCGTTCGCAGACCAGCTAACCGGCCAGCCCAGCGAGCTCGGATCGGAGAGGCGCAAGCGGGGGGTCAGAGGGTCTTCGTCCTCGAGCGATTCCACCCTGACCATCCCGTTGCCGGAGACGACAGCAAAAGATCTCCCCCCGCGCCCGACGGAGATGCCGACATCGGATGGATTCAACGGCGCTTCTGCAACCACTTCGCCGCTTTCCGAAAGCGTCGTAACCCCCGTGTCTCCCGCCGTGTAGACGAGGTGGCCACCGGGGACTTCACCCAAGACATCCAGTTCTTCCGGCAGGCGGTGGTAGCCGACCTGGCGCCAGCGGGCGCCTTCGAGCCGGCCGATGCGGATCTCCCGGTAGTCCGGCCCGTGGGTAGTCGCTATCACTCCCGGCCTCAGCTGCGCCGCCGGACATGGCACCGCGCTGCCTCCGGGGCCACGCACGACCGACAGCGCCAGGCGGCGGAGGTCGAGCCGCCGCAGCTCCTGGTCATTGCCGGTCGTCTCGATGCAGAAGGCGACGTGATCGGCATCGAGCGGAATGATGTCCCGCACGTAATGGCCACCGGCGTCCACCGAGCTCCACTCGATCGGCGACCATCCCCCCGCTTCGAAGCGACTGACACCGAGAGAGTCTTCAGCGCCAACGTAGAGAGCTTTGCCGTCGGCGGAGAAGGCGACGGCGCTGGCCCCGCCGGAGAGTTCTTCTTCGAGCTCGGCGAAGAGGCCGGAGGAGGAGCGTTCGGCGAGAAGGACCGAGCCGGTCCCGGAGACGGCGATCAGGTGACCGTCCTCGGACACCGCGAGCATCCGGGCTTCGTCCTCAAGAGCATCTCGCGAAAGGACTTCTTCTTCGCGCGTCCTGCTGTCCCAGACCCGCAGTTCGCCGTTCGCCCCGCCAGTGACCACTAGGCGCCGTCCGTCAGCCAGCGCGATTTCGCTCACCACCCCTTCCCGCGGCCGGTAGCTGGTGATTCGCTTGCTGACGCCGAGGTCGGCGTCGAAGAGCGCCGAGAGCGAAGCCGGGGACGGCTGCACCGTCGCCTCCTCGGCGCGCAGCAGGGCGACGCGGTCGGGGTCAGTGGCGGCAAGGCGGCGGGCAGCGGCATCGACTTTGTCGGGCAGCTGCGATTCGGCGACGCGCCGTTCGAGGCCGGGGTCGTTCCCGTCTCGGGTGAGAGCGAAGGTGATAGCCGCCGCCACGATCAGGGTCACGGCTATGGCGATGAGCGCCGGGCGACGCAGCCGCAGGCGGGCCTTGCGCATCGCCTCGTCCAGATTCGCGATCGGGACGACGTCGATTCCCGCAGCAACCACTGCTTCGCGGTTGACGGTCCGATCTTGCGCGATGCCGTCGGGGACAAGCGTCTTCGCCTGCTTCTTCTCCACCAGCAGGCGCACGACCCGGCGTTGGAGGTGATGCACTTCCGGCTCGCCCGTCTTCGGCTCCTTTTCCGCCAGCTTCTCGGCCATGCCCTCGACGCGCTGCGCCCTGCCGTCCTCGGCGATGGCCGCTGCGATCGCCGTGTGGCCGTCAAGCGGCAGCGATCGCCGCTTCGTTGCCTGACGCGAGGCCACAGCCAGGGCCATGCCGGCGCTTTCGCCGTGAACCGGACCCAACCACACCTCGGAATCGGCATTGTTCTTCAGCAAGTAGCGGATCGCGTGCGGGCCGTCTTGGCGGAGGATCAGCTCGTCGACGACCTGCTCCATCCGCCGCCATTTCTCGTCGCGGTTCGCCAGCGCCGCCTGCGGGCCCTCGAAGACACCGGGCAGCGCCCCGCTCACCAGCCGCGCTTCGATCAGCAGCAGCAGACCGCCGCCGCCGACCACGACCGGGACCGCCGTCGTCGCTCGCCGCAATCCCCTCGGCGATTCACCGCCCAGCTCGAGGGCGATGTCGTGCAGCCCCTCGAGCCGCAGCCGGTGCTCTCCCAGACAGATCTGGGCAAGCGCGGTGGTGGTGGCGCCGGGCGTGAGGGTCACCGGTACCTCCGCGGGCAAAGCATCTCCCTCAAGGGTCCAAAGCTCGATCGCCGCCTGCAGATGGCGGGCTCGCTCAGCGTCTTCGAGCTCCGCGGTCAGGGCCAGCGCCAGGTGCGCAACCGCCCGCGCTCGGTGACCGCTACCGAAGTTGTCGTCGATCTCCCCGATCCGGGGCGAGCGTCCGCTCGCGTACTCGTTCAGCTCGTTAAGGCGCTTGCCATCGAGCGCGGTCCGGCAGTCATCGAGGAACTCCGCTGGGTTGCCGCTGCTCTCGCTGTACATCGCTACTCCGCGGCGGCGGCAATCGCGACCCGGATGGGGTCGTCAGCGGGGAGTTCTTTGGCCGCGAGAAGCCAGGCGCGCCTGCCGGCGGAGTTCGAGTAAGCGACGCTCGCCGCAATCGCCTCCGCGTCGGGATCCGGCAGCTCGGCGACTCCTGCCAGCCACTCGACCGCGATCGCCTGGTCGACGAAGTCCCGAGCGAGGTTCGGCACCGTTGCCTCGCCCCCCCTCTCCCCTTCAAGATCGCGCAGCAGAACGTAGACCGCTCGGAACTGCGGGAAGTCGACGCGTGCTACCCGGACCTCTCGTTCGTCCGCCTCAGCACCGACGACCAAGCTGGAGCCAGACGCGCGGAAAGAGACCCGCCGCGGCGCCTCGGCCGAGGGAATCCAGAGCCGGGGGCGTCGGTCGGCACTCTCCTCCGAGCGCGCTTCGGCGAGATCGAGACCGAGGCCCTTTCGCGTTAGCAGGAATCCCCCACCGCCGATCCGGATTTCCGTCTCGGCGCTGCGCGCTTCGGCATTTTCCAGTCGCTGCCAGAGTGGTTCGAAGCGAGGAACCTCGAACCGGCTGACCGGGGATGACGATCGAGCGAGGAGGGCACCGACCGTGAGCGTCAACAACACAAAGGCAATCAGGTACTTCGCTACCCCGCCAATATCCAGAGCGTCGAGAAGGGCAGCAGAGAAGAGGCCAGCCGCAACGGCCATCGTGTACGAGAACAGATCGAGGCGCGGGTTCTGGTTCCGGTGGCTCATGCGATCAGTTCCCAGACACCGAAGGACACCCCGAACAGGGCGCCTAGCGTGCCGCCCTTGGTTGCAAGTGCCCACCTGTCGGCTTTAAACCCGGTGTCCACCGCGATCGCGCCTGCGATTAACCCGAGTGAGGCACCCCAAGCCGTCGCGCCACCGGCAACTGCTCCCGTCTGGGCCAGAGATTCGCCGAACTTCGTAAGTGCGATCAACAGCATCGGGCCGGGTATTCAACCTACTTGACGCCGATGCTGTGGAACAGGGGAGTTCCTTTTCAGTTCGCGAGCTAATTCGTCAACCGTCACTCCACATTCTCGGAGTCGACTGATTCGGCAGGCGGGTTGACCATCTTCTGCCTTACCTGTGCGGCCTCGATCCAGGCTGCTGAGCCTGCGCTACTTCGACGGGCTGACGAACGAGGCGAGCGCCAAGGTCCTCTTCTGCAGCAAACGGACCTACCGGCGCCGGCTGAGCGCGGCGCTAAAGAAGCTCGAACGGCACCTCGGAGTGCCGGTTCCCGAGCCCGGCTCGCAGCTGGCAATCGAGCTTGGAGTTGTGCTGTGGGTTTCTCTTCGCGGTGCGAAGGTAGCTCTCGCCCGGGGTCCGATCGAGCAACTCGCCGGGATGGTTCATGCGGCCCAGGATGCGGCGGCCTGGGCGGCTGGGCGGGTCCGCGACCTCGCCGCTCGCTTCGGCGGTGGAGGGGGCGGCGAAAAACTGACCGCACTCGCGACCGGCGGGCCGGGCCGGGTGGTCGGAGCCTGCGTCGCCGCCTGCGTTCTGGCGGTCGGCGGCGCCGAGCTGGCCGGGGTCGGACAGGGTGGTGACCACCATCCTGCCCAGGCCCACCGCGCCCATCACCACAGGGAAGCAGAGAGGCCGCCGCGACCCGAGCCCGTCGTAGTGGCGTCGCCGGTGCCAACGCCAGAACCGACTTCTGGCCCCACCGGCTCTAAGCCCCGCAGCTCGCGATCGCAGACGTCGACTTCCTCGGCGTCGGGGGCCGAACAACGCGAACAGGAAGCCACGGAAGCAGTCCGCAGCCAGCAGCTGGAGGGGGCCGTGGTCGAAGAAGCCCCGGCGCCCGAACCTGCGCCCGAAACGAGCAGTCCCTCGTCCTCGGGATCTTCGCCGAGCCAGATCGCAAACGAACAATTCGGACCGTAGGTGATGGAGACACAAAAATGACACTGTCGCTCCCGATCAGAACCCTCCTAGCCCTGCTCGCCTCGGTGGCGATACTCGGCACGATCGCCGCCACCGCCACCGCCGGCAACTATGTCGTCGCCGAGTGTTCGCCGGGCCTCAATCCTGCCGCGCCCGATGCCGGCTACACCTTCTCGACGAATCACTACGTTCCTCATCAGGATTGCTCCCAAGGTGCGGCTGGACTTTCGGTCGTTCACCAACTTGGACCCGGAGAAACCGGAACCGCCCAAGGCGCATATGGCGCCTGGGTCTTCACCGCTCCCCCAGGCACCTACATCGTGGGGGGCTCGGTCTTCTACCGACTGGCGACCGAATCAGGCCAGCACGGCTACTTAGCCGTCTCGCCCGATGCCGGCACCGGAACGGCTTTCGCCACTCAGAACGACAATCAAGGGCACGAAACCGGAATTCCAGCAGGCAACTGGCGCTACCTCGTGATCCGTCTGGAGTGCACCCAGCCCAATGAAGGGAATCGCTGCGCTGGGGCCGCGTCCGGTGCGCTCGCTTCGGCAAAGCAGATCCGCATCGCCCTCGCTGACGTCTCCCAGCCCACCCTCCAGGATGGCGGCTCCCTCTTTTCGGGGGCCGAACTGCGCGGACCCCAGACCGTCGAGGTCGCGGCTGCTGATCAGGGTGCCGGACTGCAGTCGATCCAGATAATCGTCAACGGGGCGGGCACGGCCGGAGACGACCTCTCTGGCAACTGCAATCCACTGCCCGGCGCACTGACCTCGCGGCTGGTGCCCTGTCCGCTGAGCTTCAGCAAGACCTACACGCTCGACACCGCGAAGCCGCCATTCAAGGAGGGGCTGAACACCGTCACGGTCTGCGCCTATGACTACGCGCAGACCGGCACGCCGAACGGAGTCTGCAAGTCGCACGAAGTCCTCGTCAACAACCTCTGCCCTGGATCGAGCGTTGCCGGCGGAAAGACGATTACCGGGGGCTTCGCCGGTAACAAACAGAATGAGCGAACCCTCTCCCTCCACCGCAAAGCTCTGGTCCGGGGACGCCTCGTCGACTCCAACGGCCAGCCGGTCGCGGGGGCGCAAGTCTGCATTCAGGCGCATACGGATCTCGAAGGAAGGCCATTTCACCTCGTCGCCACCACGACCACGAACCAGAACGGAGGCTGGTCCTACAAGACCAACCGCGGCCCCTCGCGGGTCTTCCGGGTCGGCTATCGCTCCGGCGCCTTCGAGACGTCGACCGACCTCGTGCTGCATATCCGCTCCCGGTCAACGCTCCACCTCAGCACCCACCGGACGCCGATTCACAAGAAGGTCTACTTCTCCGGCGAGCTACCGGGGCCGAGCTGCGCCGGTCGGACCGTTTACGTCAGCGGAACGGTGCCAGGCGCAAAGCGCCGCTTCCTGGTCCGCCAGGCGACGACCGACGCGCTCTGCCACTTCCGCAAGGGCTATGCCTTCTCCCCGCTCCCCCACGCTTCCAGGTTCGTCTTCTGGGTCAACGTGCCAGAACAGGCTGGCTACCCATACCGTCCCGGCCGCTCGGTAAACCGATACATACGAGTCAGCCCCCATCTACCAAACCAAACGAAGAAATCGCGATAGCGCCCCGACCAGGAGGTCGCAAGATGAAGCTCAGAATCCCCCATCCCTCCCCCGCGATGGCGGTTGCCATGATCGCCCTCTTCATTGCGCTCGGGGGAACCGCCTTCGCCTTCTCCAGCAACAGCTCGACCGCAGACCGTGCCGGAGGGCGGGGAAAGCTAACTCTGCGCTTTGGCAAGCTCGTCGATCGGGATACCACCCCATTCGACGGCTCGTTCTTCTTCGCGACCGGACACGCAACCTGCAAGAAGGGCGAACGAGTGATCTCCGGCGGCATCCGCCAGATCGCTGGAGGGGCAGGAGTTATCTCCCATATCTGGACGGTGGAATCAGGTCCGGTCCCGAAGAAGCGAGGCTGGTATGTCTCGATGAACTCAGACCTCGGGGGTGCCGCTCGGAACGATTTCGCAGTGGTGGTGAACTGCGAACGGAAGTAGACGACGATTTGACTCTCGGTAGTCGAGGCGCCCCGACCCCCTCTTGGACACCTCACGGGCCAAAGTGGGCGTCCTTGTGCTCAGGAATGGATCTTCGCCAACAGCAGGCGGAAGTCGAAACCACTCTTGCTTGCGGCCTGGACTCCGCCACCGAGTAGCACCCTTCCATCGGGCGAGGCCAGGGCCGAGGTGCCGATGCTGTTGTAGCCAAGGGGCTGGAAACTCATTCCGCCCTCTCCGAAACTCCGGTCCGGGCGACCGTCGGACAGGTAGCGAGCAGCGGTGAAGACGAACTTCGGCTGTCCACCCCCCGAACGAGCTCTGACCGTCGTGCCGACCAAGACGATGCGGCCGTTGGGCTGGACTGCGAGGCCGCCGGGTTCGACCAGCCGGCGGCCATTGCGGTCAAAGACGACGCCCCGGCGGCCAAAGCTGCGCTGCAGCGCTCCGTTCGACTTCAGCCGCACCAGCTTCGTTCCCCCCGAGGGGAGGCCGGCGAAGATCACGGTCCCTCCCCCGGGAACCAGCGAAAGGCCAGCACGGATCGGGCAGCAACCGGTGAGACTGAGATCGATCGTCACCTCCCCGCCACTTCCGAAACTGCGATCGAGACGGCCGTTCGGGAGCAGCCGCACTATGAACAGGTGGTTGTCGCGATACCCGGCAGCAAGGAGCTTGCTACTCGGCAAGAGGACGACGCTGCGCAGCGCGGTGTAGCCACCCCCCTGGCCCGCAAAGAGGGCGCGACCGCCGTTGCCGAAGCTGCGATCGACCTTCCCGTTTGGCCGGTAAGCGATCGCGACGGCCGCGGGCCTGCCACCGCCGTGTTCGTTGCGCGCCCCGACGGCGACGATCCGCCCGTTCGGCAGCACCGCCACCCCGTGCAGCACCTCCGCGCCCTTGCCGACCGGATGCGGGGCCATGAGGCCTCCCGTGCCGAAGCCGCGATCTGGCATGCCGTTCGACCGCAGCCGGACCAACAGCGGCGCGGCGTGACCGCTCCGGTTATGCCGGTAACCGGCGAGGACGACCTTGCCGTCGCGCTGCATCGTCAGGGCCTCGATCTCGGCTTCGCCAGAAACGCCCCTGTAGGTAGCTTCGAGAGCAGCGAACCCTTCCTTGCCGAAGCTCTTGTCGAGAGCGCCGCCCGGCCGGTAGCGAGCGGCGCCGAAGTAGGGGGTTTCGCCGGCACTGCCGAGTGCAGCGACGATCCCTCCGTCGCGGGACTTGGCCAAGGCTTCGATCAGCGGCCCCTGGCCGCTGTCGCGGACATGTTCCGCTTCGGCCGGCGGCAGGGGAGTTTCAATGATCCCCTTGTTGCCGAACCCCGGATCGAGCGCCGAAGCGGCAAGCGCCGTCCCCGCGACGGCGAGTAGAACGAGGAGCGGGACACCAACCGCGATACAGCGTCGTCGAAGTGAGCGGGTCATTTCAACCAGAACTCCCGTGGCAGGTGAAGGTTGCGAAACCCTGGATTGCGCTCAGCCCCATTTCTGCACCCGATTGTTACCGGTGTCGGCGATCCAGAGGTTGCCGTTGCCGTCCGAGGCGATCCCCATCGGCCAGCCGAAGCTGAACTGGCCCGCACCCGACCCCGCGGTCCCGAACTGCGCCATATAGGTCCCGCTTTCGGTGAAACGCTGGATGCGGGAGTTGTTCTGGTCTCCGACCCAAACCCTGCCTTTGCTGTCCACCTCAATCACATCGGGGCGTTTGAACTGGCCGTTGCCGGTCCCTTCGGAGCCGAACTGGCGGATGAATTCACCGGTTTCGGAAAACTCGAGGACCTTCTGGTTCCCCCAGTCGGCGACCCACACCGTCCCGCCCAACCCGATGTCGATACCGGTGGCTTCGACCATCTGCCCTGAGCCGGTCCCCGAAGAACCGATAGCTTTGAGGAATTCTCCGGTTTCGCTGAACTTCTGTACGCGGCCGTTATAGGTGTCGGCGACCCAGACGTTGCCTTTCGAGTCGACCGCGAGGCTTTCGGGGTTACTGAACTGGCCGTTGCCACTGCCTGACGAGCCGAACTTGGCGAGGAATTCGCCGCCGGGACCGAACTTCTGGACGCGATTGTTGCTCGCGTCGGTCACCCAGAGGTTGCCTTTCGGATCGATTGCGATGTCGGTCGGGCGGTTGAACTGCCCGTCACCACTTCCGGTCGAGCCGAATTTGGTCAGGTATTCGCCGCCTGGCCCGAACTTCTCGACCCTGGCGTTGTTCTCGTCGACCACCCAGACGTTCCCGGTTCCGTCGATCGCGATCCCTGCGGGATGGGCGAACTGACCGTTGCCGGTTCCTGCCGTTCCGAAGGAGGACAGGTAGGAGGGGGAAGCCGGGGTCGTGGCCGTTCTATCTTCGCCAAGGGTGACGCCCGCTTCGCTGGTAGCCACCACGCGGTAGTGGTAGGTCGTCCCGGCTTCGAGCGTGGTCACCGTCTGCGCCACCCCTACCGGGCTGCTTCCGGAGCCGACAGCGGCCGGGGACGCCGGCGTTTTGCTCCCGTAGCTCACCGAGGCTCCATATTCGATCTGGTAAGTAGTCGACGTGCCCTGCGGGTTGACCGAGGCGTTTAGGGTCGCCTGGCCCATTTTCACATTGGTCGCTGCTTCGGTAATCGCTTTCGGCAGCAGCTTCAGAGGCGATGCCCGGAAACTGTTGACGCGGGTGATGTTGCCGGAGCCCTCGACGCCGGCCTTGCCGCTTTCGTAGGTGGTGTCCGCGGCGCTCAGGAGCTGGGCATAGCCGGCGCCGGTGTTGGTCCAGGCCGCGACGGTGCCTCCCATATCGACGAGGGCGAATGAGTTGCCGTTGACGAATGCAGAGCCGGATTTCGAGGCGAGCACCGTCTGCGTGCCGCTCACCCACCTGGAGAGGGTAACCGTGTAAAGGTTGGGCGCGGTGTTGGTGAAACGCAGCTCGTAGCCGGCGCGGGTGGTCGCCGTTGGCGAGGGCATGTCGAGCCAGAGCGAGAAATACCGGGCTTCGATTTCAGGGTTGTTCGCCAGGGTGGCGGCGGTGCCGATGCCCCAGCCGGAGTCGTTCAACGTCTGGTTGTAGTAGGCGCCGTTGACCGTCGAGTAGGCGTCGACCGGACGCCAGCCGGAGGCTTCATCCGCTCCCTTAGGAGTGACGCCGCCAGCCCAGCCAAGGGCGGCCCAGCCCGAGCCGAAGTTCGCCACCGACGTACCGCTGCCGTCGAAAGGCTCGACGACCGGCAGGTTGGACAGCTGCGCGCCGGCTTCGAAGGATGCGGCGGCAAAGGTTTTGTCTTCGCCGTAGACGGTGCCCGCTTCGGTAGTGGCGACCACCCGGTAGTGATAAGTCGCCCCGGGGCTGAGGTTGGTCGCGATCTGGCTGACTTCGACGAAGCTGCTGCCGAAACCCGCAAAGCCGGCGGATGCCGGGACTTTCGACCCGTAAGAGGTCGTCGGGCCGTATTCGAACTGGTAGGTCGCGAAGCCGCCTTCAGGGTTAATAGAGGCGCCGAGGACGGCAGTCGTCGCCTTCACCGCGCTTGCTGATCCCGTCGTCGCTTTCGGCACTTTTAGCGTGGTCAGAGTTCTGTCGCTGCCGTAGGTAGTGCCGGCTGGGCTCGTAGCAACAACGCGGTAGTGATAGATCGTTCCTTGCGAGAGACCCCCGATCGCTTCGCCGACGGAGATGCTGACCGTTCCAGTGCCAGCCGAGGCTGGGGAAACGGGGGCTTTCGATCCATAGGTAGTCGTCGGCCCGTATTCGAACTGGTAGGTGGTCGCCGAGCCTTCTGGGTTGACCGAGGCGTTGAGAGTGGCAGTCGTCGCTTTCACCGCGCTCGCCGCGTTGGTGGTCGCTTTGGGCAACTTCAGCGTGGTCAGGGCTTTGTCTTCGCCATAGGTGGTGCCACCGTCGTTGACTGCGACGAGCCGGTAGTGGTAGCCCGTCCCTTCGGAGAGCCCGGTGAGGGCCTGGTTGACCGGGACGCTCCCAGTCCCGGCCCCCGCCGAAACGGGGGAAGTCGGAGCACTCGATCCGTAGGAAGTCGTCGGACCCCATTCGAACTGGTAGGTGGTCGCCGAGCCCTGCGGGTCGAGGGCGCCTTCGACGGTCGCGGTGGTAGCTTTGACCGCGCTCGCGGAACCCGTCGTCGCTTTGGGCGCGTTGAGGGTGGTAAGGGTGCGGTCTTCGCCATAGCTGGTGCCAGCCGAGCTGACAGCGACGACGCGGTAGTGGTAGGTGGTCGACTGAGTCAGGCCACCGATCGTTTCGTTGACGGCAACGCCGCCGATACCGGAGCCAGCCGCCGCGGGGGCAGAAGCCGGGGCTTTGCTGCCGTAGGCGGTGGTGGGGCCGTATTCGAACTGGTAGGTGGTCGCTTCCGCTTCGGGGTCAACCGTCGCGTTCAGCGTCGCGCTGGCACCTTTCACCCCGCTGGCAGGTTCGGTGATCGCCTTGGGGAAGTTGAGCACCCCCGCCTTGAAAGGCTTGAGGCGGGTGATGTTGCCCGAGCCCTCGACGCCCGCCTTGCCGCCTTCGTAGGTGGTGTCCGCGGCGCTCAGGAGCTGGGCATAGCCGGAGCCGGTGTTG
>Ga0164301_10000078_pt1 | contig 22764 bp, 26 predicted proteins | sample Whisoiple_231_MG_FD_109711 | JGI IMG/M metagenome (GOLD analysis project Ga0164301, IMG submission 109711) | Unamended control soil microbial communities from upstate New York, USA - Whitman soil sample_231_MG | ecosystem: Environmental > Terrestrial > Soil > Agricultural land ... | reverse complement strand
GTGCCGGCGATGATTTTCTTCGCGGCGTCGATGTCGTTGGCGTTGAGGTCGGGCATCTTCCGTTCGGCGATCTCCTGGATCTGGGCGTCGGAGATCGTCCCGACTTTGTTGACGTGCGGCTCACCCGAGCCCTTCGGGATTTTGATCGCTTCCTTGATCAGGATCGCGGCGGGCGGCGTCTTGGTGATGAAGGTGAAGGAGCGATCCTCGTAGACGGTGATTTCCACCGGGATGATCGTCCCGCCCTCGCCCTGGGTCTGGGCGTTGAAGGCTTTGCAGAAGTCCATGATGTTGACGCCGTGCTGGCCCAGCGCGGGGCCGACCGGCGGCGCCGGGTTGGCATTGCCTGCCTGGATCTGCAGCTTGATGACAGTGAGGGTTTTCTTCGCCATGAGCGGTTGGGGAGGGTAGCGGTCTTTGCGACCTAGATCTTCTTGACCTGGTCGTAGCCGACCTCGACCGGGGTCTCGCGACCGAAGATCGAGACCAGAACCTTGAGTTTGGCGGCGTCCTCATTGATCTCGGCGATCTCGCCGGAGAAGTCTGAGAGCGGGCCGGAGATGACTTTGACCGATTCGCCGATAGCGAACTGGGCCTGGGTGCGCGGCCGCTCGGCGGTCTCGCGGTGGAGCAGGCGGTCGACCTCCGGTTTGGAGAGCGGCACCGGCTTGTTGCGCTCGGCGCCGACGAAGCCGGTCACCCCGGGGGTGTTTTTGACCAGGTTCCAAGCGTCGTCGGTCATCTCCATGTTGACCAGCACGTAGCCGGGCATCGTCCGTTTCTCGGTCTGGATTTTCTGCCCGTCCTTCATCTCGGAGACCTGCTCGGTGGGAACGACGACCTGCCGCACGTTGCGGACCTGGCTCATCGTCTCGACCCGGTGCTCGAGGTTGTGCTTGACCTTGTTCTCGTGCCCGGAATAGGTGTTGATCACGTACCAGCGATACATCTCTTGAGAAAGCCTTTGTTCGGGATCCCGATTAGAGGATCTGCTTGATGAGCCAGCTGAAGGCCGCGTCGAGGGCGCCGAGGTAGGCGGCTGCGACGGCGACGAAGAGGACGGTGACCGCCGTCGCCTGGATCAGCGTCTCGCGGTCGGGCCACTGGACCTTCTTCAACTCTTGCCAGCAGGATATGAGGAAGCCGATGACTCCGGAGCGCTGGCGTTCGGCCTTCGCCTGTTTCTGCTTTTTCTCCAGCTGCTGCTGCTCGCGCCGCTTCTGCTCCTCGCGCTTGCGCTTTTCCGCTTCCTTGGCCGCCTTCGCTTCGGCGCGGCGGTCGCCGCGCGACGGCTTCGGGTCCTCGGGGAGTCGCAGCGCCTCCTCCGAGGCGCCGGCGGCCATGCCGCGCTCGCGCGCCTCGATCAGCGCCTCGTCACCGGAAATCGGGACCTGCGTGTCGTGCTGAGCCTCGGCCGGGCTCTCGTGCCCGCCGGAGCGTCTCCGCTCTTCAGCTTCCCGAGCCCGGCGCTCGGCCTTGCGCTGTGCGCGGGTCTTGGCCATCGGGGGCTACCGGGTCTCCTTATGAGGGGTGTGGTGTCCACACCAGCGGCAGTACTTGCGCATCTCGATGCGGTCCGGCGAGTTCCGCCGGGACTTGTTGGTCTGATAGTTGCGACGCTTGCACTCTTCGCAAGCCATCGTCACCGCGATGCGGACATCTCCGCGAGCCATCGTCTCCCTCGTTCCGTGCCTGAGGACTAGTCGTTACAGAAGAAAAACCTCGTGCCAGGGCGCGAGGCTGAGGCAAGGATAGCGCTCTGCGTCGCCCAGGGAGTGGTGGTCCACGCCCACCCCGGCGATAGTTCACACGCTCTACCCAATTCTTTGTAAAGTCGTTTTTCGCGCAATCGATCCGGGCAAGCGGAGGTCACGGTGGGAGAGGCGATCGACAACAGCGGTCTCTTCGACCGCGACCAGTTCGTGGAAGAGGTGGAAGAGCGGTTGCTCGACCCCCTCCAGCGCAACCAGCCAGGGGCGCTGCTGCTGCTCGACATCGACTCCTTCCACCTCGTCAACGACTCGCTCGGGCACACGGCGGGCGACCGCCTGCTGGAAACGGTGGGGGTGATGCTGCGCGACGAATCCCGGGTCGAAGACCTTCCGGCGCGGATCTGCGCCGACGAATTCGCGCTGCTGCTGCAGCGCACCACGCCCGAGCAGGCGCTGGCGACGGCGGAGCGGCTGATCGCGCTGGTCCGCGAGCGCGGCAAGCCCGCGGTCGGGGCCAGCGTCGGCATCGCCTCCTTCGGCGGCACCGGCGAGGAAGTGACCGCCGAAGGGCTGATGATCGCCGCCGACATCGCCCTCTGCGAAGCCAAGGAACAGGGCGGCGGCCGAGCGGTCGACGCCGCCAGCGGTCCCAACCTGAAGCTGACCTGGGCCGACCGGATCCGGGAAGCGCTAGACCGCGAACGGATCGTCGTCTACGCGCAGCCGATCTTCGACCTCCGCAACCAGGTCGTCGCCCGCGAGGAGCTGCTGGTGCGGATGCTCGACGCCGACGACGACGTCATTCCCCCCTCCTCGTTCCTGCCGACCGCCGAGCGGCTGGGGCTGATCACCGAGATCGACCGCCTGGTCCTCGCCAAGGCGATCGAGCTGGCCGGCCGCTCGCGCCCGATCGCGGTCAACGTCAGCGGCGCCTCGCTCTGCGACCCGCGGCTGATCGAGGACGTGCGGCGGGCGATCGCCGACGGCCTCAACCCGGGCTGGCTCGACTTCGAGATCACCGAGACGGCGGCGATCTCGAACATGGACAACGCCCGCGCCTTCGCCGAGGCGGTAACCGCGATGGGCTGCGGCCTCGGGCTCGACGACTTCGGCACCGGCTTCAGCTCGTTCAGCTACCTGAAGGAACTGCCGATCCAGCACCTCAAGATCGACCTCGAGTTCATCCGCGAACTGCCCCGCTCCCCGACCGACCAGCGGCTGGTCCAAGCCCTGGTCCAGTTCGCCAAGGCCTTCGGCCAGGAGACGGTGGCCGAGGGGGTCGAGGACTCCGAGACGCTCTCCCTGGTGCGCGCCTTCGACGTCGACTACGCGCAGGGCTTCCACATCGGCGAGCCGGCGCTGGTCGAGGGCGAAGTCGCCGCCTCGGCCTAACTCCGGCACTACGCATTCGCGGCCCGCGACGGGTGCGTCATCATCTGCGGGGTGGAAAGCCAGCCGCTGGAGAAGCTGCCGGGAGCCGAGATCGTGCTTGCCGGCATCGCCGACCTGAAGTCAGGACGGATGAGCGCCAACGCCCTGGCCGTGCAGTCCGCGGCACCGAGGCTTCGGTCCCTGGGCTTCGAGGCGCGGAGCGCCGAGGGCGATATTCCGGCTGCACACCTGCTCTACCGAGAGCTTCATCGAGAGCTGGGCGACGCCGCCCACTCGCGCTACAACGCGATCCTCAGCCGGGTGGCCAGCTTCGCCCGCGCCGCCGAGCGTGCGCGAGTCAGCTGACGCCGAGCGGATGTTCATTGGTGGGCGGGGGCGAGGTGCCCCTGCTCGGAGCACCTCCGCCGAGAGGATCGTCTAGCGGCTGACGCCATATGCGTTGTCGGCTCGGCTCCATGCTGAGTACCGATCAGGGGCACCTCGCCCCCGCCTCCGACACGTACCTCCGGGACGAATTCGGCCACGCCATCTCTATTGAGAAGGTCCTGAACCCTGGGCGTCTGCCGGAGCGCGCTGCCAGGAAGGGTGTCGGTGGGGGTCCCTGGGTACTCAGCATGGAGCCGAGTCAGAAGCTTCAGCGGCCAGCCAGGGAGCGACCCTCTCGGCGGAAGTGCTCCCAGGGACCCCCACCGACACCCAAAAGACCAGCCGGTTAGAGACCGAGGGTTTTGGCGATGATCGTGCGCTGGATCTCGGAGGTGCCGCCGTAGATCGTCGAGACCAGCGAGCTGCGGACGAGGCGCTCCATGTCGTACTCGGAGGAGTAGCCGTAGCCCCCCATCATCTGCATTCCCTCGAGGGTGGTCCGCTTGGCGACCTCGGTGACGAAGAGCTTCACCATCGAGGCCTCCTTCGGCAGCATCCGGTCGGGGTCCTCGTCGGTCAGGGTGGCGACCCAGCGGGTCATCAGGCGGGCGGCTTCGAGATCGGTGGCGAGGTCGGCGAAGCGGTGCTGGAGCGCCTGGAAGGAGCCGATCGGCCGGTCGAACTGCTTGCGCTCCTTGGCGTAGGCGAGCGCATCGTCGAAGGCGCGCTGGGCGATCCCCAGCATCGTCGCGGCGAGGATCAGGCGCTCGACGTTGAGCCCCGCCATCAGCTGGGTCCAGCCTTTGTCGACCTCGCCGAGCACGGCGCTCTCGGGGGCGACGCAGTCGGTGAAGTACAGGGTGTTGGTCTCGCGGCCGCCCATCGTCTGGATCGGGACGATCTCCATCCCCTCGACGTCGCGCGGGACCCAGATCATCGACAGGCCCTCGTGCTTGCTGCCGCTGCGATCGGTGCGGCAGACGACGAGCACGTGGTCGGAGATGTGGGCGTTTGAGATGAAGACCTTCTGGCCGTTGATGACGAAGCCGCCGTCGACCCGCTCGGCCTTCGTGGTCAACGAGCCGACGTCGGAGCCCGCCTCGGGCTCGGTCATCGCGATCGCCTCGACCGAGCCGGAGGCGATGCCGCCGAGGATCTCCTGCTTCTGCTCCTCGGTGCCGAAGCGCTGGGTGGCGCCGGCGACGATCAGCGTCGTCGCGTAGCCGCCGATCGGGGCCAGGCCGCGCGTCGTCTCCTCCATGAAGAGGCAGGCGTCCAGCATCGTCCCGCCCGAGCCGCCGTACTCCTCGGGGATCGTCACCCCTAGCCAGCCGAGCTCGGCCATCTGCTTGTAGATGTCGAAGTTGTGGTGCTCCAGGTAGCCGTCGGTCAGCCGCTCGCGCTGATCCTGGGTGCCGCACTCGCGGTCGCAGAAGTCCCGGATCGCGTCGACGAAGTCGTTCTGCTCGTCGGTCAGAGCAAAGTCCACGGGCGGCAGCCTACAGCGAAGACGCCCTGGTACGGGAAGCCCAGAGCATCGCCCAGCGCCGGCGCCGCAGGCCATGGGTCGCCATCGCCGGCAGACGACGACCTCGCGACCGGACAGGATGCGAGAGAAACTGCGAGGCCTTCGTCTCGTAGACGAACGTCCCTCCCGGTGCGAGAACGCGGGCGATCTCGTCGAGCGCAGTTTGAGACCCGGCGATGTGGTAGAGCGTGCCAAAGTCGATGATCACGTCGAAGGCTTCGTCTGCGAACGGCATCAGGCGCACATCTCCGCAAACCAGCTCTGCCTCGGTCCCGTGCTCTCCCAGATTGTCAGCGGCCTCCACTAACAGCTCGCCGTCGATATCGAGACCTACCAGCCGTCGAGGGCTGCAGAGGCGGTCGAGGACGGGCAAGGCGATCCCGCGTCCGCAGCCGATCTCGAGAATTCGCGCGCCGGCCGGCAACCCCAAGGACCGCACCAATAGCGGAATCTCCAATTGAGCTTGTCGGTTGTTCCGCCCCTGCTCGTTGGGAAAGGGGCGATATCCGGCCAGATCGCGTCCGGTCTCGGTCGTCATTGAATGCCTCCTGGTGGATTTGTTGACCATCGGTCAGCAGACCCTAGCTAGTTGCCGACCGACGGTCAACAACAACCGCCCCGCAAATGCAAACCGGCCCCGTGACGGGGCCGGTTGCGGCGACTTCTATAAGCCCGGAACGAGACTCGAACTCGTGACCCCTTCCTTACCATGGAAGTGCTCTACCAACTGAGCTATCCGGGCGAGTCGGCCCCTGTGGAGCCGTGCGCTCAGGACGATTCTAGACGGTGGCCGCGGCTCAGTGCCGGCCCCAGGGCATCGCCACCGCGAGCTTCCAGAGGCCCTCGACCTGGCGCATCACCATGGTCGGGGTCAGCGTCCGGCTGAAGGGCTCGCCCTCCGAGCCGGCGGAGGTGAGGACCCAGCGCTCGGTGCCGAGCGCCACCTCGCCGGCGAGGACGACCGAGCTCTCCTGGACCTGGATCCGCGAGCCGACCGCGATCATCTGGCGGAGGATCGGGCGGATCTCCTCCCGACCCCTGATCACAGTCGAGTCCGGGGTCAGCAGGCAGGCGTCCTTGGCGAAGCAGGAGGCGGCGCCGTCGAGGTCGCCGCGGCTGATCGAGTCGGCAAGGGCGCGAGTGCTCTCGTCCGGAGTACCCGCGCCCGAGGTCATCTCAGATGAACTTCGAGGGCTGGAAGCGGCAGTAGCGGAATTCGTAGTCCAGCACCGTGTTGTTTGCCTGGCGCGCGGTCGATTCGAGCCGGAGCACCATCTTCTGGGCCTGGTTCTTTTCGTCCTGGGCCAGTTTCTTGCCGAGCGCTTCGAACAGTTCGGCCTCGGTCTTCACGTAGCCGAGCCATTTGGTCAGCTGCGCCACGTCTTCCGGCGGTTTCGGCACCTTGAGGAGCTGGGTCCGCGCGCGCTTCAGCGCCCGCGCGGCGGCGTAGACCTGCTGCGAGGCGGCGTCGAGCTTGCCCGCCTTCACTTTCTGCCGCACGCCTTTGAGGATCTTTTCGTTGGCTTCGGTGTTCGCCTTGCAGATCGGTTCGACGGCTTCCTTGTAGGTCGCCGGCGTCGATTCGGCGGCGAACGACGGCACCGCAATGAGCAGCGCGATCGCGGCTGCGAGCGAGACGACGAGCTTCTTCCCTGACATCGGTGGCCTCCCTATCCGAGCGACGATGGTCGCCGATCATAGTTTCGAGCTCAGTGAGCAACGTGCTCATCTAGTGCATCGCGCCCAGCGCAGTTTCCCAGTTTGGACAACCCTGTAGCTTCCCGGAAGGTGCGCCCCCCGCTTCTTCTTCTCCTCGCTGCGATCGTCTCGATCTTGGCGCTCGTCGCCGCCGGCTGCGGCGGCTCGGATGACTCTTCCCGCCCGGCACCCTCGGCGTCCGAGTTCCCCTCGGCGCAGGGAAAGACGATCTCCGAGCTGCAGCACGACTCCGGCGCCAAGGAAAGCAAGCTGGTGGTCGCACCGGCCGCCGCGGCCTTCGACGTCGGCGAGAACCGCTACCCGTTCGGGGTGTTCACGCTAGGCAAAGAACAGGTGGACGACGCCGACGTCGCCGTCTACTTCGCCAAGGACGCCAAGGGGCCGGTGACCGGCCCGCTGCCGGCACAGGTGACCTCGCTGGAGACGAAGCCCGCCTACCGCGCCCGCGGCGCCGGGGGGCCGGGCGAGGCGACGACCGTGTACGTGGTGCCGAAGGTCGACTTCGACCGCAACGGCCCTTGGCTGGCGCTCGCGATGCTGAAAGGAAAAGACGGGCTCGAAGTCACGCGGGTCACGCAGGGGCCCGTGGTCGGCGCCTTCCCGAAGATCCCCCAGGTCGGCGAGAAGGCGCCGGTGATCCACACCCCGACCGAAGCCGACGTCGGCGGCGACCTGGCGAAGATCGACACCCGGGTGCCGCCCGATCAGATGCACAAGGTCGACTTCGCCGAAGTCGTCGGCAAGAAGCCGATCGTGCTCGTCTTCGCGACCCCGGCTCTGTGCCAGAGCAGGGTCTGCGGGCCGGTGGTCGACGTCGCCCAGCAGGTCGCCGACAGCTACGGCGACAAGGCGGACTTCATCCACATGGAGGTCTACAAAGACAACGAAATCAGCGAGGGGATCCGGCAGCAGCTCCGTAGATACAACCTCGAAACCGAGCCCTGGACCTTCCTGATCGATCGCAACGGCATCGTCCGCGACCGGATCGAGGGCGCCTACGGCGTCTCCGAACTGGAAGCAGCAATGAAGACGATCGTCCCCGGCGGCTGAGCCGGGCTCGCTAGGGGCGGCGCTTCGAGGAGCTGCGCTTGCGGCGGCGCTTCGGCGCCGGTTCGCCGGCCTGGCGGAGGGTGCGTTCGCCGGCCTTCTCGGTCGACTCGCCCATCGTGATCTGGAACATCGCCAGCAGGGCGTCGGAGGCGAGGGGGCGCATCTTGTCGAGCGCTTCCCGCACCTTCGGCCAGTCGTCCTCGGGGCGCCCCGCTTTGTCGAAGGGCTCCCAGATCTCCCGCACGAAGAGCTCGACGAAGGTACGGGCGATCGCTTCCGAGCGGTCGCGCAGACCGGCCGCCGTCTCCACCGCGGCCCGCGGTGAGACGCCGAGCTCGATCAGGGCCGTGCCGGCGGCCTGCAGCCGCGGGCTAATCACCTCGAACTTGCCGTCGGGGAGCTGGCGGACGACGCCGAGCTTTTCCACTCGGGTGAGCAGCTTGGGGTCGAAGGTCTCGACCCCCCAGGCGGCGGCGAGCTCGTCGGCTTCGAAGATTTCCGGCGTCTCGTCCTCGAACGGAGCGCGGACGGCGCGGGCGAAGTCGACCATCTCCCGCGAGGATCCCTCGCTGCTCTCCAGCACCCGCCGGATCGCCTCAAGGTTGAGGCCCTCGGCCTGCATTTCGCGGGTCAGCTCGATCCGCGCGACGTGGTCCTGGTTGTAGTAGCCGGTGCGGCCGTGGACCTCGGGCGGGGGCAGCAGGCCACGGGTCTGATGGGCGCGGATGTTGCGGATCGTCATCCCGGTGCGGCGCGCCAGCTCGCCGATCGTCATCTTGCCGTCGAGCCCGTTCTGCTCCTTCCGGCTGCTCATCTGCCCATCGTAAGCGGCAAGCGCTGGCCGTTCATCTTCTCGGCCGCATCCGAACAGATAAATGCGATCGCCGCGGCGATGTCCTCCGCCGGGGTGAAGGTCGGATAGTCCTCGTCGGGGCTCTCCTCCCGCATCCGCGGGGTGAGGATCGCGTCGACGACGACGATGTTGGCGGTGGCGCCACCGGGCTCGAAGCCGTCGGCGAAGGCGAGGGTCCATGCCTCGGCGGCGGCCTTGGCGGCCGCGTAGGAGGCGTTGGCGTTGGTCGGCGCCTGCGCCTGCTTGGCGGAGACGAGGACGAAGCGGCCATTTGGGCTGGCGGCGATCTGGTCGTGGAAGGCGCGGGTGGTGTGCTGGACGGTGCGGACCAGCAGGTCGTGCAGCAGCGTCCAGTCCTCGAGCGACGCCTCGTGCAGCGGCTCTCCCCCACGCCAGCCGCCGACCAGGTGGACGAGGCCGTCGACGCGGCCGAAGCGCTCGACCAGGGCATCGCACCAAGCGCGGGCAGCGTCCTCGTCGAGGAGGTCGACCGTGCGGCCGTCCCAGCGCTCCGGCGGCAAGCCGAGGTCGGCGGCAAGCGAGTCGAGGGTGTCCTGGTTGCGGTCGGTGCCGGCGACGGTCGCGCCGGCCTCGGCCAAGGCCCGGGCGACCAGCGGGCCGAGCCCACCGCCCACCCCGGCGATCGCGATCACGCGGTCATCAAGCATGCGGTGGATCCTTTCAGGCGCTGTCGCTTTTGTACGGATCAGCCGAACAAAAGCGACACGGCGCCAGTGGGGGAGACAGGATTCGAACCTGTGTAGGCATAGCCAACGCGTTTACAGCGCGTCTCCTTTAACCACTCGGACACTCCCCCGAGGCAGAGGCGGAAATTCTAGCCTTCGAATGCTTCGAGCCGCGCTTTCATCTGCTCGTTGAAGGCAGTCAGGGCGGAGAAGGGGCGCATGAAGACGGTCAGCTCGCGGACGTTGCCGTCGTCGTCGAGCTCGAGGAAGTCGATGCCCTCCAGCTCGCGGTCGCCGACCGTGGCCTTGAAGCGCAGGACGACGGTGTCGCCCTCGGCAAGCTCGTCGGTGTAGGAGAAGTTCTCCAGCGTTGCCGAAACGTGGGTCAGCACGGTGGCGACCGTGTCGCGTCCTTCGAAGCCGCGGAAGAGCACCGGGCTGTGGAGGACGACGTCCTCGCGCAAGGTCTCGGCGAGCAGGTCGAGGTCCTTGTTCTCGGCGGCGGTGCGAAACGGGTGCGGCCCTGGCATGCGCCCACTGTAGCTCGACCGAGTGGGCCCCCGACCATTGACATACTCCGGCCGTGCCCAGCGACCACTTCTACTCCCGCCTCTCCAACTCCCTCGGCGCCAAAGGGCTGCGGATGGTCGGCAAGCTCAACGTCCCCGTCTACCGGCTGACCCGCGGGCGGGTCGGCGGCAAGGTCGGGAAAGGACGGGTCCTGCTGCTGACCACCACCGGCCGCAAATCCGGGCAGCCTCGCACCGCACCCGTCCTCTACCTCGCCGACGGCGACAGCTACGTCGTCATCAACACCAACGCCGGCAACGAAAAGACCCCGGCCTGGTCGCTCAACCTGCGGGCCGATCCCGAGGCCGAAGTGGAGGTCAAGGGCAAGCGGGTCCAGGTCCGGTCCAGGCTGGCCGAGGGCGAGGAGCGCGCCGACCTCTGGCGCCGCCACATGGAGCAGTACTCGGGCTGGGACTTCTACGAGTCGCAGCTCGACCGCGAGGTCGGCGTCTTCGTGCTCGAGCCGCGCTAGCTGGCTTCGCGGAGCATCTGCGCCTCGGGCAGGCGCTTCAGCTTCTTCAGCGTGTTGTTCTCGATCTGGCGGATCCGCTCGCGGGTGACGCCGAAGGTGCGCCCCACTTCCTCCAGGGTCAGCGGCTCGGCGCCGGAGAGGCCGTAGCGAAGTTCGATCACCTGGCGCTCGCGATCCGGCAGCGCTTCCAGCGCCTTCTTCACGCCCTCCTTCTGCATGTGCTCGCTCGCTTCCTCGAAGGGCTCGAGCACGGCGTCGTCGGCGACGAAGTCGCCAAGCTCGGATTCGTCCTCGTCGCCGACCGGTTTCTCCAGCGAGACCGGCAACTGGGCGACACGAAGGATGTCGCGGACGTCGGAGACCGGCCAGCGCAGCTCTTCGGCGATCTCCGCCGGCTCCGGCTCGCGGCCGAGTTTCTGGACCAGCTGCCGTTCGACGTGGGCGACCCGGTTCAGCTTCTCGACCATGTGGACGGGGATGCGAATCGTCCGCGCCTTGTCGGCGATCGCCCGCGTCACCGCCTGCCGGATCCACCAGGTGGCGTAGGTGGAGAACTTGTAGCCGCGGCGGTAGTCGAACTTCTCCACCGCGCGGATCAAGCCGAGCGAGCCCTCCTGGATCAGGTCGAGGAAGCTCAGCCCGCGGCCCAGATAGCCTTTCGCGATCGAGACGACCAGGCGCAGGTTGGCCTCCACCATCTGCCGCTTGGCGAGCATGTCGCCGCGCTCGATCCTTTTCGCCAGTTCGACCTCCTGCTGCGCGGTCAGCAGGTCGACCTGGCCGATGGCCCGCAGGTAGAGACGCAGCGAGTCGAGGCTGGGCTCGACCGTCAAGTCAAGCTCTTCTTTTTTCGAGGTGCCGGCGGTCTCGCCGCTGCGCTGCGCTTTGTAAGCGCTGACGCCGTCCTCGGCGATTACGTCGACCCCGTGCTCGACCAGGTGGGCGTGGAGCTGGGAGACCTGCTCCTTGGTGATCTCCACCTCCTCGAGTGTCACCGAGATCTGCTCGAAGGTGAGGTAGCCGCGCTCACGGCCCTGCGCGATCAGACCCTGAAGCTCTTCGATCTCGGCGATCGGGCTCGGACCCTCGTCGCGCTCGATCACCTCAGTCGTGGAATCCAACGGTTCGATGCTCACTGCTCCGTCGCGCTCCCTCTCCCCAATTCCCGGACGGCCGGCCCTGACGCTCCGACCGCGCCGGATTATAGGGAGAAAAACTTCCTCCAACGTCCGGGGAGCGAGTCGCTTACTATTCGTTAGCCGATGGCCAGCCAGCCGACCGCCGCCCCAGCCCCCGATGTCCAAGCCTCGCTGCCCGCCACCCAGGTCAGCCTCTCCCGCGTCGGCGTGACCGGGGTCGAGAAGGTGATCCGGGTCAAGGCCGACGGGGTCGAGAACCTCTTCTACGCCGGCTTCGAGTGCTTCGTCGACCTCAACCCCCAGCAGGCCGGCGTCCACATGTCCCGCTTCGAGGAGATCGTCGGCGAGGCGATCGACGAGGTCGTCCTCGGCGAGGCGTTCAAGGCCGAGGTGCTGGCCGCCCACGTCGCCGAGAAGGTGCGCGAGCGCCAGGGGGGCGAGCGGGCCGAGGTCTCGATCACGGCGCGCTACCCGGAGACGGTGGAGACCCCGGAGACCGGCAAGAAGACCCAGGAGATCTACGTCCTCTACGGCACCGCCGTCGCTTCGGAGCGCGGCACCCGCACCCTGACCGGGGTCGAGGCGCAGGGCATGACCGCCTGCCCCTGCGCCCAGGAGATGGTCGCCGGGCTGGCCCGCGAGCGCCTCGCCGGCGACGGCTTCGACGCCGAGGAGATCGAGCGGATCGTCGACCTGGTCCCGATCGCCACCCACAACCAGCGCGGCGTCGGCACCCTCCACGTCGGCTGCCCCGAGGGCGGGCCGGCCTGGATCGAGGCGCCGGAGCTGCTGCGGATCGTCGAGACCTCAATGAGCTCGGAGATCTACGAGCTGATGAAGCGCAGCGATGAGATGTCGGTCGTCGTCAAAGCCCACGAACATCCGCGCTTCGTCGAGGACTGCGTGCGCGAGATGGTCCGCCAGGTCGTCGAGGGCTACCCCGACCTTCCGGAGGAGACCTTCGTCATGGCGCGCCAGGAGAACCTCGAGACGATCCATCGCCACAACGTCGTCGCCGAGCGTTACGGGACCCTCGGCGACCTGCGGGCGGAGCTGACGAGCGGCGAGCGGCGAGCGCACCACCTGACGATGCGCGAGTGGCTCGAGGCACCGGCGGCTTAGAAGGAAGGCTTACCTGTAGGGAGGGATGGGTGTCCCCTGACCTCCCTGGGTTCCTCGCCTATAAGTTCGCGTCTCTCGCCGAGTGGTCCGTGCGAGGAACAGGACGCCGGTCGGCCAGGGGACACCCATCCCTCCTAGCGACAGCTTTCGTCAGACGCCGTGCTGCATCAGCAGAGCTAGGCAGCTGAATTGAGCTTTGCGGCTGCTCGCTCTTTTTGCTGCTCCTCAATTCGCTTCCTCAGACCGAAGAAGTAGTCGACGCCGCTGATCACGGTGACGGCGAGGGCTATGTAGACGAGGATGTTGACGATCAGCGGGGCCGGGTTGGTGGCGATCAGGGCGATGATTGCGGCTATCTGGAGGACCGTCTTCAGCTTGCCGAGCCAGCTGGCGGCGATGATGATGCCTCGCTCGGCGGCGATCGTGCGGAGGATGGTGACGGCGATCTCGCGGGCGATGATCACCATCGCCACCCAGGCTTCGAGGCGGTCGAGGGAGACCAGGGAGACGAGGGCGCCGATGATCAGCAGCTTGTCGGCGAGCGGGTCCATCAGCTTGCCGAAGGTGGTGACCGCGCCGCGCGAGCGGGCGAAGTAGCCGTCGAGGCCGTCGGTCAGCGCCGCCAGGGCGAAGACCGCCGCCGCCAGGGCGTCGCCGTTGGGCGTCTCCCCGAGCAGCGCGACGACGACCACCGGCACCGCGAGGATGCGCAGCAGGGTTAGGGCGTTAGGCAGATTGAGCGGGAACACGGGCTTCGGCGTCCTTCTTAGCGAAGTACTCCTCGCCCTCGATACTGACGTGAGGGATGATCCGGTCCATCCAGCGCGGCAGCCACCAGGCGCGGTCGCCGAGCAGCACCATCACCGCCGGCACCAGCAGACAGCGGAGCAGGGTCGAGTCGATCGCGATCGCGACCGCGAGGCCGACGCCGAACTCCTTCACCACCGGGTCGCCGTTGAGGACGAAGCTGGTGAAGACGCAGACCATGATCGCCGCCGCCGAGGTGATCACCCGGCCGGTGTTGGCCAGCCCTTCGATCACCGCCCGCTTCGAGTCGCCGGTCTCTTTGAAGTGTTCCTTCATCTGCGTCAGCAGGAAGACCTCGTAGTCCATCGAGAGGCCGAAGAGGATCGCGAACATCAGCAGCGGCACGAAGCTGACGATCGGGATCGCATGGTCGAGCCCGATTAACGACGAGCCCCAGCCGAGCTGGAATACCGCGGTGACGATCCCGTAGGCCGCGGCGACCGAGATCAGGTTCATCGCCGCCGCCTTGACCGGGACCAGCAGCGAGCGGAAGGCGATGAGCAGGACGAAGAAGCTGAGGGCGACGACGATCGCGATCATCAGCGGCAGCTTGTCGGCGATCTGGGAGGCGAGGTCGATGTAGCCGGCGGTCTGGCCGCCGACGTAGGAGCTGGCTTCGGTCCCCTTCAGCGCTTGGGGGATCGTCGTTTCGCGCAGGTCTTCGACCAGGTCGACGGTCTCGTCCGCCCACGGCTCGGATTCCGAGAGCACGGTGAAGACGGCGACCGTCCCCTTCTTGTCGAGGGTCGGTTCGCCGACCGCTTCGACGTCTTCGCTGCCGTCGATCGCTTTCTGCAGGCCCGGCAGCACCTGTTTTGCTTCTGCCGGCGAAGAGAATTCGGAGGCGATCAGCAGGGGGCCGTTGACCCCCGGCCCGAAGCCCTTGTTGAGCGCGTCGTAGGCCTGGCGCGAGGTCGTTTCCTCCGGCAGGGCGCTGATGTCGTTCTGGCCGAGGTCGAGCTGGAAGATCGGCAGGGCGAGGACCACCAGGACGAGCATCGAGACCGCCGTCGCGGCGCCCGGCCGGGCGGCGACCCGTTCGGCCCAGCGGCGCCATCCGTGCGGCTCCTTGTCGTCCGGGTGGGTCTTGCCGAGCTTGACCCGCAGCGAGTTGATGCGGGGACCGAGCGCGCCGAGCATCGCCGGCAGCAGCGTGGTCGCGGCGGCGACCGCGACGACGACGGCGACGGCCGCCGTGAAGCCCAACGTGGAGACCAGCGGGATCCCGGCGAAGGCGAGCGAGCAGAGGGCGATGACGACGGTGAAGCCGGCGAAGACGACGGCGCCGCCGGCGGTCGCGGTCGCGCGGGCGACCGACTCGCGGACCTCCATCCCTTCCCCGAGCTGCAGTTTGTGGCGGGTGACGATGAAGAGCGCGTAGTCGATGCCGACGCCGAGGCCGATCATCGTCGCCAGGGTCGAGGCCACCCCCGGCACCTCGAGCACGTGCTCGAGAAGGCCGATGATCGAGAGCGCGCAGGCGAGGCCGAGCACCGCCGAGACGATCGGCAGCATCATCGCCGTCGCCGTGCCGAAGGCGAAGAGGAGAATGATCACCGCCGCCGCGAGGCCGATCGCCTCGCTGGTCTCGGTCGCCGGTTTGGAGAGCTGCTGGCCTACATAGCTGCCGACCGCGGTCTCGAGTCCGGCGGCGCGGGCGGGCTCGGCCGCATCGAGGATCCGTTCGGCCTGTTCTTCGTCGATTTCTCCGGGGCCGACGTTGAGGACGACGGGGATGTAACCGACGGAGCCGTCTTTGCTGAGGAAGTGGGCGCCCTGCGGGCTGAGCGGGCTGACCGCCGAGTTGACCTCGCCCAGTTCGTTCAGGCGTTTGACCGTTTCTTCGACGCCGGTCGCGTACTTGGCCTGCGAGAGCTTGCCCTGCGGGGCTTCGAAGACCAGCGGGTTGCTGCCGTAGGCCTGTTCGGGCAGGTTGTCTTCGAGCAGTTCGGTCGCCGTGGTCGAGTCGGTGCCCGGCAGGGTCAGGTTTTCGCTGGTCTTGCTGCCGGCGGAGTGGCTGATCGCCAGCAGGGCGACCGCGAGGACGATCCAGACGGCGATCACCGGGTAGTGATGGCGCGAGCAGAAGCGGCCGATCGCGTAGAGGGGACCCGTCATCTGCCAATCATCTCTTCCGGGGCGGAGGTTTCGCCCGCCTCGAAGGCTTCAGGCACGGTCTGCAGGCTATTCGCTCCCAGCGCACGGCGGATCAAAACCAGCCGCTGCGCCTGGTTGGCGGCCATCGCGGCGATCAGCGGCCGGGTCCAGCCGACGGTCAGCCTGCCGACGGCGTTCAGCTCGGCGTCGATCGTCGCGCTTTCCATCCGGTAGAGGAAGTCGAGCGCGTCGCGGCGGCTGCTCAGGTCCCCCGTCTCGATCGTTTCCGCGGCCGGTTCGGCCGGTTCTTCGAGGCCGCGCAGCGTCTTCGTCGTCCCGTCGACGTGTTCCTGTTCCTGGGCGCGGAAGTGACGGGCGATCGCCAGGTCGGCGCCGCGCAGAGCTGGCAGCACTTCGTCGTAGGCGTCGACTGCGGCCAGCTGGCGGCCGAGGATTTCGTTCAGGACCGCCGCGTCGGCTTGCGGGTCGACGGCCGATTCGCCGCCGCCGTCGCTGCCGCCGCAGGCGACGGGGCCGATGGCGAGCCCGGCAACGAGGGCGCCGACGAGGAGGGCGCGGCGCACTCTGCGGCTGCGCGTGATTCGGTTCGGTGGCATGACGACGAGGGCAAGCCTATGAGCTGGGAGGACCGCCGCGCCCTGGCGGCGCTGGCGGAGGAGATCCACGGCTGCCGCCTCTGCCCGCGGCTGGTCGAGTGGCGCGAGGCGCAGGCGGCCGACCCGCCGCGCCGCTACCGCGGCCAGGACTATTGGGCCCGACCGGTAGCCGGCTTCGGCGACCCGGAGGCGCGGGTCGCGCTGGTCGGCCTCGCGCCCGCCGCACACGGCGCCAACCGCACCGGCCGGATGTTCACCGGCGACCGCTCGGGCGACTGGCTCTACGCCGCCCTGCACCGCGCTGGCTTCGCCAACCAGCCGCACTCGGAGTGGCGCGACGACGGGCTCGAGCTGCGAGACGCCTACGTCACCGCCACCGTGCGCTGCGCCCCGCCGGCCAACAAGCCGACCCCCGAGGAGCGCGACACCTGCCTCCCCTACCTGCAGCGCGAGCTGGAGCTGCTGGGCCGCTGCGAGGTCCTCGTCGCCCTCGGCTCCTTCGGCTGGGACGGGGCGCTGCGCGCGGCGAAGGCGCTGGGGGTCGAGGTGCCGCGACCCCGGCCGAAGTTCGGGCACGGTGCCGAGGTCGATATCGGCCCCTGGCGGATGCTCGGCTGCTACCACCCGAGCCAGCAGAACACCTTCACCGGCAGGCTGACCGTGGAGATGACCGACGCCGTGCTCGCCCGCGCCCGCGCGCTGCTCGGATAGAGAAACAGGCTCTCCATTCGGAACCGTTCTCAGCATTCGCCCGGTCATCCCAGGGCGACAGCCATCTAGGGGAGGGACTACTTGCGCAGGCCACGGATCAAGCGAACGACCGAAGAGATCGAGACGCCGGACGGCGACGTCTATCTGCTTCGGCCCAGCGCCGACAACGACATCCGGATCGAGAAGCCCGACCCGGACGAACGCCGGCTGCTCGCGGCGCTGAACGGCGAGCGCACGCTGGAGGAGCTGCGCGAGGAGTTCGGGGCCAAGGAGGTCGACGACGTGATCGTCCAGCTCGGCGCTCTGGGCGTGGTCGAGGACGCCGACGACGACGAGCGGATCCCGGCGCCGGAACGGGAACGGTTCGATCGCCAGCTGCGCTACTTCAGCGACGTCGGCAGCGGCGGGATCACGCCGTCGGAGTGCCAGGAACGACTGCGCGAGGCGAAGGTGGCGGTGCTCGGCGTCGGCGGGCTCGGCGGTTGGGCCGCCTGGGCGCTGGCCTGCACGGGTGTCGGCGAGATGTGGCTGATCGACGGCGACCGGGTCGAGATCACCAACCTCAACCGGCAGATCCTCTACACCGAGGCCGACATCGGCGAGCTCAAGGTCGAGCGCGCCGCGGCCAGCCTCAGCGCCTTCAACTCGGCGATGACGATCACCACCGAGGCGCGGCGGCTGGAGAGCGAGGCCGACATCGCCGAGTTCATCGCCGGCTCCGACGTCGTCATCGACGCCGCCGACTGGCCGGCGCACGACATCGAGCGCTGGTGCAACGCCGCCTGCTTCGAGGCGGGCATCCCGTACATCACGATGAGCCACTTCCCGCCGATCGCCCGGGTCGGTCCTCTCTACGTGCCTGGCAAGACGGGCTGCTTCATCTGCCAGGAGATCTCCTACCGGCGCGACTACCCCCTGTTCGACATCGCGGTCGAGCAGCGGCGGGCGAAACCGAGCCCGGCGGCGACGCTGGGGCCAGCCTGCGGCCTGATCGGCGGCCAGGTTGGGATGGAGGTGCTCCACCTGCTGACCGGGCTGGCCCGGCCGGCGACCCAGGGCGTCTCCCACATCTACGACCTGCGGACGATGGAGCCGAAGCTCGAGCCGGTGGTGCCGGAGCCCGAGTGCCCGGTCTGCGGCGGGATGGACCACGAGGAGGTAGTCGCAACGAAGGAGGAGTCGTCCGGCGGGTAGGTTTCCCGCAGATGCAGCGCCTGCTTCCAATCCTCGTCGCCGCCGTTGCCCTGGCGCTGATCGCCGGCTGCGGCGGATCGTCAGACGAGACGACCACCGCTCCAACCACCGGCGCGGCCCAGAGCGCCGATCAGCAGGTGCGCTCCGCCTGGCTCGCCGACTCGGACTGCCGGCCGCCGAATGGCGCTTCCCGCTGGGGCTGCTCGGTCGCCTCATACCGCTGCCAGGGAGTCGTCACCGGCCGCGGCTGGTCGGTCTCCTGCTCGAAGCCCGGGAAGTCGATCGCCTTCAGCGTTCGGCCGAACTGACCCCGCGATTCGCCAGACGCGACGAGGGGTCGACGAAGAGCACCAGCCACAGCCACGGCGCCAGGCTCGGCGCGACCAGGGCGAGCGGGATCGAGAGCAGGAAGATGCCGGCGATGTAGGTGGCGCGAATCTGGTTTTCGCGATGCGTGCGGTCGTCGATCTTGGTCAGCCCACGGCGACGGGCGTCGACGCTCATCAGCAGCCCTAGTAGGACGACGACCGCGAGGTTGACCGAGTAGACGACCACCGCCGTCGTCATCCCCCCGTACTCGCCCAGCACCTCGCTGCTGAACGGGATCAGGACGATCCAGCCGAGGTAGACGAGGTTGAGCCCGAGCAGCCGCCCATCGAAGGCGTCGACTTCGGCGAAGAAGCGGTGGTGGACCAGCCAGAAGCGCCCGATCACCGCGAAGCTGATGCCGTAGGAGATGAACATTTCCCGCTGGTCCCAGAGGGCGTTGTCGATCTGCCCCTCCGTCAAACCCTTGGGGATATTCAGATTGAGCACCAGCAGCGTGATCGCGATCGCGAAGACGCCGTCGCTGAAGGCGACGATGCGGCCGAACTCGACCTCGTTCTCCTCCCGCCGCCTCAGGGTTCTGCCGTGCGCCATCCGCGGATCATCCCCAGCGACCGCGACGGAACCGAATTTCGATCCCTCCTAGAATGAGCCGCGCAGGCCGGCGTAGCTCAGTTGGTAGAGCACATCATTCGTAATGATGGGGTCCCCGGTTCAAATCCGGGCGTCGGCTCTCTTCTTCCCCTGCCTCAGGTTGGTTCGCCCATCGACTGGACGAACTCGTCGTGTTCCCGGCCCTTCAAGTCCTTTGCCTGAGCGCCCTGGCGAACCCACAGCTTTCCGGTTTCGCTTTCGTAAAACGGTTTGCCCGTGGGAGTGAGGACGATTCTCAGGACCTTCTTACGGAGATCGCCCTTCGTGTGCTGCTCGAGCGAGATCGTCATGAAGGGGAGCGGCGAGGGGTCGATCGCGGAGGCGAGCGAGTCCGCCAGCCTGCGCTGATAGAGATCCCAGTCGCCGCTCGGATTGTCCTCTTCGAGTCCGAGGATCGTGAAGCTTCCGATCTCCGCCAGATCCTCCTTGTATTCGTCGAGCCACCGGCGATAGCGATCCGACTCGACCGCTCCGATGATCAGCGTGCTCCTGCGTCTGTCGCGCTGGTTCAGGAGGCCGCAGACGGCCTTCACGAGTTCCGGTCGCAGTTCTGACCAGGAGGGGTTGGCCTGGTGCACAAGTCGATCGAAGTTGAGGAAGGCGGAAGCCTTCACCTCGAGATGCTGCCCCTCTCCTCTCTCCAGCAGCACATCGACCTCCTCGGAGGCTTCGTCATGCGCTCTAGTCAGCTCCCTGGGAGGCCTGCCGACTGCCGCCGCGACTTTTGAGGCGTCGAGCATGTCGCGCCCCATGAACGGATCTTTCGTTGCCCCGAAGGCGGTCAGGGTGCGGGCGCTGAACAGCATCCGCATGTGACGGTTGTTCAGCTGAAGGACCACGCGGTCCATGAAATCGAAGTAACGCTCGCTCGGGAAACGACCCATCACCAGCATCCGCCCGAATCCGTCGCCAGCGTAGATCGACCTCCCGGTCACCAGGTCGTCAGCCTCCTCCAGAATTTGGCTGACGTCCTCCAAGAGGACGTCGTTGAAGTCGATGCTGGTGCTGGTGCCGATGCTCGCTAGCACCGAGACGAAGAACTTGACTCCCTCCTGCGACCGGATCGGGGCGATGATCCCCGCGCGGACGTAGCGCGAGAGGTCTGCGCCGCTGTCTTCGTGCATTTCGCGGTTCAACCGTTCGACAAGCTCGGGCGTCAGGTCCTCCAGCGTTGGCTCAGCATGCGAATCGCCCTCCGCGAGCACCCAGTGCTCATGGATCTGCCTGACCTCCATGTAGTCGCTGCTTCGCACTTCCGGCAGCTTCAACGCGGACATCAAGTCGCGGATGTTCCCCGCGAACCAGACGCGCAGCATCAGGTCGTACGAGCCCACCAGCTCATATACGTGGAACGAGGCGATATCGAGCTTTTCCAAGCTCTCCTCCAAAGCCTCACGAACTTCGGGGTAGATCGGCTCGAAGTACAACCGCACGAAAAAGAGCCTCTCCCCGGTGTGCCAGTGCAGATCCGGGTGCCAGACGTATCTCGCGTTGCTCATCTGAGCATTTCCGATGCCGCCCCGGCGCTGGCTTTCGCCTTCGCTTCCGGCGGATCAGACTCCAGGGACATGATCAGGTCGTTCCCCTGCCAGATCTTGAGGGTCTGAAAGGAAGAGGTGGCGCCGACGTCGATGTCGATTCGCAGGCCTCGACTGCGCCGGCGCGATGACCAGGCAGCAAATGCTCCCGCGGCTGCGAGGAAGCAGCCGACCCAGAGAGCCAGGAGGCTCCTCGTCCCCAGCAAGAACGCCTGCGAGATCACCGCGGCGAGAAAGCCGGTGAATAGTGCTGAGGCTGATCCCGCCAGCCACCTCCGATGGCGGAGCCGCCGCTTAGGCCACATAGCCCACCCAGCCCCCGATCCGGTTGATGCCTTGCGCTAAAAATCCATAGGTACCCAAAAGAGGCGGGCAGCCTACTTGATTACCGCAGACGAAACTGCTCGATCAGGTATCGCCTGGCTCTCCTACTTCTTCTTCTGGCGCCGTTCGAGGACTTCGCCGAAGGCTTTTTCGATTTCGGTGGTGAGGGTTAGGCGGAAGGTGGCGTTGAGGGCGTCGAAGGCGAGGGGGCGGAGGCGGCCGATGGCGGCGATCAGGTCCTCCCAGCCATCCTCCGGGCGGCCGGCGTCGTCGAAGGGCTTCCAGAGTTCGTCGACGAAGAGGTTGACGAAGGTGCGGGCCGAGGACTGGGCGTTGCGCTCGAGCTTCTCGATCACGGCGAGGGCGGCGGGTAGCTCGATGCCCATGCCGGTGACTTCCTCGGCGGCGCGGATCAGGGCCGGGCTCGGCGCTTCGAAGCGATCGTCGCCGAGGTCGACGAGGAGGCCGAGCTTCTGGGATTTCTCCAGCAGGCGGTCGTCGTCGATGCCGAACTTCTCGACCAGCTCCTCGCGGCTGTAGACCTCCGGCGCCTCGGTCGCGAAGGGGGCAGTGACCGCCTGGCGCAGGCCGACGAAGCGGTCGGCGTCGGCGCCGTGCTCGCCGATCAGGCGGGAGATCGCGCTGAGCTTGAACCCCTCCCCCTGCATCTCCTGGATCAAGCGCAGGCGGGCGACGTGTTCGGGGCCGTAGTAGCCGACCCGGGCGCGGACCTCGGGCGGCGGCAGCAGGCCCCGGGACTGGTGATTGCGGATGTTCCGCACCGACATCCCGGTCTCATAGGCGAGCTGCTCGACCGTCAGGTTCGCCTCAACTGCAGGGGATTCGGCGGCGGGAGTGGCTTTTTTCGCCATGTGACGATTGTACCCTGTTGAATGTAACCTCGTTTGAGGTAACGTTTATGAGGGAACAAGCTTCTGGCAATCCACCACGGACTCCTCACAAGGAACCCCAATGAACCCCCCCTTCGGACTTCTCTTCGCAGCAGCCTCCCCTCCCGCCGCCGGCGCCGAAATCGGCCAGATCGTGATCGCCACGGTCGCCGCGACGATCGTCACCTTCGCTCTTCTCTACCTCGGCTTCGGCCACCGCTCCGGCCGGACGCAGATCCTCCAGCGCCTCGTCGACCACGGCGAACGGGTCAGCGGCATGCCCGGCTGGGTCGCCTTCCCCTCGGCGGTCGCCACGGTCTCGCTGCTGACCGCTCTGTTCGGCATGTACTGGGACATCTCCCTGCACATCGACAACGGCCGCGACGCCGGCCCGCTGGCCAACCCCGCCCACTACTTCATCCTCGCCGGCCTCTTCGGCATCTTCAGCGCCGGCTTCTTCGCGATGGTGCTGCCGCGCGAGCGCCCCAGCACGGTGGCGATCCGCCTCGGTCAGGACTGGTGGGCGCCGCTCGGCGGCGTCCTGATCTGCGCCTGCGGCGCCTTCTCGCTGATCGGCTTCCCGCTCGACGACATCTGGCACCGCATCTTCGGCCAGGACGTGACGCTCTGGGGCCCGACCCACCTGATGCTGATCGGCGGCGCGGCGATGACCCTGGTCGGGATCGCGGTGCTCTCGGTCGAGGGATTGCGGGCGACCGGCTCCGGCGGCAGCCCGGCCGAGGAGCCCGCCCACACCAAGATGCTGCGCGCCGTCGCCCTGACCGGCGGCCTGATGCTCGGCCTCTCGACCTTCCAGGCCGAGTTCGACTTCGGCGTCCCCCAGTTCCAGCTGATCTTCCAGCCGCTGGGCGAGGCCGCCGGGCCGCCCAGCGAGGCCCTCGGCGACCAGCACCGCCTGGCCGATCAGCGTCATCCCGGCGCCGCCGATCAGCATCAGGTGGGTCGGGCCCCACAGCGTCACGTCCTGGCCGAACC